>Ga0335070_10004320_pt1 | contig 16606 bp, 15 predicted proteins | sample Lox_Sample_13_FD_206722 | JGI IMG/M metagenome (GOLD analysis project Ga0335070, IMG submission 206722) | Soil microbial communities from Loxahatchee National Wildlife Refuge, Florida, United States - Lox_Sample_1.3 | ecosystem: Environmental > Terrestrial > Soil > Wetlands | place: USA... | reverse complement strand
AACCCGAGCCCGATCAGCCAGCCGGCGCAGCGTTCGGCGAGCGTCGCGCCGCCGAAGGCGCCGGCGAGGATTCCGACCAGCGTGATGCCGATCTGCACCGAGGAAAGGAAGCGTCCGGGGTTCTTCGCCAACAGCAGGGCGGCGGAGGCGCCGCGGTTGCCCTTCGCGGCCATGGTCTTGAGGCGGGCGCGGCGAGCGGAAACGATGGCGAGCTCCGAGAGGGCCAGCACGCCGTTGAGTGCGATGAGGGCCAGAACGATCAGCACCTCGACGACGACCAATTCCAGCCTCCCTACCCCGTGGCAACGGCCCATCATAGCGGAGGCCCCGGCTCCCGGGTCCGCCGACGGGATTTGCGTAGACTCTAGAGTTTGGCCAGGCGCTTCGCGATCTCGGCCGCGACAGAGAAGGGCGAGCGGCCCTCGGGCAGCTCGAGGCGGCCGGCCCGCGCCAGCCCCTCGCGCCCGAAGCGGTCGCGCAAGCCGGCTTCGAGCCAATGGCGCGCCTGGGCGCGGCGGCGTTGGGCGAGCCGGCCCGCTTCGCTCAACCACTGCCAATGGCGATCGAGCTCGCCGACAAGCCTATCGATTCCCTCGCCGGTTGTCGCGGCGACGAGCAGCACCGGCACCGCCCACCCCTCATGCTCCTCGGCGGCGAGCCCGAGTGCGCCCTTCACGTCGGCGCGCGCGCGGATCGCGGCCTGGCCCATGTCGGATTTGGTCACCGCCACGAGATCGGGAATCTCGACGATGCCGGCCTTCATGAATTGCAGGCTGTCGCCGGAGCCGGGCTGCACGCAGAAGAGAACGCTGTCGGCGGCCTCGGCCACGTCGGTCTCAGACTGACCCACACCCACGGTTTCGATCAGCAGAACGTCATAAAGCGCCCGCATCAGCACCATGGCCGAGAGCGTCAGATCGGCGAGCCCGCCCAGCCGGTCGCGCGCCGCCATCGAGCGTACGAACACATCTTCGTCCGCGGGATCGGTCTGGAGCCGCGTGCGATCGCCAAGCAAGGCACCGCCCGAGCGGCGCGAGGACGGATCGACCGCGATCACGCCGACGCGCTTGCCTTGGGCGCGATAGGCGCGGATGAGGGCGCCAGCGAGCGTCGATTTGCCCACGCCGGGCGGGCCGGTCAGGCCGATCACCTGGGCCGTCGGCGCCGCATAGGCGGCGTCGAGCAGCGCCAGGTTCTCCGGTGCTTGCGGGGAATGCTCCATCGCCGCCAGCGCCCGAGCCAGGGCCGCCTTGGAGCCGCGAAGTTCGAGAAGCGATGGCAGGGTGGAAATTCCGTCTGTTGCCAGGGCCGAAGCGCCACTATAGCGCGTTCCCCGTGCGCCGGTCGCCGTCCGAACCGGTTCCCCAGATTCGACCATCGAATCGTCATCTTCGCGCCCGGTTTCCGCGCCAAGCTCGTGACGCCGGGCTGGATCGCGGCGATGATGGCAGCCGGCCCACGAACGAACGTCAAGGAGCGATCGATGAGCCTGACCCTGGCGCTGGTGGCGCATGATCAGAAGAAGGCCGACATGGCGGACTGAGTCGCCCGTCATCATCAGGCGCTGCGGCGTCATCGGATCGTCTCCACGGCCACCACGGGAAGGATCGTCGGCGAGGCCTGCCCCGACGTGGCGGTACAGACGGTGAAAAGCGGGCCCTGGGGCGGCGACCAGCAGATCGGCGCGCTCATCGCCGAAGGCCAGATCGATGCGCTGATCTTCTTTCCCGATCCGCTGACGCCCATGCCGCACGACGTCGATGTAAAGGCGCTACTGCGCCTGGCGCTGGTCTACGACATTCCTTGCGCCTGCAATCCCGCGACGGCGGATCTCCTGGTCAAGGCGGGGCTGCTCGGAAACTGAACGAGGCGGCCTTTGGGCCGGTGCTCATACGTAAAGTTCTTGACAGAAATTACGCAAATAGCGTAACATCACTCATTTCTTCCAGCCACGGAGACTGCCGATGCCCCCTCGCGGCGCGCCTCCCCTGCGCATTTCCGCCGACGGCCCGAGACAGCTTGCAGATCAGATCGCAGAAAAGCTCCGCAACGAAGCGTCCGAGCAAGTTGCCCAGGCGACGGCAGCAGGAAACAGCACGATCAGCGGTCGATCTGCGTCGGCGCCACAACCGACTTACTATGGACCTGATGGCACCCCGCGATCGCGGCCGAGGGTCGAGGATTTTCTCGACATGATCATGCGCCGAGAGGGCGGTTATGTGGACAACCCGAAAGATCCGGGTGGGCGTACCAATTTCGGCATCACGCAAAAGACATTGGATGACTGGCATGCCGAGCAGATCAAGCAGTTCGAGAAGGAGCAGGTCGGCAAGAGCGGCCCCCGGAAGAAATTCGAACCGACGAGACTTCCTGGTGCCTCAAGCATCCCCACGGACGTCAAGGACCTCACAAAGGAACAGGCCCGCGCATTGCACAAGAATCTGGTCTGGGACAAATACGGCCTGGAACAGATCAATGATGACAACACCGCCGCCCATCTCTTCGACATGCTGACGATGTCGAGCCCTGACGGCGTGAGCAAGATGGTCTACCCGGCGATCGATTCCTTGATGAAGAATTATGAACTCTACGATCACGGCGAAACGCCGTTGATCGCGCCAGGCGGTGGCGGCATCGATCAAACCGCGATTGACCGCATGAATTGGCTGATCGACAGCGGCCATGCCCATGACCTGCAGGAAGCACTCATCAACCAGCGCCTTGCCTATGTCCGGAAACTTCCAAACTACAAGGACTTCCGTGGCGGCTGGGTTCCGCGCATCGAATGGTTCCGGCCCAGAAGCACGCCGCCGGAGGGCTGGTACCGGTAGCCGGATGGCAAGGCACCAAACCGCCCCTAACGCAGCGGAACGATCGTCACCTTGTCCTTGTCCCAGCAAACGAGGCCCCGGTGGCTTGCGATACTGCAACGATGCCGATCGATCTTTGGCAAGCTCCTGCCCAAAACGTTGTTGTCACTGTCCAAGGTCGCGACGTCTCCGGGAAATATGATCAGCCGGTAGCCCCCGCCGTCGAGGTCGGTCACCAGCGCCCTGTGATTGCGAACGTCGGGAACCTTGCCGGCAACATCGACAGATTCCATCAGGATTCGATCCGCTTCCATGTGAATATGCAGAATCGCCGAAAGATTGCCGTCAGGCGCATTATCAGTCGCGAGCACTTCAGTGCCGTCCCTGCTCAAGACCAATGGGAAGGGGGACATATCCCCCGGCAAATCAAGGCGACCGATCTCACGGCCGTCCGGCGCCAACGCCACCAGATATTCCCTGTCGTTCGGGCAGAAATTCCAGCCGACTCCGGCCGGACCTTTGGGGTAGCCCTCCACCAGCACAAGAATGGTGCCATCGGCAAGGACAGCAATGTCGTTCGGAAAGGCGAATTTCTCCGCGGTGTCCTGCCACCGCCATAGCTCCCTCCCGTCGGACGATAACCGGGCCACGACGGGTCCCGTACCGCAGTCATCGCCTTGATCCGAATCGGTCAGCCCGCCCCAACCCACCAACACAGAATTGCCATCGGCGACCATGGCACCGACGGATGCGCCCGTCGGGTGTAGTTCGATGCCTTCATTTGGAAACACCGAGCTGCCTGTCGCCGAGTGGGCATCGATCGTTCCCCGCCTTAGCCAGCCGCCGCCGAAATAGATGAAGACGGCATCCTGGAGGACAGCGACGTCGGCCCACCCATCGTCGTCACCTCCGAACCCGTCGGTATTTGGCACGTAGTAGTAGATTTCCTGGCCGGTCTTGATATCGATGAGCCGAAGATAGCCGTCCGGACCGCGCGGCTTGCCGCCGAGCACGGCGATACGACCATCTGGCAAGAGGTCGACATAGGCGACCTCAGCACCCAGGCGAGACCACATGAGCTCCGATGGAATTGGCGCGAGCGTAATGACCATTGGCTGCGCCGCGGCGATGCTTTCGTCCGCGTTGGCAGCGGAGCGAAGCGCAGCCAGGCTGGCACAGACAACCAGCATCGCCAGGGCGATGATGATCCGGGGCGACCGGGGACAGGATCGATAATCAAAGGAAAAACCGCGCCGCATTGATACAACCTCCGGTTACAGTAAAATTCTACCATGAATTGCGTTTGGTTGAAGGCAATTTGGCGGTTGAACCGTGACCGGTCCTATACCGCATCCGGCGATTACCACTCTGATGCCCTGCCTCCTCTCGCCTTCTCTTGGCGTCTTCCCCGGGGATCCTCGCCATCTGGCCCGTTGTCTCCGCGCCGCCCGTTATGCTCCAATCGTTCGCAAGTGCGTCCGGTATTTCGGAATCGTATCGAAGCGCGGTGGGAGCGCGAAACGAATGTCCGGAAACAACAGGGCGACCCACCGCCCGGCATCGGACGCCCGACACGAGCAGGGAAGGCTGGGAGGCCACCGCCATGAAGGATCTGACGCCGTCACAACGGGCACTGCTGGAATTGTCGCTGCGTTCCTCGCTCTCGCGCCGACGGGCGCTGGGGGCGGGCGCCGCCGGACTCGCAGGACTGGGAGCCCTGGCGCTCGCGCCGAAAAGTGCCTGGGCCAAGACCACGATGACCTGGATGGGCTGGCAGGGCTACGAGACCCCGATCCAGAGCGGGACCTTCCTCGCCGACAATGACATCGACTTCCAGCCGACCTTCATCTCCTCCAATGAGGAGATCATCACCAAGCTCCAGGCCGGCGGCATCGGCAAGACCGACATCATCACCATGTATTTCGGTTATCTGCCGATCATGGCCGAGGGCGGGCTCCTGGAGCCGATCGACGAGTCCAGGATCGAGCCGCTGCCGAAGCTGATCCCGCAATTCGTCAAGCAGGACGCGATCCATTACGAGGGCAAGCTGCAGGGCGTGCCGTGGAACTGGGGCTCGCTGCCGCTGATGTACGACCCCGCCGCCGTCTCCGAAGTTCCCACGAGCTGGCTCGACATCAAGAAGCCCGAATATAAGGGCAAGGTGGCGATGGTCGACGACCCGCTCGGCAACCTGCTCATCTGGGGCACGGTCGTCACCGGCAAGCCGATGGGCACGATCCTGACCAAGGCCGAGATGGTCAAGGTCATCGACGAGTTGATCGACATCAAGAAGAACCATGCCCGCGCCTTCTTCGCCACCTATGGCGACATGTCGGACGCCTTCGCACGCAACGAGGTCGCCGTCTCGGCCATCGGCTGGGAAGCGGTCGCGGTCTGGACCCAAGGCAAGGGCAAGGCGATCAAATACACGATCCCCAAGGAAGGCACGGGCATGTTCATGGACTGCCTCTGCATCCCGAAGGACGCGCCCCATGTCGATCTCACCTACAAGATGATCAATCACATCCTGTCGCCGGAGCCGCAGCGCGTCTTCGCGACCGAGCAGAGCGCCGGCATCACCAACCGCGACACGATCCCGCTCCTGCCCAAGGAGCTCGCGGAGTCCTACAATTACGCCGATATCGACGGTTTCATGAAGAAGGCCCGCCTGCAACCGGTGCCGCCCTCGGAATCGAAGGACGACACCGCCACCTATGACGACTTCCTGAACGAATATCAGCGGCTGTCGAAGGCCTGATCGGCGGCGCCTCGAGCGACAAAGGAACCGGCCGGCCATGGGACGAAAGCACCTGCCCCTTGTGCCGGCCGGTCTCGTCTATGCGGGCGTGTTCGTGGCGCCGCTGCTGTTCTTCTTCGCGATCAGCTTCTGGTCGGTCAAGGCGCACATCATGCGCCCCGACTTCACCTTGAAGAACTATGTCGCGACCTGGGTCCAGTATTGGGACTCCATGGCCAACACCATGGCGGTGGCCCTCATGATCGCGGCGGTCACGACGCTGCTGGCTTTCGGCTTTGCCTATGCCGTGCGCTTCAAGGCCGGGAAGCTCGAAGGGCCGCTGCTGTTCCTGGCCCTCATCACCCTCTTCGGCGGCTATCTGGTGAAGATCTATGCCTGGAAGAGCATCCTCGGGCGCGACGGCATCCTCAACCAGGCGCTCCTGGAGCTGGGGCTGGTCGAGCAGCCGATCGACGCCTTCCTCTACAACACCAACGCCGTCATCATCACCCTCACCTATTTCCTGCTGCCCTTCGCCATCCTGCCGATCTACGGAAACTTGCGCGCCATCGACCCGGCCACCATCGAGGCCGCGCGCGACCTGGGCGCCCGGCGCTGGGCGGTCATGCGCGACGTGGTCCTGCCGCAATGCGAGAAGGGCATCGTCATCGCCTTCACCCTCGCCTTCCTGATCTCGGCCGGCGACTATGTGACGCCGCGCTTCGTCGGCGGCGGGGCGGCAATGATGGGCCATTTCATCGAGCTGCAGTTCTCGCTGGGGTTCAACTGGCCGCAAGGGTCCGCCATGTCCTTCTCGGCCATGCTGCTGTCGCTGGCGATCGTGCTGGTCTTGCGCGCCCTCTTCCGGCGGAGCTTGCGGCCATGAAGGCGCAGCAGGCCTCCGATCTCGCCTGGCGCGGCCTGATCCTGCTGGTCGCCGGCTTCATGGCCCTGCCGCTCTTCCTTGTCATCCTTTTCAGCTTCAACCGGTCGGCGCTCACCAGCCTGCCGCTGACCGGCCTCACCCTCGACTGGTATCGCAAGCTCTTCGCCAAGGACGCCTTCTGGCCGGCGCTGGAGAACAGCCTGATCGTGGGATTCGCGGCGGCGCTCCTCGCCATTCTCAACGGCACGCTCGCGGCCCTCGCCCTTTCGCGTCTGCGGCCGAAGCAGGCCGGCGCCTTCATCAACATCCTCAGCATCCCGATGATGCTGCCCGCCCTCATCATCGGCGTCTCGCTGATGAGCTACTTCGTCCGCTTTCTCGACGTGCCGCTGGGGCTCTGGGCCGTGGTCGCGGGCCATGTCGTGATCGCCCAGCCCTTCGTGGTGCTGATCCTCTATGCGCGCCTCGCCAACTTCGACTGGAACGCCGTCGACAGCGCCCGCGACCTCGGCGCCTCGTCGCTCCAGGCCTTCTTCACCGTGACGCTCCCCATCATCCAACCCACCATCGTCGGCGCCGGCCTCATCGCGCTCTCGATCTCGCTCGATGATTTCGTCATCGCGTTTTTCACCATCGGTGCCGGCAACACCCTGCCGACCCTGGTCTGGGGGCTGGTCAGGACGTCGCTCGACCCCACCATCAATGCCATCGCCACGCTGCTCTTGGCGCTCAGCATCGGCTCGACCATTCTGGCGCTGCGCCTCAGCCGCTACCGGGGATAGAGAAGCATGAATATCGACTATGCCGGCAAGGCGGCCCTGGTGACTGGCGCCGGACGCGGGCTCGGGCTCGCCATCGCCCGCGCGCTGCATCGCTCGGGGGCCCAGGTCGCGATCAACGACCGCACGCCCGAGGTGGTCGCCGCAGTGATCGATAAGCTCGGCGGTGGCGACCGGTTGGCCGTAGCGCCAGCCGATCTCGCCCAATCGGGCGGTCCGGAATCCGCCGTCGAGCAGGCGGTCAAGCATTTCGGCCGGCTCGATCTCCTGGTAAACAACGCCGCCGTCAATATCGAGCGGCCGATCGAGGCGACCGACGACGCTCATTGGGACCTGCATCTCGACGTGGTGCTGCGGGCAAGCTTCTTCACCGTGAAGGCGGCGCTGCCCTGGCTCAAGAAGTCCAAGGGCAGCGTCGTCAACATCGCCTCGGAGCTGGGGCTTCACGCCATCCCCAACAATGTCGCCTACGTGACGGCCAAGCACGGGCTGGTCACGATGACCCGCGCGCTGGCACTCGAGCTCGCCAAGGACGGCGTGCGCGTCAATGCGATCTGCCCAGGCACGATGGATACTGAGCTGACGCGCGACTGCGCGAACGCCAGCCCGGACCCTGCCGCCTACTATCGCGCCTTCGAGGCCTATCACCCGCTGGGGCGGCTGGCCTCGCCCGAGGAGATCGCCGATTTCGCCCTCTGTGTCGGCTCGCCTGCCGCGGGTTTCATGACCGGGGCGGCGCTCGCCATCGATGGCGGCAGCAGCGCCGGAAGGCTGTGAAGGGCGCGATGGAGTTCTCCGGCAAGCGCGTCCTCATCACCGGCTCGACCCGGGGCCTCGGCCTCGCGGCGGCGCGACTCTTTCTCGAACGCGGCGCCGAGGTCATCATCCATGGCCATGACGGCTCGGGCGTGGCGCGCGCCGTCACCGGCCTCACCGAGAATCTTCCGGGGCGCGTCCAGGGCTTCCCCGCCGATCTCGGCGATCGCGCGGCCTGCCGCAAGCTGGCGCAGCAGGCGGGCGCCGTCGATGTGCTGGTCAACAATGCGGGCGTGCTGATGGAAGCGATGATCCCCGATACCGATCTCGCCATGTGGCAGCGCAGCTTCGCGATCAATGTGACGGCGCCCTGGATACTTTCGCGTGCCCTGCTCGAACCCTTGCGCGTGCGCCGCGGCGTGATCGTCAATATCGGCTCCGACGCGGGCCTCCTGGGCTATCCGGGGATCTCGACCTATTGCGCGACCAAGGGAGCGATCATCGGGCTCACCCGGGCGCTTGCGATCGAGCTGGCGCCCGCGGTACGCGCGATCTGCGTCTGCCCCGGCCCGATCGAGACCGACATGATGCGCCGGAGCCTCGCGGCGACGCCCGACCCCGCGGCGACGCGCAAGGTATGGGAAGCCTACCCCGCACTGCGCCGCGTGGCGCAGCCCGAGGAAATTGCCGAGGCGATCCTCTTCGCCGCCTCGCCGCGATCGTCCTTCATGACGGGCAATCTCATCGTGGTCGACGGCGGCGTGACGATGGGAAAGCGGGTGTAGATGAAAGACAGGCCGGCGCCGGCGACGCTCACCGCTCAAGGCGACGAGAGCGGTTTGTAGTTCGGACAATAAGCTGCCATGGCCGCCCATTGCCGGTCGAGGGCTGCGCGCGACTGCTGCTGTTCGATGCTTGCCGCGGTGGGATTGTCGATATAATTCCTTTCTTCGCGCATGATCTCGAAATCCCCAGCGGACGGTCGCTGATAGAGAATCACGAAGCCGCAATAACGATCGATGTTCGCGAATCGGGCCACGATATCCACGGCGGCATAGATGCCGGGAACGGGGGCGGAGGGCGAATCCTTGGTCCAGGTGATCTTCAGAATGCGCCGTTCAGCCGCCGGTCCGGACTGTTGGTGGAAGTCACGATTCTGCTGGATGAACTGCGCCAAAGGCTGCGCATTGCGATTGATCTCGGCCAGCATGGCATAGGCCTGCTGATACTGCTCCCGATCGAGCGCCGCGAAATAGGTGTCCACGCCCTGGAGAGCCTGCTGTTCAAGCGCGAGGGAAGGCAGCCAGCCCGGCGCTGAATCCTCCGTGATGTTGATCTCACGCGGGGCATTCGACGTTGCCGCGGACTCTCCTTCCGATTGATTCTGGGCCCTCGCGCTGGATCCCGCGGCGACGGCGCCGAGCGCCGCGAACAGCACCGCGAAGATCATTCCCCGTTTCAAGGCCGTCACCCCCAACTGCCTACTCTCTCACAAGAGCCGCAAGGCTGACAAGCCTGTGGTTGCACCGACTGGAGGTCGATACACGTAAGGATTGCGGATCGACCGCCCCGCCCTGCCCCTTGCCTTCAAGGAGGGACCTCAGGCGCGGTCCTCGATCACGCGCTGCTCCGCTTGCGACCAACCGACGCGCAAGCTCCGGCCGACCTCGATACGCGGCGCGTGGGGCCGGTCCTGCGCGGTCAGCTTCTCGCCGCCGGGCAGCGCCAGGACATATTTGTTGTGGGTCCCCAGGAACACGACCTCCTCGATGGCGCCAGTGACCGAGAGGTCGGCGCTCATGCCGTCGCTCAGCGGCCGGACCGCCTCGGGGCGGATCACGATCGCGACATTGCCGTCCGAGCCCGGCGAGGCGAACTCGACGCCGCATGCGGCACCGACCCGCCCGCCACTGCGCTTCGCTTTGAGCAGATTGGCTTCGCCGATGAAGCCCGCGACGAAGCGGCTTGCGGGCGCGAAATAGATCTCCTCCGGCGCTCCCAACTGCTCGATGCGCCCCGCATTCATCACCGCGATCCGGTTGGCCAGCGCCAGCGCCTCGCCCTGGTCGTGGGTCACGAACACGAAGGTGCCGCCGATCGCGCGATGGATGCGGCGCAGCTCCTCCTGCATCGCCTGGCGCAGCTTGAGGTCGAGGGCGGCCAGCGGCTCGTCCAGCAACAGCACCCGCGGCTCCATCACGAGCGCGCGCGCCAGCGCCACGCGCTGCTGCTGGCCGCCGGAAAGCTCGGTCGCGGCGCGCTCGCCATATTCCTCGAGCCGCACCAGCGCCATGATCTTCGCCACCCGCCGCGCGATGTCCTCGGCCGGCAGCTTCTTCAGCTTCAGCCCGTAGCCGACGTTCTGGCGCACATTCATATGCGGGAACAGGCCGTAGCCCTGGAACACCATGTTGGTCGGCCGGCGCTCGGGGCCGAGATCGGTCACGTCCTGCCCATCGACCTCGATGCGTCCGCTGCTGGGCGCGACGAAGCCGCCGATCATGCGCAAGAGCGTGGTCTTGCCGCAGCCCGACGGCCCCAGGATCGCCAGGAATTCGCCGCGCTGGATCTCGAGGTCGAGCGGGTGCACCGCCGCCACCGATCCGAAGCTCTTGCTCACGCCCTTGAGGCGCACCGCGATGTCGCCGACCACCTGCCGTCCCGCTCCCCGATCGTTTCTCGCGCGGTTTCCGAGATCCCGGATGCGCGTCCGCTATTGTGAGCCCCCGGCAGGAACTCTACCCTGCGCAGCCGGGAACTCAAGCGCCGCCGCCAGGAAAGGAGCCGCCCGCCATGACAGCGCCCGCCTCGGAGTGGCAGATCGTCTCGCCAAGCCGCGACAAGCTGGGCGAGAGCGTGCTGTGGCACCCGAGAGAGCAAGCGCTCTACTGGATCGACTTCTACGGGCCCACCGTCCATCGCCGCGATCCTGTCACTGGGCAGCAGCGCGACTGGATCATCGCCGGCCATGAATCGATCGGCTCGCTGGTCTTCTGCGCCGACGGCAGCCTCCTCGTGGCGCTCGAGAACGGCGTCTATCACTTTGACCAGAAGACCGGCGAGCTCACCCTCTTCGGCGACCCGAACCAGGGTCGCGCTGCCATCGCCTATAATGACGCCAAGGTCGACCGACAGGGTCGCTACTGGGTCGGCACGCTCGACGCCAAGGAGCAGCTGCCGCGCGGCATCTTCTATTGCGCCCGCTCGGGCGGCGACTGGCGCCTCGGCGACAGCGGCTTCGTGGTCTCGAACGGACCTACTTTCAGCCCGAAGGGCGACCGCCTCTATTTCAGCGACAGCATGGGCGGTCGCATATTGGTCTATGCGCTCGATCCTGAGACCGGCCGGCTTGGCATCGCGAGCGAATTCCATCGCTTCGCCGCCGGCGAAGGGTTTCCGGACGGCTTGACCGTGGACAGCGCCGGCCGAATCTGGTGCGCGCTTTATGGCGGCGGCAAGGTGGTGCGGTTCGATCCCGACGGCAGCCGGATCGAGGAGATCTCGCTGCCGGTGCCCAACGTGACGAGCTGCTGCCTCGGCGGGCCTGGGCTCAAGACCCTCTATGTCACCACCGGCCAGACGGCGGACAAGCCACCAACCGATCTGGGCGGTGCGCTCTTCGCACGCGACGTCGCGACCCCGGGACTGCCGGAGCCGCTGTTCAGGCCCATAGAGAGCTGAGCGGCCTAGGCCCAACGCCAAAGACTAACCGCGCTCTGGAAGCGGGCCATCATTTGGCAATCAAGCTTCCCAACAGCTTCATTGCAGAGACACATCCATTGACAAATTTACGTCTTTTGCGTAAAATTACGCTTTCAGCGAGATACCGAGGGAACAGCCATGGCTCCTAAGGCCCCGCCGCGACCGCCCAGATTCGCAGCCGACGGCTTGAAACACCTCGCCGATCAGATCGGCGATGAGCTTCGCCGCGAGAAGCAACAGCAATTGGCCGAGGCCCCGGCCTCGCCTAGCAACGCAAAGGCCGGGCAAACCAGTTGGCCGCCGCATGGCCGCTCCAGCCGCCCGCGGGCTCAGATCATGCTGGATGAAATCCTGGGTCTTGAAGGCGGACTCGTGAACAACCCCTACGACTCCGGCGGACTTACCAACTTTGGAGTTACTAGGAAGACGCTCGACGATTGGCATGCGTTAAACAGCTATCCAATCCGGGACAGCAACGACCGCAAGAGGGAACCCGGGCGCCTTCCTAACGTTCCGGGCATTCCTCAGAGCGTCAGAGACCTCACAGTCGAACAAGCCAGAGCGTTACATCAAGACATTGCGTACGATCAGTACCGCCTTCAGCGCATCAAAGATTACGATGTCGCTCACCACATCTTCGACATGCTGATCAACACGAGTCCGACGCCCGTCCGCGATTTCGTCTATGGTGCGATTGACGATGTGATGCGCCGACGCAACCTTTACGATGAGAATCGCGCCCCATTCACCGATTTGCCCGAAGCTGGCGTAGGTCCACAAGCTGCGGAGCGCATCAATTGGCTTGTCGATAGAGGCTACAAGGCCGATCTCCAGAACGCATTGGTCGATCGCCGTCGGGCCTATGCGGAAGGTCAGCCGGACTACGACAAGTTCCCTGGACTTCTACCCCGGATCGAGCGATTTCGCCCACCCAATCACCCGCCTGAAGGTTGGTACGATTGAGGTAACACTATCCGACCACCGCACGCCTTATTGATGCAGTCGCCTGTCGGTCCTTGGATCAGAACAGATGACGTACCGGTTGCCTTGGGGATGGCAGGACGTTTCCCGGCGCGGGTTCAGATCGGTGCTCTCGATGATCTCGCCACTCTCGTCGATGCGCAAGCGGACGGAATGAGGGCCTACCTCCACATTGAAGCCACCTTCTTCAAGTGAAGTGGCGACGACATCATCGTCAGCGCCAATTGGCACGATCCGCGACAGAGGGACTCGATCGAATTTCAGGTAAGCCCCCTCGACACGGATCCGCATCACCTCATTCACATATTTATAAGGATATCCGCCGGCGGCGGTGACTTCCTTGCCATTCCATCCGAGACTGAGCTTCTGGAGCCAGGTGCCCCTGGGAATGCTTCTCCGCGCAATCTCCCGACCGTCCGGCGACAGGGCAACGAGATACTCGTAGCCGTGTCCACAAGCCTGTTCCCACATGCTGCCCATGCGATCGAGAGAATTACCCTCGACCAAGATTAGAACGGTACCGTCCTTCAGGACGACCATATCGTTTGGAAAATTGTCTCCCCCCTGTCGACCCCGCCAGCGCCAGAGGATATCCCCTTCCGCCGACAGGCGCGCCACAACCGGGCCATCGCCGCAATATCCCTTCTTTGATGGGACCGACTCCCACCAGGAAACAAGCACGGAATCGCGGTCTACCAGAATCGTACCCGATGCAGCATCGGCATACTCTTCGGTGTGAAAACCGAGATCGATGTCGGCCATCAATCTCCGCTCAGCGGTTCCGCGCATCAAATTTCCGTAGCTGCCGAGGAAAAAAACGGCGTCGCCAATCATCACGATGGGCGAGTCTCTCCAGTCAATCCAGCCGACGCCATCTCCCCCTACGAGGTAGAAATCCTCTTCGATGCCTGTCTTTAGATTGATAATCCGGATGTATCCGTTCTCGCGCGGCGCCGTGTTCCCGACGATGGCCAGGCGCCCGTCGGGAAGCCATTGCCAAATACGCATGCCATCGTCCCGTTCATCGACCCAGGAAGGCGGCTGGAAGGGTGGGACGGCGCCGATGATTGGATATGATGGCGCTACATCCTGGCCGACGGCTCTATCGGCGACGATCGTCAAAAGGGCGACAACGGCGGCAGCGGTGCAACGTTGCCACGCCTTATGTCGGATTGAGCCAGCGGCAATATTCCAACGACTCATGGCACCACCCCAGGTTGCTCCATCTACAACCTATAACTGTGGTGCTTTGATGGCGCAACGCGAAGGAACCCCGAAACACGCAAGATGTTGGAGAACCAGACCCGCGGTAGCGGCTCCCTCACCCTACCCTCTCCCCCACCCAGGTGGGGGAGAGGAAAGTGGGATCAGACGTCCTGCAGCGATGGCGCGCTCCTCGAGCGAGCGCGTCGCCGGCCGGCCGGCGTCAGGCGCTCCGGCCGCGAGCAGCCGCGCCGAAAAGAGGAGAACACGCCGTCAGAGGCCGGCCTTCACCGCCTCGAACATCTGGATGTACTTCTCCTTGAATGCGGTCGGCGTCTCCTCGAAGAAGACGCCTTGCTTGAACAGCGCCGCCGGATCCTTGAGGCCCAGCTCGGCCAGGCGCTCGGGCTTCACCAGCTCGAAGGATTTATGGTTCGAGTGGCCATAGCCGAAGCTGTCGATCATGTACTGGCCGCTCTCCGGTTCGATCATGGCATCGATGAAATCATAGGCCGCCTGCTCGTCGCCGGTGGCCCCTACGACCAGGGCCATGCCGCAGACCCAGGTCAGGATGCCTTCCTTGGGGTTCATGTAGGCGACCGGCACGCCCTGCTTCTTGAGCTGGACCACCGAGGCATTCCAGGCATAGGCCGCGACCAGCTCGCCCGAAGCCAGGCCCTGCTCGACCGAGCTCTGATCGGTCCAGTAGTAGCGCAGCAGCGGCTTCTGCTTGATCATCAGATCCTTCACCTTGGCGAGCTGGTCGTCGTCAAGGGTGCCGATGTTCTTGAAGCCCAGCACCAGCGCCGCCGAGGACACCGCGCCATCGACCGAATCGTAGGTGGCAAGCCGGCCCTTGTACTTCTCGTCGAACAGCAGCATCCAGGAGTCGGTGTTGCTGTCGACAAGGTCGGTGCGGTAGAGCACCGAGGAGTTGCCCCAGTCGAACGGCACGAACAGCGGCTTGCCGTCCTTGATGGTCCCCTTGATCGTCTTCAGCTCGGGAAACACGTCCGCGTAGTTCTTGAGACGGGAGGCGTCGATCGGCTTGATGATGCCGGCTTCGAACCAACGCGGCACCGAGTAGCTGCAGGGATGGGCGATGTCGGGCCGGTAGCCCGAGCGCATCTTCTGCAGCGCCTCTTCCTCCTCGCCGAAGGTGGAATGGTTGGGCTCGTGCCCATACTTGGCCGTGAAGGCCTTGTGCAGATTCGGATCGTCGTAAGTGGCCCAGGTGTAGTACTCGATCTGCCCGGTCTCGGCGGCCCCATTGCGCGCCAGCAGCGGCAGCGTCAGCAGCCCTACGCCGGCCGCCGCAGCGGCGCGCGCAAACTGGCGGCGCGTCAGGCGGCCCGCGGCGAGGCGGTCCCGCAATTCGTTCATTTCCATGGCGAACTCCTCCCTGTAACGGCTTTCCTCGTTCTTGTTCCCGCTGGCCCGGGTCCCCCCGCACGCTCCCGGGCCCGCAACCGAATTCGGCACAAAATCCTACCGCCATTCGCTCGGGCCTGAACAGATTGTTCGACGGTCATCTTTTGGTGCAAACCCCGTCACAATTGGACAATCGGCGGCCCAGGGACGCACAAAGAACCCGCGGAAGGAGAGTGGCGCGAGCGAGATCGCTCGCAGACCGAGCGGCCACGGTCAAAAACGGCCCGGAAAAGAGCGCGAATTTGCGGATCGAGCCCCCAGCAATCCGTCGCGGCAGCCTGGGCCTAGACGTCCCGGTTGATGGCCCCGCTGAGGGCGGCCTGGGCCGCCGCGAGGCGGGCGATCGGCACGCGGTAGGGCGAGCAGGAGACGTAATCGAGCCCCACCTCGGCGCAGAAGCGGATCGAGGCGGGATCGCCGCCATGCTCGCCGCAGATGCCGAGCTTGAGATCGGGGCGCGCCTTGCGACCGCGCTCGCTGGCGATGCGCACCAGCTCGCCCACGCCCTGCGGGTCGATGGTGACGAAGGGGTCCTGCGGCAGCAGGCCCTTGCGCTCATAGGCCTGCAGGAACCGGCCCGCATCGTCGCGCGAGAGGCCGTAGGTGGTCTGGGTCAGGTCGTTGGTGCCGAAGCTGAAGAACTGCGCCGACTTGGCGATCTCATTCGCCAGCAGGGCCGCGCGCGGCAGCTCGATCATGGTGCCGACCGAATAGGCCGTGGCCACGCCTTCGGCATGGGCCACCTCGGCCGCGACCCGGTCGACCATCTCCTTCAGGACCTCGAGCTCGCGCGGCATCGCCACCAGCGGGATCATGATCTCGGGCTCGGCCGTCTCGCCCGATTCCTTCTTCACCTGCGCCGCCGCCTCGAAGATGGCGCGCGCCTGCATCTCGTAAATCTCGGGGAAGGTGATGCCGAGGCGGCAGCCGCGGTGCCCCAGCATCGGGTTGGATTCCTTCATCATCGCCGCGCGATAGCGGACCGTCTCGAGCTCGATGCCGGCGGCGGCCGCAACCTCCGCCATCTCGGCATCAGTATGCGGCAGGAACTCGTGCAATGGCGGATCGAGCAGCCGGATCGTCACCGGCAGCCCCTTCATGATCTGGAACAGCTCGACGAAATCGGCGCGTTGCATCGGCAGGATGCGCGCCAGCGCCCGGCGCCGGCCGCGCTCGTCGTCGGCCAGGATCATTTCGCGCATGGCGACGATGCGGTTGCCGTCGAAGAACATATGCTCGGTGCGGCAGAGCCCGATGCCCTCGGCGCCGAAGCGCCGCGCGGTGCGGGCGTCGAGCGGCGTCTCCGCGTTGGTGCGCACCT
>Ga0335070_10004319_pt1 | contig 16608 bp, 16 predicted proteins | sample Lox_Sample_13_FD_206722 | JGI IMG/M metagenome (GOLD analysis project Ga0335070, IMG submission 206722) | Soil microbial communities from Loxahatchee National Wildlife Refuge, Florida, United States - Lox_Sample_1.3 | ecosystem: Environmental > Terrestrial > Soil > Wetlands | place: USA... | reverse complement strand
CACCCGCTTCTTCTGCCCGCCAGACAGGCGATTCACCGGATCGTGCAGCGGCAGACGCAAGCGCGAGAGCACCATCTCCACGCGCGATTTGAGGCGCCAGCCGTCGCTGCTTTCGAGGGCGGCACCCAGCTGTTCCAGGCGCTGCAGCAGCGCGTCGTCGTGCAGCGCCTCCAGCGCATGTGCCACCGCTTCGTACTCCGCCAGCCGCTGTCGAATGGCGCCCAGCCCCTCGGCAGCGGCCTCGAACACGGTATGACCAACGCCGAACACCGGCTCCTGGGGGACGTAGGCCAGGCGCAACCCGGGCTGACGCCAGACCATCCCGTCGTCCGGAACGGCGAGCCCCGCCAGGATCTTCAGCAGGCTGCTCTTGCCGCTGCCGTTGCGACCGATCAGGGCGACCTTCTCGCCCGGCTCGAGCACCAGCTCGACATGCTCGAGCAGCGGCACGTAGCCGTAGGCCAGGCTGACGTTGTCAAGAGTGAGGAGCGGCACTGGTCTTCCTGCGAGGATCCGGATTCGATGCTATGCGGGGGGCGCATGATGCCACAGTCCGGCCCCGCGCCGGACTACGTCACGGGGTTCGGCTGAACCGCTTGAAGAACTGCCACATCTCCCGATTCGCATCGATCACATCGGTTCCGGGCCCTAGCACGCGCGTGAGGTAGTCAGGCTGCCCACCCGGCCACACGTGCCCGGCTCCGGTCAGCTTCCAGAGCACGACCTCGCTGCCGTCGCGACACGGACCCCAAGTCGTGCGCGTCGCGGTGTGCGCATTCCCGGGACCGCCGCGCAGTGCGGCGTCGGCCCGAGGGCTGTCCGGACAGCCCTCGGCTCGCCGCCAGCGCGCCAGCATCTCCTCCACTGCCGGGTGCAGGATACGCACATTGGTCAGCGGGAACGGTGGCCCGAGGCCGCCGTCATACAGCGCGCGCGGATCGTCGACGCTGTGGATATGCAGGATGGGAACGGGGCGTGCCGGCGCCACCTCGTCCACCACCGAGGCGCCCGCCACGGGCGCGATCGCCGCCACCAGATCGGACGCATCCTGCGCGAGCCGATAGGCCATCATCGCCCCATTGGACAACCCCGTCGCGTAGATCCGCGTCTGGTCGATGGTCAGTCGGCTCGCCAGATCGCCCGCTACTGCACGCAGAAATGCGACGTCATCGACGCCGCGCTGCTTCGCCAGCCCGCAGCAACCGCCCGCGTTCCAGGTCAACAGCCGATTGCCGAAGCGGCCGGTACCATTGGGATAGGCCACCACGAAGCGCTCGCGGTCGGCCAGCGCATCCATGCGCGTGTAGCGCTGATGCGCCCCTCCGTTGCCGCCGCCGCCATGCAAGCTGAGCACGACCGGCCAAGGCCCGGCCATCTTCCCGGCAGGGACATGTACTCGGTAGCTGCGTTGGGTCCCAGCGACACGCAAAGTGACATCGTGATCCCCGGGGCCAAGCCCAGCGAGCGCGGCGAGCGGAAGGGAAATGAGCAACGTCGCGCAGGCGCCCCGCGGCGCGCGCAATCTCATCGGTGACATGGGCGCTGCATTCGTAGATGGCAGACCGCCGCTTGATGAGCAGGAGACCTGCGGATTGTAAGGTAGAATCGGCGCTGTTTGGTTCGCTGCGCGACCGGCATCCGCGGCATCTCTCCCCGTAGTTCAATGGATAGAACGAGTGCCTCCTAAGCGCTAAATCTGGGTTCGATTCCCGGCGGGGGGACCACACGCGCCGCACCCTGCTCGGCGACCGAGACGGAAGCGGTCCGCATGACACCCAGCGGCGCAACACGATTGTCGCGATTCATCGACCGATCTGGTGTACGCTTCGCACTTACGGTACCAGACCGTTCACGTCAGAGGCATACCGCATGGCGCTCACGTTGACTAACCGCGAAACCTTCGTGGTGCTGCACTGGCTCGAATCCGACCCTGCCCGAATCGGCCATATACGCGACCATGCGCGACGGCTGGCCACTCAGGACCGCGCGATCGCGGTGCCCCGTCTGTCCGATATCATCTACGATGCGCTGGCGCGGGACCTGCCGGAGCTGGATGGCGTCGCCGCCGCCCTGCTCCAGGCCGGGCTCAAGCGCGTCAACTTCTACGAGCTGGCTCTAGCTTTGCTGCTCGAGACCGGCGTTCCGGTCGAAGCACGCGCGGTCTGAGCCCGGTCGAGCGCTGGCGCCGGCCGGGTATCGCGCGGCCGTCCCCGCTCCGGTCTCAGAGGAACGCCGCTCGGTCGCGTGCGACGCGCCCCACGTTCACGAGCCGCGGCGTGGGAACTCGACCTTCGCCCGTCCGCGCTATCGGACCTCGTCGGGACTGACCTGCCCGGGCCAAACCAGCATCGGCAGCGACCCGTTCACCACTTTGACCGGCTGCAGCTCCTGCTCCTTCAGTCGGCGCAGCTTGAGCAGGTCCGAAAAGTCCAGCGCACGCTCCCACCTCACCCGTACGCAGGCCCCGGCGGCATCGGTGATGGTGACCGGCAGCATCAAGGCCTCTTCGGGATCGCGCCCGAAGTCGACCGACAGGAAACAAGGACCGCGTGCGGAGCGTAGCTCCCGCGCGAGCTGCAGCAACGCGCCGCCCAGCGAGACATTCAGAAAGTGGGCCGGCAGCGTTCGATGTCCGGCGCGCAGGCTCGCTTTCGCGCGAAGGACAATACGCTTGGATGCACGACGTTCACGCTCGCGCTGTTCGGTCATTGCGGCGCACCCTCCCTGGTCTCGATCCGACTCTAACCGGGCGCGCAGCCGATCTCAAAGTTCCTCGCCGAAGTGTAAAAGCACCGGGCGCCGACGGGACTTGGATCCCGCCGGCCCCACGGGGCGATCGCCTACTGCCGGCGCGTGGCCGATCCGCCCGGCCGCCGTCCGCGCTGCAGCAATGCCTGGTCCGCCATCTCCTTGGCGGTGTTGGCCACGAGCACGCGAAACTGGTAAGGCACCACGTCGAACGCGGGATCGCGGACTACCAGCTGGTAGATCTCGTTGGCGGTGAGTCCGCGCGCCAAGAGGTCGCGCGCGATCACCGCGTGCGGCGGGTTGGCGACCATCTGCCGCATGCGATTGACGAACACTTGCTTGAGCCTGTCTTCCATTTGCCGCCTCCTCGCGCTCGCGCGCAGGGAAAAAGTGAGAGCGTGCCGCGGACTCGGCAGGTGCAGGCCAGCTGATCGGAAGGGGAACGAAGATCCACCGGTCGACTGATCCCGCCTGCCACCGGCGGGTGTCGACCCTCGGTGGTTAGGCCCGGATGGGCTCGAAGGGCACGCGCCGGCAAGATGGCATGCGCGCAGCGGTCCGCTGGGACGCGCGCAAGACCAACCTTGTCATACGACTTTCATCGGGCACGTGAAACTCTCCGTTGAGGAACGATCCCGCCGTTTCCAGCGGGGCGCGAAGCATACCTGAGTGCGCACGCCTGTCAAGACGCACCACGTCGCATCGCGCAATGCCCTAAGTGTGGGCGGAAGGCGGCGCTTCAATCCAGGCGGCGGAGGACCTGAGCATAGTAGGCGCCGTCCACCCGCAAATCGCCGCGCGCGCCGCGACTTTCCCGCAGTTTCAGCCGCAGCAGCTCGAGCTTGCGCAGCACGCGCGCAGCCTCTTCACCGCCGTGCACCTGCTCAAGCAAGTCCTCCAGGGCGCGGATCTCGTTGCGTGCTTCGACCTCCGGCGGAACGAAGCCGGCGTTTTTCAGGATGCGATAGGCCACGCGCAGATCTTCGGGAACCAGCGGGTTGTCGTCCAGGGTCAGCGGCTTGCCGGCGCCGGGCAAGTGGTCGAATTCGCCGCGCGCCTGCGCTTCGCGGATTTTTTCCTCGGCTATGGATTCGAACAGCAGCATGGTCAGAAGCGGATTGCTCGGATATCGCATTCTACCGCCGGCGTGGCGCCCGAGAGCGGGTATCATCCGCGCTCGCATGACCAACGGCACTGCAACTACTCACCTGGTCCTGATCCCCAGCTACGACACCGGCGAGAAGCTGTTCGACACCGTGCGCGAGGCGCGGTCGCACTGGGAGCCGGTGTGGGTAGTCATCGACGGGAGCACCGATGGGACCGGCGAACAGCTCCAGGCTCTGGCACGCGACGACCCCGGACTGCGCGTGTTGGTGCTGCCGCGCAATTGCGGCAAGGGGGCGGCAATCCTGCACGGATTGCGTGAAGCAGCCAGGAGCGGCTTCACGCACGTGCTGACCATGGACGCTGACGGGCAGCATCCCGCCGACCTGATCCCGCGCTTCATGGACACCTCGCGCGCCCATCCCGAAGCGTTGGTGCTCGGCGAGCCGGTGTTCGATGCCAGCGCGCCACGGGCGCGCGTGATCGGCCGCCGCATCTCCAACTGGTGGGCCAACCTGGAGACGCTGTGGGCCGGCATCCACGATTCCCTGTACGGATTCCGCGTCTACCCGGTGCAGCCGCTGCTGGCCGTGATGGAGTCGGGCCGGTTCATGCGGCGGTTCGATTTCGACGTCGAGGCCGCGGTGCGGCTGGTCTGGCGCGGATACAGGCCGATCAATCTGCCGGCGCCGGTGCGCTACTTCCGCCCGGAAGAAGGCGGCGTATCCCATTTCAGCTACGGGCGCGATAACCTCCTGCTGACCTGGATGCACCTGCGCCTGTTCCTCGGCTTCCTGCTGCGCTTGCCGCGGCTGGCGGCGTGCAGGCTGCTCTACCGGCACCCCGAGCCACCCGGATCGCCGCGCTCGGGCGAGTAGCGCGTCAGCGCTCGGACACGAGCCCGCGCGAGAACACCGCCGAGAAGAGCAGGCTCAGGCTCGCGCCCAGCGCCACCGTCGTGCCGATCGCGCTGAGCACCGGCGCGCGAGCCGTTGCGAGCAAGCCGAACGCCAGCACCGTCGACGCCGCGCACAGCAGCACGGACACCAGCGTGTTGCGCACGTCGCCGCGGCGCAGGGTTTCGTGCTCGAAGAACAGGGAGTAGTTGGATCCGACGCCCGCCACCAGTAGCATGGCCACCAGGTGGAACAAGGTCAGCCGTTCGCCCAGCGCCAGCAGCAGCGTCCAAGTCAGCACCTGCGCCGCCGCGAGCGGGGCCAACGCTTCCCACAGGCGAACGGGATCGCGCAGCGCAAGCAGCAGCAGGAGCGCGATGGCGGCCGCACCGATTCCGGCAAACACCGCGGCCCGGGCGCGATACTCGTGATACAACGCGTCGGCATCGCGCTTGAGGTCGAGCATCACCCCGCCCGCGTTGGTGACCGCAAGGCCGATGGCGCCGGCGTCTGCCACGCCGCGCAGCGGCAGCAGCGCATACCAATGCGCGCCATGCTCCACCACGAGCGAATCGACGCGCAGGCCAAGGCCAGTACCCTGGAGTGCGGCCCGATCGAGCAGCGGGGCCTCGCGCGCGGCGGCCACGTCCGCCAGGAACGCATCGAACACCCCTGGCCGGAAGGCCGATCCGGCGAGCGCTTGGTCGAGACTGGCGCGCAGTTGCTCCGCAGCGGGCAACGCCTGCTTGCGCGCACGCTGCGTCGCCTCGCTGGGCAGGTAGCGCGCGGGCGAATCGAACCCAGCGAGCGCTCCCGCGGCGACCAGGTTGCCCAGCGCCACGCCGGTCCGCTCTGCACCCTCCAACGTCGCTTCTCGAGATTCGCCCTGCACCACTGCCAGATAGCGCACGTCCGGCGCGCCGAGATCGGAGCGCAAAGCAGCGTCGAGCGCTTGGTCGGCCGCAGGCACCGGGCTCAGGCTCGACAACTGATCATCCCAAACCGGTCCGCTGCGCAGTCCCAGCCAGGCGAGCGCGGCCACTACCAGCACTACCACCGGCACACGCAGTCGCGGTGCCAAGCTCGCCAGCCACAGCGCTCCATGGGCAAGCCGTTGGGGGGCGCGCGCAAAAAAATCCTGCGGTGCCAGCCGCGGCAGCACGAAGCGGGTGACGAGCAGCGCCGCGATCAGGCCGGCGATGGAGAACAGCCCCAGCTGCGCAAGCCCGGGAAAACCGGACCAGAGCATGGCGCCGAAGCCGCATACCGAAGTCGCCGCGCCCAGCCGAAGGGTTGGCCAGATGCGTTCCAGGGCACGCGCCGGCGGACGCCCCGGCGCGGTGTGAGTGAACAGGTAGATGGCATAGTCGACCGCCTCGCCGATCAAGGTGACGCCGAAGCCCAGCGTGATCCCCTGCACCGAGCCATACGCCAGCGCCACCGCGGCCACACCTGCCGCCGCGCCGCTGGCCACGGGCAGCAGCCCGAGCAGCAGCACTCGCGCCGAGCGGTAGACCAGCAGGAGCAGCAGCGCCACACCGACCGTGGCCCAGGCGGCCAGCCGTTCGGCATCCCCTCGGATCGCTGCCCGAGTGGATACGGCGAACACGCCGGGTCCGGTCAGCACCAGGCGCGCTGCTGGTACCGACTGCTCCTGCGCTACCGCGGCGAACGCCGATCGGACCTGGGCGACGGCCGTCTGCTGCGCGTCGATGTCGAATCCCTGCGCGACTGTCTGGACCAGGAGCAGCGCCCGCGTCCCGTCGGCCGAGAACCACACACCTTCGCGCTTGCGCGGTCCGTGCTCGGGCTGCAACTCGTCCACCAGCCGCAGTAGCTCACCGGTGGGATCGCGCGGCAGCAGTTCGCCCGCCATCATGCCCAGCGGCGACCCGAGCACCCCTTCGGCCTCGGCCAGCGCCTGGCTCAGGCCGGCCGTGCTAAAGCGCTCAGGCGCCACGCCAGGGCTGAGCAGGTACCGGTTGCGCAGCAGGAACGCTCCATCCCGCTCCAGGAGGTCGGCCGCGCCGTTGTTGACGTAGGCGAAGGCAGGCAACGGCGCCAGCTTCTCGGCCAGCGCCGTACTCAACTGGGCAAGGCGCTCGGGCGGCGCGCCTTCGATCGCGACCAGCATCAGGCGCGACACTGCCCCCTCGCGCAACTGATCCACCAGCACCTGCTGCGCGGGCGTCGGAGCACGCGGCAGGAACGCAGACAAGTCGGCGCCGATGGGCGCTCTCAGGATCACCAGCGCGGCGGCCGCTAGCAGCACGATCCAGAGCGCGACCGGCAGCCAGCCGACGCGGCTCACCGGGATTCCTCGATCACTGTCAGCACCGAGCGGTCGCCGCGCGTCTCCTCGATCTCGATCTGACTGATGCGGTCGGCGCTGCCGCTGATGCGGATCGCGCTGACCACCGCGGCCATGCGGCGCTCGCGCGGCTCCAGCGAGAGCTTCCACCCGGCCCGCGCACCCTCGAGCTGCGGGCGGTAGAAACGCTCGAGTGCGCCAAGGTCCCCCTGTAGGGTGGCGCGGAAGCTCTCGATGAACGCCCAGACGAGGGGGTAGTCCTGCAACGACAGGGTCCGACTGCGGCCCTTGGCGAGATCCTCGATCAACAGGCGGTCGCCCTCCACCGTCATGCGCTCCGGTCGTGGCGTCAGCGTGTGCTTGATGAGGCGGCCCGGTGCGACGTAGCTGAGTGTGCCGGTCAGCTCCAGAGGCTGCTTGAGGATTTGCAGGTAGCGGCGTTCGACAAAACTCGCCTGCGCCCGCGGTACCGCCGCCAGCTCGCGCATCAGTTCCGGCAGGCCCCAACCCTCATCGGCCCGCCCCGCGGTCGCCAGCGACAGCGCGAGCGTCAGCAGCCATGGTCCCGCCAGCCGGGTTATCGACCGGTCCCGCATTCGGCTCATCGGGCCCGCGCGCTCCTCGGCTGCTGCAGACGCCGTGCAAGGCTCACCAGTGACTCCCGCGTAAGCTTGCCGGTGGCATTGCGGGGCAGCGCATCCACCAGGTAAAGCGGTCGCGGCAGGAACACCGGATCGACCCGTTGGCGCAGCGCGCTAAGGAGCGCGGAGCGCGTGAGCTGTGGCGCCACCACGAATGCGGTCAACCGAGGCACGCCTTGGCCACGCGCAGCTGCAGTGTCGGTTTCGTCCGGTGCGAAGTAGCAACCGTCGCGCACTCCTTCGATCTGCAGCAGCTGCTGGTCCAGATAAGCCAGCGAGGCGCGCTTGCCGGCAATATTGACCAGATCGGCGTTGCGCCCGTGCAACGTGAAGCTCGACTCGTCGGCGGCCGTGACGATGTCGCCGCTCAGCGCCTCCTCATGGATCGAGCCGCCAGAGAACCACGCGCCCTGGCCGTCTACGCGCAGGCGCACGCCTGGCAGCGTGCGCCATACCGGTCCGGCAGTGGTGCGCCGAGACGCCACCTGCCCCGCCTCGGTAAACCCGTAGATCTCCATCAGCGGTGCGGCATAGCGCTGTTCCGCCTGGGCCGCCAGCTCGGGCGGCAGCGGCGCCGTGGCCGACAGAATCAAGCGCAGCGGGGGTAGCCGCGCCTCCTCCGCCAACAGAGCGCGCAGATGCACCGGGGTTGTCACCAGCACACGCGGCGCGGGGATGCGCTCGAGCGCAACGCGGATGTCGGCCGGGTAGAACGGTCGTGGGGCGTACAGCGCGTACCCGTTGCGCAGGCCGAGCATCACCGCGGATTCCAGGCCGTACATGTGCTGGGGCGGTACCGTCCCGACCAGCGTGACGCCGCGCTCCGTGTTCAACCCCAGCGCAGCGGACTCGGCCATGGCGCCCGCGGCTAGCGAACCCCATCGCTTCGAGTGCGGGGTGGGCCGGCCGGTGGTGCCGGAGGTAAATGCAATCACTGCGGGCCGCGTGGGGGCAAACAGCGGAATCGAAGGAAGCGGCCGGCCTGCTGCTGTGGCGCGCTCGAAGTCGCACACCGGCAATGGGCAGTCGGACACCTCGGCATCTGCTAGCGCATACAGTCCAGGATAGGTCTGGGAGAGTTCCCGGAGCAGTGCCGGGGCCACACCCGGCGGCAGCAGGGTGACTTGTCCACGCAACAGCGCGGCACACAACCCGACCGCAAAACGGTATCGGTCCGTGCACAGGTTGAGCAGATGAGCCGAATCCGGCAGCGCGGCGGCCAGCCGCCCCGCGTCGTCCAGGAACTGCCGCACGTCGATCGGGCCCGCTGTGCCCCGCGCCACCACTGCGTCGGGCGCGGAGTGCGCGAGGAAAGGGATCGCGCTGGAGGCAGATGGCATGGCCTCGCTGCCGGCGCGCAGCGTCACGCGGTTACTTGGTCCGGTGCTGCTGCACGTGGTCGTTCAAGCTGCGCAGCGAGCTGAAAATGCGCACGTTGTCGCTGTCGTCGGACTTGGGCTGGAATCCGTAGGTCTTCGACACCGACAGGGCGATCTCCAGGATGTCGATGGAGTCCAGGCCCAATCCTTCCTTGTACAGCGGCGCGGCGGGGTCGATCTCCTCGGCGGTGAGCTCGAGATTCAGGGCGGAGACGATCAGCTCGGCCAGCTCGCGCTCCTGAGGCGTCATGCTCGTTTGCATCTGCATGCGGGAACGGGTCGGGGTGGGATTTCGCTGCGACATTATACGCAGCCGCGGCACGCTATTCGGTGGCCGGCGCGTCGGTAAGGTAGGTGGCGATTCGGCCGATGGCGAGCACGACGTCTTGCAACGACACCTCGAACTGGTAGTGGGTGAGCGGCAGAGCCATATCTTCCAGGTGCACCCGTGCCAGCAGGGGGGTGTCGGCAGGAACCTGTGCAGCGAAGAACATGACCTTGCGCAGCGCCACCAGGTAACCGATGCGCGCCGTCCCGCCCGCCCCGGCCTGCATACGGCGTAGCGCCTCCCACGTGGCCGCAGTCTGCGCAGCGGCTTCGACCATGGCCAGCGCCGGCGCGCAGCCGTCGGTAACCAGCGCGCAGGCCTGCGGAATGCAGGTCTGGCAGGTCAATCCGTCCGGGCGTTGCTCGACGATGGAGGTCACGAATCGCATCGGTGGGCGATGCGGCAGCAAGGCATCCAGCGGAGCGGCCACGTCGACCGCGGGTTGCAGCGCAGGCACCGCGTACTGCATGCGCGGTGGTTCGCCTGGCGCGCCGAACCCAAGCTCTGCATCGGCCACCAGCTCGGCCCCGCGCCGCAACTCGAAGCGCGTCCGTTCCCGATCCGCCACGCGCACCGCGAGGTTGAGACGGTCCCCCGGAGCCACTGGCTTACGCAGCCGCGCGAAGGCGACCTCGCGCAACGGCTGGACCTCGCCCGCGGACGCCAGCGCCCTGCATGCGAGGTCGAGCAGCGCCACGCCGGGCAGGATCGGCCGCCCTGGGAAATGACCCTCGAAGCAACCCCCGCCCGCCGGAATCTCGATCCTGGCGTTCACCCGCGTGTGCCCACGATCGCCGCGACCAGGAAGCCGGGGAAGGTGTCGCGGATCGCCGCGATGTCCGGATAGACGCGAACCTCGTGAAACCCGTTGGCTTGCAGGGCCGCCGACCACTGCTCCGGCGTGAGGAAGCCGCCGTTGGGTCGCCAAGCAGGCACCAGCGTGGCATCGCGAAAAGCGCCGAGCAGGTTGAAGGTCAACTCCAAGTGCACCGGCACGCCGGGGAACGGCCGCACGCATTCGGCCATGACCAGCGCCCCGCCCTTCCGCAGCGCTTGGCGCAGCTCAAACAGGGTCGCGGCCAGATCGCGTGCGACGTGCAGCACGTTGACGCCGTAGACCAGCGAGCAGCCGCCCGGCACGATGCCGGTTGCGGCCAGCGGCCGGTCCAGGTCCAGTGTCCCGAAGGTAAACGAGCAGTGCGGGTAGCGCGCAACCAGCGTGCGCTGCGCCCGCTTGAGGAAAAGCGGCGAAATTTCGGTGAACTGGTACGCGCTGATATCGCCCGACCGTCCGGCGCAGGCCAGCCGGTCGAGCAGCGCCTCGGCGCCACTGCCCATCCCGCCGCCCACCTCGAGAATGGTTGCCGGCCCCGCCGGCAGTGCATGCTCGGCAGCGATCGCACCTACGGCATTGCTGATCGCGTACAGCGGGTTGGCGTTGGAGAAGTACCGCACCCAGGCGCTTATCCCTTCCGGGCCGAACAGCGCCTGCTCGCCCCTCTCCGCCCCCCCCAGGACGGCGGGATAGTGCTCGGCCGCCAGCGCCACGATGTGATAGGACGGCAGGCAGCGGGGATCGTGCGCCGTCTGCGCCGCGAGGATCTCTGCCCGATCCAGCCGCGGCAGCGGCTGCGCCAGCCGGTAGCGCGACTCGCCGTTCGCGCCCGCGGTGCGCGCCAGCCAGCCGCGAGCGGCAAGCGTGGCGCACAGCCAGGCGACCGGCACGCGGGCAACGGCCGGCAGCAGGCTGGCTCGGCCGATCGCTTCCTCGACGCTCGATTCCTGCGCATACGCCGCTTCGAGCCCACAGTCGCGGAAGATGTCCAGCGCGAGGCGCGCCGCATACTCCTCGATCAGCTCGCAGGAGCGGACGAAGCCGTCGTCGAACAACGGCAGCAACTCGGGTGGCAGGAGCGCCGCACGACGATCCTCGATGCCGGGGCGCGGTTCAGCGGACATGGCAGCGCAGCGGCACTACTCGCGGCCGGGGCTGGACGGACGCCGACCCCAGAAATCGTAGAAGTTGAACCAGTTGTAGGGCGCATCCCGGCAATGCCACTCCAGACGCCCCACGTAACGTCGCACAGCGGCTTCGATCGCGGCACTGCGCTGCGACCTGGCGATGCCATCGGGCTCGAACAGCGTTTCGAAGTACAGGTCGTAGCGGCGTCCCCCGCGATAGATACCGGTCATGAACACCACCGGCCGCCTGAGCATCAGCGCAATGCGGAAAGGCGCGGTCGGAAACGCGGCCGCCTCGCCCAGGAAGGGTACGCGCAGCTGCCCGGTCTGGTCCAACGCGCGGTCGCCGAGGATGCCGACCCAGTCGCTATGCTGCAGCCGCTCGTGCACCTTAAGCATCGAATCGAACCGGCCGAGGGCGATGACATCCTTCGCCAGCGCCGGGTTGATCGCCCTGGCCACCCGGCCGACCTTGCGAGCGTTGTCCTCGTACATCAGCATCGCGAGCTCCAGGCGCTTGGCGGTACCCAACGCCCGCAGGATCTCGAAGCTGCCGAGGTGCGCACCCAGCAGCAGGCAGCCGCGGTCGCGATCGAGCGCCTGGAGCAGCGCCTCCTCGCCGTGCAGCCGCGTCTCGAACAGCTCGTAGCGCTCCCTTAGCAGGTAGAAGCGATCGAGCGCCACGGTCGCGAAGGTGAAGTAGTGACGGAACAAGTCGGCCACGCGCGGTCGGCGTCCGAGCGCGCGCGTCAGGTACTGCAATGAGGCGACGCGCGCTTTCGCCGAGAACAGCAGGAAGTACAGGCACACCGGCACCAGCACGACGCGCGTGAGCGTGCGGCCCAGCAACCCGGAGGCAGCGACCGCGAGACGGATACCGAGCACGCTGCCGCGTTCGCGCTGCTCCAGCCACGGCTGGCTCGCTTCGCCGCTCAATGATGTGTACCTGGGTCGCGGAAATGGGATCAATGGTTCGCAGGTATTATACGCAGGCGCTTCGTTCCCAATCGCGCCCACGCCCGCTTCCGACTCTGCCACCGGCAGTGCAGCCCCTCGCCCTCACCCACTTCTCGCTCGCTAATTGCCTCGGCGCTGGGACACAAGCCATGCTCGACGCATTGCGCGCGGGTCGCTCGGGGCTGGCGCCATGCAAGTTCGAGACGGTCACCCTGGACACCTGGGTCGGCGAAGTCGGTGCCGAGCAGCTCATGCCATTGCCTGCCGCTCTGGCGCGGTTCGACTGCCGCAATCATCGCCTCGCGCTCCTCGCGCTGCGGCAGGACGGGTTCGAGCAAGCGGTGCGCGATGCCGCCGCACGTTACGGCCCAGCGCGCGTCGGGGTGTTCCTCGGCACCAGCACGTCGGCCATTCTGGAAACCGAGCTGGCCTACCGCCGCCGCGACCCGGTCAGCGGCGCCCTGCCGGCCGACTTCCATTACGCGACGCGGCACAACAACTACGCGCTCGCCTGGTTCGTGCGCGAATATCTCGGGCTCGCCGGCCCTGCCTGGATCGTCTCCACTGCCTGCTCGTCCAGCGCCAAGGTGTTCGGCTGTGCGGCCCGCATGATGGCCCTGGGCACCTGCGATGCCGCCGTCGTGGGCGGCGCCGACAGCCTGTGCCTGACCACGCTGTACGGTTTCAGCTCGCTCGGACTGACTTCGCGCGGGCCATGCCGCCCCTTCGATGCGCAGCGCGACGGCATCTCGATCGGCGAGGGAGCGGGCTTCGCGCTGCTCGAGCCAGCTGAGCTCGGAACAGCGCCAGGCGCGCTCCAGCTGCTCGGCGTGGGCGAGAGTGCCGATGCCTATCACATGTCTTCCCCCCATCCGGAAGGCCTCGGCGCGCGGCTGGCGATGCAGGCCGCGCTGCGCTCGGCTCACGCTGAGCCGGAGCAGGTCGACTATATCCATCTGCACGGCACGGCGACCAGAACGAACGACGCCGCCGAGGAAGCCGCGGTCCATGCGCTGTTCGGAGAGCGCACGCCGGCGAGCTCCACCAAGGGCTGGACCGGCCATCTGCTGGGCGCGGCCGGCATCACTGGGGCGATCGTGTGCGCGCTTGCGCTGCGCCAGCAGCTGCTGCCGGGCAGCGCCAACACGCGCGAAGTGGATCCGCAGGTGCGCATCCGTTATCAGCGGGAAACCACGCCCGGACGCGTGCACATCGCGCTCGCCAACGCGTTCGGGTTCGGCGGTACCAATTGCAGCTTGGTGCTGGGGACGACACCGTGATGGACTGCTGGGTCGACGCGGTGGCGTTGCTCGGGCCCGGACTCGATGGATGGACGCACGCGGCGCCCATCCTGTGCGGGACTGCGGCTTACGTCCCGGGCGAGACCCGCTTGCCCAAACTCGAGCTGCTGCCTCCGGTGGAGCGCCGGCGCACAGGGCTGCCGGTGAAGCTGGCGCTGGCAGTGGGCGCCGCGGCGCTCGAAGCGGCAGGCGTGGCTCCGGATCAAGTGGCCAGCGTGTTCACCTCCTCGGGCGCAGACGGCGAGATCATGCACGACGTTTGCGTCACGCTCGCCAGCGACGACCGCCAGATCTCGCCGACCAAGTTCCACAACTCCGTACACAACGCGCCATCGGGCTATTGGAGCATCGCAACGCACTCGCACCAGCCTTCCACCAGCCTGTGCGCGTACGACTGGAGCTTCGCCGCCGGGCTACTCGAGGCGGCGGCGCAAACGGCGTTGGAACACGAGCGGGTAGTGCTGATCTCGTACGACGTGCCCTATCCGCAACCCATGAACGCCGTGCGCACTGTGATGGGGGCGCTGGGAGTGGCGTTGCTGCTGTCGCGAGCCAAGCACGCCGGCAGCCTGTGCCGGCTTTCCTTGTCGCTGGCGGCATCGCTGCGCGAGGCAACCTGCTTGGACCAGCCTAGCCTGGAGTCGCTGCGCACGGGCAATCCCACCGGGCGCGCTCTGCCGCTCCTGCGCGCCCTGGGCGCGCCCGACACCGATGCCGTCGTGCTGGACTATCTGCCTGGCGGGTCGCTGCTCGCCACGATCGCGCCGCCCTGATGCGCAGCGGCACAAAGCACAACGCCCGGGCGGGCCGGGCGTTGTGTGGCAGTGTCTGGCGTGGGCTCAGCCGACGCGCAATCCCGACGCGACTGCGCCCGCGTGCAGCGCCGCGATACGCTCATCCAGCGGAGGATGCGACATGAACAGCTTCTTCAAGCCGTCGCCGCCGCCGCCGGAGATGCCGAAAGCTTTGACGGTCTCGGGCAAGGTGGACGGCTCGTACGCCGCCTTCAGCCGCTGCAGCGCCGCGATCATCTTCTCGCGGCCGGCCAGCGCCGCTCCGCCGGCGTCGGCACGGAACTCGCGCTGCCGGCTGAACCACATGACGATGATGCTGGCCAGGATGCCCAGCACGATTTCCGCGGCGATGGAGGTAACGTAGTAGCCGACGCCCGGGCCTTCTTCGTTTTTCATCAGGACGCGGTCGACGAAGTAGCCCACCACGCGGGCGATGAAGATCACGAAGGTGTTGACCACCCCCTGGATCAGTGTGAGCGTGACCATGTCGCCGTTGGCGACGTGGCTGATCTCGTGGCCCAGCACGGCCTCGGCTTCTTCGCGCGTCATGCTGTTGAGCAGGCCCGTCGACACCGCGACCAGCGCGCTGTTGCGGTTGGCGCCGGTGGCGAACGCGTTGATCTCGGGCGCATCGTAGATGGCCACCTCAGGCATGCCGATGCCCGCCTGCTGCGCCTGCCGCCCAACCGTCTGCAGCAGCCACTGCTCGACCTGGTTGCGAGGCTGAACGATGACCTGCGCGCCGGTGGACATCTTGGCCATGAACTTCGACATCATCAGCGAGATGAACGAGCCGCCGAAGCCGAACAGTGCCGCGAACGCCAGCAGTGCGCCGAGGTTGAGGCCGTTCGCCGTGAGGATGCGGTCGATCCCCAGGATGCGTGCGGTCATGCTCAGCACCAGCACGACGGCCAAGTTCGTGAGCACGAACAAGACGATGCGTTTCAAAGTGTACTCCTTCGTAGGAAGTCAGATAAAACCGTCAATTGGATTCGGCAGCCGGCCGCCGAGTTCCACCAGGATCAGCATTTTACTGGCCTTCCAAGGCTTCCAGCTGCTGCTGCAGTTCCAGCCACTCGCCCTCCAGCGCTTCTAACCTCGCCGTCACCTGCGACTGCTCCAGCAAGGAGGCCTTCAGCCGTTCCCGGTTTTCAGGTAGGTAGAGTTTGGGGTCGGCAGCCTGCGTTTCAAGCCGCTGCTTGTCCCTTCCCAGCCGCTCCAACTCTTGCTCGACGGCGCGCAGACGCTGTTCCACCGGCCGGCGCTGCACGGACAGCCGATCCCGGGCCAGCGCCTCCTGGCGGCGCTGCTCGCGGCGCGACGGGCCGCGCGTGCCCGCCGGCACCTGCGCCGGGGCCGCCTCCTCTCGGCGCCGCGCGTCCAGCCAGGCACGGTAGTCGTCCAGGTCGCCGTCGAACGGCGCCAGATGCCCGTCGGCCACCACCATGAGCGAGTCCGTGGTCGCGCGCAGCAGGAAGCGATCGTGCGACACCAGGACCAGCGCACCCTCGAAGTCCTGCAGCGCCATGGTGAGGGCCTGGCGCATCTCCAGGTCGAGATGGTTGGTCGGCTCGTCCAGCAGCAGCAGGTTGGGGCGCTGCCAAATGATCAGCGCCAGCGTCAGGCGGGCCTTCTCGCCACCTGAGAAGCGCGCCACTGGCGCATCCACCACGCCGGCGCGGAAGTCGAAGCCGCCCAGGTAGTCGCGCAGATCCTGCTCGCGCGCGGAGCGGTCCGCGCGCAGCATGTGCTGCAGCGGTGACTCGTCCGGGCGCAGCTGCTCCAGCTGGTGCTGGGCGAAGTAGCCGACCTTGAGCCCCTTGCCTTCGCGCCGCGCGCCGGACAGCGGCTGCGCCTGCCCGGCGAGCAGCTTGATCAGCGTGGACTTCCCAGCGCCGTTCGCGCCGAGCAGGCCGATACGCGCACCGGCGAGGATCTCGAGCTTCACGCCGGTCAGGACCGCGCGCTCGCCATAGCCGGCCACAACGTCCTCCAGCACCAGCAGCAGGTTGGAAGCCGGCTCGGGAGCGCGGAAGGCAAAACTGAAAGGCGTGTCCACGTGCGCCGGCGCGATGCGCTCCATGCGATCGAGCGCCTTCAACCGGCTCTGGGCTTGCTTGGCCTTGGTGGCCTTGGCGCGGAAGCGCTCGACGAAGCGCTGCAGGTGCGCGATCTCGCGTTGCTGCT
>Ga0335070_10004318_pt1 | contig 16609 bp, 11 predicted proteins | sample Lox_Sample_13_FD_206722 | JGI IMG/M metagenome (GOLD analysis project Ga0335070, IMG submission 206722) | Soil microbial communities from Loxahatchee National Wildlife Refuge, Florida, United States - Lox_Sample_1.3 | ecosystem: Environmental > Terrestrial > Soil > Wetlands | place: USA... | reverse complement strand
CCGTCACGCAGGGCAGCCACGTGATCGCCAATCACGACGTCTCGATCGGTCCCGGCGGCGACTTGACCGACCTGAAGCCCGTCTGGGTGGACGGCACGCCGGAGAGCTTCACCCAGATCGGCACCATCGGCCCGACGGGCTCCAGCCCGATCATCCTGAAAGTCACCAGCGACGGCGGTCCCATCGAGGACTTCCGCGTGCTGCACTGGTACGTCGACGTGCCTGTCAGCCTCAGTGACATCAACACGCCGGGCCCGACCTCGCTGCTCAATCCGCTCGGCGGGAGCGTCAAGGTGTCCGTCACCGGCCTGCACTTTTCCAACGGGGCCGACGCCACGCCGCAGCTTTGCGACAACGACACCTATTTGGCCTCGTTCATGCGTGACTATCAGGGCTTCTTCTACGAGTCGGCCCAGGCCAATCCGTACAACGTCCATGGTCACGGCATCTACGACATCCAAGTTCCGGGCATGCGATACCTGGACGGCAACATCGGCATGTACAACTTCATCAGCACCGCCGGGGTATCGTCCTCCTGGACCTGGGACAACATCGTGAACCCCGGCCTGCTCACCACGGTGCACAACGGCACCATCGGCGGCCAGACCCCGCTGATCCCGGGCTACGTGTTCGAGCTGGGTACATCGGTGGCCTTCACGGGTGTGCCTGAGCCGGCGACGCTGGCCCTGATGCTGCCGGTCGTCTTCCTGCTCCGCCGCAACCGTGGCAGCCGCTGAGTGATCGCAACGTCGGCCTCCTGTGGCCGACGGGACGGGGAAAAACGGGTCGGCCCTGAGGCCGACGAGGAATGAGACACATCTCGCCGCCGCCAGGTCAATCGGAAACTCCGATGGCACTGGCGGCGGCGTGTTTTTCCGTGTGGGTAATGGAGATGAGGATCTTCTTGATGCCCAGGCGATCGGCCACTTCCCACGTATAACCGGCGAGCGTGACGTGCGGCTGTCCTGCCAGATCGTTCAGCACCTCGATATCCGTCCAGGCGATCTGCCCGCGCCAGCCTGTCCCCAGCACCTTCAGAACCGCCTCCTTGGCCGCGAACCGGCCGGCAATGTGCGGCAGCGGGTTCTTCTTCCTTTCGCAATACGCCCGCTCCGCGGGCGTCAGGATTCTGGCGAGGAATCTCTCCGGATGCTGCCGCCAGATCCGCTCGATCCGATCGCATTCAACGAGGTCAATGCCCTGGGCGATGATCTTCATCGGGCAGTCACGGTAGCATTACCGGCCGGCTCGATCAAGTCGCGAGCCCCGGCGGTCTTCTCCTGGCACTCCGGGTTCAATGCCACGCCTTCCAGCCATTCGTACTTGCCGGGATCCATCCCCAGGAAGGTCAGCAACGTCGGCACTAGATCCACGGAACGGGCGATCTCGATCCTGCCGCCCCGCTGAATACCCGGACCGGCCAGCATGAAGGGAATCAACATCTCCGTGCGCCGCAGGCCGCCATGACCGCCGAGCTCGTGTACGAAGCTGTAACCAGGCTTGGCGAACGCAATCACCTGCCCGGCACGGTGATCATGCAACAGGGGAACAAGATGCGGCACCACCTCCGGCAACTGCTGCTCCGACGCGGCGCGCAGCCAGTCTCGCGCCGGGTGATACCCGCTGCGCACGAACGCGGCCAGGGCCGGATCGTCGAGATACCCGAGCACGTCGTTCGGTTCCGGCAGGTAGGCGTATTCGGACTGTGTCCCATCCCCTCGCCGCAGAATCCTGGCCATGCCGCGCTCTGAGCAAACCACGGCGGTGTTCTCGTCGGCAAGACAGCTGACCAGATCGACGCCCGGGATATTCCACAGTTGGAATCCCAAGGCCGGCCGGTTCATGATCGCGTCCACATCCGCAGGTGCCGCTGGTGAGGACCAGCCGGTCGGACTGCGCAGATAGAGGAAGGCGCAGCGGCCGTTCTGATAGGCCACGACGGTGTCGAAACGATCAAAATACTCGCGCCGCCGCGATTCGGGTCCTTCCTGGAGCGTGTAATCGGTGGCCCGGCGCCCCCAGTGATCGCGAACCAGGCTCATCAGATCAATAAAGCCGTCCGGGCGGACATCAACCATCCCATGATCGCTCACCAGGACCAGAACCGTGCTCTCCAGCAGGCCCTGCGACTCGAGCCAGTCGCACACCCTGCCCACCTGATGATCCAAGTGCTTCACCGCATCGTGATATTCGGCCGAGCCTGGCCCGTGACGATGCCCGACCGTGTCGGCACCAGGAAAATAGCAGGTCAGGATTGCGGGCCACTGCTTGTGACCGTTGGTCCACCAGACGACTTCGGGAATCGTACTCGCAGTGAGTTGATCCACCGCGGTGTAGTTGCCGCCAAACCACAGGATGCCGGACGTCATCCAGTTGGGGATGTCGTAGGTGATGCCCTTGGCCTGCGCGGTCTGGATGTTCACCGACGTCATGGGCTGGATGAGCTGGTAGATGGTGGGCATGGTGCAGTCGAGGTCGATATCGCGGTAGTCCTCCACCGTCGCGTAGTTGCGGAAGAACGCCCGGTCAGGGTCGAACCAGCGGTTCCCCACCACCGTATGCGTTCCGGGACTCGTGCCCGTCAGGAATGTGGCGACGGCGCCGTAGGTGATCGCCGGTATGGCCGTGGCTGCCCGGGATGCGCATGTGCCGCCCTCGACGAAGCGCTTCCGGATGTTGGGCAGCCATCCCTCGCGACAGCCCCGTTCGGCGGTATCGGCGCCGATCCCGTCGCAGATGAAGAGCACGATGCCCGGCCGAGGGCGCTTCACGTCAGCGTTCAGTCCGTCAGTGATTGGCCCGCCGGGTCCGCAGCCGGCGCTGCCGAGCAGAAGGGCCAGCGCGGCGCCGATGGCCACACAGGCCACGGCCGCCCGCTGCTTCGGCCGCAGATGATCAGCTCTCTGGTATCCGCTCGGCATTTCGCGTTTGGTCCTCCGTGCGCTAAGAGCAGGCGAAGGCGCTTCAAAGGTTCGCCGCCACACCGGCATTGCCAGGCGGCAACGCCCCACTGCTGCATTTTCGGAGTTTTTCGGTGGGCTCTGGACCTGAGCCCTTCCTGCTCGAATCACCCGCCGGGTGGAGCACGGCGTAGTCTCGCTCCTCGCGGCAAAACGTCAGTTCGGCCGGCTGCGCCAACGAGCAGTCGAAATTCAGGCTCCTGACAAAGACGTTCCCGGTCCGCTCCGGACCTACCTCACGTGGCCACGGGATTCATGGGGCTCCCAACGTTCCCCATGGAATTCGTAGCCGCGGTGCGTGTGTTCCCAGTGGGCGGGCTCAAGACGGTGCCCGGGAACAGGCCTCACGTAACGCCCCCTGCACCAGGCATAGTGCCCGTGATCGTGGACCCAATAACCGCCCACCCAGACCATGCCGACGGCCGGCAGAGGAGGGACTGGCTCCACGATGAGCGGCGGTGGCGCCTCATGGACAATCACTACTTCGCGAGGTGGAGGAGGCGGCTCGTCGAGGACGACCGTGCCCGGAGGCGGCGCCGGCAGCGGTTCGGGTCGTTCGATGACGACTTCCCGGGTTTCCCTGACCTTCTCGTGGCCATGGTGGCACCCGGCAGCCAGCGCCACGCCCAAGGCAAAGACCGTGTACGTGCATATCGATCGCCAACTGCACATGACACCTGCTCCTTTGCATCCGGACGGCCCACGCCGTGCCCTAGCCATAGGACATTGCCCACCAGGCGTAGGTTAGGGCGATTCTAGCGCTGCTGCCGGACTGAGGCTACACTATGCGCGCCGCCGCGGAACATCAGCAGCGGCCCCCAGGAGAATGTGTCCGTTGCGAAAGCATGCCATCCGGCTGTTCCTGCCGTGCCACGACGAACAGGCATCGTGCCCGACCAGGAAGTGAAATGCGCCGCCCAGGGGCCCGTGGGGCTTGCATGGGCGGCAGTTGACCGCAAGAATAGCGTAGCGGAGGTTGCCGAGCGGGTCCGGCTCCTCAGTGGCCAAGGTCATCAATGCACGCCATCACGGCGCGCGGCAGACCTGGCCACACCGCGACTGGGCCGAATCCGAGGACAGGAAAGAGAATGCACAACGCGACGACCTCTGCGCTCAATGTCGCACAAGGCCCTTTATTCCGGTTTGCCTTTGCATTGGCGGTGCTTGGATTGGCGCGCCTGGCGCTGCTGGGTCTGTCAGGCATGGTGGCCGGCTATGTGACCGCCGGCGACCGTGCCGTCTTCCGACGCAAGCTCCGACTGCATCTGCTGTGGTCGATCTGCCCAAGCATGGTCATCAATACCGTGCGCCCCTTCGGCAGCCGGGCCATGTACGCCTACCACGTCTTCCTGTGCTGCACGTCCCTGCTGTTCCGTTTCCTGGTCGTCGTGCTGCCGGTATTCCTGGTAGCGCATGTATACCTGTGGGAACGGGCCCTGGGCATCTCCTGGCCCTCCTTGCCCAGTCGGCTTGCCGACATCCTCTCCATAACAATCATCGTCTCGGGGGTGGTCCTGTTCCTCGGCCGCATTTACTCGCCCGCACTTCGGACGCTCGAGCCGCCGTGGACGTTCTTCAAGCCAGTCCTCCTGCTGGTGCCATTCATCACCGGCATGCTGGTTCGACATCCGACGTGGAGCCCCATGAGTTACTACGGCATGCTACTGCTTCACGTGCTCAGTGCGGCGGGCGTTCTGATCTTGATTCCGTTCACGCGCCTGCTATCCAACATGCACACGCGGCTCAGGGCGCTTGTGCCGGACGCTGCCTGGCGTCCCGCGGAGGAAGACGACGCAAAGGCCGGAATGGCTATGGTTCGGAGGTAATGCGCAATGAAGCCCCCCGTGGACAACACCAGGACTTACGCGATCCTCACCGACACGACGCTCTGCACCGGCTGCGAAACCTGCGTACAGGCGTGCAAGCAAACCTACCACCTTGACCGCGACCGCGCCTGGCGATGGAAGAGGCGAATCGACGATCTGTCGTCCACCAGGTTCACGACCATCATCCGCCGTCCCGGAGGACATTTCGTCCGGCACCAATGCCGGCACTGCTTGGAGCCGGCCTGCGCGTCGGCCTGTATCGTCGGGGCCCTCCAGAAGACCGACATCGGCCCGGTCATATATGACGAGAAGCGGTGCATGGGCTGCCGCTATTGCATGATCGCATGCCCATACGGCATCCCGCGGTATTCCTGGGAGAAGCAGGTTCCGCTGGTCCGCAAGTGCGTCCTGTGCTACGACCGCATCCGCAACGGCGGCCAACCGGCTTGCACCCAGGCCTGCCCGTACCACGCGACCATCTTCGGCACCCGGGCCGAGATGCTCGCTGAAGCCCGCCGGCGGTTCGGGCAGAACCCCGGCAAGTACTTCACCAGACCGGGCAAGACTGAGCCGGAGATCTTCGGAGAGCACGAGGTGGCCGGTACATCCGTGCTCTACATCTCGGATATCGATCTCAATCAGTTCCTCCCCTGGCGGCCCAACCTGGGCGATCAGCCGCTGCCGGCGCTGACCTGGGCGGCGCTGTCCAAGGTGCCGCCGGTTGTGTTCGGCGTGGCCGCGCTGATGTCAGGCGTCTACTGGATCATCGGGCGACGGATGCATCTCCAGGCGGAGGCGGCCGAGACGGCGGAGCAGAACCAGGCAGATTCCTTGGAAGAGCCGCATGCATAGGGTCATCGGCAAGACCACTCTCGAACGGGTCAAGACGCTCCTCTGGGCCATCACAGGAGTCTGGACCGTTGTCACGGTGGCGCGCTTTGCCCACGGCATTGGAGCCACCAGCGGCCTGACCGATGTCGCGCCTTGGGGCTTCTGGATTGCGTTCGACGTCATGGCCGGCGTGGCGTTGGCGGCGGGCGGATTCGTCATCGCCGCCGCGGTCTATATCTTCGGTCTGACGAAATACCACGGCATGGCCAGGCCGGCGATTCTCACGGCCCTGCTCGGCTATATCGCCGTTGCCGTCGGCTTGTTGTACGACCTCGGTATTCCCTGGCACATCTGGCATCCCATGATCTTCCCGCAGCACCACTCCGTCCTCTTCGAGGTCGCGATGTGCGTGATGCTGTATCTGACCGTGTTGTCGCTGGAATTCACCCCGGTGGTCCTTGAGCATCCCCTCTTTCACCGGCCGCTGTTCGAAAAGCTCCTGCATTTGATCAAGAAGGCGACGATCCCCATCGTCATTACGGGAATCGTGCTGTCGACGCTGCATCAGTCTTCACTGGGCTCGCTCTTCCTGATCCAGCCGTTCCGCGTGCACCCACTCTGGTACAGCCCGCTGCTGTACGCGCTGTTCTTCGTTTCGGCGGTGGCCCTGGGCCTGATGATGGTGACGCTGGAGGCCCTGGTGTCGGCCTGGCTGTTCGGGCACCGTGTGCGAACGGATCTGCTGGCAGGGCTCGGCCGGGTGGCGTCATTCGTGCTGTCGTTCTACGTGCTGCTCCGCGTGGGTGATCTGTGGCATCGCGGCATCCTGCCCGGGGCGATGGACGGCTCCTGGCAGGCAGGGCTTTTCCTCCTGGAGTTGGCATTCAGCGCCGTCATTCCGGCCGTGCTGCTGGCCTTCCGCCGCGTCCGCAACAGCATCCCCGGTCTGGCCACCTGTTCGCTGATGGTCGTGTTTGGGATCATCGCATATCGGTTCGACATCTGCATCATCGCCTTCACGCGGCCGGAGGGCATGACCTACTGGCCGACGTGGACCGAGTTGGCCGTGAGCGTCGGCATCGTCTCCGGAGCGTTGCTGGTCTTCATCTTCTTCAACGAGAACCTCCGGATCGTGGACCACGGCGAACACGGCGAAGAGGTGACGGCACCATCACCGCCGCCGGTCGAGCAAGCCCGGTTGGGACCGGTGCTCCGCCGGCACTCGCTGGTGTTCATTGTGGCGGCCGCCCTCGCCATCGGCTTCCTGCCGGAAGACGCCATCTTCGGACCGCAGCCGCGGCGCACGCCGGCGCAGCCGGCCCGCAATGTGGAAGCCATGGCCACGCCCGCGCCGCCGCCGGTGATGCGTACATTCCTGGTGTCGAGCCTGGCAGGGAACGTGCCGGCCGCCGAGCGGCCCAAGCCCGTGCAGTTAAAGGTGATCGACGGCAACCGCGATTGGCGCTTCGTGCCGTTCACGCACGAGGACCATATCGCCGCCTTGAGCGGGCGCGAGTCGTGCCGCTTGTGCCATCACCAGAATCTGGCCTTCGATCAAAACTCCGCGTGCTACCGCTGCCATCGCGACATGTACGAGACCACGGACACGTTCGACCACGTCCTTCATGTCGACAAGCTCGCCGGCAGCGACGGCTGCACCGTGTGCCATCCCGCTGACGTGGCCCGCAGATCGCGCGACACGGCGCTGGCCTGCTGGCAGTGCCACGGCGACATGGTCGTCGCGGGATCGATCGTGCCGACCGTCGAGCGGAAGCTGGTCGGGATCGCCCCCGGTTACGTGGATGCGATGCACGGCCTTTGTGTCCGCTGCCATCGGGACCTTGCCGAACGACAACCGGAAAAATACGCCCACTTCGACCGCTGCGACGTGTGCCACCGCGAGTTTCAGGACACCGACCACCGCAGGATGGCGCCGTACGTTCCGATGCCGCCGGGCCACGTGAAGGCCGCGTCGATGAGCGGCCTGGCCCCGGTTTCGCCTCCTCCGCCCCTGCTCCGGGAAACTGGTGAGGAAGCCGGAAAGGGGGGCGCGCCATGAACCCCCTGGAGCAACAGTATTCCGTCGAGAGAATTCGCGCAGCGCTGCAGCGGCTGGGAAGAGTCGGGCGCGGCGTCCAGTTGACCCTCTTGCTCGGCACCTGCGGTGTCACCCTGGCTCTGGTCGCGCCGTTCTTCCGCGCCGCTGTCCAGGCGAAGCCGGTCTCGGTCCCCCCCACCATGGAGGAGGTGAAGTGGAACGACCCGCAGAGCAGCTTGTATTGCCTGGCCTGTCACCGCCAGCTTTCGGTCGCGATGGCCGGTCTGGATGTGCAGCGCGGGCACTCGCAGAACGTCGCCCTGAGCGAGGCCCAGCTCGCGGTGGTTCGCGAGATGGGCACCGTGGCGGGTCCAGGTGGCACGCTGATCTGCATGTCGTGCCACAAGCTCGGCAAGGATTCGTCGGCTTACATGCTCGCCGATACGCTCGAGGACAGCCGGCTGTGCCGCCGGTGCCACCTCGGTCACTACGCCCAGGGCACGCCGCACGATTTGCGGCAATCGGCGCCGGCGGAAAAGAACAGGCTCGGGCAGACGGTGGCCGAGGGCGGCCCGTGCAGCGCCTGCCACCTGTCGCATCGCTATGCCCGGGACATCGTCTCCTCGCCGCTCGATCCCGATGGTTACTGCATCACCTGCCACCAGGCCTACCATGTGGCTGCCGGACGGGCACGCGAGAAGATGCAGCATCCCGCGTCGCACTGTCTGCAATGCCACAACCCGCACGACATGGCCAGCGGCAGCTTTCTGAAGGCACCGGCGAATGACCTGTGCCTGCGATGTCACTCCAAGCTCGGCGGCGGAACTGCGGCGGGCATGCACCCCCTGGGGCCGATGAACCGGCCCGTGCCGACGGAGCTGCGGCCGCTTGGAACCACGTCCGCGAATCGCCCGCCGGAGGTGACCTGCGCGACGTGCCACTCGATGCATAAGGGCGGCAACCCGCCATTGCTTCGCACGGGGGGCGATTCGAATGAGCTGTGCCTGGCGTGTCACAAGGAAGAGCTTGCGGCAAAGTCACCGCATGGCACGCTGACACGACATGCCCAAAGCCCGGTGCTCAATGAAGCGCAGCAGGCCGTTGTCGCGAAATGGGGCAATGCCATCGGGCCGAACGGCGAGTTGCTGTGCGTCTCCTGTCATCGCGTGCACGGCGGGCAGGCGAACTCGTTTCTCCTCGCCGAGGAGCCGCGCTACGAGGAGATGTGCGCCCAATGCCATCCGCAGACCCTGTCCGTGGTCGGCTCGGCGCACGACCTGAGGACCAACTATCCGCAACTGGCGAACGCAAACGGATTGACGCCGATGATTGCCGGCGTGTGCAGCGCCTGCCACCAGGCCCATGGTTCGGCGCGCGAGCGGACGCCGACCGACGGCGACCCTTCCGGCGATTGCGTGAGTTGCCACCGTGCCGGCCAATGCGCCCAGCGCAAGGCGGCAGCCGGGGTCAATCATCCTGAAACCGCCTGTGGAGACTGCCACAATCCGCACGACCGGCGATTCGGCGATTTCCTGGCGGAGGACACCGCGACGTTGTGCGCACGCTGCCACAAAGCTGAAGCTTCAGTGATCGGCGGCCCGCACGATCAGACGACGTGCGCCCATCCGGACAAGTGGCCGGCCCGGGCTCAAAAAGAGAGTGGGCCGTGCCTGCCCTGTCACGTGCCCCATGGCGGGCAGCGGGCGGACTCCTTCCGCATCGAAGGCTCCGAGCCGGTGTCCAATCACGACGATGTGTGCCTCTCGTGTCACGCCGACGCGGCGTGGGGGGCCAACTCCAACGTCGCCGCGATCCACCCGCAGAAGATCGCCCCCGAACATTCGCGTGTGGACCTGGCGCTGGTGCCGACCGACGCGGCCGGGGCCAAGCGCATGGGCTGCCGCACGTGCCACAATCCGCACGGCGGCGCCGAGCCCATTCACCTCGCCCGAGTCGGCCCGGACGAGCCGACGCAGGCCCTGTGCGTGCGCTGCCACCGCGAGAAGGAGTACGTGAAATACACCGGGCATTCGGCCGAGAAGATCAAGGCCCAGGGTTTCCAGAGCGACTCGTGCAAGCCGTGCCATGCGCTGCACGCCCATCCCGACGCGACCTGGGGGCAGATGCTCTCGCCGCGATTTCTGCAGGACCGCTGCGTGCAGCAGCCCGGCGCCGCTTCGACGTGTCTCCCATGTCTTGCCTGTCACTACGAAGGCGGACCCGCGCACCTGCGCGAGAAGTCAACGCACCCGGAGATGATCATGCTGAACATCTCCGCCCCGAACGACCCCGGCTACCTGCCGCTCTTCAACGCCGCCGGCCGCGAAACCCCGGACGGGCAAGTGGTCTGCCGGACGTGCCACGTTTCACACGGCCGTCTCGAGCTGCTTCAAATGATGGCCAACAACATCGCCTTGACGCCCGAGCAGAAGAGCGCCGTCCGGGCTCAAGTGCGTTCTTACGTGGCCCCGAATGTCTGCTCGGCGTGCCACGGCGATGAGGGCCGGTCGCGGTACCTCTATTTCCACAACGCCGAAATGCGCAAGCGCGCCCTGGAGATGACGCCGCAGATGCGTCCGCGTTGAGCCTTCTCGTCAGATCCCGGACAGATGTGCTGGTGGAATACCCTTCCTCTCCGTCAACCGCCGGCGCGCAGTCGAAGATGGAATGACGCGTACCAAAGGCGCATCGCCGGGACGGTACAAAGCAACGATTGATGACGGGATTACGACCGGCCGTGAATAATCGGCCGGCGGACGATTCAGAAATCGGGAAGCGTAGGTTTTTGCCGGCTCGTGCTGATCACCCGGAGAGTGCCAGCGATGTGGTTTGAATTGCCTCCGGGCGGCAGCGACCTCAGGCGACCAGGTCGAGCAGTGAAACAGCGGAAACCCGGCCCGAAGAGGCTGCATACGACCCGGTGATCGGAGAGGATCCACTTCCCCACATCTTCTGAGGGTGCGTGAGATCGCGGGCGACAGCCGCGGGGCCCTCAACGCCGCCGGTCGGAACGGGCGTGCGCCTTTGCTGGTCCAGCTGCCCGATCGCCGGGGTTTTCCGTTCCATTTTCGCCGGCGAATCGGACGGAATTTCCTGCGACGACCCAGGGGCGCCACTATCGGCACGCATCCGGGATTCCTCGGCCTGGGCCTGCTGAATCCTCGCCGTCGCTTCCGCCGCTACCTTCTCGTCCTGCGCGGAGGGATCGGCCGGTGCCAGCGCGGCGGCGCGGACGGTTTCCATCTTCGCGACCGTTGCGGCCGGGTCGTCGGGGATGGGCGACGTGTCGATGTTCACCTCGCCCCCGACCGCGTACGCGTGGCCATCCGGCCCGGTCTGGTACTCGAAGTGCGGACCGCCGCGAGCGTAAGGGCCAGCCGCCGCGGCATGCGCTGCCTCATGTTGCCGTACCTCGGTGTCGCGGCGTTTCAACTTCTCGGTCTGCGCCTTCTGCTCGGGAGTGAGTGAACTTCCGCCCACGGCGTTCGGATGCCCGACCCCGCTGCCGGGATCGGCTTCGACGGCACCGCTCGGCGTGCCCTGCGCTGCGGGACTCAGCTCGACACGGTCCTCGATATCAAACCTCGAGTTGGTGGGGCGATCGGTCCCGGGGGTTTTCTTAACTTGCGCAGGCACGCGTGGCGGCGAGAAGTCACCGACCAATACGCCGATCATGCCCGATAAAGTGGTTTCGATCGTCATTGAGTTCTCGAGGGCGAGGGCTCCTCGCGTCGTTTGCATCGGCTCGTTGCGGCGGCGCCTTTATTTCGAGGCAGATGCCCCGATGCACATCGAAGATTCCACCGGGGCCCGCGGAAACGATGGACAGGGAGACGCTTGTGCCCAATGCGACGTGGTCAAACGCATTGAAAAGAACCGTTGTGCGTATCGCGGCGTGCGGGGCGGGTCGTTCAACTACAATGCCACCCCCCTGCGCGCGACGGGCCACCTTTTGGACCCGATTGCAGACACCCCCAAAAAGAAACGCCAGGGAGGATTCCGTCGGACACGACAAGTCCCGTTGTACTCGCGGTTGTACTGAAAACCCGCGAACCCCAGCGAATGAGCCCGGCCTAAGAGTGATCGCGGCGGCGCAGCTGACGCTGCCCGAGGCGATTCGCGCGGGCAGCCAAGGCTGAATTAGTCCGGGCCGTGATCGTGAGGGAAATCGAGACAATCGCCAAGGTTTGATCCGGCAGGCGTGGGCGCGCAGGGGTTAAAGGCGGCTGAGGATTCGAGCCCACTCGTCGTCGGCGGCCCGCTGGTAGACGATGCCGTGGTTGCCGGGCCGGGGCGTCGTGTGCGGGTCATCGCCGCATCGGATGTCATCGGGGACGCCTTCGGGAAAGGCTTCGCAGACGAATTTCAACACGGGCCGGCCCGGCTGCGCTAGCCGCTTGTCCTCCCGCCAGCCGCGAAAAAACCGGCACTGCCTGGTGAAGCAATCGTCTCGTCGGGCGGCCATGGCCCGTTCCTTGTGTGGTGCTCGCCGCCACTATAGCGCGATCGAACTCTTGGGACCACTCCTGGCATGCTGCGGGTCCGGTCCTCGGCGCCGGTCGGGGGGCTTATTCTGGCTCGCGTGACAGCCGGTTGGCGGGCAGCGAGACTGAATGATGAAAAGCCTTTGTGCACTGAGGTTAACTCGCAGTTTCCTGGGGAACCCCCTATTTGTGTCGACGCGCCTTGCTGGAATCGGCCGCGGGTTTTCCTGAACAAACGATTCACGATGTAGAGAGGAGAGTACGCCTCCAAAGAAAAAAAAGAATCTTCTTGATGTCAGAACCCTGACCGGGCTATGCTTGGCGGCCTGAATCGGGCCAGATTCACGATTGAACTGTTAGGCGCGGCCAGCGCTTAGGGCTGGAGTTGAGCGGCCACGTGCGCGAGTCGGTGACCGCGGTGCAGAGATGAGTTAACTGTGAGGGCGGTTGATGCGCGTTGCGCGCGGAGACCGGGGGTTTCAGGACGCCGAATGGGCAGGCTTGCCTGTCGTGCCGTCGTGGGATGCGCGGCTTTCCATCCGCGCCGCCCCCTCATGTCATTTGCGGAACAGAGAGATGAGCCAGACGAGCCTCCATTTATCAGAGGAGCAAGACCCATGCGAACCGTACTTTACATCATCTGTACCGGGCTGGTGATCTGTAGCGTCACAGCGCCTGCTGCGGGGCAGGGGGCCGTCTGTCCGCTACCCACGGGCAATACCCTCTGCGCACAGCTTCAGAAAATAAAGTGCGTGACGACCTCGTCGAACACGCTGTGCGAGCCTACGGCCATCATTTACGATCCAGCCGTCCCCGATCTCGTCCGGGTGGTGGATTGCAGTTGCTTCGACTCGAGTACCTGCGGTCCCATCACCGTCTCCGGCAATATCGCCTCCTGCCAAGGGTTTTGTCCCGTCCCGCCGCCGGGCAACTTCTGCCAGGTGACGCTCAACGGCGTGCCGACCGGCGTGTCGAGCATTGACATGACCACGCTGCAACCGAACAGCCAACTCGGCTGCGCCTGCGAGCCGCCCGGGACCACAAATTGCGGTCCGACCCCAAACGGCCAGGCCTGCCTTCCGGTGCAATGTCCGAATCCCGGGGAAGCCTGTCTGCCGCACTGCATCAAGGTCACGGCCACCGGGCAGCAGACCGTCGTCGATTGTAAATGCATACCTGACACCCAGTGCCACATCGTGATGGGCCCGGCCCTTCCTTTCTGCCAGGGCAGTTGCCCGCCGGGCTTTACCTGCATGACGACCTCGAATTTTGACCCCGCCGACGGCTCGACCACCTATTGCTGCGACTGCCAGCCTGACAATACGACTTGCGCCCCGTCACCCGACGGTTCCGCCTGCCGCCAGGTGCAATGTCCGGTAGCGGGCGAGGAATGTCAGCCCAAGTGCATCCTGATCGACAATCAGGGCCTCATCCAAGTGGATTCCTGCGAGTGTGTCGGGCCCAATGAGTGCCATGCGGAAATGGGCCCCGTCGGTCCTGCTTGCGTCGGCGACTGCCCGTCGGGATTCATCTGTGTTCAGCGAGTAATTCCCACACCCAACGGCACGGAGTACTGCTGCGAATGTGTACCCAATCCGCCGGCGTGCGTGCCGACCAGCGATGGGACGGCTTGCGTACCGTTCCAATGCTCGGGCACCGGCGAGACCTGTCGTCCGCGCTGCATCACCTGGTTACCCGGCACCACGCAGTACACGGTGATTGACTGCGATTGTCGCGGCACCAACGATTGCCATGTTGTGTTCACCCCGGGTGCCCCTCCATCCTGCGAGGACAACTGCCCGCCCGGTTATAACTGCGTGCAGAACTCCGTCCAGAATCCCGACGGCACTATTTCGGTCTGCTGCGACTGCGTTAAGGAAACGTGCGACTGCCTCGGCGACGTCAACGGTGATGGTCTTATCAACGGGCTCGACATCGCGGGCTTTATCCGCTGCTTCCTGGGTACGCCGCTGCCGGGCGACAACTGCGCCTGCGCCGACATGGACGGCGACGGCCTCTACACGGCCAACGATATCACCCTCTTTGTCCATGTGCTCCTCACGCAGCCGTCGCAGGGGAGCTGTGCTCCCACGCCCTGCTGTCCCAAGGCCGACCTTTCACTTAATCTGGGAACCGGCGTTGATGCCAACGGCAACCTCATTCCCATCGGCAGCAACGATGACGATTGGGTCGTTACCGTTGACGCCAGCGGCGGAAGCGTGCCGCGGCCCGCGACCGTCGTCACACCCCATCCGGCATGGTTGACGATTCCGGGCACGCGGTGGATCTCGGCGAACTACTACGGGCCAAACGGCACGTATGAGTACGAGTTCTGCTTCTGTCTTGATGATCGCTACAAGAATCCGAGCCTGACGCTGCAAATCCGGGCCGACGACTCGACCAGCACCGCCCCATCAACGGTTTGGCTCAACGGCAATTTCCTGGGCAACGCGGCCAGCTTTGGCGCGGCATCGCCTGCAACGCTGACGACAACTAATCCCGCGTTCTTCCATGCCGGGCAGAACTGCGTCAAGGTCATTGTGGTGAACAGCGGCGGAGCCCCGACCGGTTTCAACATGGCCGGCACGGTAACCGCGAAAAACGGCAAGTGCTGCTGCCCGCCGGCCGACCTGGCCAAAACCGTGGATTCCGGCGTCTACGACAATGGCAGCGGACTCATCCCCGTGGGCAGCAACGACGATACTTGGATCGTCACCGTCGATGCCTCGGGCGGCAGCACCCCAAGGCCGGCCACGGTCATCACGCCGCACCCCGCCTGGGCGACGATCCCCGGGACGCAGTGGATCTCCGCGGCACAGTATGGGCCCAATGGGCTCTACGTCTATCAATACTGCTTCTGTCTCGACCCGCGGTTCAAGAACGCCACGTTGACGCTCGACGTGCTCGCGGACGACGAGGCGACGATCTGGCTCAACGGCACGCAGGTCGGGGCCACGCCGATGGGTTGGGCATTCCTCAACCCGCCCACGCATGTTTTTGTGACCAACCAGATGCTGTTCAAGCCCTGCGACAATTGCATCGAGATCAAGGTGATCAATGGCGGCGGCGTGGTCACCGGGTTGGACGTCAAGGGGACCATTACGGCGATCGACGGCCTGTGCTGCTCTGACCGCCCGATCTCCTGCTGCACCTCCGACGGCTTCTGCCTCGACATGGCTCCGGGCGTCACGGAATGTCCCGGTGGTGCTCCGCCGATTCCGGGCCCATGCCGCGTATCCGCCGCGTGCTGCCTACCGGATGGACGCTGTGAGATGACCGACCCGCGCTGCTGCGAACGCGCGGGCGGCCACGTGATGCCGCTTGGAACCGTTTGCGGCGGTGCGTTCCAGGCCTGCTGCATCACCGATGCCGCCGGCGGCGTGACCTGCCTCAACGCCGACCCGGCATGCTGCACCAGCATCTACGGCGGCGTCCCGAAGGGGCCGGGCACCGTCTGCCTTGGCGATCTCAACGGCAACGGGATCGACGACGCCTGCGAGCCACCACCGCCTGTCTGCGGCCCCGATCCCGCCACGGGCACATGCAAGCAGGTACAGTGCCCCATCACCGGTCAGGAATGCCTGCCGACCTGTGTTCTCATCGACCCCGCCACGCAAGTTGTGTTGCAGATACTTTCGTGCGACTGTATCGACCCGGCGAGTTGCCACATCCAGCTTTCACCTGCGCCCACCACGGCATCCTGCGTTGGAACATGTCCACCGGGCTATGCCTGTGAAAGCACGGTGACGAACAACCCGGATGGCACGCAGACGATGTGTTGCCGGTGCGTTCCGACGGTGACCCTTTGCCCGCTGGGGACGAGTCTGGGCGGCCAGCTTTGCCAGGCCCGGCAGCAAGCGGATTGCCAGACGCAGCCGCCTTCAAACACCGATTGTTACCCGATGATCGTCATCGCCAACGGTCCGGGTAACGGCGTCACTGTTGAGCATTGTGCCTGCATCATTCCTGGGCAACATTGCGGCGCGATCGACATCACGCCGGTCATCGGGCAAAATAATTACATTCTCCAATGCGTCGGTCCATGCCCACCGCTGAGCGGTTGCAGCGTCTTTGTGAACGGCGCGCCGACTGGGGCCTCCCAGGTAAACACGGCGACTCTGCCGGCCGGTTCGACGGTGACGTGTAACTGTTATATCCCGTAGCGCGCCGGACCTGCCCGTCGCGGTCAGGCTGTGGTTCGTGATCGGAAGATTCAGAAAACAAGAAACCAGTGCCGTTCGTCGTGAAGACGTGCGGCACTGGTTGTTTATCGTCCGAGGTCCATTGCTTGACGCACGCCCACCAGCGCAGGCACACCCTGTCGGCGACGCAGGCTGGAGCGTTGACGGTCTTGCCCAACCTGACGACCGCAGCCCCCGAAGTCGAGGCACAAGAAGCACAGGCGAACGGCACTTACGGCAAGAAAAATGTTGTAGTGGGTGTTGTACTGGATGTTGTACCGAATGACGG
>Ga0335070_10004317_pt1 | contig 16609 bp, 14 predicted proteins | sample Lox_Sample_13_FD_206722 | JGI IMG/M metagenome (GOLD analysis project Ga0335070, IMG submission 206722) | Soil microbial communities from Loxahatchee National Wildlife Refuge, Florida, United States - Lox_Sample_1.3 | ecosystem: Environmental > Terrestrial > Soil > Wetlands | place: USA... | reverse complement strand
ACCAGAAAGATTGGATGAAACTTAATGACCGTGCAGCGGCCTTGATCAAGGAATACGCTAAGAACTACCAGTCCATGACAAATGAAACGGCGAAAAAGCTTACCGACGACATGATCGCTATCCAGGTGGACCAGCAAAAGATGAAAGAATCCTATCTGCCTAAATTCCGTAAAGCAATACCCGAAATAAAAGTGGCGCGCTATTACCAGCTGGAGAACAAGATCGCCGCTGTAGTGAGTTACGAACTGGCCATGAATATACCTCTCGTGAAGTAAGCGCAGTCTGAATTTGCGGGTGCGAGCCCGCTATAGGTGAAGACGATGACGAGCAAGGGTACGCCTGCTGCGCGGGACATTACCGGAACGGTACTGGCGGTTCTTTTCATCGGCCTTCTCATAACCGCCAGCTTCTGGATACTACGGCCGTTCCTGACCTCGATCGTCTGGGCAACCATGATCGTTGTTGCCACGTGGCCTATCCTGCTGTGGTTCCAGGCGCGGTTGAGGAAAAGCCGGGGACTTGCCGTGGCAGTGATGACGGTTTTGATCTTGTTGGTTGTCATGGTGCCTTTTTTGCTGGCTGTGGCTACCATAATCGACAAGGCGGATGAAATTGCTTATCGGGTCAACGCGCTGGCTACTTTCAGGCCGCCTCCTCCCCCTGAGTGGGTTGGAAAGATCCCGTTGGCCGGTCAGAGAATTGCCGATGCCTGGCAGCACTTGACCACACTCAGACAAGAGGAACTTGCGGCGCAGTTGACCCCTCTTGCGCGGAAAGCCGTGGGCTGGTTTGCGGCCCAGGCAGGTAGTGTCGCGCTGGTGATTCTCCAGTTCTTTTTTGTGGTCATCATTTCTGCGATCCTCTATGCGAAGGGTGAGACTGCATCTGCGGGTGTCTACAAGTTCGCCCGGCGCCTTGCCGGACAGAATGGTGAGGAGGCTGTGGCCTTAGCGGCCAAGGCGGTCAGGGGCGTAGCGCTTGGGATTGTGGTTACAGCGCTCATTCAGTCGGCCATCGGCGGGATCGGTCTGGTCGTCGCCGGTGTGCCGGTCGCGGTCTTGCTGACAGCCGTGATGTTCATACTTTGTCTGGCTCAGGTCGGCCCTGGATTAGTGCTGGTTCCTGCCGTGATCTGGCTTTACTGGGTGCACGGAGGTTTATGGGGAACTTTACTGCTCGTCTTTACGGTTATAGCCGCTACCGTTGATAACTTTATCCGGCCTCTTCTCATCAAGAAGGGGGCGGACCTTTCGCTCGTGCTGATAATTGCCGGTGTGATCGGAGGCCTTATCGCGTTTGGCATTATTGGTCTCTTCATCGGGCCGGTAGTGCTGGCAGTGACCCACACGCTGCTGAAAGCCTGGTTGTCCCACTCCAATCATGCAGAGGTGATGGCCGATGGCGAGCATTAGACAACGAGTGTCGAGGGTCGAGTGTCGAGGGACGAATGAAACAAGTAATCAGTAATCGGTGATCAGTGATCGGTAGAGCAATAAGGGTCGAGGGACGAATGAAACAAGTAATCGGTAACCAGTAATCAGTGGCCAGTATCAGTGATCCAGTAAACGGTGTGAAAGGAGTGAAGACATGAGATCAAGAAAAGTTCTTAGTAGCCCTGGGGCAGGACACCTGTTCCTGGCGGTCGTGTTGGCCGCAGTAATCTTGGGTTTTGCCGGTGTGCTTCTGGCTCAGGAAAAACCCGCGGACGACCTGCAGATCGTTCTTGAGAAAATCAAAGCGGACAAAAAGCTGCTCGTTGCCGAGAACATGCAGCTTACCGAGGCTGAAGCAAAGGCCTTCTGGCCGCTCTATGAGTGGTACCAGGATGAACTGTTTCTTCTGCGCGTCCGCACTGCGAAACTGATCAAGGACTACGCGAACACGTATGAAAATATGCCTGATGCGACTGCGAAGAGACTGCTCAATGAGTATATAACGATTGAGACGCTGCGGTTGAAGCTGCATGAGGCATACCTCCCCAAGTTCAGCAAGATCTTGCCGGGTGGAAAAGTGGTGCGCTATTACCAGATCGAAAACAAATTCAATGCGGCGCTCGAGTATGAACTGAGCACGAGGATACCACTTGCGAAAATAGACAAGCAGTAAAGCACGTAAGGAGGTTGCAGCAATGAGATATCTTCACTTGACGATTATTGTATGTGTGTCGGTGGCATTCTTTGCCGCCTGCATTGGTCCGAGTTGCGCCGCAGCGGCATCCGCAGCAGAATTAGACCGTGCTTCACAGAGCGCTCTCCAGAAACTGTACGAGAAATCAGATAAAGCGAAAGAGTTGAGCGAAAAGGCAGTAGCCATCCTGGTTTTTCCGGGTATTTATAAGGCAGGCTTTATTGTTGGTGGACAGTACGGCGAGGGCGAGCTCATAAGGGACGGAAAGGTTATTGGTTATTATAACACCGTCTCAGGCTCGTATGGTCTGCAGGCTGGTGCCCAGAAGTATGGCTACGCATTGTTTTTTATGACAGACAAAATGCTGGCCTATCTCGATAAGAGTGGTGGGTGGGAGCTTGGCTCGGCGCCGAACATTGTCGTCGTGGACAAGGGAGCGGCAACCGGCCTTTCAACGACCGCCTCGCAGTCCGACGCGTACGCTTTCTTTTTTGACCTGAAAGGACTGATGGGTGGTCTCGGACTGCAGGGGACGAAGGTTACAAAAATTAACAAGTAAAAGAACAGACCCTCATGGCCTAAGGAGCATTTATGGACATAAAAATGTTGGACAACGATTTGTGCAGTGCTTATGATGTTCATGGCGGAACAGTGACAGACAGCGAGCGTTACCGCCGGAACCGGCGGAACGAAATGGAGCTAAGGAGGAGATAACCACCTATGCAGGCAGCAGCCCTGAACCATGATGCAGCCCAACTCGGGCTCGCCCGCCCCGACCGTGATCTCCTCGTCATCAGCCTCTCAGGTGACTGGCGCACCGGGCAGGATCTGCCGGCTACCGATGCGGTCGAGAAGGAAGTGACCTCCGGGGCAAGCCTGCGCAGCGTGAGCTTCGATACCTCCGGGCTCACCAATTGGGACAGCACCCTCCTCGTCTTTATGCTCAAGGTGAGGCAGTGGTGTCAGGAGAGAAAGATCGAAATCAGGAGCGAGGGACTCCCAGAAGGCGCCCAGCGTCTTCTCAAGCTGGCTTCAGCGGTTCCCGAGCGACAGGGTGCACGGAAAGAAGCGAAACGAGAACCCTTCTTTTCGGTGGTGGGACAGAAAACGCTCCAGTCGGTGGCCTCTACCAGCGAGACGCTCGCTTTCCTCGGCGGGGCAGTCATTGCCTTCGCGAGGCTCCTCGTCGGGCGTGCCTCCTTCCGCCGGTCAGACCTCGCCCTTTTCCTGCAGGAGTCAGGTGTCCAGGCCCTGGGCATTGTCTCTCTGATCTGTCTGCTCGTGGGGTTGATCTTTGCCTTTGTGGGTGCCATACAGCTTAAGGCCTTCGGTGCCCAGATCTATGTGGCTGATCTGGTGGGCATCGCCATGGTCCGGGTGATGGGCGCCGTCATGGCGGGGATCATCATGGCCGGCCGCACGGGCGCCGCGTATGCGGCCCAGCTCGGCACCATGCAGGTGAACGAGGAGATCGATGCGTTACAGACCCTGGGGATCTCCCCCATGGAGTTCCTGGTGCTGCCCCGCATGTTGGCTCTGATCCTGATGATGCCGCTGCTTTGTGTCTACGCAGACGTGATGGGCATATTGGGAGGCCTGATCGTGGGGGTTACCATGCTCGACCTTAGCCCGACCATCTATCTCAATGAAACAAGGGCAACCTTCCAGCTGACCAACCTGTGGATAGGGCTCTTCTACAGCGCCGTCTTCGGGGTGATCATCGCCCTAGCCGGGTGCTTACGGGGCATCCAGTGCGGCAGGAGTGCTTCCGCAGTCGGCGAGGCCACGACTTCCGCGGTCGTTACGAGCATCGTCGCCATTGTCGTAGCAACGGCTATCATCACGGTGATCTGCAGCGTGCTGGGACTATAAAGAAAGTGTCGAGTGTCGAGTGACGAGGGACGAGTGAAAGAAGAGAGTAATCGAGTGACGAGGGACGAGTGACGAGGGACGAGTGAAGAAAAAACGATCAGTACTCAGTGATAAGGAGCGAAGCGAGGTTGCTTTCCCCTCGACACTCGACCCTCGACACTTTAATACGGAGTTACTATGAGCGAACAAGAACCGCAAATCGTCGTTAAAGACGTGGACATGGGCTATGGCAGCTTCATCCTCATGAAGAATCTCAACTTCACGGTCAATCGCGGGGACATCTTTATTATCATGGGCGGCTCCGGCTGCGGGAAGAGCACCCTTTTGAAGCTCCTCGTTGGCCTCAAGGAACCCCTGCGGGGCCAGATCCTCTATAATGGGGAAAGCTTCTGGGATGCAGACCCGGACGAGCGTGACCGCCTCATGCGCCGCTTCGGCATCCTGTATCAGAGCGGTGCCCTCTGGAGCTCCATGACCTTAGCTGAGAACGTGGCCCTCCCCCTGGAACAGTACACGGACCTCAATAGAGCGCAGATCCGGAACCTGGTCTCTTTGAAGCTCGCCCTGGTGGGTCTTGCCGGGTTCGAGGAGTTCTATCCTTCGGAGATCTCCGGCGGCATGCGCAAACGAGCAGGCCTTGCCCGGGCCATGGCCCTCGACCCGGACATCCTCTTTTTCGACGAACCCTCTGCAGGGCTCGACCCGGTGAGCGCCCGCTTGCTCGATGATCTGATCCTGGAGCTGAAAGCGAGCCTCGGTACCACCTTCGTCGTGGTGACCCATGAACTGGCGAGCATCTTTGCCATCGGCACCAACTCGGTCTACCTGGATGTTGATACCAGGACCATGACCGCGAGCGGCGATCCCAATAAGTTACTCGCCGAATCGCAAGATCCGAAAGTGCGCCTCTTTCTCACCCGGGGCGCGGAAGGGGCACCCATGGAGGCCCGGTAGAATAACCTAAGAAGGGGAAAAAGCATGAGCAAGCCAGCAAACAAGACAGTCATCGGTATCTTCGTTGTGGTCGCCCTTGCCCTGGTGGTCGCGGCGGTCGTTGTCCTCGGGTCGGGAAAGTTCTTCAAGAACAACCCGAAAGTGGTGATGTACTTCAAGGGATCGGTGAAGGGGCTTGTCGTCGGCTCCCCGGTCGCCTTCCGCGGGGTGAAGGTGGGCTCGGTGACCGATATCAAGATGCTCTTCGACCCGAAAGACTTCTCGGTCGTGATCCCCGTCTACGCGGAACTGGAACGGGGCTCGCTCCAATCGGTGCCCGGCGGAGAGGAGATGGAGGCGTTCAAGGAAAGGCGGAGCGACAGGGATTTCTTACAGGCCATGATAAAACGGGGCATGCGGGCGCAACTCGAGATGCAGAGCATCGTGACCGGCCAGCTCCAGGTCTCTCTCGACTTCTACCCGGACAAGCCCGCGGTGCTCGTGGCGGCCGATCCTAAAACTCTGGAGATCCCCACGATCCCCACGACCCTGCAGCAACTGGCCGAGCGGGTGGAGAAGATCCCGATCGAGGAAATCTTTAACAAGCTTGATTCCACCATGACCGCTGTGGACAGGATCGTTAACTCGCCGAAGTTTGCCGAGATGCTCCTGTCTATGAAGGGAGCCGTGGCTGATATGCGGGTTCTGGTGCAGGATGTCGATGCGCAGGTTGGGCCGCTGGGCGATAAGATGCTAGCGTTAGCAACGGACGTTGAGAAGCTCGCAGAAGACCTGCAGAAACAGGTCGGGCCCCTGTCGGAAAGCCTCGTCAAAACATCCGACGAGGCCCGAACAACGCTCAAGAAAGCCCAGGCGACCATGGGCACCATCGACGAGCTAGCCGGAGAAGATTCTGTCGTCTCTTATCGCCTCGGGAAAACGCTGCAGGAGATAAGCGCCGCTGCGCGCTCCATGCGTCTCCTGGCTGATACAATAAACCATCAACCCGAGTCGATCGTATTCGGGAAGAAAAATACCGGGGGGACCGCAAAATGAACAAATACTTTCTTTCAGTCCTGGGACTCAGCATATCTCTCCTGCTGCTCGTCGGATGCTCGAGCAGCCCAACGTCGCATCACTACCTCCTGAGCCCAGTCACCGCTGACAGCAAGGTCACCTCTGGAGAATTCTGTCCGGCGATCGGGGTAGGACCTGTGACGCTTCCTGATTATGTCAACAGAACACAGATTGTTACCCGCACCAGCGCCAACGAGCTTGCTCTCGGCTATTTAGATTTGTGGGCAGAGCCCCTCACAGAGAGCGTTCCCCGGATGATCGCGGAGAACCTCTCGCGCCTCCTGTGCACAAAAGAGATCGTTTTTTTTCCGTGGCGCCCGTCGCGCGTACCGGACATCCGTGTAGAAGCGGAAGTGCTCACTATGGACGGGACATTGGGTGGGAGTGTATCTCTTGATGTCTGGTGGAGCGTTGCCTCAGGTGACACGCGCATAGTGCGTAAAGCCACTTACGCGCAGGCAGCGGCCGGCCAGAGTTATGATGCGCTGGTCCAGGCGCACAGCCTTGCACTTGGAGCTCTCAGTCGGGATATCGCAGGAGTAATTGCACAAATCAAATAGCGTCGCGGTGCGTCAGGCGATTGATTACTCATTCTTTAGGTCGGCTTTAATTATTTCTATTCCAAATAGAAGGAGGACGAGATGAAACTCAGGATCGGTTGTTTGCTTCTCTGTATCGGCATAGTACTCACTAGTCTCGCTGGCTGCGGCTGTTTCATCCAGGCGCAAAAGGGTGAGGCCCCTCCACCGCCTCCACCACCGGCTGTAGCACCGGCACCCACACCTCCACTACCTCCACCGCCTGCGCCACCGCCACCGCCACCGCCTCCGCCTCCACCTGCTGCGCCCATGCTCCAGGACATCAACTTTGACTTCGACAAGTACGCCATCAGGCCTGCCGACGCAGAGATCCTGAAGAAGAACGTCGACTGGTTCAAGGCCAACTCCGGCAAGAAGGTGAGAATAGAAGGTAACTGCGACGAGCGGGGTACCGTGGAGTATAACCTTGCCCTCGGCCAGAAGCGTGCCGACTCAGCCAAGAACTACCTCACCGGCCTCGGCATCGATAAGAGCCTGCTCGACACCATAAGCTACGGCAAGGAGCGGCCCGTCTGCACCGAGCACAACGAGGACTGCTGGGCGAAGAACAGGAGAGACCACTTCGAGCCTTTGCAGAAGTAAGTGACCACGCATAATTGTCCTGATGCAGGAACGCCCGGCCTGGCCAAGGTCGGGCTTCTTGCATCTAACTGCTAGCTGTAAAAAGAGAGGGAATGGACTTTTGTTTGGACACGCAATCTGGCAGGAATGTTTTTTAAACCTTTCAGGCTGATACAAGGAAAAAAGAGAGGCGACGATGAATGCACCGAGGGTAGTACACGTCATTTTGGTGTGGTGGCTTGTCCTGTGGATGGCAGCACCCACGGGCGCTTTTGCCCAGCAGTCAACGCAGCAAACAAGCGGGGCGCCGTTATTTAAACCGGAACAGTTAGAGCAGATCGTTTCTCCTATTGCGCTCTACCCTGATGAACTTCTGGCGCAAATTTTTATGGCCTCGACGTATCCCCTGGAAATTGTCCAGGCGGCGCGCTGGGTCAAAGCAAATCCCGGCCTGAAGGGTGATCAATTGGCCAAAGCCCTCGAGCAGCAGAACTGGGACCCCAGCGTCAGATCGCTCGTGAACTTCCCTGAAGTTTTGAACATGATGAATGAGAAGCTCGACTGGACGCAGCAACTGGGAGATGCTGTCCTCGCTCAGCAGAAGGACGTGATGGCTGCGGTACAGAGACTTCGAAAGAAGGCTTATGATGCGGGCAACCTCAAGACCACGAAAGAGCAGGTAGTGAAGGTCGATACAGCCTATGAGGCAGCACAGCCCTCGGGCGCAGGTGTGCCGTCACAACCACCGCCATCAGCGCCACCTCAGCAGGTCATTGTAATCCAGCCTGCAAACCCTCAGGTCATCTATGTACCTACCTACAATCCAACGGTAGTCTACGGCGTGTGGGCATATCCTGCGTACCCCCCGCCTCCTGTCTACGCTTATCCGTATGGGGCAATGGCATTCTCTTTTGCGGCCGGTGTGGCTGCGGGCGCAGCCTGGGGTTACGCGTGGGGCGGATGTAACTGGCATGGCGGTGATGTGGATGTGAACGTCTGGCGCAATCAGAACATTAATAACAACATCAACCGCAACAACTATCAGAACAAAGTGACGAACGGACAGGGTGGCCGCGGTGAGTGGAAGCACAACCCGGAGAATCGCAGAGGCGTTGCATACCGCGACCAGGGAACCGCCAACAGGTTCGGGCAGCAACCCCGGGTCTCTAATGATATGAGGCAGAACTTCGCAGGTCGTGACGGCGCCGGAGGACGGGGCCAGGGGATCGGTGGTTCTCAGGCCTCGCAGCAACCGGCCCGTGGCCCTGATCGAGGCGGAGCGGGTGGCTCCCGTGGAGATGGTTTGGGTCGTCAGCCTTCGCAGCAACCAGCTGGAGGTGATCGAGGCGGATTAGGCGGGTCCCGCGGGCAGGCTGGGCCGGGGAGAGACAACGCGTTTGGAGGTTATAACCGAGGTAGTGATACAAGACAGGCCAGCAATCGCGGTAACCAGAGTCTCGCCTCTGACCGTGGACGCGGCGGCTCCGGCGGCGGTGGCGGACTCAGCAGCGGCAGCTCCGGTGGTGGAGGACGTTCAGGCGGAGGAGGCCTTGGCGGTGGCGGACGTTCAGGTGGCGGCGGAGGACGCGGAGGTGGACGCAGATGAAAAGCATAGTCCAACACTACCATTCTCCAATGGAGGGAAAGCCGATGTCCATATACGCATCCGTAAACGTACGAAAACACGTGAGCAGATTCGCTGCGGTACTTTGTCTCTGTGCAGGGTCGCTCTTTATGTTTACATTCGGCCAGGCCCAGGCAGCTGCGCCCGTACAGAAGACTTTTAAGTCGCCCGATGATGCTATCAAGAGCTTGATAGACGCGGCAAAACGAGGCGACACCCATGCTTTGATGGCCATTTTTGGTCCTGGAAGCAAAGACCTTGTCTCGTCCGGAGACCCTGTAGCAGACAAGACAGCGGCCGAAGAGTTTGTCCGTCATTACGAAGAAAAGAACAGCTTGCAGCAACTTAGCGAGAAGAAGGTCGTTCTTCACGTGGGGAACGATGACTGGCCGTTCCCAATCCCTATCGAAAAGATCGGCAAGAGCTGGCGCTTTGACACCAAAGCCGGAAAGCATGAGATCCTTGCGAGACGAATTGGCAGGAACGAATTGGCCACAATCGAAACCTGCCTGGTGTATGTTGACGCCCAGCATGAATATGCCCGGAAGGACCGTGACAAGAATGGTCTCCTTGAGTATGCACAGAAGTTCAGGAGCACACCGGGCCAAAGAGATGGTCTTTATTGGGACACCAAGGAAGGTGAGGAGGAGAGCCCGCTGGGCCCACTCGTTGCCGAGGCCTCAAAAGAAGGCTATGGAAGGAAGCAAACCCCGAGACAAACCACTGATGAACGTACCCCGTATCACGGATACTACTACAGAATATTGAAGGCCCAAGGGTCGAATGCTCCCGGCGGTGCGTACGATTACGTTGTAGATGGCAAGATGATCGGTGGATTTGCCCTCGTGGCGTATCCCGCCAAGTATGGCAACTCCGGCGTGATGACCTTCGTCGTCAATCAGGACGGCGTGGTCTATCAGAAAAATCTCGGAAAAAATACGGCAAAGATAGCCCAGGCAATGGAGAAATTCGACCCGGACAGCACGTGGAAGAAAGTGAAGTAGGTGTGTCAACCGCCCGGAGCGGAGCAGCGAGGGAAAGAGTGTTCCGGCAATGAAGAAAATAATAAAGGCCCTTCTGGTCCTGATACCTCTTTTTTTCGCCGGTTGCTCCGGATTCGGGCCGCTGACTGTGTCGCGTGACCGTTTCGATTATACTGAAGCCATCTCTGATTCCTGGAAGCGCCAGATGCTCTTCAACCTGGTAAAGATACGTTATGGAGATGCTCCGGTGTTTATGGACGTATCATCGGTGATCAGCCAGTACCAGATTGCAGCGCAGATCAACCTGGGCGCTACCATGACGCAGCAGCCCTCCAGCAGCTCTCAAACGCTCGGCACAATGGGGCAGTACGTGGATCGACCGACAATCACGTTCACGCCCATCCTCGGGGATAAATTTGCCCGCAGCATGATGTCCCCCATTCCCCCTTCTGCAATTCTCAGCCTGATGCAAGGCGGCTACCCCGTGGATTTGGTGTTCCGGGCGTTGGTGCACGAGGTTAACGGGATCCGCAATCGTTTTGGAGGTGATGCACGGGCTCGTGCCGCCGATCCAGAGTTCTACTCTCTGATTGAAAAGATGCGGAAGATCCAGCTGGCCGGCGGCATAGGGATGAGGTTCACAAAGATCGATAAGGAAGCAGCGGCGCTGATAGTCATACGCGGGAAACGGGATCCTGAGGTTGAGGCTCTCTCTGAAGAGGTCCGGAACTTGCTGGGTGTTGATCCTCATACGAGCGACTTCCAGGTGGTCTACGGAGCCATTCCCCAGAACGATAAAGAGATTGCCCTCTTGACCAGGTCGATACTTGAAGTCCTCATCGATCTTTCTACGAACATTGAAGTCCCCGAGCGAGACCTGCAGGAAAGGCGGGTTTCCCCCACATTCGAAGAAACGGCTGGTGGTGAAAAGGTCCGTCCTCTGGTCCGTATTCAAAGCTCATCCAAAAAACCGGATGATGCCTTTGTCTCGATACCTTACAGGAACTCCTATTTCTGGATCGACGACAAAGACCTGATGTCGAAAAAAATATTTTCATTTTTGATGTTCGTTTTCACGCTTGTAGAGACAGGCGAAAAAGGGGTGGCTCCCATAGTAACGATTCCCACAGGCTAGAACAGTAATCGTCCAACCTTTTGGCGCGGCAGGGTATCTTCTCTTCCCTGCCTTTTTAGTTTTCAGCGGCAAAGGTACGAAAAGCGCTTTACCTTATAAGCAGCTATAGACTAAGATGAATAGGCACAGAATAACGGCTGATTGCTCTATATGGGAGTTACGGAGGAGAGGCAGCACTCTTTTATGACGAAGTCATCGAAAGCAATTCTATGGCTCGCGGCAGCAGCAGGGGTTCTGGCGCTCTTTTTTATCCTCGTTCTGATTTTTATCGCCCCGGAAATCGTCAACTTCGAATCCGTTAAGGGAAGAATTATCGCTGAGTTCTCAAAGGCAACAGGCGGCGCAGTAGAAATAGAAAAAATCGATGTTCGTTTTTTTCCGCGTCCCTCGATTACTTTCCAGAATGGAAAGATAACAGTCCCGGAGAAAATATCGGGAACATTCAGCTTCTTATCGATTTATCCGGACATAGGTTTTCTTCTGCGTGGAAAGGCCCGGATTGCGCGGCTTAGCCTGGTAGGGCCGGACGTGCGGGCAAGCCTGCCCGACGATTTCGGGAAGATGAAAGGAATGGATCAATTCTCGTTGAAGGCGATTGACGACGAACTCGCGGCTATAGTTCGCCAGATAACAGACAAAGAGCCCGGTCTTGTTATCTCGGTCGAAAAAGGAAGTCTCACACTCCTCAGAATGAAAGAATCTGCTTTTTGGTTTCGCGATGTAGAAGCCCGGATCACATTCCCCGGAGATAGACTAACTATGCAAGTCGGTTCCAACTCGAACGTCTGGAAGCGCTTCTCGATGAGCGTTTCAATCAAGCCCGGTGAGTTGAAGGGCGAGGGGCATCTGGACGCGGCACAGTTGAGGCCTGATCTCATTACGCAAAATCTGTTCCCTCACTTGACACCTCGCATAGAAGATACAGAGTTGAGTTTCAGTGTCAATTTCGGCGCAGAAGGCGAGAAATCGCTTCACGCTGAGGTGCAATGCGGTCTGCCCGGTGCAACTTTGCGAAAAGGTCAGCAAAACCTCACGCTCAAAAAGATCAGCTTGAAAGGTGCATTGCGTAAGGACGGAGATATAACCAGGATCTCTCTCAATGAATTGACGAGCGTCTACCCCCAACTGGCAGTTTCGGCCACCATGAGTTCCGGTACTGCTTCCGAAGGGGCGGCCCTGGAACTGCGTGGCAAAGAGATCGACGTGGAATCGGTGCGCTCAACCGCGCTCTTCCTGGGCGGCCATTCGCATACGGTGCAGTCGATCTTTGAGATTGTAAGAAAAGGCAGAATACCGGTGATGACGCTCACGTCTCACGGTCGTTTGTTGAGTGACCTGGCAAAGGAAGAGAATATTGTCATCAAGGGTAACATGACAGGGGGAAACATCGTAATCGACGAGCCGTACCTCGATCTCGAAGACGTTACGGGCAGTGCGATGATCTCGCGAGGTATCCTTGAAGCAAAAGATAGCGAAGCTCGGCTGGGGAGTGCCCACGGAAGCGCCGGGTCATTGCGGATAGATTTAGACAGCGACCCCACTCTGTTTCATCTCGAGGTCTTTGTGAAGGCCGATGTGGCGCATGTCCCCGGGTTCCTCAAGGAGGTGGTGGAGGACAAGGACTTTACCCAGGAGCTTGACCTGATAAAGGAGGTACGGGGCGACGCCTCAGGGCTGCTGGTTTTGGATCGGCCCAAACGAGAAACCGACGTGTACGTGGACGTCAAAAACTTTTCCCTTCGCGCAGAGTATGAAAGATTTCCTTACCCGATCGAGGCGAATGGAAGATTCCTCTACGATGATGCCAAGGGGAGAATCATGGTCGAGAACCTTTCCGGTAGGGCAGGGAAGTCCTCCTTCTCGCGGCTCACAGGAGAGATAAGCATTGAGAAGGAGCCCCGCTTAAATGTCACCTCGTGCGCAGCTTCGATTCTTCTCGACGAGATATATCCTTGGCTTGCGTCATTCCAATCATTGCAGGGCCTTCTCAAAACAGTCGATTCTGCAAAGGGCACCATGAAAATCGACACCGTCCAGATGAGGGGAGTGATGACGAAGCCTGAAAGCCTGCAGTTTCATGTGGAAGGCGGCGTGCAGAATGCTACACTCTCATCACCTGAACTACACGACCCTGCGCTACTGGCGAGTGGCACCTTCAAGGCAGAGCCCGAGCAGCTCTCTTTTTCCGCCATCGAGGTAGATTATCGGGATTCGTCAGTGAAAATTTCCGGTGTTCTAAGTCATTACCTTCAAGGGATCGACAGGGCAGAGGTGACGGTGGACGGAGACATTGGGGAGCAGACGTACCTGCGCGTATCTGATTTCATTAATATGCCGTCCCAACTAAAAACCCGTTCACCACTATCTCTATCCCAGGAGCACGTAATCTGGGAGAGGGATGGTAAGACATCATTGTCCGGGAACATGCGGGTACACCATGGCCCTGAGCTCTCTATCGATGTGCTCTCTGACCGGGGCGAATTGGTTATAAAGCGTCTGGTTATCAAAGATGGGCAATCGGACGCATCGTTGTCTTTTCATATGAAGAAGAGAGAGATGGACCTTTCTTTTAAGGGAACCCTTACGGGAACTACATTGAATCAACTCTTAGCAAAAAATGAATTTGTCACGGGCGGGCTTAAAGGGAACCTATCGGCTCACATCGTTTTTGATCAACCTTTCAACTCAATGGCCCAGGGAGAGATGCAGGGCACAGGTCTACGGTATCCTTACGGGAACAATCCGGTGAAGATTGAGACGCTCTCGCTTAGTGCACAGGGTAACCGATTCATCGTGGGTTCGGAAATTGTTGTGTGGGAACAGAGAGTCAGAACGGAAGGGCATGTAGATTTTCTGCAGGACGGATTTGTGTTTGATATGAACGCCTTCACGGCCGGGCTTGACCTGGATCGAATCCTGGCGGAAGCGGCGGGCAAGAGCGAAAAGAGGTCCTTCTGGGACGTACCCCTCAAGGGCACGCTAAGGGTCGAGTCGGATCAAGTGACCTGGGGCAAGTACAGGTGGAGCCCTGTGTACGCGAACATAATTTTTGCTCCTGAAAAGATAAGCATCGGCATCATGCAGGCTGATCTTTGCGGCGTGGATACCTTCGGTATCCTGGATGTTTTTCCGAATGGTGTTGAGGTTCGCGCTCAGCCACGGGCAAAGGACCAGGACCTGCGCCAGACGCTAGCCTGTTTATCGGGTACGACAGAAGTGACCGGCCGTTTTTCTCTGAGCGCGGACATTTCCGGTAAGGGGGAAGCGGAAAGCCTGCTCGGCGCTCTCAAGGGCACTATTGAATTCGATGCAAAGAAAGGGCGTATTGACCGGTACGGGCTGCTCGCAAAAATCTTTGAGGTTCTCAGCCCTACCGGGCTTGTACGTATCGGTGATTTGAGGAAACAAGGATTTTCGTATTACACCATCAAGGCGAACGGGAAGCTAGAGGATGGCAAACTCTCCATCAAAGAAGCGCTTGTGGACGCTCCCTCGGTAGATCTCATATTTAACGGGGAGATAAACCTGGTGGAGAAGAAGATCGATGCGGTGGTCCTGGTGGTCCCGTTCAGGACCCTGGACAAGATCATCAGGTTCATCCCTCTTGTCCGATACGTTATGGCCGGAAGACTCGTTGCAATTCCTGTCAGGGTGAGGGGTAACCTGGAGAATCCCGACGTTACTCCCTTCTCCCCATCGGCAGTTGGTGCGGGTCTGCTTGACACGGTGAAGAGATTTTTCGAGCTGCCCCTGGATGTTATACAGCCGCTGCTGCCCGGAGAGGAGAAAAAGAGTTCACCTTGACGCGGTATGCATACTTGAAAGCGCACAAAAAGGGGTCAACAGAAATGTCTGGCCCCTTTTTAGTCCCGAAGATCCTCGCGCACAGCCCTCCGCGGGAAGCGCGAGAAACCATCGGGTCCTACGCTGCCGCTTTCTCATCGAAAAAAGGCCAACGGCAGGGCGCTCCCGGTTCCTGCCTGTTGCCGCAAATCAAACACCTGATTGCAGAGATCCTCTGCGTGATCGCATTGCTATGCTCTTTTTCGCTCACAACCGCCTTTGAGCCGCACTTACCACACGTTAGGGTGATACTTGTCCGATCCGATGCTGCCATGATGCTTCCTCCTGAGCTATTGTGTCCGCACAAAATTGCAATAGCCGTGCCGGGGCAGCAGGATCCGGAAACTGCGCAAAACGGCATTGTACGCGTCCAGCGCCATTCGAGGAAATACAAAAATGTCGAAATGTAATCGTTTATCCGACAGAAACGTCGTCGATTGCCCTGGTTCGCAGCACCCTTCAGCGTGCCGCTTTCTGATCTTTATGGCGTACCCCTCTTCTCACCTCTGTTCGAATTCGCTCTTCTTGTTGGCAGGAGTTTGCAAAATCCCATCCCCGGCCACGTCTTCAAGATCGAACCACCATTTCCTGCTGTAGTCCGGTTTCCCGTATCCGAGAAGATCGTCTCCCCAGATCGCGAGGCTCCGGGCCACACCGGAATGACGCATGGCCCAGCCCACAGCCCTGTGAAAGGGTGTGTACGGTTTGCTCCACGGACAGACCTTGATGCAGGTGCCGCAACCCGAGCCTCTCTGGTTACCGACTCGCATGCCCGTGCACTTCTTCTTGTCCATGGGCCATTTTTCATAGCCGTTGAATATTTCCTTGCCTCCGTCGCTTATTGCGCCGCTGGGGCACTCACGTGCGCACTTCTTGCACTTGGAGCAGAAATCCTGCAGTCCGAAATCGATGGGTTTGTCCGGCATGAGGGGCATGTCCGTGGTCACCACAGCGCCCTTGAAGCGGGGGCCGAGGAAGGGGTGAAGCACGGAATCGCCGATCCTGCTCATCTCCCCAAGGCCTGAGAGCAGAATGAGTGGCGGCAGCACCACGTCGTAGAAGGGCGCGTAGTGAGCTTTTGCAGGGTAGCCGAGTCTTCGAATGTAATCCGCGATTATAATTGCGATGAAGCCGGACGTGGCATAGGACATCATACTCATCGCATTGCTGATCCAGTCGCTTCCTGAATAGGCCTGGGACGTCTTGTAGTCCTGATCGATCAAGACCGAGATAGCGTACTTGTGGTTCAACTCCACCGGGATCTCGCCCTCTTGGGGCTTCATGAAATCGAATTTGTGGCTGTAGACCGCATAGCGAGGCAGTTCGCATACACCTACTGCGTCGGCCCTCAGGAAATAGGCGGTCTCTTTTATGTGACGGGTGAGCGCTGCTGGGTCTTTCGGGATAGGAGCCACGTGAGCGGCATATGCACCGTCTACGAGTGGCCTCATCGCATTTCTCATCCATGTCAGTGCACCCGAAAGGGGATGCTTAGGTACAAAACGCGGAAACTCCCTTTTGAGAACTGGACCGTAATCGCCGGCAGCAGCCTTATGAAAGCCGCTTTCCCGTTCCCGTACTCGCTGGACTTCCTTTTCGTTGATTACTGTCGTAGGACGGTCGACTTTCTTTATTGTGTGCATCGGGAAAGGTTCCCAATCCCGTTTGTGGTAGCCACTCATAGCGCCTCCTCTTTTGAAACGGACCTATTTCTGGTAAGTCTTTAAATTGTCGAGGCAGAATTTCAACGCCTGGTCTCCGGGCAGCCCCTTCTCCTTCATTGCTTTTACGTAGTCGTCCAGGATCGGCCGCATTCTCTCGCTCCATCGCGCATCTTCTTCCTTCGGCAGCTGAA
>Ga0335070_10004316_pt1 | contig 16610 bp, 14 predicted proteins | sample Lox_Sample_13_FD_206722 | JGI IMG/M metagenome (GOLD analysis project Ga0335070, IMG submission 206722) | Soil microbial communities from Loxahatchee National Wildlife Refuge, Florida, United States - Lox_Sample_1.3 | ecosystem: Environmental > Terrestrial > Soil > Wetlands | place: USA... | reverse complement strand
TTTCCATGTTTGAAGTGAGCGAAAAGGCATCGGAAGTGATCAAGCAGTTTCTCCAAGGACAGCAGGGGTCCCAACCCATCAGACTCTTGATGACCGAAGGAGGGTGGAAAGGTGCATATCTCGTGATGGCGCTGGATGAGCACAAGGAAAATGATCAGGTATTTACGGAGAAAGGTGTGACGTTTGTCATCGAAAAAGAACTTTTTGATAGGGCAAAACCGATAAGCATTGACTATGTTGAGTCTACCCTGGGTTCGGGTTACAAGATCAAGTCGGAACTCGCGAAGGGTAGTATTTTCGAATGTGACTCTATTCGCGAACATTGTTGACATAGGTGTAATCCGTGGCGAGCCATACGGAGGGTTAAATATGACATAATAGAGTCAACATATTCTTTTGACGGAGCGTGTAATTTTAATTCCAAGTACGACCGCTCCCGCCAGCTATGGTACGAGTGTCCAACCATGGAGCATTTGATCGGCGAGGTTCTCTTAGGGTACCCTACCCACTAAAGCACTCGAAGAGGTCATTATGGCGACTAACATCTGGAATCCGTTCCTGGAAACGCTGCCACTGGATATGCTGCAAGAACTCCAGTTTAGACGCTTCAAAAATATTTTCAAACACGCGTATGACAACTCGCCATTTTACAGAAAGAGATATCAAGAGGCTTCGATTACTATCGATGCCATCAAGACGCTGGATGATATCCGACTGATTCCTCTCACCGCAAAGGACGATTTCAGAGATGCTCAGGACGGCAAGGAACCTTTCCCTTATGGGGAAGCCCTTGCGGTGCCAATCGAGGAGGTGACCAGCTATCATCAAACGACGGGCACTACGGGGAAACCGGTCAGGTTTGCGGACACCTGGTCGGATTGGGAAATGTACGCGGAGAACTGGGCGATGATGATGTATTCACGGGGCCTGCGCCCGTCAGACCGCGTCTACGTGCCGTTTCCTTACCATCTGTTCATTGCGTTCTGGGGCGGTCACTATGGCGCGGAAAAGCTCGGCGCAGAGGTGGTCCCCGGAGGTCAGACCTCCACCGAGCAGCGGGTAAGAGAAATGAAGGAGCTTCAGTGCACTGCCATGATGTGTACGCCCACCTATGCCCTGCGACTCGCCGAGATCGCTGAAAAGACCGGTATCGATCCAAAGACCGAGATTCCGGTCAGAATGATTTTCTGTGCCGGAGAACCGGGTGCGTCCATCCCCGCAACAAGGAAGCGGATCGAGGAAGCATGGAACGCTAAAGTCTACGATCACTGCGGGGCAACGGAGGCGCCTCTCTGGGCGTTCGAATGCGAAGCTCAGCAGGGTCTCCACCTCAACGAGCCAAACTACCTGGTCGAGATTCTCGATCCGTCCACCTTTCAGCCTGCCGCTCACGGCGAAATCGGGACGGTCGTGGTGACAAACCTAAACAGGCTCGCTATGCCGAGTATTCGCTTCGACCTTAAGGACCTGGTAAAATTCTCAGTTTCCAAGGAACCCTGCTCGTGCGGCAGAACTTGGAGAAAGATTGAGAGCGGGATCATAGGCCGCAGAGACGAAGTTACCAAAATCCGAGGGGTTCTCTTCTCGCCTACGAGCGTGGAACAAGTCGTGAGAGACGTACCCGAGTTGAGTGATGAGTTCGAGGTCGTAGTGACGAGGGAAGACGATTACGACCGTATCCTTGTCATTACGGAAGTGATGAACGAGCACAGATCGCGGAGAGACGAGATCGCCGAAAAACTGATACGGGAGCTACGGAACGGCACGCAACTCAGGTGTGAGGTGGAGATTCGCGACTTCGGCGCCCTTCCCAGATATGAGACGAAGTCTAAGAGATTCAAGGATCTCAGAACGAGGCACGAGGAGTAGTCATGGTTGAACAGCGATACGCATTTGATAGGCAGGACGTGGAGCGGCTCGACAAACAACTTCAGCAGATACATAAGGCGTGCGAAGAACTGCGTGCTTTCTCATCTGAGCGAGGGGGCATAGCCGTGCTGGAGCGCAATGTCGAACGGATTAACGCTCCACTCAGAATATTGCAGAGCATAACCGAGGTCTTGCAGGTTATGCCTACCACGTAACAAGGCAACATGCTGAATCCTGCAGATGGCGCTGAGTGAAGCTTATTTTTGGTTCAAAAGGAGAAGAAAATGAAAGGCAAAAGTATCAGCGCGGGTGCCGTGAGTAACAAGAGGACTGCATTCATGGCTGTTTTACTGGCTGTCCTCTGCTTCGCGATTGATGCAGCCGCCGGAGGAGAGCCAACAAGAGATGGTCTGGTTGAATATATTGGGGCTCAGAAGAACATGTTCGAGACAGGAAGGGCAGAAGGGGTGATGGAACTCAGGTTCTTTCAAGGCAAGGACAACATCTATGCGGTGGGACCTGCGGCGCTGCTGGACGGAGAGGTCACGTTGTTAAACTCGAAGCCATACGTCGCCAAAGTCCGTGGCAATGACTATCAGGTAGATAACACACTGAACCACGCCGTCCTTTTTCTTGTCTGGTCACACGTTCCTCGCTGGAAGGATATTCCGGTTCCTGAATCAGTCAAGACCTGCGCTCAACTTCAGAAATTTGTAAAGGATCAAGCTGCCGCTTCCGGAATGGATGTATCCAAACCCATTCCTTTTCAGGTCAGTGGGACACCCGCAGAAATAGTATGGCATATCAACTGCGACAGAACCGAAAACCAACCAATTACCCGGGAATTGTTTGCTAAATCGAAGGCAACCTACACCATGAAAAATGAACCGGTCGACATTATCGGTTTCTATTCGGAGAGACACGGCGGGATTTTTATCAGTGAGTACGCCCCGGGGATAAAACCCGGTTCCGGCGACAAGAACACAGTCCACATGCACCTCGTTTCGCGCAGCACCAAAGCCACGGGACATATTGACGACATCACCTTCGGCAAGGGTGTGACACTTCGCCTGCCGGCACAGTAGATCCGCGCTAGTAGCTATGGCATTTATGGAGAAATGTGATTTTCACATCTCTTTTTTTCATGGCTCCGTTGGGATCACCTCGCGTGCTTGTTTGCCGATTTCTAGTGGAGGTAGAGCGTGAATCCGATGCAACGGGTCACCGAGTCAATCAGGTCCGACAGTACCGCTGAAGTACCGATCATTCCTTTTGCTTCCCTGTGGATTGCCAGATTTTCAGGTGTCCCCATGGGAGACCTGATCAGGAGCGGCGAGAAGATCTATCAAGCCCAGGTCAAGGCCTATGAGACGGTGGGCTATGACATGCTTTTTGGTTACTCTGATCAACTGGTTATCCCTGAGGCCCTGGGCTGCCAGTTGAAGCTGGCCACGACCGGCCTTCAAGCGGCCCCGGTCCCCCTAGAGACCGATGAGGATATCGATCGGCTGCCCACGCCTGACCCGCGAAAGGATGGCCGCATCCCGGCCATGCTGAACGCTATACAACTCCTTTCGAAGTACTCGAATGGAACAATCCCGGTGATACCCAGCTTCGAGGGCCCTCTGACTACGGCCGTGCGCACGTTTGACGCTAGTTTCCTCATGCGGAAGATCATTAAGGACAGGCCCTTTGTGCTGAAGCTCCTGGACAAGATCACGGATATCCTCATTCAGGTCGGAAGGACCATGCGAGAAGAAGGAGCTGACCTCCTCTTCCTTCCTGATGCAGTGACCTCGTCCGACATGGTATCCCCAGCGATCGCGAAGGAGATCGAATTCCCTCGCCTGAGTCGCCTGATAGAATCTGTAGGCCTGCCCTGCATCCTGCATATCTGCGGTGATTCTACCGAAATCTTGGATGCGATGGCCGGGACGGGCGCAGCCATCATAAGTCTCGATCAGTGCATGGACCTTCGCAAGGCGAGGGATCTTGTCGGAGCGGATGTGACCATCGGCGGCAACATCGACCCGATAAACGTGATGGGGTTCGGCACACCTGATGATGTACGGGCAGAGGTGAACCGTCTCCTGCTGGAGAACGGCAACAGACGCTATGCTGTGATGACTGGCTGTGGTATCCCGCCTAACACCCCCCTCGATAACCTGCTGGCAGCAGTCCAGGCAGTGAGGGAGTTCAGATTTGCATGATGCCGTGGATCATAAATGCGGTTCTTGACCTGAATCCTTGGCCTCAACCGCGCGCTTTGTATTCACGAGTTGCTGCAGTCTTTCGAATGTAGACGATCAATTGCGGATTGTCTGGCGGCGCGATCATCCAAGGATAAAGGGCAGGCGTCTTCGTCTGACGGTGGCATTGCCGCTTCATCCGTCGAGCAGACTGACGAGGCGGGTTGATTCAGCGCACGAAGTGCTTGCGATATATCCGCTCAATTGTTTTGTTTATTTGCGTCCGGAATTGCTCGTACCGTTTTATGAAATTCTTGCCCTTCACCGTAAGGTGTGATCCGCCGCCTGACGTCCCTCCTGTTTGTCGGTCAATGAGGGTAAAACCGAGCCTTTCCTTACAGGCATTGAGCCCAAGCCAGGCTTTTCAGTGAGGCATCTTCATGTTCATGTATTTCCTGCCGCCTTTACAGATTTGAGCCAACGAGGAAAAAGGGAGGGTCCTTTCAGGCCTTGTCCGCAGTCGGTGCTGCTTCTTTCATCAATGCCGGTGAGGCTCGTGGTAGCCCTTCTCGCGATCCAATTTGTACACTATTATCTGGTAGGCATTAGAGATCCACCGGCCGGCCGCAAGGTCATTGGGAAGAACGAACCGGACAAAGCCACTGTCCTTTTTGGCGCATGTCCCGCCGTTGAGTGAGCAGTTGACGGTGTTGTTCAATGTGTCGCTGATCGCCAGCAGGGCGTACTGAGCGCCCGTCGGGTGCGTTGCCTCGTACATAGAGACGACGGTGGCGTAGCCGTCGGTTGCCGTAACCACGATGTAGCTGTCCACGTTGTTCGTGTCAATACCTGAGGCCTTGAGCACGCCGACTAACGCGGGGCCCTTCCAGATCCCATAGGTGTTGTTCGTTTTCGGATCTACCGCGGAGGCATCAAAGATTACCTGTTGCATCGCTTGAAGGTCGGCCAAGGTATACTTTTTGGGTTTGATACCCGCACCGGAGACAACGAGTTCCTGCGAGTAAGGGTGTTGATCGCCGCTTACGCCTTTAATGTTATCAACCGCGTGGACCACATCGATGGTGACCACCTTTTTGACCTCCCTGCCCGCGCCGGCTAGGTCGTACTCTTTCTTGTCCTTGTTTAATGTAACGTTAACGGTCTTGTTGCCGAACCTCGGGTCCAATTCACCTATGGCATAGAGAGCCCTGTGACCGCTCCTTCCGGTCACGAGGACATAATCACCGTCAATCCAGTTATGATTGGTCGGGTTTATAGGGTTGGGCGATGATGCGGTGGTTAGGGGTCTTACGATCACACCTCTCTGGTAGGGCTGCGTATCATCATACCCACCCGCACTGGATGTTGCCGTTTCCTTCAGAACGCCGGACCAGAGATTGCCGCCTGTTTGACCCCAGCCGGGTGTGACATCACCGGTCACTTCGTAGGCCTGGACCTGACATATCCAGGCGAGAACCACCACCAATGCTGCAACTGTCAGGACAAAGCTCCAAGTCTTCTTCACGGCACTTTTCCTCCTTAAGCCTGAGCCGATCACCATGCGGATTGTCCCGTAACGACTCTGTTATATGCATTATGATGTGACCCATCTGAGATGTTGTCAATAGTTGTTTGGGGTGCCTTATTTTGCCACCCGCTGGGCAGCGCGATTATGACACAGCGTGCCCCCTGAATCATGGTTCCCTCAGTCATGAACAAAACTGACTGCACTGCAGAAGCGTACGGTTTTGCGGAGGCCGCATTCTGTAACGATTCTGCACGCGACTCCTGTTTTCCAGCTTGTCCCGCTTCTCAACATACGCACCTGCCCCTTTCTTCTGTTGCCGGTAAGCCAGTCCATGCTTTTGTCTCGACCTTCATCGCTCCTCGTCGTTATGTCTCATATCACGCCTTGTCAACACGCTTTAAACAACAAGAAGAATTCGAGGTCCTCCTACAGTAGTTGATCTAATCCTTGCCAAGGAGGCAGCAGAGCCCGGGCCTCACAAAGCGGTTGACAGGGCTTGGAGGCATGCGTAATATCTACGATACACCCTTGGGGAGCCAGTAGGGAAGGACAGGAGCGCAGCCAGATCCGGAACTGAAGGCACAAAAAAGAGGAGGCTTTGCCATGAAGAAGGCGCTGGTTGCTTACGACAGCGAGACCGGGAAAACCAAGCAGATGGCCGAGTATATTGCGGAGGGGATTCGTAGTTCAGGGCATGACGCTGACGTGAAGAGGCTGGACGAAATCAAGAATGAGAAGGAGCTCGAAGGCTATGATGCGTATCTCTTTGGTTCCCCCACCCACAATTTAGACACGATAGACACCATGAAGACCTTTCTGTCCATGGCCCGGAACGTCAATCTGTACGGCAAGGTGGGCGGGGCCTTTGGATCATATAGGTACAGTGGCGATGCCCCCAAGATCATCTTTGACACCATGGATAGTCTGTTCAGGATGGACATGGTCAAACTCGGGTCGCTTAACCTGCTCGAAGACCTTCTCGAAAAAGGGGAAGGCGTGCGCCTCTGCCACGACTATGGCAAAGCCATTGGAGAAAAACTGGGCGCGTAAAGGGTGTTCTGAGGCCGAAAGGCTTATGCCGCGAGCCATTCCGGGACGCGAGCAAGGCCAAGGGCCATTTGATTAATCTTACGGTGGGGGAAGGGGAGGAGCAAAAGTGATCATGCAAGACCCTTACATACACGAGGCGCTCCAGCGGCTGTCTGCCTGGTGATGTGCTTCTGGCCTGCCTTGAGGCTGATTTTTGGGGGATCACCATGCATATTTTGATTGTTGGAAGCAACGGTGTCGGCAAATCCACTCTCATACGGCGACTCTTGGAAAGAGTCTCCCTGCCTGTGTACGGCTTCCTGACCAAGAAGGAGGCACCCGCCCAGGCGCGCGGCCCCGAGCCCGTGTACATCCACGGCGTTTCCGGCGAACGCGCTTACACACAGAACAACCTTGTCGGCACTTGTATTGACCACCACTCGACCCGCTTCCCCGAAGCCTTCGACCGCGCCGTGTACCACCTTCGCGGCATCCCAGCAGGCAGCATAGTGGTTATGGACGAGCTCGGGGTTATGGAATCTGGCGCACGTGGCTTTTGCGCCGCGGTGTTGGATTGCCTTGACAGTGACAACCTCGTCATCGCTTCGGTGCGCAACAAGAAATCCTCCTTCCTGGACACGGTGCGAGCGCACCCTAAGGCGAGGTGCTTTTTCGTCACGCCGGATAACGGCGACACTCTATTCCTCGAGGTGAAGGCCTTTATGGACGAACAGCTCAAGGGTCTGACTTAAGACTGATTCAGTGGGCTCTCCTTCACCATTACCACGTGGAAGAAGAACTGTGCAAGAGGAAAGACAGGGCGCGCATTTCAGGAAGTTATGCTCGGGAAGCGAATTGTATGATACACCTGTAGAATCATCTAAAGCCAAAGGGCACCTCGCCATAGTCAACGCGAAGTTGTACTATGGTGAAAGACATCCAATCTTCCCAAGGAGGTGCCCCAATGACAGTGTACGCGGGACTTGATTTACATGCAACAAACACATACGTGGCCATGATTGACGAGGAGAACAAGGTGCTCTACAAACAGCGACACAAAAATGAGCTCCCCGCCATCGTCGCTGCCCTCGATCCCTTCAAGAAGGATCTCAAGGGCGTGGTAGTAGAATCAACCTTTAACTGGTACTGGCTCGTGGACGGGCTTATGCACCAAGGGTACTCGGTGCATCTTGCCAACCCTTCAGCCATCAAACAGTATGAAGGCTTAAAGCAGATCGATGACCGGCGGAGCTCGCTCTGGCTCGCGAACCTGCTCCGGTTAGGCATTCTTCCTTCAGGCTACATCTACCCCAAAGAAGAGCGGCCGACGAGGGACCTCCTCAGGAAGCGGCTCCAGCTCGTTCGTCACCGGACCTCGCACATCTTAAGCGTCAAGAACATACTGGCCCGCAATCTCGGCCTGCGGATGGAGAGTGCCGACGTCAAGAAGCTCACGGACGCTGAGGTCAAGCGGCTCTTTTCCGACAAGGAGATGCAGGCCGCGGTGCTCTCGAGCATCGGTCTCGTCCGCCACCTGGGAGACGAGATCACGAAGATCGAGCAGATGATTCTGAAGAAGGTGAAGATAAAAAAGGAGTTCGCCAAGCTGATGACTATACCTGGCATCGGCATCATCATCGCCCTCACGATCATGCTGGAAGTTGGGGATATCCGGCGCTTCCCTACCGTGGGCAACTACTCCTCGTACTGTCGTTGTGTGAAGAGCATCCGCACGTCAGCCGGCAAAGTCATCGGTCACGGGAATAGAAAGAACGGGAACAAGTATCTCTCCTGGGCGTATGTGGAAGCCGCACAGGCCGCCCGCAGGTTCCACGAGACGGTACGGAGCTACTACGAGAAGAAGATGGCCAAGACGAATAAGATCGTGGCCGTAAAGGCGCTGAGTCATAAATTGACCCGGGCATCCTATTATATGATGCGAGACCAGGTGGACTACGACCCTGCGCGTCTGTTCGGACAAGAAGCGCGAGAAGGGGGAGAGGTGAACCAGGAACCTTCGCGGCCCGTAGCCAAACACCCGAGTGGTAGCCTCTCTCAGCACCGTACGAAGAAGGAGGTCCGGTGTCATGAACGTGAGGGAAGAAGGATCGGACCTTGACTTATGAGCGAATATGACGGTGAACGCGAAGGAGTGTCCGATCGATACGAAAGGGAAGCGGTGAACCAGTAATGTTAGTGGCCCATAACCACGCCACCTGAGTGGTAGCCTCTTCCTCCTCAATACGTGGAAGCTTCAGTCTTGGCTGATAGTGAATGCGTGACCGTGAACACCGATGAGTTTGCGAGCGATGACAAGGGAGAGGTGAACCAGGACACTTTGTGGCCTATAACCAAACACCTGAGTGGTAACCTCTCCCTCCATGTAAAGAAGAGATCCAGCGGAAGGTGGAACTAAAGACCGTGCAATCAAGCATACAACACCGACGGGAGCGGAAGCGCCCCCGATAGTACGAGAGGGAGATAGTATGTTCTGAAGATAGGATCTTGTTTGGAACGATTATAGCCGGCTCGATTTGTTCGGCGTCTCATCCGCCCCTGCCATGAGCTACCACATGAGTGGTTCACAACCATGGGTCCTGAGAGACCGCTTAGACTGGCAGGGTTACTGATACATTTTCTGGAAGGCCGACAAGGATCGGACATCCCGATGGGTGCGTGGAGTGCGCTGGGCAGCGCAATGATCAGGAGGGTTAAAGTCCCTCTGGCGTTCGGATGAGGAGCGCCATATCCAAGAGAGCGGGGCCATACCTCGCTGGCCGGTGAACGTAAGATAGGGAGAACCCTAGGCGGGCACGAAGCGGAAAACCGCGGTTACGGACAAGGGTGATACCTACGTCGTGCGTTCTGTCGAGAAGACAACCGGAGAGGCAGGGTGTCCACCGCGAGGTGGAATCCGAAGGGCATGCGGAGAACTGCCGGGCTGTAGTCGAGGGAGCCATCCCTTTGACGAACCGGTCGGCCAAAGGTGGGGCAAGGTCGAGCCTGCACCATGCGGGCGAAGGCGTTACTCATCCACCCACCGCAACAGGGTGCGTGCGGACTGCACGGCAGGGAAGATCAGTGCGTGACCCCAGGAGGACTCATGCGGTTCCGGGCGGCTCCCGGATAAGCGACCCTATAAGCCTGCAAAGCGAAGGGGGGAGCGATGCCGCATGAGTAGTCGGACAACCGCGTAGTACCTGAAGCGTGGTGAAAGCCACGTGACCGGTAGAATCCGGCGGACGGAAGTGGTCCGGGGAAGGCGGTTGGCAGGGATGGTCGGTACGAGAAAGGAGGCAAGATGAGTAAGGATGGTGAGGTGGATCAGTTCCCTAAGGAAAAACCCGTACATCATCACCCGAGGAGACTTGCAGACTGGATCAACCCGACCGGTGCAAGGAAGGTGCACTCATTAATCGACAAGGTGTACGCGATGAAGAACTTGGAGTTAGCCTGGCAGAAGGTGCGCGAAAACCGGGGAGCCGGGGGCATTGACGGCGAGAGCATCGAGACGTTTGAGGCGAACCTCACGGAGAACCTCAAGAAGCTGCACGAAGAACTCAAAACCGATACCTACAAGCCCCAGCCCGTCCGGCGGAAGATGATACCCAAACCGGGCGAGCCGGCTAAAAAGCGCGAGTTAGGCATACCCAGAATTTATGACCGGGTGTGCCAGCAGGCGCTTACCAACCGGCTTGAGGCGATCTTCGAGCCGGTATTCGATGGTGCCAACTTCGGGTACCGGAAGGGAAGGTCAGCGAAGGATGGGTTGCGGAAAGTCTGGCGTGAGTTGAAAGAGGAACGTGTGTGGATCGTGGACGCGGACCTTAAAAACTTTTTCGGCTCCGTTTCACATGAAAAACTTATGCTCCTCGTGAGCCGACGCATAGCAGACGGAAGGGTGCTCAGGATCATCGAGCGCATCCTGAAGGCCGGATGCTGGGCCGAGGGCGAGCTACTCCCGACAGAGCAAGGTACTCCGCAAGGCGGGGTCGTTTCACCGATCCTCAGTAACATCCTTTTGACTCCGTTTGATGCGGAAATGCGAAGGAAGGGCTATAGGCTGACCAGATATGCCGATGATTGGCTCGTGACGTGCACGAGCCGGTCGGAGGCGCAGGCGGCGCTTAACGCCGCCAAACGGATACTTGAGAAGCTGGGGGTCACGCTTCATGCCGAGAAGACGCGCATTGTGCACATGCGGCAGGGGTTTGAATTTCTCGGTTTTCTGATCAAGTGGGGGAGGCCGCTGAACCTAAAGCTCCCTCGTGGAAAACGTCCGGTAACCGGTGGTCTGTACGCCTATCCTCGGAGGAAGTCGATCATGCACTTCAAGGAGCAGATACGCAAGCTCACGCGGCGAAGGGCTCCGGTGAAGACGCAGAAGCTGATCGAGGATATCAATCCCGTCATACGCGGCTGGGGCACGTACTTTTGCAAAGCCCATGTCCGCAAGCTCTTCAACCGTCTCGATCGATGGATTGTGCGCCGATTATGGGCGCATAAGTGCAAGCGCTGGCACAATACGGGATGGAAGAGACTCCCCGAGAAGCGTTTGTACGAAGAGATGGGTCTTGTTAACCTGTTCGCATTGATACCTTCTCGTGCACCTGCCCGATAGGGCACTTCTTGTGAAAGCCCGGTGCGGGAGAACCGCACGCCGGGTTTGAGAGGCGGACGGAGGCCAGCCCTTCACTAGGGCGCCTCCTCCGACCCGACGCGGAAGGGACCGCTAACCATACAAAGAGAAAAAACAAAGGGACGAAGAGGCCAGGACGGACGGATTCGGCGCATGGGCTCGGACCTGCAAGAAGAACGTTCTTGTTTGGTGGAAACTATTCTCTTGACAGGGTGCCTTTAATGGGTGCCTTTAATGGGTGCCTTTAATGGGTGCAAAGGGTGAATTCGACTTTATCTGGTGAAATTAAGCATTACCACCGAAATGATGGGTACGCATTGACTCTACAATGAGCAGGTAAACTCTCCCTCCTTCCACGCACAGCCGTCAAATAACACCATACGAGGCTGTCGCTCTTTCCACTTCCTTGAAATACCCTTCAAAGAGCGGCGAGGAAAGGTGGCACTCTCCGGGAGAACCACGACGATGTTTTTCCCTTCGCTTTCCGGTTCTCTGGCAATGACCACTTAGGGAAGGAGTCCGGGGTTCGAGATCCGGCCGCATAACTTCTTTCTCAACGGGCTTCCGCAGTCTTCTCCTATCCACTTTTGGCGGCTTTTATGAGTGCTTGCCCGAAGTCCCCGACCAGATCTTCCGGTGCTTCGAGTCCAACCGACAGCCTCACCAGCTTATCCGTAACGCCCCTTGCCAGTCGTTCCTCGGCGGGAACGGCCGCGTGGGACATGGTCGCAGGATAGGAGAGGATACTCTCGACGCCACCGAGACTAACGGCGAGCAAAGGAAGCGTCACGGATCGGAGGAACGCGTGTGTGGCTTCTGCCGTCTTTAGCTCAAAGGAGATGACCGCGCCGGGACCCGATGCCTGTTTGAAATGGACCTCCCTGCCCGGATGAGTTTCGAGACCGGGATAGTATACTTTTTCTATCTCCGGCTGTGCTGAGAGCCAGGAAGCGATAGCTTGTGCGTTCCTCTGCTGGATCTCCATTCTGGCGGCGAGGGTCTTTATCCCTCTCATCAGAAGCCACGAATCCTGCGGCCCGAGAATTGCCCCGAAGGCCACCTGAATCTCCCTGAGCCTACTTCCCCATGCGACGTCTTTCGTGATTACCACCCCGGCGATGAGATCGCTGTGCCCGCCGAGGAACTTGGTCGCGCTGTGGATCACAATATCAAAACCCAGCTCGATGGGTCGTTGAAGAAAGGGGCTCATAAAGGTATTGTCGATAATGGTCACGATGTGGTTCTCCCGCGCCACCTGAACCAGACCCTCCAGATCGGTAATTTTTAAGGTGGGATTTGAAGGGCTTTCGGCGAATATTGCAACAGTGCCCGGTTCTAGCGCCCTTCTCACTTTTTGAGGCGTCGAAATATCCGCGAAGGAGTGGCGCAGGCCCCAGCGGTCAAAGAGTTTTGTCAGCACGCGGTGGGTTCCCCCGTAGACATCTTCACTCACCAGGATATGATCGCCCGCCTTAAAGAGGAGCAGGACCGACGAGATGGCCGCCATGCCGGAGGAAAAGGCAAAGCCCCGCGCACCGCCTTCAAGGACCGCTACGATCTGTTCGAGTGCGTCCCGGGTGGGATTCGCGCTCCTGCCATATTTGTACTTGCCGAATACAAGCGGATCCTCCTGGGCAAAGGTCGAGCCCTGACAGATGGAGATACTGGACGCTCCCGTATGTGGGTCTTTGTCTATTCCTGTGTGGAGGATCTTCGTAGAATACTGCATGCCCTCTCCTTATTCGTTTACGACGCTCGTCGTAGTTTCCTGATTTGCCTGACAAGCACCTGAATGCGGCCTTCAGGACTTCATGTACTTCCATGACAGAGAAGCTTTTCGTATCTCCTCTATAGGCAGATCTTCAAAGAACCCGCGGTCCAGCATGTACTCGACGTTCGGTCTCCCGTCCTCGGTAAAAGCGGGTAACAGGGCGTCGCTTTGCCCATCAAAGTGAATAGGAGCAATACACATTTTTTTACAGTATTCAGGATCGTAGGTGGGGGTCGCCTTCACCCAGCGGCCGTTAATATAAAGATCGGCCAAGCCGTGATAGGGGAAGACGTTGCTTCCTCTCCTTGTCACGATCTCAGGGGCAGTCAGAAAACTGCGGATTTCTGCGAATCTCAGCCTGGCAGGAATATCGGCGGCCCGGGCTAAGGCAACAAGCAAGACGGCCTTCTGAACACAGTAACCTTCCTTGCTCGCCAAGACATGGCTCGCCTTAAAGTGGGCGTCAGTTGCCCTGGGTGCATAGATGTTGTATCTAATCCCGTCTTTCACGAAGTAGAAGAGGCGAATGGCTTTCTCCCTGGCCTCTTCAATCCTGTCGGTCAACTCTGCCGACTTATCCCGAACGGCAGGATGATCGCAGTCAATGAATAAGGTGGAGCAGCAATAATTATTCTTTTCCATAACCATCCCCCCGAGCACTAGCATCGCTTGCAGTACATGCTTTCCCCTGTTTCTCTGTAGACCGCCTTCACGTTCATCTTCAAAATCTTTTCCACATCCGCTGGATTGATGGCCGCCAATGGGCCCTTTTCCGCGTCCGCCATTTTGGAACCTCCTGTCAGGATCTTTATAGGCCACCACGTGACCTCCTTTACTGATAACTTAGCAGATACGATAGTACGCAACCTGCGTTCCTGTTGACTGCCGTCGCGGACGAGACTCGCTATGCGCGGACCTTTCACGGCGCAACGGGCAGTCCGCTAGCAGTTCTCTCGAAGGGAGCACCGGTAATCCATGGATGGTAATCCTGCGTCTCATACATGGCAGACCAAAGACTGTTGCGCCCGACCGCTTGCACCAACGCCGGTTATGGTCGGGTTTTCTCCGCAGAGTGGACAAGCCTTATTCTTCCCAAGATGGAGCACCCGATAATCCAGGTCGAGGGCATCGTAGACCAGCAGACGACCCGCGAGGGATTTCCCTATGCCAAGAATGAACTTGAGTACCTCGGTGGCCTGGACCAGGCCGATCTGCCCGGGCACAACGCCCAGGACACCCACTTCACTTCACGTAGGGACCAGCCCGTCTATGGGAGGAGTGGGCCAGATACAGCGCAGGCAGGGTCCGCCCCCAGCAGGGTGAAACAGGCTTGCCTGGCCCTCAAACCGCGTCGCTCCTCCATAGACATAGGGTTTGCCGGCGAAGTAGCACGCATCGTTCAACAGGTATTTCGTGGCAAAATTGTCCGAACCGTCGAGCACGATGTCATAACCGCTCACGGTTTCGAGCACATTGTCCGGCCTGATCCGTTCGTCGATGCCGATCAGGTTGACCTCAGGATTCGCGCGCCTGAGTGCCTCCAGGGCCGACGCCACCTTTCGCTCTCCCACGTTGTCGTACGCATGGATGACCTGACGGTTCAGGTTCGACACGGCCACCCTGTCGCAGTCTGCGATCCCCAGCGTGCCCACGCCGGACGCCGCCAGATAGAGACCGGAAGGGCTGCCCAGGCCTCCGGCCCCCACGAGGAGAACTTTGGCAGCAAGCAGCTTCTTCTGTCCCTCTATGCCGACCTCCTTGAGGATGATCTGCCGGCTGTAATGATTGAGCTGTTCCCTGGTCAAGAGACTGTCGCTCTGTATTTCGTAACCCGCTTCTATCCACGCTTTGAGCCCGCCGGCAAGCGTCCGCACGTTTTTGTAACCCATTTCCTTCAAGGTCAGTGCGGTGAAGAGAGAGCGGACGCCCTCCCCGCAGTAAAGGAGCATCGGCGCCTCCTCATCGGGTAATAAGTGGCGGGCATGCATCTCCACTTCGTCGCCCCTGACAAAAACAGCATTCTTTATATAGCCTGCCGCGACTTGCTCTGGTTCCCGGATGTCGAGAAATATGGGTGGCACGTCATTTAGAGACAGGCGATACGCTTCGTCGACCGATATTTCTTCGACTTCGGCCCTCGCTTCTTCAATCAGTTGACCGGGTGATTTGTCTTCCATAGGATAGCCCTTCCAAAGCCAGACCCTTTAGCCTCCCGCAACGAGCATCATGAAGGTAATCGCATCACCTTCACCGAGTACCTTGCTCTGCCTCTCCTCCCCCTGTACCTGGCTCGCACCGTTGATATAGATCTGAATGTCATGATCGATGGCGCCGTCGCCATTGAGGAGCACGTCTTTTGCGCGCTTTATTGTGGACCCGAGTTCGCGGGCAAGATCGGCGAGTGTCGACCCTTTGAATTCGATCTCAATCTTCTTCTTCCCCAGTGGTTGAGTGATAAGCGGTAAGCTCAAGAATTCTACCGTCACTTTCATAGCTCTGACCTCCTGACGTTATCCTCCCGAAATCAAACGTTACAAGCGATGGCTTCCGGTGTCCAGTATGGAGACATCTCCCTCAGCCGCGCAATAATTGGAGGCAGCGTCTCAATGACGAGATCAACATCGGCATCCGTGTTATAGACGCTCAGGCTGAACCGCACGGAGCCATGGGCCATAGTGTACGGCACGCCCATGGCTCGCAGCACATGGGAAGGCTGCAGCGATCCCGACGTGCAGGCGGAACCCGAGGACGCGCAGATACCGTATTCATCCATGAGCAGGAGTATGCTCTCTCCTTCGACGAATTCAAAGCTTATGTTCGTCGTGTTCGGGAGACGGGATGCTTTTCCGCCATTCACCCTGCTGTTGGGGATACGTGATAAAATCTCTCTCTCCATCCTGTCGCGTAACCTTCTCACCTTCGTGTTTTCCTGCTCCAGGTTGAGTGCGGCCAATTCACATGCCTTTCCCAGACCGATGATACTCGGTGTGTTTTCCGTGCCGCCCCTGCGGCCTTTCTCCTGGTGTCCGCCTATCAGGTAGGGGGAGAACCTGGTGCCCTTGCGGACATACAGGACCCCGATGCCCTTCGGGGCATGCAGCTTGTGGCCGGAAAAGGAGAGCATATCGATAGCGTTCCGCTTCAGGTTAAGAGGAAGTTTACCCACAGCCTGCACAGCATCTGTATGGAAGAGTATGCCCCGGTCACGCGCCAGGCGTGCAGCTTCCTCAACGGGGAAGATGACGCCCGTTTCGTTGTTCGCCCACATCAGGCTCACGATGGCTGTGTCAGGCGTAAGGCTTGACTCGTACTGGTCCATATCCAGGTTTCCCTCGGCGTCCACGTCAACGGCAGTCACCCTGCATCCTTTCTCGGCCAGGCGTTCGCACAGGACCTTGACCGCAGGGTGCTCCACCCGGCTCGTCACGACGTGCCGTTTCTCAGGGGCAACCGCAAGGGCAGACAGGATGGCGGTATTATCGCTTTCCGTGCCGCAGCTCGTGAAGATAATCTCGTCAGGAGAGGCACCGATCAGTGTCGCCACCTTCTCCCGGGCCTCGGCGAGTTTCTTTGCAACCTGGCCGC
>Ga0335070_10004315_pt1 | contig 16611 bp, 13 predicted proteins | sample Lox_Sample_13_FD_206722 | JGI IMG/M metagenome (GOLD analysis project Ga0335070, IMG submission 206722) | Soil microbial communities from Loxahatchee National Wildlife Refuge, Florida, United States - Lox_Sample_1.3 | ecosystem: Environmental > Terrestrial > Soil > Wetlands | place: USA... | reverse complement strand
TGAAGAAGTGGCAAGATTGCATCTTAACCGTCTTGGTGCAAAACTTTCAAAGCTAACAAAGGAGCAAGCAGATTATCTCGGCGTTCCTGCTGTTGGGCCTTTCAAGCCGGATTATTACCGCTATTAGAATGGCATGGATGAGGGGGAAGGGATCTTTTAATCCTTGGACACTGAATTTTAAGTTTTTACGCGCACGAACATAACAGCAGATGCTGCGCCAAAAATAATGTTTGCAAACCAGGCTGATATAATGGGAGGTATTGTTCCCGAGCGGCCCAATGACATAGCGAAGGCGTGCACTATCCAGTAAGAGAATCCTATGATGATGCCTATGCCGATGCTCTGCATTATTCCACCGCTTCTCTCTGTCTTCATGAGAGAAAAAGAAATACCGATAACTGCAAGTATGGTGCTTACAAGAGCAAAAGCAACCTTGCCATGCATGTCTACAAGATATCGTGTAGCATCATATCCTTCAGCTTGAATCTTTTTAACGTACTTTCGTAACTCAGCATAACCCATCTTTTCCGTTTCTTGTTGGACCATATGGAAGTCTGATGGTTTTTCAGGAAGATCTATAATTTTTGATGAAACCCACTCGAGAGAAGGAAATTCTTCTCCGGTAAAACGGGTTATCAATAAATTGTAAAAGACCCACTGATCATTTTTCCATTCGGCTTTATCGGCGTCGATCCGCATAGTCAATTTGAAGTTTTTATCCAAATAGTTAATTGTAATCCCTTGAAGTATATTTGTCTTAAGATCAAACATTCTGAAATTGTATATTCCGTTTATTCCTTTGAACCAGAGCTGATTTTGCTTGAAAGTTCCCAGAGGTTCGCGCTTTTGAACTTCTACATATACAATATGGTCTGCTCTCTGGTTGCTGTAAGGCGTTACCAGTTCACTGTTAAGGAAGGCAACGATACAAATTAATGCGGACGCAATTAACACCGGCATCGAAATTCTGTAAAGACTGATCCCGTTCGATTTCATGGCCGTTATCTCAGAGTTTCTAGACAGGGAGCTGAATGTTAAGAGGGACGCGAGCAACACCGATGCGGGAATAGTTTGGGAAATCATCATCGGAATCATGAAAAAGAAGTATGAAATGATCTGGTACAGTAAGGCATTATTACTCAGGAACATTCTGATTCGTTCAAAAAATTCAACGATCAGAAAAAGTGACGTAAATATCGCAAGGATGAAAACAAATAGCCTTAAGAACTCTTTTGTTATATAGCGATCCAGAATGGTCATGAATCAGCACCTTTTTATGCATTTATCTACAAGCTTCTTCAGGTAGCTTCCAACAGGGATCTCTATGTTGAGAGGCCTGTCATTTGCCGCCCTAACTAAAAGGTAGATGCCAACGATACAGAAAATAATGTTGGGAGCCCACGTCCCGATAAAAGGAGAAAGCCTGCCTGTCTCTACGAATGCCTCGCCGCCAAGGCGAATTATGTAATAAATAAATGCGGTAAACAGACCCACGGTGAAGCCCCTGGATTTTGCACTTCTATGGGATCTGATTCCCAGGGGGATTCCTATAATACCAAAAACAATACATGAAAGAGGTGTCGTGATCGTCTTATAAAATTCAATGGCCATTTCTCTGAAAACAGCCCCTTCTAATCCTGAGGTCTTAAGCTTCTTAGAGAGTTCCCATATGGTCATCTCAGTGCTGTCCTTTGTCTTAACTTTTTTTTCTTCAGCGATCGATGACTCAATATCAAGATTTACATCGTACAGACTGAAATCCATTTTGCGATAATTTTTAAGTTTGGTATCTACTATGTGTGTGCTGCCGTTTTCGAGTCTTAGGGTTAAAGTCATCAGTTTAGGATCAGACACAAGATAAGCCTTTTCGGCAATTATGGTGCTTGGTTCCTTACTGATCCTTGTATCCGAGATGATGACCCCTTTCATGTAATCACCATTGACAGGCACGTTGTCTGCGTACAGAAGAAGGCCCTTGAAGTCATCATTAAATACTTTTTCTTTTATGCCAATACTGGCCTTTTTCTTGGCAATTGAATAAATCAAATTTTTAGTCGCATATTTACTGTGGGGAACTAAAAAAAGGCTTGTAACAGCCGTCATAATGAAGGCTATTAACGAGGCAACGGCTACCGGGAATATGAGTTTGTATAAACTGATACCTGATGCCTTCAAAATATTGATTTCATTGTCACCGGATAGTCTGCCCAACCCGATTAGTATCGATATCAGAAGCGATATGGGAATGGTTAGTACCAGGAATGATGGTGTTAATAAGAAAAACAGTTTTGAAATATCGACAAAACTGACACCTTTATTGACCATCAAGTCCATCAACTGGAGAATCTTTCCCATAAGAAGGACAAAGGTCAAAACAAAAATTATTATGAAAAACGGATAAAAAATTTCCCGCAAAATGTAACGATTGATAATCTTGAACATATATTTCCGGGTTGTTGTGATTATTTGGATGGTAAGCTAACACGTTTTTAAAGAGTTTTGTCAAGGAAAAGATAAAATTACAAGCCCAGGTTGATTGCGAATCCGTATCATTTATCTCTTATATTGAGTTATCCATGTCTTTTATTGACCTTGCTTAACAAATTTGCTAATTGGTTTGACATCTCAACGTAGACGTGAATGGACATTGTTTCCCAATGTCCGGATGGAGTGATATACTGTGATCGATCTGCATACCCATTCTATATTAAGCGATGGAGAACTGATTCCTTCGGAACTGGCGAGGAGGGCCAAGGTTGCCGGTTATCGTGTCATTGCAATAACCGATCATGGCGATCAGTCCAATCTCGATTTTATTATTCCACGTCTTGTAAAAGTTTGTCAGAAATTGCAGGAGGCAGGGTCTATACAGGCGATTCCGGGTATAGAGTTGACGCACGTTCCCCCTGAATACATTTACGATCTCGCTGTCGAAGCCAGACAGCATGGAGCTAAAATTGTTGTCGTCCATGGTGAAACGATTGTTGAGCCTGTTATTGCCAGAACTAACATGGCAGCCCTTAATTCTCCGATTGACATTCTTGCACATCCGGGTCTCATTACAGAAGAAGAAGCGGTGATGGCAGCAAAGAATTCAATATACCTGGAGATAACAACTAGGAAGGGGCATTCTCTGACAAATGGACATGTATTAAAGATGGCCCGCCGGTCGAAAGCATCTCTCATTTTAAACACGGACAGTCATGCTCCCCATGACCTGGTTAATAAAGAAATGGCCAGAAAGATCGCCCTGGGTACTGGCATGACGGAAGAAGAAATGGAAATTATGTTTCGCAATTCGGAAGCATTGTTTAAGAAAGCGTCCGGGGTTAAGTAAATTCTGCAAAAGACCTGGCACATGAAGCTGAAAGTCAAAATGGATCCTCTTTAGTGATAATACGGAAGTCTATGAAATTAAGACTCTCGTATCCAGCCAGAGCATAGAGTGAAATTCTCCTTCCTAATCATAAAGGGAAATCTCTTTAAGAAAACATTTTAAATCCTCTATAATCATCATGGTTTATGCTAATAACCCTTAATCATTGTTACATGTTGGTCAACCATACATATATTGCTGTAGAATTAAAATGATTGGAAGGACAGGAAAAGGATTTTTTTATAAAAAGTATCAAATTTTTATCTTGATTATATCAATATATAGTAGTATCATTACTCCCTACCCCAATATCTAGGGTAGACTAATTGCCTTTGGTGAATTATTTCACTGCAAAATCGAAGAGGGAGATGCTCATGCATAAGGAGATAAGAAAGAGGGATGGCCGTTTAGTAAAATTCAATGCGGAAAAGATTACTAATGCCATTGCAAAAGCCGGGGCAGCAACGGGTGAGTTTGACGGCGATGGAACGATAGCGAGGAAATTAACTATAAAAGTCCTTAATTTAGCAGATAAGCTCTTCGAAAATAAAGTAATGACGGTAGAAGAAATTCAGGACATTGTTGAAGAGGTACTATTATCCTCACCTTATCGCAGAACCGCTAAGGCTTATATCATATACAGAGATCAGCATGCCAGGTTAAGAGAAATTACCAATAAGATGGAGGTTGATTTAGTCGATCAGTATCTGAAGAAAAAAGATTGGAAGATCAATGAAAACAGCAATATGGATTATTCGTTGCAGGGTTTGAACAACTATATATCTTCCGAAGTCAGTAAGGTTTACTGGTTAAATGAGATTTATTCACCGGAAATTAGAAAAGCGCATAATAATGGTGATTTCCACATCCATGACTTGAGCCTTCTTTCCGTTTATTGCGTCGGCTGGGATCTGTATGATCTTCTGTTGGAAGGATTCAGGGGCGTGTCCGGAAAAGTGGAAAGCAAGCCGGCAAGGCATCTTCGCAGTGCGCTCGGACAGGTCGTAAATTTCTTTTATACCCTTCAAGGGGAAGCAGCCGGGGCTCAAGCCTTCTCAAATTTTGACACCCTCTTGGCGCCTTTCATAAGATACGATAAGTTGAGTTATAATGAAATACGGCAAGCTTTGCAGGAATTTATTTTTAATATCAACGTCCCTACGAGGGTAGGATTTCAGACACCCTTTACAAATGTCACCTTAGATATGACGGTGCCGAAGTACTATGCAGATCAAAATGTCATTATTGGGGGAAAGCCTCAGAAGGAGAAATACAAGGATTTTCAGGAGGAGATGAATCTTTTCAATAAAGCATTTCTCAGGGTGATGGCAGATGGAGATGCAAAGGGCAGGGTATTTACCTTTCCGATACCTACATATAACATTACTAAAGAATTCAACTGGGAAGATCGCAATCTCGATGACCTGTGGGAAATGACGGCAAAGTATGGGGTGCCCTATTTTTCTAATTTTATAAATTCGGATATGAATCCGGAAGATGCAAGGAGTATGTGCTGTAGACTTCGCATTGATAACAGGGAATTAGAGAAAAGGGGAGGAGGGCTTTTCGGTTCAAATCCGTTAACCGGATCAATAGGTGTGATCACAATTAACATGCCGAGGATTGGTTATCTGTCGAAGACGGAAGATGAATTTATGGAACGTCTGGAAAAACTGATGATCATCGCTAAGGAAAGTTTAGAAACAAAGAGAAAGGTCCTAGAAAAATTCACAGACGGAAACCTCTATCCTTACACAAAATATTACCTACGGGATGTAAAGAAGCGTTTTAACGAATATTGGAAGAATCACTTTTCAACGATAGGACTTGTTGGAATGAATGAAGCCTGCCATAACTTTTTGGGTAAGAACATAGCTACTGCGGAAGGACGTGAATTTACCCTAAAGATGCTAGATTTCATGAGAAAAAAGCTAATAGAATTTCAAAAATTGACAGGAAATAATTATAATCTTGAATCAACTCCTGCAGAAGGCACCTCATACCGACTTGCAAAAATTGATAAGACAAAATATCCGGATATAATGTGCGCCAATCAAGATAAATATGTTAATAGTAAAAGTGAACCTTATTACACAAATTCCACACAACTGCCCGTGAATTTTACGGACGATATATTTGAAGCACTAGATCTGCAGGATGAAATCCAGGCAAAATACACAGGGGGGACGGTTTTTCATACATATGCAGGTGAAAGAATTCAAGACCCATCGTCCATTAAGACATTTATACAAAAAATATGTACCAGTTATCATCTACCTTACATTACATTTACACCAACCTTCAGTGTTTGTCCTTCTCACGGATATTTAAGTGGAGAGAAGGCGACCTGCCCTATCTGCACGGAGCCTTGTGAAGTGTATTCACGTGTTGTCGGCTATCTGCGTCCTGTTAAACAATGGAATCTGGGGAAACAGGAGGAGTTTAAAGGGAGGAGGGTTTTCAGTTTTTAAAAGATGAAGATTGGCGGGTTGCAGAAGGTATCTCTGATTGAATATCCTGGAAAAATATGTGCAATTATATTTTCACAAGGCTGTAACTTCCGATGCCCCTATTGTTATAACCCGGAATTAGTAGATCCAGAACTTTATAAAGAATGTCTGACTCAAGATGAGATACTCTCCTTTTTAGCCAAACGAAAGGGGAAGCTTGATGCAGTCACGATCTCGGGGGGTGAACCGACACTTCAGCCTGACTTGCTTGAATTTATCAAGCGTGTAAGGAAGATAGGATATTTAATTAAGATAGATACAAACGGTTCCCGTCCTGAGATAGTGGAAAAGCTCATAGGCGGGAAATTGATTGATTATATCGCAATGGATGTAAAAGGGCCATTGAAGAAATATAGGATGATTACTCGTTCTCAGATTCATGAGGAAGAAATCAAACAGTCTATTGAAATGATCATGAAATCCGGGATGCCATATGAATTTCGCACAACTGTCCTGAAAAACCTGCTTGAAGAAAGTGATATTTTGGAAATCGGAAAGTTAATAAAAAATGCCCGTCTTTACTTGCTCCAGTATTTTATCCCAACAAGAACGCTGGATAAAGAATTCCTGAATTACGAAGCATATTCCCAGGAGGAAATGGAACGTTTCAAGGGAAAACTTATTAAAGATATTCCTGTTGTCTTAATAAGATAATTTGCAATTAGAAGTTAATCGAGAACAGGAAAATATCCTATGGATAAGGACAAAGAGTTAAGCCCTCCTCAGTTTACCGAAAACAATCACATTTACATTCTACTCAGCAAGCTGTTATCCGAAGTTAAAGGATTTACGGAAAAACAGTTAGATCAAATCAGACGCTTAAATCAGATAGGATCAGCTCTGTCCGCTGAAAGGAATTTGAACAGGCTGTTAGAAATGATCGTTGATGAGGCGAGGGGATTTACAAATGCGGACGGAGGCACTCTTTATATTATGTCTGATAATGAAAAGGAACTTCAATTTGCGATAGTACAGAACACCTCTTTAAATGTACAAATGGGTGGAACCGGCGGAGCAATTACATGGCCTCCTGTAAAATTACAAAATTCGGACGGAAGTCCAAACCATGCTAATGTTTCAGCATATGCAGCTATAACAGGCAAGGTCATTAATATATCTGATGTGTATAATGCAGAGGGCTTTAATTTTGAAGGAACAAGAAAATTCGATGCTGAAACAGGATACCGTTCTATGTCTATGCTTGTCGTTCCCATGAGGAATCATGAAAATGACATCATAGGTGTTCTGCAATTATTGAATGCTCAAACAGAGGCAACGCGAGAGGTTATTCCATTTTCATTTGAGAATCAGAGTATGACGGAGTCTTTGGCATCTCAGGCAGCAGTCGCTATTACGAATAATCGTCTTATCCATGATCTCGAGGAGTTGTTGGAGTCTTTCATCAAAACTATTGCTATGGCAATTGACGAGAAATCTCCCTATACAGGCGGTCATGTACGCCGCGTTTCAGAATTGACAATGGCAATTGCAGAAAAAATAAATGAATCTACAGAAGGGCCATATGCAGGTATCCACTTTGATGAAGAGAAATTGAAAGAGCTTCGCATATCAGCGTGGCTTCATGATGTGGGGAAGATAACTACACCAGAATTCATAATCGATAAAGGGAAAAAGCTTGAGACTATTTATGATAGAGTAGAAGCCTTAAAGGCACGTTTTGAGGTTCTTAAGCGGGACTGTTTGATAGAAGAATTGAAAAAAATAGATCCACAAAAAAAGGGGAAAAGCCGGAAAAGAGTATTTGAGGGCTGCAAGAAATTTACCAAGGATTTAAAAGCGGATTTTGAATTTCTGTCGGATATTAACACGGGGTTAAAATTAATGGACGAAAGGATGTTAAACCGACTGAAGGTTATAGCTGTGAGAAAGTGGAACTTAGACGGAAAGTCGCGCAATTTACTAAATGACGAAGAGGTTTACAATTTGAGTATTTCTCAGGGCACACTTACGAAAGAAGAGAAAGACATCATCAAGAATCACGTAAATGTCACACACAAAATACTCTCTCAACTTCCTTTTCCCAAAAAGTTGAGGAATGTAACGTATTATGCTTCTGCTCATCATGAGAAGATTGACGGAAATGGTTATCCATTTGGACTAAAAGGCGAGCAGATTCCTCTGCAGGCCAGAATTATAGCACTGGCGGATATTTTCGATGCGTTAACGGCGAAGGACAGGCCATATAAAAAAGAAAGGACTCTGTCAGATGCCATTAAAATAATGAGATATATGGTAAAGGAAAATCATATCGATGCTGATCTGTTTGAGTTATTTATTAAGGAACGGATTCATCTCAACTATGCAAAGAAAGAATTGACAATTCACCAGATTGATATCGTTTAATGCGGGTGGGACGAATTTTAAATTAAGCTGCTTTTGAGGTCAATAATAGTCAGCGATATTAAATCTACCGATCGCGGTATTGGGACGAACGGGGGTAAGGTAAAAACAAGAGATTGTATATATTAAAATCTTTTCTTCCTTTCTCTTTGCGTTGCATCAGGAGGTTTCTCACGGCTTGAAATAGATTTGATCTCCTGTTCTATTTCCTGGTATTTTTCACTATAATTTGGAAAATATTTCAATGCTTCTTTGAAGTGAAAAAGGGCACTGTCCATTTTATTTTTTTTCTTAAAATATATACCGAAATTGTAATGTGAATCACCGGGATCGTTTGTTTTTCCGTATGCTATGGCAATGCTATAGTATATGTTTATATCATCTATATTTTTCTTTTCTATTTTTTTGTAAATGTTCAGGGCTGTTGCATAATCACCCTGCAATTCGTAGGATCTTCCAAGGTAAAGTATTGTATCCATATCATCTTCATTAAGGGTCAATGCCCTACGGAGGATGTTAATCGCTTCGGATGTACGACCCAACTTGAAGTAGGCAATTCCAAGATCTCTTGAGATATCTTCATCATCAGGAGCAAGGCTTAAGGCCTTATGAAAGTTGGTAAGGGAATCATTTGTTCGCCCTAGCCTATCCTGTATCACGGCAATTCCATAAAGTGCGTCGACATCGTTTTGGTTCTTTTGCAAATTACTCTGAAAATGCTTAAGACCAGAATCAAGGTCTTTCTCCCTCAAAATAAGGAAGGTTTGCATCCTCTTTAAATTGCCGATGATACTTTTCGCGCCTGTATGAGTGTATGTAGTCTGCAATAAAGCATCGATATAGGTGATTCTTTCATCGGTGCCCGGGTGGGTGAGAAAATAAGAAGGAATATTACTTGAGTAGAATTCGTACCTTTTCATTTTTTTCATGAAGTCTAACATTGCGCTTCCATTATAGCCTGCACTAACTAGATAATTCATGCCGAGTCTATCGGCCTCTTCTTCATTTTCACGGCTGTATTTAAGATTCAGGGTCGTGGCTGTCGCTAAAGAAAAAGTCACAGCGGCGGCGCTAAGATCCCCCCCACCGCCAAGGAATGCGCCGGCAAGGATTGCGGCAAGTGTCGCAACACTGATCTTTTGAGACTTTTCAATAATGCTGGCGATATGCCTTGCATTTACGTGTGCTATTTCATGTCCGATAACAGAGGCAAGCTCACTTTCCGTTTCAACCATATTAATCAAACCCCTGTTGACATAAACATAACCTCCCGGTGTTGCAAAAGCATTGATGGCGGAACTGTCGATGATGGAAAAGTGAAAGTCGAAGGGAGCTTTATTGCTTTGGGCAAGAACTTTGTTTCCAACTTGAGTGACATATGTGCTGACCTTCTTGTCATGGATCAGCACATTACTCTTTTCAAGTTTTTCGTAGAATTCTTTTCCGAGTTTTTTTTCATCTTCAATGGTGAAAGAAGCATATGCTAAGCCTGCAGCTTGAAAAAATATAAAGAGGCTAATGACAGGAATAACCCATATCTTCTTCTTAATGATATCTAATTGATTCAAATAACTCCTTCTTTTAAACAAGCGGTCTTTACTTGTTGATTTATTTATCCCGGAAAAATTGTCCATTTTTATATTATCTTTTTTAAAGGTCACAATTAAGATACCGCATATATCATTCTATATCAATATCTAGATTAGACTGCATCCAAATACCGCTTTTCTTTAATATTGTTAAGGGTTGACTGATATGCTATAGGGCTTTATCCAGAAAATATTTTCTAAGTTTTGAACACTTGCAAGAAAAAATATAAAAATGATTACCGTAGGCTGACAATGAAAAGGGGACTGATTATTACAATCGATGGTCCTGCCGGCGCAGGTAAAAGTACAGTCAGTAAGGCCCTCGCGCGAAAATTATCCTATGTTTATTTGGATACCGGAGCCCTATACAGGGCAATAGCCTATAAGATACTGGACGAGGGAATTTCACCGGATAATGAAAAACTTCTTTCAGGCCTCTGTGATCGAATGAATATTCATCTCAAAAACATCGGCGGCAGCTTGAATGTTTTTATCGATGGTGAAAACATAACAGACAAGATTAGGACTGAAGAAGTAGGTCTTCTTGCATCAACGGTTTCTGCAATGCCTATAGTCCGGGATGCACTGCTGTCAATTCAGCGGGAAGCAGGAGCTAAGGGAGGCATAGTTGCCGAAGGAAGAGATATGGGAACAGTGGTCTTCCCGGAGGCTGATTGCAAGTTTTATTTGGATGCAGGCATGAAAGAAAGAGTAAAAAGACGCTACAAAGAATTGATCACGCGGGGTAATGCGCCAGATTATCAAAAAATTAAGAGTGACCTTATTTTTAGGGACAAGCAAGACCAGGGAAGAGAAATAGCTCCCTTAAAGGTCTCACATGATGCTGTTATCATTGATTCTACAAGTGTAAGTATATCTGACGTTGTCGAGAAAATGTTACAGATAATAAGAAGCTATCAAGGGTTTAGTTCAACCAAGTAGGCGACCTGAAAGCAATATATATGAATATATGAATATTTCTATTAATTTACTTTAACTCATGTGAATGAGCGTAATCAATTGGTTCTCGTTCGATATTATGGTTTCCTTTGAATTAGCTTGATATTTCATAATCAGTATGTTACGAAATTTCGGTTGAAGATGTTTTTTATAAAATAAGGGGGGGTAATGGTTTAATGGTTAACAGTGACAACTTAATTTCGGAAGAACATTTTGAGGATGAAAAGGTAAATAAAAATAAAACAGTGGAAAAAGTAGTTCCTCAAAAGACTTCGGGCAAGGAAGAAGACATCGGCTTCAAGGAATTATATGAACAGAGCCTGCAAAGTGTGCAGCTTGGCGAGATTGTAACCGGTAAAGTTGTTCAGATAAACAGTGATGTCGTAATGGTTGATGTAGGCTGGAAGACAGAAGGTTATATTCCTGCCAGAGAGCTAAAAGATGAAGAAGGGAACATCCATATTTCAGTTGGAGATGAAGTGGAAGTCCTGGTCGATAGAAGAGATTCGGACGGCAACCTGGTCTTATCGAGAGACAAGGCTTTAAAAATTAAAGTTTGGGACGATGTTAGAAATGCCTGCGAGCATAATACTCCTCTTAAAGGTACGGTTGTAGAAAGGGTTAAAGGCGGCCTATCCGTTGATATCGGAATTTTAGCGTTTTTGCCCGGTTCGCAAGTTGATGTACGTCCTGTGAGGGATCTTGATAAGTATGTGGGACAGACATTGATGTTCAATGTTCTAAAGTATGACAGAAAAAGAAATAATGTCGTGCTGTCAAGAAGGTCAATATTAGAGCATGAAAGAATAGCGGCTAAGAGAGAGACCCTACAAGGGATTGAAGAAGGAAAGATTGTAGATGGGATAATAAAAAATATTACCGATTACGGACTCTTTATTGATTTGGGCGGAATTGACGGTCTGCTTCATGTGACGGATATATCGTGGGGGAGAATCACCCGTCCATCAGATAACTTTTCCAAAGGTGACAAGATAAAGGTAAAAGTGCTTTCATTTGATAGGGACAAGGAGCGAGTATCGCTTGGTCTGAAGCAACTGACGGATAATCCGTGGGAGAATATAACAGGCAAATATCCTGTCGGCTCTGTTGTTGAGGGCAAAGTTGTAAACCTGACGGACTATGGTGTGTTTGTTGAGCTTGAACCTGGTGTCGAAGGTCTGGTTCACATAACAGAAATGTTCTGGACAAGAGAGATAAAGCATCCGTCAAAGATTTTATCTATAGGCGATATTGTAAAAGTCATGGTTTTAGATATAAATCCCGAAGCAAAACGTATTTCTCTCGGGCTAAAACAGACAACGGAGAACCCGTGGGAGGCCCTGAAGCAGAAATATCCGGAGGGGAGCATTGTTAAAGGCGTGATCAGGAATATTACGAATTTTGGTTTCTTTGTCGGTATTGAAGAAGGAATAGATGGTCTGGTTCACGTATCTGATATTTCCTGGAAACAAAATATAAAGCATCCCTCAGAATTATATAAAAAGGGCCAGGAAGTAGAGGCAATGGTTTTAAATATTGATGTGGAAAATGAAAAGTTTTCTCTGGGGATCAAGCAGGTAGATAAGAATCCCTGGGATGAAAAGAATTTTAAATACACGACAGGGTCAGTTATTAAAGGCAAGGTTACGAATGTTACTGATTTTGGTGTTTTTGTGGAATTAGAGGAAGGTGTGGAAGGATTGGTTCATATTTCGGAATTGAGTCAAAAAAGGGTAAAATCTGCTTCAGAACTTTACGCCGTTGGTGACATTGTAACTGCAATAGTTAAAAGTGTGGATTTACAGAACAGGAGAATCAGGCTGAGCATTAAGGACTATGAGGCCGCTTCCGAGGGATATTCAGTTACACAATACATAAACAACAAAGAAAATGTCGGTTCAAATCTAGGGAAGGTCATGGCTGACGTAAAAATAGTGGATACTGAGAAAGGGTAATATCAGACCATGAGAAAACACCCAGTGGCACTCGGGATATTCCTTTTATTTCTTATTGGTATGGTGTTTTTTTTTCTTGTGTATGTATTGGGTTCAACGACGGAAGACAAGCATTCGTTTGCGCTGAACAATAAAGTAGGTGTTGTAAAAGTCGAGGGGTTCATCGGTGATACACGTGATGTCGTCGATCAGTTGAATCAATTCGGTAAAGACGATGGCATCAAAGCGGTCATTTTGAGGATTGATTCTCCCGGAGGAGGTGTTGCCTCTTCACAAGAGATATATGAAGCTGTAATTGACCTTAAAAAGAAAAAGAAGGTTGTGGCCTCTATGGGGTCTGTTGCGGCATCAGGCGGGTACATGGTTGCGTGCGCCGCGGACAAAATTGTTGCCAATCCCGGCACTATTACAGGAAGTATATCGGCTGTTATGCACTTTGCCAATGCGGAAGAACTTTTGAAAAAGTTGGGTTTAAAGACATCGGTCGTTAAAAGCGGAAAATTTAAAGACATAGGATCACCTGTTAGGGAAATGACGGCTGAAGAAAAAGCGCTGATTCAGGAGTTGGTGGATGACATATATGACCAGTTTCTTGATATGGTTGCCCGGGATAGGAATATTCCGAAAGAAAAATTGAGAAAGATAGCTGATGGAAGGGTTTTCACCGGAAGGCAAGCTCAAAAACTGGGTTTAGTCGATTATTTAGGTGATATGGGATATGCTTCGACACTTGCAGGTGAAATGTCTGGAATCAAAGGTAAACCGGAAATTGTATATCCCAAAAAGAAAGGCTCAAAATTCTGGGATTATGTATTTCGTGAGATGTTTGTTGCCCTTGACGAGCAAATGCGGGGTAAGGTAGAGCAACTACAGGGCATTTTATATCTTTCACCGGCAGCAATTTACTATAATATTTTATAATTATGACGAAAAAGGAATTAATTAAAAAGGTTCAGGAGGAAATAGAGGTATATCCGGACAAAGACATATCATACGCAGTTCACCTGGTATTTGATGCAATGATTGGAGCCTTGAAAAGAAATGAGCGGATAGAGATAAGAGGCTTTGGAAATTTTACGGTAAGGAGCCGAAGACCTATATTAGGAAGAAATCCAAAGACATCTAATCTTGTTCATGTTCCGGGTAGAAAAATACCTTTTTTTAAGGTTGGTAAAGAACTTCAAGACATGATCAATGGGCGGAAGTAAAATATTAAGTTCAGCTAATGTCCCATTCATTATCTGGTGATGCAAAATCCTTTAACTGTTCCCTCCTTTTCTTATGTTGCAACTTTTTTAGTGCTTTAGCTTCGATTTGTCTTATTCTTTCTCGAGTTACACCCATCATTTCACCAACTTCTTCAAGAGTAAACGGTCCATAATTACAGGCCACCCATGTGCAATTTAAAAATGTTTCATTTTTAAGACGCCATTCGCAGGTGGTATCCAGGCAAGCTTCTGATATCAAATGCCCCTTTTTTTTACATTTGTAAGTGTTAATCAATTCACGCTACCTCTTTTCACAAGTTATTGAAGTTTAAGCTTGCTGCAACAACAAAACGGGTAATCAAAATACTCACATCATAAATTTATCGCAAATATCATAAGCATTTTTTTTTATTTGTCAATAAACTATGATTAAATAATCCTCGGAATTTCCTGAGCTTATTGAGTTATTTATTATGAATGTGAGCTTCACGACTTTTCAGTCGTTCAAGGCGATAAACCAAGGCTTCCTTTTCTGCCTTATTATTGAAGGATGGGAGATCTAACGTTCCGCTGACTATATCGATAGCCTTTTTAAAATTATGGCATTTATGTTCAAACCACTTGGCAAGTTCTTCTGTAGCGAAAAAATTGCCTGTATCATCAATGAGCATCAACTCCCATATTCGGACGGCATCACTCCAGCGGCCGTAACGCTTGTAAATCAAGGAAAGTGTTCTCCTGGACTCAAAGGCTACACCTGAGTTCCGTGAGTTAATCAAAGGCTCTAAAATTTTTCCGGCCCCTGATGAATCTCCACGGTCAAGAAAGAGACGAGACGCTGCTAAAAGGTCAAAATGATCAGCAGTTGAAATATCATAATCAAATTTCAACATTTCTGCAAGGTGAAGTGTAAGGATAGACATAGAGATTACGTCAAGGCGGTTGTGTTCAAAGACATCTGCCATAAAGCGGGCATCGCGGTGTCTTAACCAGTCGAAATAACGCTGGGGAATTTCGCTTCCCGGGATATCGCTGTCGCGATGGATTCCAAGAATCTCCTTCTCAAGAGTCGTTAAGCGGCTGTTATCCAAGCGATGGCCCAGAAGACGGCGTGATGGGTGGAGTAGATCCAGATGAGGCATACCGGCCAGACGATCAGTAAGACGGTTAAGGACAAAACGCGTCGACAGCAGGTTGACATCAAATGCCTTACCGTTAAAGGTTACGATAAAGGCTTTATCCCTCGCTGATTCCAGCAAAGAACTCAAAGAGGCACGTTCCTCCGAGAAGTCACGTGCAAATATTTGTCTAGTAACGAATGTCTCATTTTCAAACCAACCCAGACCGATAAGGAAGGCAAGCGTGCCGGTACCGCCGGCTAAACCGGTGGTTTCCGTATCTAAAAATAAAGCATCAGTACAATTAAATGAGGCCAGTTCCGGGATATTGGCAAGCAGTGCCGCGGCATTCATATCCAGGCTGGAAATTTCTTCAATACGGCGGCGGCCATGCTTTGATGAACCGGGATGGAATCCGTGAGCGATAAAAAATTTTCCATGAGCATTCTCAACTTCCTCGCCTTCAACTACATCCTTCAATGTTAGCGGGCTGCCGTAAAATGTTGAGGGTTGCGTGATGGTGGATGTCTGACGCTTGGACATGATGGATTCAATGCGTGTCCGCAGTTTGCTGATTTCGTCAGCGCGAGGTGATGACTTTTGTTTGGAGGAATGTTCGCCGGTTAGACGTTGCAGACGGTTAATTGTGCTCATGTGTTATCGGTAATTATATCTATTATATCCAAAGCGGTCTTCTTTGCGGCAGGACCGACTTCAAGGGTAGGTCCCACGCAGCTAGGACATCCCAGGTTGCAAGGGCAACTCTGAATCAGTTTACGGGCCGCGGCTAAGAGGCGGTCGTGTTCTTCATACAACAGATCCGAGAAGCCGATTCCGCCCGGATATGTATCGAAGATGAATACCGTGGGATCGAAGGCATCGACCATGACTAGAACCGGCTTCGTATCTTCTTTTGAAGAAGATGTAATGGATCGCTTACCGGCACCATAACGTACGAACCATTCACCGCTCTTATCACCGATACAACGATCTATATCACGAACGTCGGCCATCAGCAACATTGCGGCAAGATGGTGCAGGCTGTATGCCAGGCCTGACAAACCGTCGATAAGTTCCTCCTGCGTGTGCGGCAGTTGATAGAGTAGATCCCGGGGAATGGTGAACCAGTAGCTGGTTGTATGCATGTCTTTCTCCGGTAGGGTTACATCACCGTAACCAAGATTCTCTGACGTATAAAACTTTATTTTCTTGTATCCTACTACTTTCCGCACCACCTGCACGTCGCCATGTTCTATAATTATTTTTTTTTGTTTTTTGGCAAAGCTGTCGATTACTCGTACGTTCGTGTAAGTCATGGCATCAGTATAATAATCCGCGTCGACCTTATGCACATAGGCTGTCTTGCGCTCCAGATCAAGTTTATCCACGTGGTACTGCTGGGATTCAACCATGTAAATTGCGTCGTCGTGGACTGTAGTGAAGGCGCTGTCCCAGTCAACCTCGGCAATGACCTCATGTGACCCTGTTTCTGTCGTGTCAACAACAACAATATTTTCGGGATTTATAGAGCGCA
>Ga0335070_10004314_pt1 | contig 16612 bp, 15 predicted proteins | sample Lox_Sample_13_FD_206722 | JGI IMG/M metagenome (GOLD analysis project Ga0335070, IMG submission 206722) | Soil microbial communities from Loxahatchee National Wildlife Refuge, Florida, United States - Lox_Sample_1.3 | ecosystem: Environmental > Terrestrial > Soil > Wetlands | place: USA... | reverse complement strand
ACACAGGCTATCGTTATCACTGGACGCCGGGCACCACCGGATTCGTGATGATGGGAGGCAGCACCATCGGCATCGCGGTGCAGACTTTCGTCGTCGGCCCGGCGGTGCGCCGGTTCGGCGAGCGTGGGGCGCTCCTGATCGGCGCGGCATGCGCGGCGACGGCGCTCGGCTGGTATTCCTTCGCGTCGACCGGATTGATGTACATGATCGGAATGCCGATCAGCTCGCTGTGGAGCCTCGTCATTCCCGGATTGCAAGGGATCATGACGCGGCGCGTGGCGGCGCACGAGCAGGGCCAGCTTCAGGGCGCCAACCAGAGCCTGATCGGTATCGCTTCCGTCATCGGACCGCCCCTGTTCGGTCTGTCATTCGCTTTGGTCGTCCGCCATCCGGACTGGCACGTCACGGGCCTGCCGATGCTGCTCGCATCGCTGACCATGCTGGCGTGTCTGCTGCTGGCCGTGTGGGCCGGACGGCGCGCCGCTAGCCCGGCGTGAATTCGTTTTCCAGCGCCTTGTACTGCGCCTTGCGGAAATCCTTCACCACGCCGACATCCGGCCCGAACTCGAGAAGCTCGTCGCGATCCCTGGCGATCGCAGGCCAGGTCTGGCCTTCGCAATCCGGGATGCCTTTCCTGGCGAATCCGACCCAGCAGGAATGCATGAGATGCACCATCGCGAGATCTTCGGGCGAGAGCTGGATTCCCAAGCGCGAGGCGAGCGCCGTACCTGTCCCGAACACATAGGGGATTTCCGATCCGTGCGCGGCACCAGGCGCGGTGCCGCGGCGAAGCGACGTCACGTACGAGAAGTGATAGAGCCAGGCCGGCGCGCCGCTCGCCGCCTTGCTGGCGATCCAGTGCGCGGGCGCACCCATCACCGAATCGGTGAACACCGCGGCGGCGAGAGTCTGATCGTTCTGCGCTTCGCCCGCGTACGCGCTGCGCGCATCCGGGGTGAGGCGTGATGTGATGCGGTCGGGCGGAATCGAGAAGGAGCGCATCAGCGATGCTTCGAAGCTGTTCGAGCCGATGATCAGCGGAACGTCGATCTCGGTGCCGGCGGCGAAGGCCTGTTCGGGCGTTCTGGTCACGAGGCGTCCGTCGACAAACGGCCCGAAGCCGAGATTGGCCGGCATGTCCAGCGTCTTCTCGACGGGGATCGCGCGAAGCTGCTCGAGCGTCGCATCGGCTCCCGCCAGCCCGGCGCGCGTTGCGAAGTCGGTGCCTTCGGTTTCCTTCTGCGCGAGCGTGGTCGGCACGCTCCAGCCGCCGCCGGACTCGACGATCGCGCGGGCGAAAAGTCCTTTCGCGGCCGGAGTTGCGAGCATGTAGAGAATGCTCGCGCCGCCGGCGGATTCGCCGAACACGGTGACGTTGGCGGGATCGCCGCCGAACGACGCGATATTGTGCTGCACCCATTTGAGCGCGGCGATCTGGTCCAGCTCGCCGTAATTGCCTAGGGGCGCATTCTGCGACGCTGCCCTGGTCAGCGCCGGGTGCGCGAAGTAGCCCAGCAATCCGAGGCGATAGTTGATCGTGACCAGCAGGACGCCGTCCTTGGCGAAGTTGGTGCCGTCGTAGACCGGCGACGAACCCGAGCCGAACCGGTGCGCGCCGCCGTGAATCCACACCATGACGGGCGCCTTGCGCGCGCCGTGCGGCGCCCAGACGTTGAGGCTGAGGCAATCCTCGCTTTGCGTCGACGTCCCGCCGAGCGCGGCGATTCCGTCGGGGCGCGGCGGCTGTGGGCAGATCGGTCCGTAGGCGCTCGCATCGCGCGTTCCGTGCCAAGAAGCGGGTGCGGCCGGGGGTTCCCAGCGCAGCGCGCCGACCGGCGGCGCGGCATAAGGAATGCCCTTGTAGACATCGACCGAGCCGTCGCCAGCGCCGACGAGAGTGCCGGTTTCGATCGTTGCCTTCGGAGGATCCGCCCAGGCGGCGGACGCGGCGCCGAGGCATGCGAGCGCAGCGGCAAGGACAAAGGCGCGTTTCATCGGGATCTCCGGCTGGACCGAGATTGAACGCGAAGGGCGAAGCGATCCGGCGCGCGTTAACTCAAATGCTGACGGAAGAACGTTGCGGTACGTCCATTGGCGAGGTCGGAACAGGCCTTGTCGTAATGCGCGCCGCCCGGCCGGGCGAAGGCGTGATCCATTTCAGGGTAAATGTGGATCGTCACAAGCGGATTGTTCTTCAGCCCTTCGACAATCTTTTTCTGGGCGTCCGGCGGGACGTATTCGTCCTTGCCGGCGACGTGCAGCATCAGCGGCTTCTTGATTTTCGCGGCTTCGCCGAGCTTGTCCTGGATGTTCACGCCGTAATATCCGACCGAGGCATCCGCGTCGGTGCGCGTCGCCGTCATGTAGGCGAGCAGGCCGCCCAGGCAATAGCCGACGGCGCCGACCTTGCCGGTGCAGCCCGCGACCGTGTGACGGAGATAATTGATCGAGAACTGGATGTCCTTGATGCCGGCATCCTGGTCGAAACGGCCCATCAGATCGAAGGCGCGCTTCCATTCCGCATCGGTGCGGTCGGTGAGCTGCACGCCCGGCTCGAGCCGCCAGAACAGGTCGGGCGCCAGGGCGAAATAGCCGCGCGCCGCGAATTCGTCGGCGACCTGGCGCATCACCTTGTTGACGCCGAAGATCTCCTGGATGACGACGACGCCGGGACCGCGGCCGGATGCGGGCGATGCGAGATAGGCCCCGAACTCGCCGTCGGGACTGCTCTTGATCCGTACTTCCTGGCCGCTCATGTCCGTGCCTCCGCTGGGACCGCAAGGTTAGCGGTTCCGGACGCATCAGGACAATTGTGCCTCTCGGTCGCGCTACTGCGGCAGCGCGCCGGCCTGCGGACGCTGCGGAAGCTGCAGCATCTGCGACAGCGTCACTGGATTGGTGATCGGTGCCGACACCGTCTGCCGCTGGCAGATATAGGCCGTGGGCTGGCCGTTCTGCATCCCCTTGCCGCGCATCGGGTGGCCTTCGGGAAATTGCTCTTCCGGCGCGATCACGCTCAGACAGCGATTGGGCAAGGCGCGCCCGAGAATGGCGGCGCTCAGCTCGTGCGTCTTGGGATTGTTGAGCGGACCCACCACGATGAGGTGAAGATCGGTCGCCGCATATTCGAGGCCGTTGAAGAAGGACGGCATCGACTGCCAGGCGCGCGCCGCTTCGCCGGCGAAGCCTGCCAGCATCGCGTTGACGCGCTCGCTATATTCCTTCTGCCCCGTGATCATGACGAGCCGCGCCAGGACCTGGAGCATCGTGCCGTTGGCAGATGGCGAGGGCTGGTCAAAAACCATCCGTGCACGGACGATAAGCGGCTGCGCGTCGTCGGGCGTGAAGAAATACCCGCCGTTGGCCGTGTCCCAAAAATGCTCGTTGAGCGTGCGTACCCACGCCTTCGCCCGGTCGAGGTAGCGCTTCTCGCCGACCGTCTCGTACAGGATGAGTGCGGCGCGCGCCATGTTGGCGTAGTCGTCGGCGAAACCCTGGGCACCGCGCTTGCCGTTGCACCAGGAGTGATAGAGCCGGTCGCCGTCGCCGAGCGCCTTGACGATGAAGTCGAAGGCCTTGATGGCGGCCGTCGTCCAATCGCCTTTCTGGAACACGGCGCCGGCGTTGGCGAGCGCGGCGATGGCGAGGCCGTTCCAGTCGGCGATGATCTTGGTATCGACGGCCGGCGCATGTCGCTGCTGGCGCACCGCAAGGAGCATCTCGCGCTGCTTGGCGAGAAGCGCTTCGTCGGCTTCGGATTGCGGAAACGGCGCGGGCGAACCGAGACGCTGCAGAACGTTCTTGCCCTGGTACCGTCCCTCGCGGACGACGTTGTAGACGGTCTTGAACTTGGCGACGAACGTGCCCATCAGCGCGGCGTCGATCTCGGCTTCGCTCCAGAGGTAGTACTTGCCCTCTTCGCCGTCGGATTCGGCGTCGATGCTGGTGGAAAAGGCATCGCCGTTGCGCATGTCGCGCAACAGGAAGGCGACCGTGTCCTCGATCCGGCTACGGCAGAGCGCGTTGCGATTGAATTGCCAGACGCCCGTCATGAACTCGAGCAGCATGGCGTTGTCGTTCAGCATTTTCTCGAACTGCGGCACCAGCCAGCGCTCATCGCTGCAATAGCGCGCGAAGCCGCCGCCGATGTGATCGCAGAGTCCGCCCAGAAGGATGTTGTCGAGCGTGACGGACGTGAGCTGCAGGAATTGGGGCATTCCGGTGCGCAGAAAGGCGCGCCAGAGCACCTCGAGCGAGGTGACGGAGGGAAACTTCATCCCCGACGTCTGGCCGCCGAAGAAAATGTCGTAGCGCTGGCCGATGCGCAGCGCGCCGGTGTCGAGAATGTTCGCATCCACGGGGCCGCGCATATCGCGGTTCCAGAGATTCGTGAGCTGCGTCGTGACGGCCGTCGCGGTCTGCGCGACCTGTTCGGACTGTTCGCCATAGGCCTTCGCAAGATCGGCGAGCACCTTCTTGAACGCAGGCTGGCCGAGCCGTTCCTCGATCGGAAAGAAGGTGCCGGCGAAATAGGGCGCGGCCCGCGGCGTCAGGAACATGGTGAGCGGCCAGCCGCCCGAATTGCCGAGCGTGTTTGCGGCGGCCTGGTAGAGCTGGTCGATGTCGGGCCGCTCTTCGCGGTCGACCTTGATGTTGATGAAGCTCGCGTTCATCAGCGCCGCAGTTTCGGCGTCCGCGAAGCTTTCCTTCGCCATCACGTGGCACCAGTGACAGGCCGTGTAGCCGATCGAGAGCAGGATCGGCTTGTTTTGCGCCTCGGCTGCGGCCAGAGCCTCGGGACCCCAGGGATACCAGTCGACCGGATCGTCCTTGTGGAGCAGCAAGTAAGGGCTGGATTCTTGCGCGAGGCGGTTCATCTCGATTTTCCGTGAAGGGCCGGAGCCGGCAGCGTTGCAAAGGACGGCATGATCGGGGGAAGCTTCTAGCGATGCCGGGCGCGGCTCACAAGCGCCGCGAATCGACGGGGTTTGGCAATGAAAATGAACATCGAAATCGACATGACGCCCGAGGAAGCGCGTAAATTTCTCGGCCTTCCCGATGTGACGAAGGTGCAGGAGAAAATGATGGCGGAGTTGGAAAAGCGCATGAAAGCGGCCATCGACGTGAACGATCCCGAAGCGATGATGCGGGCCTGGATGCCGATGGGGGGGCAAGGGTTCGAACAATTCCAGCGCTTCCTGTTCGACAGCGCGCGCCGTGCAACGGGGGGTGCGGCAAAGAAGGACGCGGACAGAAGCAAAGGATGAGCGACACGATCTTCGCGCTGTCGTCGGCGCCGGGGCGCGCCGGCGTGGCGGTGATCCGTGTCTCGGGACCACAGGCCGCAGCGTGCCTCAAGTCGCTCGCGCGGATGAAGGTTCCGGTCGCGCGGCGCGCGACGGTTCGACAGTTGACCGACGCGTCCGGCGCGACCATCGACCAGGCGTTGATCTTGTGGTTTGCGGCGCCGGCGAGTTTCACGGGCGAAGACGTCGCTGAGTTTCACGTCCATGGCGGCCGGGCGGTCGTCGCGCGCCTGCTCTCAGCATTGGGAACGGTACCAGGTTGCCGCCCCGCCGAACCCGGCGAGTTCACCCGCCGCGCGGTCGAGAACGGCAAGCTGGATCTGACGCAGGCCGAGGCACTCGCCGACCTGATCGATGCCGAAACCGACCTGCAGCGTCGTCAGGCGCTTGCCCAGCTCGGCGGAGCGCTGGCTGAGCTCTACGAGGGCTGGCGGGAACGCCTGATCCGGGCGCTGGCCTGGGCGGAGGCTGAGATCGATTTTTCGGATGAGGAACTGCCGGCCGATCTCGTGCTGCGCACGCGACGGTCATTGGTGGAAATATATCAAGAAATACAAAGACATATGGACGATTCCCGGCGCGGAGAGATCGTCCGTGACGGCTTGTTTCTAACGGTGGTCGGACCTCCGAACGCCGGCAAAAGTTCTCTCATCAATGCGCTGGCGCAACGCGACGTCGCGATCGTCGCCGAGACCGCCGGCACCACGCGCGACATCATCGAGGTGCGGCTCGATCTGCGCGGCTATCCCGTGATTGTCGCCGACACGGCCGGTTTGCGCGCCGCCGCCGACGCCGTCGAGAGCGAAGGCGTTCGACGGGCGCTTGCCCGCGCCGAAGCGTCGGATCTGACGCTTCTCCTGCTGGACGGCAGCGCTGTCGACCCGCTCGCCGGGCTGCCGGCAGGGCTCGCCGAACGGGCATCGCTGGTAGTGTGGAATAAGGCCGATTTGTCGGGGTCGCCGTCGCGTGAAGGTCTGAGACTCTCGCTGAAGACCGGATTTGGCTTCGACGCGGTCCTGGCGGCGATTGCGGAGAAAGTTGCGGCGAAACTGGATGTGCGGGGGGAAGCGCCGGTACTCACCCGCGTCCGCCATCGCCACGCCCTTCAGGAAGCATCCGCGGCGCTCGAACGCGCCGTCGCGGCGGCGGAACCGGAGCTTTTTGCAGAAGATCTGCGGCTTGCCGTGCGCTGGATCGGTCGCATTGCCGGACGTGTGGACGTCGAGGAGATGCTGGATGTGGTCTTTCGCGACTTCTGCATCGGCAAGTGAAACGCGGCCGATGTTTCACGTGAAACAGTCGAGGCCGCTGCGTCGGACGGCTTGAGGTGGGACGCGCCCTCGCCTATTGAGCGCGCATGGATCGGTTCGACGTCGTCGTCATTGGTGGAGGACATGCGGGATGCGAGGCTGCCGCTGCGGCCGCGCGGGTAGGCGCGCGCACTCTGCTGCTCACGCACAAGCTTGAGACGATCGGCGAAATGTCATGCAATCCGGCCATCGGCGGAGTCGGCAAGGGTCATCTGGTGCGCGAGATCGATGCGCTGGACGGCGTCATGGGCCGCGTCGCCGACAAGGCCGGTATCCAGTTCCGGCTGCTCAATCGCCGCAAGGGCCCGGCGGTTCGCGGCCCGCGCGCCCAAGCCGATCGCAAGCTGTACCGCCTGGCCATGCGGCAGTTGTTGTCGGAAACGGAAAATCTCACCCTTCGGGCGGCGGCCGCAGAAGACCTGATCATCGAGAACGGGCGGGTTTGTGGGGTCCTCACGGTGGACTCGAAAACAATACGTTGTGGTGCAGTGGTCCTGACCACCGGGACCTTCCTGCGCGGGCTGATCCATATCGGCGAAACGAAAATTCCTGCCGGTCGCGCCGCCGCGGGCGGTACTATGGGGCCGAACGGCGTCGACGCGCCCAGCATCGGGCTTTCGAAAACGCTATATGGCCTCGGCTTTTCGATGGGCCGACTGAAGACGGGAACGCCGCCGCGGCTCGACGGGCAGACGATCGACTGGGCGCAGCTCCAGGTGCAGCACGGGGACGACCCGCCCTCGCCGTTTTCGTTCCTGACCGGCGCCATCACGACGCCGCAGACCGTCTGTCACATCACACGGACCACGCTCCGGACTCATGAGATCATCCGCGCCAACCTGCATCGGGCGCCGATGTATTCGGGCCAGATTGAAAGCACCGGGCCGCGCTATTGCCCGTCCATCGAGGATAAAGTCGTGCGCTTCGCCACCCGCGACAGCCATCAGATTTTCCTCGAGCCGGAAGGCCTCGACGACGATACGATCTATCCGAACGGCATTTCGACGTCCCTGCCGGAAGACGTGCAACGGGCGCTTCTGGCGACGATCCCGGGCCTGGAGAATGTCGTGGTCAAGCGGCCCGGCTACGCCATCGAATATGACTATGTGGATCCCCGCGAGCTGTTGCCCTCGCTGCAGACGAAGAAGGTTCCCGGTCTCTACCTCGCCGGCCAGATCAACGGAACGACCGGCTATGAGGAGGCAGCGGCTCAGGGACTGATGGCGGGCCTGAACGCGGCGCGGGCCGCCGGCGACGCCTCGCCTGTCGTCCTGGACCGTGCGTCCGCTTACATCGGCGTTCTCGTTGACGACCTGGTGACCAAGGGAGTCACCGAACCCTATCGGATGTTCACCTCGCGCGCCGAGTACCGGCTGACGTTGCGATCCGACAATGCGGATCAAAGGCTTACGCCGATCGGTGAGCGTGCGGGTTGCGTCCTTTCCCCGCGGCGCACGGCCTTCGCCGCCAAGATGGAGCGGCTCGAGAAGGCGCGCGACCTGATGCGTACCCTCAACTTGACGCCCAATGAGGCGCAGAGGCGGGGGCTGTCGGTTCGCCTCGACGGCGTGCGACGGACGGCGCTGGACCTCCTCAGCCTGCCCGGCGTCGACTGGGCCGCACTCTCGGCGATCTGGCCAGAGGTTGCCGACTTCCCCGCCGACGTCGTCGAGCAGCTCGAGATCGACAGCCAATATGCGGGTTATCTGGATCGCCAGGAGGCCGACATCCTCGCTTTCCGGCGCGACGAAGGCCTCGCCCTGCCCGATGGTCTCGACTACGCCGCCGTCCAGGGTCTCTCGACGGAGGCGGCCGTCAAGCTTGGACGGATCCGTCCGCTCACTCTCGGCCAGGCTGCGCGCATTGACGGTGTGACGCCGGCCGCCCTCACCCTCGTCCTGGCTCATGTCCGACAGCGCGCCTGAATCTTTCGGGGCCGAGCAATTCGCTGCCAAAACCGGTGTTTCACGTGAAACATTGAGCCGATTGAAGGCCTACGCTGGTCTGCTTGAAGAGTGGAACCAGCGCCACAATCTGGCGTCCGCCCGGTCCCTCCAGGACGTCTGGCGGCGCCATTTCTGGGATTCGGCGCAACTGACGAACTTTATCCCGCCCGGAGCCCGAACGCTCGTCGACCTTGGCAGCGGCGCCGGTTTCCCGGGACTCGTGCTGGCTGAGCTGCTGCGCGGGAAAATCCGGGTGACCCTGTATGAAGCGACGCGCAAAAAGGCGGATTTCCTTGCCGCCGCTGCCAAACGCATGGATCTGGAAGTGACGATCCGCAATGTCCGGATCGAGGCCGGCGGCCATGAGGCTGCCGACGTGGTCACGGCGCGCGCGGTCGCGCCGCTCGAACAATTGCTTGGCTATGCACAGCAATTCGCCGGCAAGAACACGGTTTGCCTGTTCCTCAAGGGTCAATCGGTAGCGTCGGAATTGACCCAAGCCCGTAAATCTTGGAGGATGAACGTCAACCGGCACCAGAGCGCTACCGACCCGACGGGCGTCATTCTGGAGATTCGGGAGCTTGGCCATGTCACAGACAAATCAAGGACTTAGCGGAAGGCGCCCGCGCGTGCTGGTCGTTGCCAATCAGAAAGGCGGCGTCGGCAAGACGACGACTGCGATCAATCTGGGAACCGCCCTTGCCGCGGTGGGCGAGCCGACGCTCGTGATCGATCTCGACCCGCAAGGAAATGCCTCGACGGGCCTCGGCATTCCGAGAAGCGAACGCAAGTTGACGACTTACGATGTGCTCATGGGCGAAGCCGGAATCGCCGACGCCGTCACGCCGACCCGCATTCCCGGCCTGTCCATCGTGCCGTCGACGGTCGATCTGTCCGGCGCCGAACTCGAGCTCATCGATCAGGCCAGGCGAAACTACATCCTCAAGGACGCCCTGGCGGTTTATTCCGCACACGGATCATCTCCGTTTTCCTATGTGCTGATCGACTGCCCGCCTTCGCTCACGCTGCTCACGGTCAACGCGATGGCGGCCGCCGACGCGGTGATCGTGCCGCTGCAATGCGAGTTTTTCGCGCTCGAAGGTTTGAGCCAACTGCTCAAGACGATCGATCTCGTCAAAGCGAATCTCAATCCGCAACTCGAGATCCAGGGCATCGTGCTCACCATGTTCGACAAGCGCAACAAGCTGTCGGACGAAGTAGCGGCCGACGTGCGCGCCAACATGGGCGAGAAAGTCTATCGCACGATGATTCCCAGAAACGTCCGTATTTCCGAGGCGCCGAGCCACGGCCTGCCCGCCCTCGTCTACGATCTTCGCTGTCCCGGCAGCCAGGCCTACATCAAGCTCGCCGGCGAACTCATCGCGCGCGAGCGCGAGCGTCCCCAGGCGGCTGCGTGATGACGGCCGAAGAACGACATCGCGGCCTCGGCCGCGGCCTCTCGGCCCTGATCGGCGAAGAAGCCGTTCCGACGCGCGGCGAAACCGCTGCGGCGCGCGCCTCGCAAAAACTGCCGATCGCCTTCCTCAAGCCGAACAAGCTGCAACCGCGCAAGCGCTTTGCTCCCGAGGGCCTGAACGACCTTGCCGAATCGATCAAGGAGAAGGGCATCCTGCAGCCCATCCTGGTCCGTCCGGTGCGGGGTGAAGTGAACGCCTACGAGATCGTCGCGGGCGAACGCCGCTGGCGCGCCGCGCAGATGGCCAAGCTGCATGAGGTGCCGGTCGTCGTCCGGGACATGAGCGATTCCGAATCGCTGGAAATCGCGATCATCGAGAACGTCCAGCGCGCCGACCTGAACGCGATTGAAGAGGCGGCCGCGTACTACGAGCTCATGGAGCGCTTCAAATTCACCCAGGAGAAGGTCGCCAAGGAGGTCGGAAAGAGCCGGAGCCACATCGCCAACACGCTGCGCCTGCTGACATTGCCCGAACCGGTGAGGGCGCTGGTTCGCGAAGGCAAGCTCACGGCCGGCCATGCGCGGACCTTGATCGGGCTGCCGGATGCCGAAAAACGGGCGAACGAGATCATCGCCGGAATGCTCAACGTTCGGCAGGCCGAACAGCGTTCACCACACAAAAAAGGAAAGAGGTCGGCTCCAGCACAGGCGAATCCCGACACGCTCGACCTGGAATCTAGAGTTTCCAATGCCTTGGGCCTCAAGGTTCAAGTCGCTGACAAAGGAAAAAAAGGCGGAGAAGTCCGAATCTTCTACAAAACGCTCGAACAGCTAGACGAGATCGCACGCCGTCTGAGCAAAGGCTGATAACAGCCTTAAGCCATTGAACAGTAACAACGAATAACAATCGACGTAAAACTAAACATCGTTCGCGACGCGGAGCGCTGCAGCGACATCGATCCGTCCATCATACAGCGCCCGCCCGATGACCACGCCTTCGATATTCGGCTCGCGTGTCGCAACCAGCGCTTCGATGTCGGCCAGTCCGCCGACACCGCCCGAAGCGATGACGGGAATGCGGACCGCGCGGGCGAGGGCGGCCGTCGCCGCAACGTTCACGCCCTGAAGGAGACCGTCGCCGTCCACGTCGGTGAAGAGTATCGCGGCGACGCCGGCGTCCTCGAACTTGCGGCCGAGGTCGATCGGCGTGAGTTCGGAGACCGCAGCCCAACCTTCGGTCGCCACCTTGCCTCCCTTCGCGTCGGCCCCCACCACGATTCTTCCGGGAAAGGCGCGCGCGGCCTCTTTCACGAAGGCAGGATCGACCAGCGCCGCCGTCCCGAGGATGACGCGGGTAATACCGGCTTCGATCCAGTCCTCGACCGCGCGCATCGTCCTGATGCCGCCGCCAAGCTGGATAGGCAGATCGATCGCCGCGCGAATTGCGCGCACCGCCTCGGCGTTCGCGGACCGGCCGGCGAATGCGGCGTCCAGGTCGACACAATGCAGCCACGCGAACCCGACTTGCTGAAACAGCCGCGCCTGCGCGGCCGGGTCGTCGTTGAACACGGTCGCCTGATCCATCAGCCCGCGCTTCAGGCGCACGCAGCGGCCGTCTTTCAGGTCGATTGCGGGAAAAAGAATCATGGCCGCCAGGCCAGGAAGTTGCCGAGCAGGGCGATGCCGATCGCCTGACTCTTTTCGGGATGAAACTGCATGCCGGCAAAATTGTCGCGCGCCACCGCCGCCGTGACCACGCCGCCATAGTCCGTGGTGGCGAGCACGTCGGAGGCGTGCGCCGGTACCATCGCATACGAGTGCAGGAAGTAGACGTGCGCGCCGCTGGGAATGGCGGCGAAGAGCGGATGTTCCCGCGCAAGCTTGAGTTCGTTCCACCCCATCTGCGGGATCTTGAAAGCGGGATCGGACGGCGCGAGCCGGACGACCTCGCCCTCGATCCAGCCGAGACCCGTATGGTCTCCGAACTCGCGCCCGACGCTCGCCATCAGCTGCATGCCGACGCAGATGCCGAGAAAGGGCGCGCGGCGCACCAGAACGGCGTCCTTCAGCGCCTCAACCATGCCGGGCAGGGCGGAGAGCCCCGCCATGCAATCGGCGAAAGCGCCGACTCCAGGCAGAACGATGCGCTCGGCCTTTGCGACCTGCGCCGCATCGGAGGTGACGAGGATTTCGTGGCCGCTGGCGCGCTCCATCGCGGCCCGCGTCAGCGCCTTCTCCGCAGAGCGCAGGTTTCCCGAACCATAATCGATGAGGGCAACGGTGGACGGCATGGCCTGCGCGCTCGACGTTTCGCGGCCCATCCGCGAAAGGCGATCCTCTTAGCCCAATCGTCCGGCTTGCGGAATGCTCCAGATCGCCGTCCGACTATTTCCGGCGGATCGCCATGCGCAGGACCGAGCCGGCGAGCGTCAGGAGGCAGCCCGCCAACAGCAGAACGCCCCCGGCGAGCGGCGAAACGAGAAGGCTCGCGGCCGCCGATGCCGCCACGATCGCGAGTATGCCGAGCGAAAGCCACGCATCGGCCGCGAACATCGAATAAAGCTCTTCCAAAACGTCGCGAAGAACGCTCATCGCGCCGCCACCCGGCGCGCCGCGGCCGCGCTCAGCAATCCCGTGGTCAGGAACAGCGCGCCGATCCCGAACAGCGCGAAGTCCTCGCCGGGCCACGGCACGCCTAGACCCTCGCCGGTCCAGAAGACGCCGAACGAGGAAAGCATCACGCCGACGACGAATTTCAAGGTGTTCTCCGGAACCTGGGACAAAGGCTTGTGCACCGCCGCTCCGATGAGCAGCACGACGATGCAGGCGCCCAACGCGCCCAGACCCGCCGGCACCATCAATCCCCGGCCGGCGCCGACGGCGATGACGATGAAGACGACCTCCAGCCCTTCCAGAAGCACTGCCTTGAACGCGGCCATGCCGGCGATCCAGTCCTGGGACGTGGCACGCCGCGCGACCTCGGCGCCGAGCTCGGCGACTTCGGCAGTATAGATTGCATCTTCGTCGTGCAGCGCGACGATGCCGGCGGCGCGCAACGATGCCTTGCGCAACCAGCCAAGACCGAACAGCAGCAGCAGGATGCCGATGGCGAGCTGCAGCGCGTGAAGCGGGACGAGGCCGAGCAGGGGGCCGAGCGTCAGCACCATGACGCAGAGCAATGCGAGGGCGGCAACGGTTCCCGCGATCGCCGGTCGCCAGCCGCGGAGCGCCACGACCGCCAGCACGATCGTCAGCGCCTCGACGACCTCGACCAGCGATGCAACGAACGCCGAAGCAAGCGCAGGCGCTGCGGTCGTCCAGTATCCCATGCGCTCAGTCCTGATCCATTTTAAGCGCGGCGATGAAAGCTTCCTGCGGAATGTCGACCTTGCCGAACTGGCGCATCTTTTTCTTGCCCTCTTTCTGCTTGTCGAGGAGCTTGCGCTTGCGCGAGATGTCGCCGCCGTAGCATTTCGCCGTCACGTCCTTGCGCAGCGCCGAGAGCGTTTCGCGCGCGATGATCTTGCCGCCGATCGCGGCCTGGATCGGGATGACGAACATGTGGCGCGGAATGAGCTCCTTGAGCTTTTCGCACATGGCGCGGCCGCGGCCCTCGGCACGCTGACGATTGACGACCATCGACAGCGCGTCGACGGGATCGCCGTTGACCAGGATCGACATCTTGACGAGATCGCCCTCGCGATAATCCTCGATGTGATAGTCGAAGCTGGCATAGCCGCGCGACACCGACTTGAGCCGGTCATAGAAGTCGAAAACGACTTCGTTGAGCGGCAGTTCGTAGACGACCATCGCGCGCGAACCGGCATAGGTGAGTTCGACTTGGCGGCCGCGGCGATCCTCGCACAGCTTCAGGACCGAGCCGAGATATTCGTCGGGGACCAGTATGGTCGCCTTGATCCAGGGCTCTTCGATCCGCTCGATCTGCATGACGTCGGGCATGTCGGACGGATTGTGCAGCTCCTTCATCGTCCCGTCGCGCAGATGGATGCGATAGATCACGCTCGGCGCGGTGGCGATGAGGTCGAGGTTGAACTCGCGCTCCAGACGTTCGCGAATGATCTCGAGGTGCAGCAACCCGAGGAAGCCGCAGCGAAAACCGAACCCGAGCGCAGCCGAGGACTCCATTTCGTAGGTGAAGCTCGCATCGTTGAGATGAAGTTTGCCGAGCGCGTCGCGCAGGTCCTCGAAATTGGCGGCATCGACGGGGAAGAGCCCGCAGAACACGACTTGCTGCGCCGGCTTGAAGCCGGGCAGAGGTGTCGCGGTTCCCTTCTTCTCGTCGGTGATGGTGTCGCCGACCTGCGTATCCGCCACCTGCTTGATCTGGGCGGTGAGAAATCCGACCTCGCCAGGACCGAGCGAGTCCACGGTCACCTGCTTGGGCGTGAAGACGCCGACGCGCTCGACCTGGTAGACCGCGTCGGACTGCATCATCCGGATTTTCTGACCCTTCTTCAGCTCGCCGTCGACCACGCGGACAAGGACCACGACGCCGAGATAGGCGTCGTACCAGCTGTCGACGAGCAGCGCCTTCAGCGACGCATCCGGTTCGCCCTTGGGCGCCGGCAATCGCTTCACCACGGCTTCGAGCACCTGGTCGATGTTGAGTCCGGTCTTGGCCGAAATGCACACCGCATCCGATGCGTCTATGCCGATCACGTCCTCGATCTGCTGGCGGATGCGGTCCGGCTCGGCGGCGGGAAGATCGATCTTGTTCAGCACGGGCACGATCTCGAGATTCGCGTCCATCGCCTGGTAGACGTTGGCCAGCGTCTGGGCTTCGACGCCCTGGCTGGCATCCACGACCAGCAGCGCGCCTTCGCAGGCGGCCAGGCAGCGGCTGACTTCGTAGGCGAAGTCGACATGGCCGGGCGTGTCCATGAGATTGAGCACATAGGTCTCGCCGTTCTTCGCCGTGTAGCTGAGACGGACCGTCTGCGCCTTGATGGTGATGCCGCGCTCGCGCTCGATGTCCATCGAATCGAGCACCTGATCCTTCATCTCGCGGTTGGTCAGCCCGCCGGTGAACTGGATCAGCCGGTCGGCGAGCGTCGACTTGCCGTGGTCGATATGGGCCACGATGGAGAAATTGCGGATGTGCGAAAGCTCGGTCATGGACTCTCTGATCAGGGCCCGTCGCTGCGCTGTCCCAGGCCGAGGCGGGGGTATAGCCGCGCGCCGGACGCGGGTCCAGCGGGCGTTTTTTCCAGCTCTTCCGGCCGCCTTTGGGCTAGGGTCGCCCGCGATGGCGAGACACACGGCACAGGGCGCACCGGCACGGCGCGGCGGCAATCCCAGGCAGGCAATCGGCGATCTGTGGCCCGGACAATCGATCGCGCTTTTGAAGGCGCTGCACATCCTGACGAAGGACGGCGCCTTGAACGCCGACTCGCGGCGCAAGCTCAAGCAGGTGCTGCACCTGGCTCAGCTCATCAAGCCGGCGCTCGACTGGGCCTTCGCCAATGAGCCACAGCCGGTGCTGGCAGATCTCGGTTCGGGAAAGTCCTACCTGGGCTTCGTGCTCTACGACCTTTTCTTCGCCAAAGAGGGTAGAGGGCTGGTCTACGGCATCGAAGCGCGCGGCGATCTGATCGCGACCGCGCGGCGGATCGCGGCGGAAAGCGGATTCGCGCGGATGCAGTTTATCGAGAGCGCGATCGCCGCGGCCGTGCTTCCCGAAGCGCGCGCGGACGTGGTCACGGCGCTGCATGCCTGCGATACGGCGACGGACGAGGCGATCCTCTTCGCGCTGCGCAACGAAGCGCGATTCGTAGCGCTCGTTCCCTGTTGCCAGGCCGAGATGGCGGCGGCGCTGGAAGGCGCATCGGGGCCGTTGCGCCAGCTCTGGCGTCATCCGATCCAGCGGCGCGAATTCGGCGCCCATCTCACCAACGTGCTGCGCGGTCTGTTCCTCGAGGCGCATGGCTACAAGGTGCGCGTGACGGAGCTCACCGGGCTCGAACATTCGCTCAAGAACGAATTGATCTTCGGCGAACGTCACCAGCGCTCCAATCCGCTCGCGCGCGCCGAATTCGAGCGGCTCGCCGATCAGTTCGGCGCGGCGCCGGCGCTGCTGAAATTCTAGACGCCGTGGCGCGGAGCGCTGGCGGTGCGCGCGGCTTCATGGAACAGGACATCGCCCTCGCGGGCCCGGATCTTCCAGGCGACATGGAACGCGTCGTGCGTGGAAGATACTTCGAGCCGCGTCTCGATCCGGATCGACCAGCCGGGCCGTTCGAACGCCACGCGGTAGGATTTCACGGCGCGCGCGTTTGCGTCGCCGAGCGGCATGACGTCGAAGCGCGACGTGATGAGATAGTCGGTACCCGACAGATGGTGGGCCGCGGACGTTGTCGCAAGCGATACCGATCCGGCGTCGGCGGGCGGCAGGGTTTCGCGCGCCACCTCTAGCCATTTCAGCTTTTCCGGCCGAGCGGCGGCAGCGGATTCCGGCGCCGCGAAAGCGGGGACCGTTGCACGCGGTCGCGCCAGAGGAACGCTGAGTACGAGATCGGTCAGGGTGAGCGGATGTTGATCGCGCGACGGCCAGAACGCCGGCCAACCGTCGGCGGAGACCGCCAAAGCGAGGCGATGGCCCTTCTTCAGGCGCCA
>Ga0335070_10004313_pt1 | contig 16613 bp, 16 predicted proteins | sample Lox_Sample_13_FD_206722 | JGI IMG/M metagenome (GOLD analysis project Ga0335070, IMG submission 206722) | Soil microbial communities from Loxahatchee National Wildlife Refuge, Florida, United States - Lox_Sample_1.3 | ecosystem: Environmental > Terrestrial > Soil > Wetlands | place: USA... | reverse complement strand
AGGGTCCGCGCGGCGGCGGCAATCGCTGGCCCCGCCTGCGGCGCCACCGAGACGCGCCAGAGCGCCGGAGAGGGCTCGGCCGCGAAGGCCGCGAGGTCCGCGAGATCGCGCCAGGGCGCCGTCGCGGCGGCATCGCTCAGCACGTCCGCCGCGGCGAATTCCGCGAGCTCGCGCCGGAGCGCCGCGACGCGCGCCTCGACCGAGGGCACCGGCCCCTCGAGCCGCAGCAGCGTCTTCGTGCCGAATTCCGCCGGCAGATGCGCGGCGCCGCTCACGTCGTGCGGGCCGTTGAGCGCCAGCGTCATCGCCTCGACCGCTCGCGCGTCGTCGAGGCCCGGGAGCACCAGCGTCCGCGTCGCCTCCGGCGCGGGCAGCACCTTGACCGTCACCTCCGTCACCACCGCGAGCGTTCCGAAGGAGCCGCACATGAGCTTCGAGAGGTCGTAGCCCGTGACGTTCTTGATCACCCGGCCGCCGGCCTTGAAGGCCTCGCCGCGGCCGCTCACGGCGTGAAAGCCCAGGAGGTGATCGCGTGCCGAGCCCTGCTTCGGCCGCCGCGGTCCCGCGATGTTGCAGAGGAGGACGCCGCCCAGGGTCTGCTTCCCGGCGGAACCGCCGTAGAGCGGGCCCCAATCGCCGGGCTCGAAGGGGAGCATCTGCTGCGCGTCCGCGAGAATGCGCGCGGCCTCCGTCATCGGCGTCGCCGGCCCCGCCGTCAGCACGAGCTCCTCGGGCTCATAGGATTTGATGCCCGCGAAGGCCGTCGCATCGAGCTGATGCGGCACCTCGACGGGCCGGCCGAGGCCGCGCTTGGTACCGGCGGCGATCACCTCCATCGCCTCGCCCTTGGCGGCCGCGGCGGTCACGAGCTCCGCGAGCTCGCGCACGGCCTTCGGGCGGAACCGCGTCATCGCCGGGCGATCAGAAGCGGGGGATGTCGGGGAAGGCCAGTCGGCCTTTGTGCACGTGCATGCGGCCGAGTTCGGCGCAGCGATGGAGCTGCGGGAAAACCTTGCCGGGATTGAGCAGCCCCTCGGGATCGAAGGCGCATTTGAGCCGCATCTGCTGCTCGAGATCGACGGGAGCGAACATCCGGTCCATGAGGTCGCGCTTCTCGACGCCGACGCCGTGCTCGCCGGTGAGGACGCCGCCGACTTCGACGCATAGGCAAAGAATGTCCGCGCCCAGCGCCTCCGCGCGCTCGACCTCGCCCGGCTTGTTCGCGTCGTAGAGGATCAGCGGATGCAGATTGCCGTCGCCGGCGTGGAACACGTTGGCGACGCGGAGCCCGTATTTCCGGCTGAGCTCGGTCATGCCCCGGAGCACGTCGGGGAGGCGCTTGCGCGGGATGGTGCCGTCGACGCAATAATAATCCCCGGAAATGCAGCCGACCGCAGGGAAGGCCGCCTTGCGACCGGCCCAGAAGGCGAGGCGCTCCTCGTCATTTTGGCTGGCCCGGCAGGAGATCGCGTGGTTCTGCCGCGCGATCGCCTCGACGCAGCCGATCAAATGATCCACCTCGGCCTTCGGCCCATCGATCTCCACGATGAGGAGCGCCTCGGCATCGCGCGGATATCCCGCGTGAACGAAATCCTCCGCGGCATCGATGGCGAGCTTGTCCATCATCTCCATGCCGCCGGGAATGACGCCGGCGGCGATGACGGCGGCGACGCAGTTGCCGGCGCTCTCGCTGCTGGGAAAGCCGATCAGCAGCGCGCGCGCGGTCGGCGGCTTCTGCAGGATGCGGACCGTGACCTCCGTCACGACGCCGAGAAGCCCTTCGGAGCCCACCATCACGCCCAGGAGATCGTAGCCCTCGGCCTCGAGATGCTTGCCGCCGAGGCGGACCACCTCGCCGTCGATCGTCACGAGCTCGATCCCCAGCACGTTGTTAGTGGTGAGGCCGTATTTGAGGGAATGCACGCCGCCGGAATTCTCCGCGACGTTGCCGCCGATGGTGCAAGCGATCTGGCTCGAGGGATCGGGGGCGTAATAAAAGCCCGCGTGCTGCACGGCCTGGGTGATGCCGAGATTGGTCACGCCCGGCTGCGCCACGACGCAGCGGTTCGGGAAATCGATCTCGAGGATGCGGTTGAACTTGCTCATGCCGAGGACGATCCCGTCGGCGAGCGGCAAGGCGCCGCCGGAGAGCGAGGTTCCGGCGCCGCGGGGCACCACCTTGATCCTGTTGTCGCGGCAGTAGCGGAGCACCGCCGCCACCTGCTCCGTGGTCGAGGGCAGCACCACCAGAAGCGGCAGGTTGCGGTAGGCGGTGAGACCGTCGCTCTCGTAGGGGCGGCGCTCCTCCTCGGCCTCGATCACGCCCTCGCCCGGCACGATCCGCCGGAGCGCCGCCGCGATCTCGGCGCGCCGCGCGATGATGCCGGCATCAGGCTCGGGCATGCGCATGCCCGGTATCTAGTCAGAGAGAGGCCTCAAAACCAACAAAAAAACCGCGCCCCGAGGGCGCGGTTTGGGCTTGCCCGAAGGCGGCGCCGGGCTCAGCCCTGGCGCGCCTTGTAGCGGGGGTTCGTCTTGTTGATGACGTAGACGCGGCCCTTGCGGCGCACGATCCGGCAGTTCTTGTCGCGCTTCTTCAGCGACTTCAGCGAGTTCGCGATCTTCATCGGACGGGTCCTCGAAACGAGCGGCGGGGCCCAGGGCCCCGCGCGAGGCCGGGACCATAGTGGGGGGCGCTGCGCCTGTCAATCCGGTGGCGGATTTTGCGGTGCGATTGCTCACGACCACTGCGCGAGCTAGTTTTCTTAACCACACTTATTCGAGGGGGTGACCATGCGTAGGATGCTCATTGCCGCCGCCGTGATTGCAGTCGCGCAGCTCGGCACCGCCCACGCCGCGGGACCTTTCGACGGCCAGTGGAAGGGCGGATCCGCGTCCGGCGGCGGCACGTCCGGCGGCCATCGTTGTCCCGCGACGACCGCCACCGTCACCATCAAGGACGGCAAGATCGCCGGCAGCTATGCCTCGCAGCAATACACCTTCAACATCGTGGGCGTGGTGAAGGCCGACGGCAGCGCTTCCGGCAAATGGTCGGCCTACCCCTTCAGCGGCACCTTCAGCGGCACTCACTTCAAGGGCACATACAGCTCCAAGGAGTGCGGCACCGATCGCGAGATCTTCCTGGACAAGCAGGGCTAGAGCGACGCCGTGGCGTTACGGTCCTGGGCCTTCGTCCTGGCGGTGCAGGACCTGGACCGTAGTGCCCGCTACTACGAGGAGGTGCTCGGATTTCGCACGGCCTGGCAGGTCGCGAGCGACTGGCGGCTCGTCGAGCGCGAGGGCGTGCGGATCATGCTCGGGAACTGCCCGGGCATGCCGCCCGCCTCGGAGATCGGCGACCATAGCTGGTTCGGCTATGTCGAGGTCGACGACCTCGATGCGCTCCACCGCGAGATCGCCGCGCGCGGCGCCACTTGCACCGAGCCCGCCGACAAGCCCTGGGGCATGCGCGAGATGCTCGTCACGACGCCGGACGGCCATCGCCTGATGTTCGGACAGGAGCTCGCGCGGAAGTGAGCCTTGCGGGGACTCAGCGCTTCGCGCCCGCGCGGCCTTTACTCGCGAGCGCGTAGAACCGGTAGGCCCTAAGCGCGCCGCTCTCGAGCGCGGCGATCGCGTGCACCCAGGCCTCGGCTTCGTCGAGGATCGAGACCAGGTGCTTCCGCGGCATGCTCCGGAGATCGACGGTATGAAGGAGCTGGGACCAGCCCGCGACGATGAGGCGGCGATAGGCCTCTGTCGTGTCCTCGGTGACGCGGATCTCGAAGCCGAGCGCGGCGAGGCGCTCCGCCATCTGGTTGAGGCTCCAGAGCTGCGGCGGCCGCTTCTGCGCGCGCTCCCAGACCGCGAGCTCCGGCCGTCCGCCGGCCTTGGGCTCGACGACGAAATCCGTGAGCAGGAGCTGGCCCCGCGCCTTGAGGCTGAGATTGAGGACGCGCAGGAAACGCTCCTTGTCCCGGAGCCCATGGGTCGCGAGGCGCCCGAGGATGCAGTCGAAGGCGCCGGTCCTGAGCTCGAGGGTCTCGGGATCGTAGGCCTCGACGGGCGCGCGCTTCTGCATGCCCTGGAGGACGGACATCTCCATCCCGCGCCGCGCGAGCCCGGCGTCGCGCTCGAGACCCGTGACGTAGGTGCCGAAGGCCGCCGCGATCGCGCGGGCGCCGCCGCCGAGCCCGGCGGCCACGTCGAGCATGCTCATGGCGGGGTTGAGGGCGAAGGGCTTGACGAGGCCGAGCACGTGCTCGGCGCCGCCGGGCGCGTGAAAGCCCGCGCCCCAAAGCCACTGCGCGATGGTGAGACGGTCGAGCGGGGGTATCTCGTCCTCGCTCGGGATGCGGTTGGTGAGGACGAGCGGCTCGTCGTCCGTTGCCGAGGTCCGGGCTCCGCCCACGCCCACCCATTGGCGCAGCCGCGCGAGAACGGCGGAGAGCGCCGGCTGCACCCGGCTATCCAAGGCATGAGCGACCAACGACACCGAAGACTCCTCGAGGAAGCGCGGAAGGCGCCCCAAGCGGCTGGGACGCCGTCCTACACTTCAGCAGAGGAGGGTTACCAGAACCTTGTCAGCCGCCCGAAGAGGCCGCGACGGCGCGGGCGTGGCGGGGCTGCGGCGGCCGCTCGCCGCCGCTCGCGCGGGCCAGGAACTGCTTGATATTGCGGCAGGCTTGCCGGAGGCGCTGGCGGTTCTCGACGAGGGCGATGCGCACGAAGCCCTCGCCGTATTCGCCGAAGCCCACGCCGGGCGCCACCGCCACATTGGCCTCCTCGAGCAGCAGCTTCGAGAAGGCGAGGCTTCCCATGTTGGAAAAGCGCTCCGGCACCGGCGCCCAGGCGAACATGGTGGCCTCGGGCACGGGTATCTCCCAGCCGGCCTGGCGGAGCCCGTCCACCAGCGCGTCGCGCCGGGCGCGATAGCGCTCGCGCATCTCCTCGATGCAGTCCTGGGGTCCGTTGAGGGCGGCGGTCGCTGCGACCTGGATCGGCGTGAAGGCGCCGTAATCGAGATAGGATTTGACGCGCGCAAGCGCGGCAAAGCCGATGCGCCAGCCAGCCATGGAGTAGGTCTTGCTGAGCGAGGAGAACTCGACCGCGATCTCCTTGGCCCCCGGCACCTGCAGCACCGAGGGCGGCGGGTTGCCGTCGAAGAAGACCTCGGCATAGGCGATGTCGGAAAGGAGGATCACCCCGTGCTTGCGGCAGAACGCGACGACCTCCGCGTAGAAATCGAGGCCGACGGTCTGCGCGGTGGGGTTTGCCGGAAAATTGAGGACGAGCGCAGTGGGTGCCGGCACGCTGTGCGCCATCGCCTTCGCAAGCTCCCCCAGGAAATCGACACCCGGCCCCACCGGCACGTGCCGCACGGAGGCGCCGGCCATGATGAATCCGAAGGCGTGGATCGGATAGCACGGATTGGGCACGAGCACGATGTCGCCGGGCGCGGTGATCGCCTGCGCGAGGTTCGCGAAGCCCTCCTTGGAGCCGAGCGTCGTGATGATCTCGCGCTCGGGATCGAGCTCGACGCCGAAGCGGCGGGCGTAATAGGCGGCGTAGGCGCGCCTCAAGCCGGGGATGCCGCGCGAGGAGGAATAGCCGTGCGCGCGCGGATTCTGCACCGCCTCGATCATCTTCTGGACGATGTGATCGGGGGTGGGCGCGTCGGGGTTCCCCATGCCGAGATCGATCACGTCCCTCCCCGCCGCGCGCGCCTTGGCCTTGAGCGCGTTCACCTCGGCGAAGACGTAGGGCGGAAGGCGCTTGATGCGATAGAACTCGTCGTGCATGGGAACCCGGTTTGGAAAATAAAGGCCGCCAATTTACAGGGTCGGCGAGTCCGATGCGAGCGCGTCGCGAAAAACGGATGTTTCACCACGGAGGCACGGAGGACACGGAGGTCCATTCTCGCGGCAAAGGGGCAATCAATTAGGTCGTGAACCCATAAGCCCCAAGTGGGTTCAGCCGCGGAACTTCTGCTTTCGGGCCGAAGGCGCCTATCCGTTGCCTCTCGCTGAAGGTCGCTGAAGTGCCACGTGTGGACGTCAGGCGAAAACGTACGGTGACCCGCACGCCGCGCATTGAAGGTCTTGATCGACAGAACGACGGCTTGCAACCGAGGGGGAGGTTCGGCCGCTGACCCTGCCTTATCCGTTGCGCCGCGTGGGGCGGCCGGAAGATGCTGCAGGGCCCGAGGTCTATTTCGCCTCCGGTGCCGCCTCTTCGAGCCTTCGCCCAGTCCTGAAGAAAACGCCCGCCTCGGATTAGAGTCCGGAAGCGATCTTTCCCGAGAGCTGCCCAAGCGCCTCGCTCATCGCCGCTACCTGACCTGGCGTGTCGTTTGACGCCGGTGCGACCTCTATCCGCTCGGAGTGTATTTGATCGTTCTTGCCGCGACGATGGGCAATCCATTGCGCGGCCAGCACGATAGTGCCGTTGGGATCGGGATCGAACTTGTCGATATCGATCTCGATCGTGATATCCGCAGAGGGTCCCGTGAGCGAACCGGAGGCCGCATAGACCTGGCTGCGGGGCAGGCGCGCGGAAAGATTTGCAACGAGCACCCTCGTTATCATGTCGGTGAGTCCCTCGCCCCAAAGCATGAATTCGGAGGAGGTCAACTCGTACTGATCGCGATACCGCACGATCTGCAATCGGTCGAGATACTTGGGGATCCCGACCCGCTTGACGCTGATGGTCTGCGCGAGCGGGCTCGTCGCAGCTGAGGGCTGCGGAGCCAGTGTGAAGAGACGTGGCGCCGGCGATGATCCGCATGCCGTCAAGCCCGGCAACGCCAGGAACGTCGCCAAGACGACCCGACGCGACGTGAATGCCGAGCTCATTGGGATATCCCCTTCCCGCGAACAAAGGACTCCGGATGCTGCTGAACATAGTTGGCCAAGGAATTTATCGATTTCATCGTCTCCGTTAGCTGCCTGAGGACCGTGATGAGCTCGCCCCGAAGCTCGGAGTCACGACCGTAGCCGGAGTTGACGGATTTGAGTGCCAAAGTGGCCTCGTCCGAGGTCTGACGGAGACTCGTGATCAGCGGGCCGACCCGCGTGTCGGTGTTTCGCATGAGCAGCTGGGCCGCTTCGAGCGTTTCACGGACGCTCTTGACGAGGTCGTCGAGCGGTAGCGCCGCCACCTTGTCGAGCGTCCGATTGATGGAGCGCGTTATGCTGTCCATCGTCGACGGCACCGTTGGGATCTTGGGATAAGAGCCGGATAAATCGATCTTGGCCGGCGGAGCATCGGGGAAGAAATCGAGCGCGACGAAGAGGGATCCCGTAAGCAGGCTCGAGGTACGGAGCTGCGCGCGCATGCCCAACTCCACCAAGTTCTGCGAGAGGTCATCGGACCCGAATTGCCTGATCTGCTCGGGGGAGAGATTGATGATTCCGACGCGGTCGAGGTCGATTTCGCAGAGAACGGGAACGGTCACCGTCTTCTTTTCGGCATCGAGCACCAAGTGCACGTCAACGATCCGACCGATCTTTATGCCGCTCATCTCAACGGGGGCGCCGACATCGAGCCCGCGCACCGACCCGTCGAAAACGAACATCCAGGAGACGCGCTTCGTGTAGGCGGACTCCTGGGCGGTGGCGCGGTCGTCGTAGAGAGGGAAGACCGTGTCCGCGGGGAGTTGCGGTCTGTCGCGGGCGGATTGCGGCGTCTCGAATGCAATTCCTCCGGCAAGAACCGCCTCGAGCGATTCCATCTGCACCTTGAATCCGCCGGACTCGGAGCTAAGGTTGATGCCCGTCGCGTTCCAGAACCGCGTGCCTTGATGGACGAAGCCGTCGTACGGCGCTCGCACGAAGACGTGGACGGTGAAGCCCTTCTCGATGCTGACGAAGCTGGTGCTGACGACCTCGCCGACTTCGATGCCACGGAAGAACACCGGCGAGTTCGCACCGAAGCCGCGGAGCTTGTCGGTCGAGAGGACGTAGGTGGTGCCGGGAGTGTCCGCGCGCACGATCGGCGGCTCCTCGAGCCCCACAAATGAGCGAGTGCGCTTGCCGCTTCCCGGGTCCATCTCGATGTAGCTCCCGGAAACCAGCGTCTCGATGCCCGAGAGGTTGGTAATGCCGAAACGCGGCCGGACCACCCAGAACTTCGATCCTTCGTTCATGTGGGCTTCGGCGAGCTTGTTCATCTGCGCGTGGACCACCACGCTCGACAAATCCGGAGAGGGATCGATACGCTGCACGATCCCCAGCTCGACGTCGTGATGCTTTATTCGCGTCTTGCCGGCCTCGAGCCCCAGGGCGGTCTTGAAGGTTATCGTGATCGTGGGTCCCTTCTCGCCATAGGTGATGTAGCCGAGCCAACCCGCGATGGCCGCCGCGACGATGGGCAAGATCCAGATGATCGAGAACCGGCGGCGTCGAAGCCTCGGTTCCGGCAAAGGCTTGGCAGCGTCTGACGTCTCATTGGTCATCGGTTTTCTCCTGCGGCATCCCACATGAGTCGGGGATCGAAAGCGGATGCCGCAAACATGGTGGTGATGATGACGGCGGCGAAGGATATGGCGCCGACGCCCGGCTCTATCGTGGCTATAGAGCCCAGACGGACGAGCCCAGCGAGGATCGAGAGCATGAAGATGTCGATCATCGACCAGCGCCCGACCGACTCGACGATGCGGTAGAGGAGCGTCCGATCGCGGAGCCGCCAGCGGCTGCGGCGCTGCGTCGTGATCAGCAGCAGCACCAAGCCGCCGATCTTGAGGGCGGGGACGGCGATGCTGGCAAAGAAGACAAGAAGCGCCAACGGCCACATGCCCGCGAGAAACAGGCCCTTTATGCCGCTCAAGATCGTGTCGGGCGCGCCGCGTCCGAAGGAAATCACCGTCAGGATCGGGAGTATGTTGGCCGGGAGGTAGAGAATTGCCGCGGTTATCACGAGAGCCCAGCTTCGCGTCAGACTCTCGGGTTTGCGAAAATGCCGCCGAGCGCCGCACCGGGGACAAGCCGCTGAATGCCCGCCGCTTGGCGCGACCAGATCGCACGTCTCGCACAATACGAGATTGCTTCGGTCCGCGATCGCGGGCGGCTCGATCAGGCCGCGATCCTCCATTTCGCGCCAAACGACTTCCGGGCCGAGTACGAAATCGATCGCGATCATCACGACCATAAGAAGCGCAAGCGCGTAGCAGGCCACGCCGATCTCGAGGGAGGCAATGGCCGAGAGCTTCACGTAGGCAACGAGGATCCCCAGCAGGTAGACCTCGATCATCGACCACGGATGCAGGAATTCGAGCCAGCGAAAGACGAGAGGCAAATCGTGCGGCGGGCGCGGGGCGCGCAGCCCCAGTAGCACGTAGCAGATGGCGCCGAGCTTGAGCACGGGCGCTACGAGGGTCGTGAGCAGCACCACGGCGGCGAGCGGCCACAGGCCCTGATCTGTCATGACGAGCGCGCCCGTGATCATGTTTGCGGCTTGGATGCGTCCCCCAATGTCGAAGGAGATGAAGGGCATCGTGTTCGCCATGACGACCAGGACGAGCCCTGTGATCGCCAAGGCAAGCGTTCTCTGAAGCGAATTGAAGGGGACGTTGAGAAGGGGTCCGCCGCAGCGCCGGCACTTGGCCGAATGACCCGGCGGCAATGCTGCGATCTCATGGCGCAGCCCGCAGCCGGAACATTCGAGAATTCGCACTCGATTTTCCGCTTCACCGATTGCGGGCACCCGTTTCATATCGTGCCCATCATGAGGATGCTCGGGCGCATGCGTTCAATCGGGGGCGCTAATCTCGCCGGCTATTTCCAACCGGGCCGTCATGTACCGTGCCAATCGCCGGTCGGTAGATTTACTCGAACGGAAGTAATGCGCTCGGCGCGGCGCCGAAGAGGGCGCGCCCGCAGACGGATTCAGCAGCTCGAAGGCGACGAGGAGGCTGAGGAACAGCGGTGCCGGAGCGCCGCGCTCGATCCCTGCGATCGGCTCGGCGTAAGCGCTCGACCGCACTACCGGCTTCCGGTTGGTGTCGCTCGCCATGTTCAATTGAGGTGCTCGCCGCAGCTGGTATGGTGACGCGTCAATGCCAAACCAATTTCCGGAAACCGCAAGTTGGGACGGCCGACAGTATATCGATTTAGCGCGACTGAATAGACCGCTTCGCTACCGTACAAAGGATACCGCGGTTTGATTCCGGAACCACGCTCAGGCGTAGGAACACTGCGAAGCACCGGGGACCGACGGGTTCGAATTCGATGGACCGAAAATCAACGATACCCCGCAGCGGGTCTGAGGTCGGCGGTTGGCGCGGGATACGTGCGGCCGGATTCCCGCTTCGGCATCGCCTGAGCGATCCGGAGACACTATTGCAGTGGGCGCCTAATCGGGTCGACGAGAGAGTGACCCAAAGTCACTGACCGCGATAGCTTCATCGCCTTGCTCCCGCCGATCAATCCACCGCCGGCGGAGCTTTCGTTTAGTGCACTCGACCGTCGGAGCCATGTCTGCTTGGGGGCCAAACTCGACCCTCAGCCTTGGCCCGCGCAAGACCGCTTCAGCGCCCGTTGCGGAGATCCGCGCATCGCAAGCGACAGGACTTGAAAGCCCTCGATCCCTGCGGTAACTCGACCTCGCCCAACAATCCCCAGAGGACCTTCCCCATGCGAGCCGACGATCTCCGCGCCCTGCAGGCGCCGCTGAAGCAGCGTTATCGCGACAATCCCGAGGCGGCGGTGATCACGCTCAGGGCCAAGGGCGAGATCGGGAGCGAGAGCCTCACCTGCAAGGTCGAGACCGGACGCGCGCTCGTCGAGGCGGGGCTCCATCCCGCGACGGGCGGCGACGGGATCGCGCTCTGCTCCGGCGACATGCTGCTGGAGGCGCTCGTCGCCTGCGCGGGCGTCACCTTGAAGGCGGTCGCGACCGCGCTCGAAATCCCTCTGCGCCGGGGCAGCGTCAGCGCCGAGGGCGACCTCGACTTCCGCGGCACGCTCGGCGTCGCCAAGGAGGCGCCGGTGGGCTTCAGCGCGATCCGGCTCCGCTTCGACCTCGATACCGACGCAAGCCCCGAGCAGCTCGCGACGCTCTTGAAGCTCACCGAGCGCTATTGCGTGGTCTTCCAGACCCTGAACCGCAAGCCCGAGCTCACGGTCGAGCACCGCCTCACACGGAATTAAAACGGGGCGCGCGGGGATGCCCGCGCCCTTCTCCGGCCTATCTCTTGCAAGAGATGGCGGCGGAGGGCCCCATGATCTCGAAATTCACCGGAGAGGAACGGCTCAACTGGGGCGAGCGGAGCCTCGTCGCCTTCATAGCGCTTAGCCTCGCCTTGCCGTTCGTGCCGGTTCCCGGCGACGGCACCATGCGGATGAAAGTGGCGCGGCGCGCCGACGGCACGGTCGAGCCAGTAAAAGCCAAGACCCAGGCGCCCAAGAGCGTCTGCGAGGTCCTCGCCTTCTCGCTTGCCTACGAGGACCCCGCGACCGGCGGCTACACCCGCGTCGCCTGCAAGGCGCTGCCCGGGACCGCGCCGCATCCGGGCGCCTAGGGCGCGAGGCGAAGACCCCTCGCCTACCGCGCGAAGCGCTTCAGCACGTAGCGCGCCATCTCGTCGGCGGCGTGCTGCTCGCCCATCACCGCCAATCCGACCTCGTGCCGCGCGAGCCAATCCGCTTCCTCGTGGCTATGGGTCCGCACGACGAGCTCGATTCCGGGATTGACCCGGCGGGCCGCCGTCAGGATGCGCCGGGCGGCGCTTCGCTCCGGCACTGCGATGACGAGGAGACGCGCGCGCTCGGGATGCGCGGCATCGAGCACCTCCGGCCAGGCGGCGTCGCCATAGACGACCGGAATGCCCTCGCGCCGCAGGAGCCGCGCCGCCCGCAGGCTCTGCTCGATGACGATGTAGGGTATCCCCTGCTGGCGGAGCCTCGCGGCAATCACGCTGCCGACGCGGCCGTGCCCCACGATGATCGCGTGACGCTCGAGCGGCTCCTGGTCTCCCTGCGGGCGCGTCCCGCGCCGCCGGGAATGCCAACGGCGCAGGAACGCGATCTTCTCGAGCCGCGCGCCGGCCGCACGCGCGGCTCGAAAGACCGCGGGTTGCAGCAAGATGGAGATCAGCGCGGCCGCGAGGACGAGGTCCCGGCCGTGCGTCGGCAGCAGGCCCTGCGCTACGCCGACTCCGCTGAGGATGAACGAGAACTCGCCGATCTGCGCGAGGGCGGCCGCGACCTCGAGAGCCCCCCGCGGCGCGGCGCGCAGTAGAAGCAGGACGACCGCAGTGACGAGCCAGATGCCGAGGGCGACTGCCGCGACGACCGCCGCGATGTGCAGCGGCGCGTGGAGGAAGATCGTGGGATCGAAGAGCATCCCCACGGAGACGAAGAACAGGACGGTGAAGAGCTGCTGCACCGGCACCGACTCGCCCGCGGCCTGATGACTCACGTCGGAATCGGCGATAACGACGCCGGCGAAGAACGCGCCCAGCGCCAGGGAGACCCCGATGAGCGCGGAGGAGAGATAGGCGATTCCGAGCGCGGCCACGAGAACCGAGAGCCGGAACAGCTCCTGCGTCCCCTCATGCGCGGTGCGCGCGAGGACCCACGGGATGAGCCAGCGCCCGAGCAGGAGCATGCCCGCGACGAAGACCAGCACCTCCAACAGCTTGAATGCGAGCTCGGCCGCGGCGCCGTATTGCGCGGCAAATCCGGTGACGCTGCCGGGGAGCATGATGAGGACGCCCACGACGAGCAGGTCCTGCATGACAAGCCAGCCCAGCGCGACCCGGCCGGTGGCGCTGCGAAGCTGGTCCCGATCCTGCAGCGTGCGCGTCGCCACCACGGTGCTCGGCGTCGCGAGGCAGATCGCGAGCAGGGCGGATTCCGACGCGCCGAAGCCGATGAAGCGCCCGACGCCGAAGCTTAGACCGGCGGAAATGGCGATTTGCAGCAGCGAGCCCGGGACTGCGACGCGCCAGACGGCGACGAGGTCGCCGAGCGAGAAGTGCAATCCGACGCCGAACAGCAGGAGCGCGACGCCGATCTCCGCGAGCTCCTCGACCACGCGCTGATCCGCGACGAAGCCCGGCGTGAACGGCCCGACGACGACGCCCGCGAGGAGATATCCCAAAAGAGGCGGAAGCCGTGCCGCGCGAGCGAGCATGCCGCCGAGATAAGCGAGCGTCAGGCTGACGACGACGGTCGCGACCAGCGACGGAGCGCCCTCCATCGGCGCAGCATGCATGCTCGCGCGCTGCTTTGCCAGCGCGCCGAGCCGGACCTGGGGCGTAGCGGACTAGGCCGCTTCCTGGATCGAGAGGCTGATGTTGCCGCTCGCGGAGGACTGGCCGTAAGCGCCGTAGCTCGCGCCCAGGAGGCGCGGGCAATTCTCGTCGATCGTGCCGAGCATGGTCGCGACGTTCCTTCCGCCCATCTCTGCGACGACGGCCTTGGTGTAGTCGGGGAGCCAGCGCTTCACCGCCTTCACCTCGCCCTTGCGGATCATCTCGATGAAGCGGCGGTCGTTCTCCTGATGCTCCGCCGGCGGCCAGGTGTCGGGGCCGCGGACGATCTTGTGCGCGAGCGCGGTGCTGGAGACGAAGACCGCGCGCCGTCCGGTCTCCTCGACCGTGCGCCGGACGAGGCCGCCGACCTTCAGGCACTCCTCGAGGTCCGACATGAGGCAGGTGCCCACGAGCACCGTCGGAATCTTCTGCTCGGGGTCGAGATAGTGCAGCGGCACGTAGGAGCCGTAATCCCAATGATAATGCGGGCTCGCGTTGCGGCCGCAGGGAACGCCGGCGCCCTGGAGCTGCTTCACCAGCGCCTCCGCGAAGACGGGATCGCCGGGCCGGTCGTAGGGGAGGCCCGGGATCATGTCCGGCGCCTCGTCGGCGACGCAGAAGCCGCGGTGCCGCTCGTGGCAGGTCACGTACCAGAGGAAGGAGCAGACCCAGTGCGTCGAATGCACGATCAGCAGATCGGGCTTCGCCGCGCGCAAGGCGGCGCCGAGCTCCTTCGAGCCCGCGAGCACGCCCTTCAAGAACGCGGGCGCCGTCTCCTCCACCGCCATGCGCGGAGAGTGCGGGGTGATGACGCTGTAGAGGAGCTTGCCGGTCATGGGTGGCCTCCTGACTGTGCCTAGAGCTGAATGCAGACGTTGCGCAGCTCGGAATAGAACTCGAGCGAGTGGAGCCCGCCCTCGCGGCCGATGCCGGATTGCTTGGAGCCGCCGAAGGGCGTGCGGAGGTCGCGCAGGAACCAGCTGTTGACCCAGAGCATGCCGACCTCGAGCTCGCGCGCGATGCGGTGGACGCGCGAGGTGTCGCTGGTGAAGAGGGTGGCGCAGAGGCCGTAGCGCGTGTCGTTCGCGCGCCCCACCGCCTCCTCCTCGCGCTCGAAAGGCGCGATGTGGCAGCAGGGGCCGAAGATCTCCTCGCGCACGACCTCGGAGCTCTCGGGAAGACCGGTCCAGATCGTGGGCCTGACCCAGGCGCCGCCCTCGAGCTCGCCCTCCATCTCGAAGGCGCCGCCGCCGGTGACGACGCGCGCGCCCTCCGCCGCCGCCTTCCTATAGAAGGAGAGAATCTTCTCGCGGTGGCCGAGGCTGATGACGGGGCCGATGGTCGTGGTCTTCGCGTGCGGCTCGCCGGGCCTCAGTGCCTCGGCTTTCTCCTTCAGCGCCTCGACGAAGCGCTCGAAGATCGGCGCCTCCACGTAGACCCGCTCGGTCTGGAGACAGATCTGGCCGGCATTGTCGAAGACGGAGCGCGCGGTCTCGTTGACGGCGCGCTCGAAATCGCAGTCTGCGAAGACGAGCGCGGGATTCTTGCCGCCCAATTCGAAGGAGACCGGACGGATGCCGTCGGCCGCGGCCTTCATGATGGCGGCGCCGGTCGCGGTCTCGCCCGTGAAGGTGATGGCGTCGACGCCGGGATGCCGCGTCAGGAGCTCGCCCGCCGAGCCCGGGCCGAAGCCGTGGACGACGTTGTAGACGCCCTTGGGCACCCCCGCGGCGTTCATGACCTCGCCCAAGAGCGCCGCCGTCGTCGGGGTCTCCTCCGAGGGCTTCACCACCACGGCATTGCCGCAGGCGAGCGCGGGCGCCACCTTCCATGTCATCAGCAGGAAGGGCAGGTTCCAGGGGCAGACCACCGCGACGACCCCGCGGGGCGCGCGGATCGCGTAGTTGATCGCGGTGCGGCCGCCCGGAAGCTGGGTCTGGAAGGACTCCGTGGCGGCGTTCTTGGCGATCTCCACGAAGATCGAGAAATTGGCGCCGCCGCGGGGGATGTCGAGGTGGGAGGCGACGGAATGCGGCTTTCCCGTATCGGCGATCTCGGCCTCGAGGAAATCCTCGAAGCGCTTGGTGATCCCCGCCGCGACCGCGCGGAGAATTTCTCCGCGGTCGTTGGGGCTCATCTTGCCCCAGGGCCCCTTGAGCGCGGCGCGCGCGGCCTTGACCGCGGCATCGACGTCGGCGGCGCTCGCCTCGTGCACCTGGGAGACGAGCTTTCCCGTCACCGGCGAGCGGTTCTCAAAGGTGCGATTCGACGGGCGGTACTCGCCGTCGATGAAGTTCAGGACTTGCGCATTCGCCAGCATCGCTCCACCTCCGGCGCGACGGTAGGAGCGGGACGATGCGGGGTCAACGAGTTTAGGCGTCGCACGCCCTCACCCTCCCGCGCTGCGCGCGGGAGAGTGAGGGTATCGCCGCTATTGAGCCGCGAGCGAGCAGACCGCGTCCTCATAAACGCCCGCGCCCATCTCCCCCTCCGGGAAGATGCGGTGCCGGGCGATCCACTCGAAGGATTCCTCGAAGACCTCCTTGGTGTAGGGCTCGAAGACGATGCGCTCGCCCGGGCCCCAGCGCCGCGTATCCATCTGCTCGCGGAAGCGCTCCGGGAATTCCTTCTCGTAGTGGTGCGTGTAGAGCTCCGGCCGGAGGTCGATCGCGCGCTGTGCCCTGCGGAGCGCGCGGAAGTATTTGCGCACGTCCTCGGGGTCGGGATCGCCGGTGAGCATCGAGGCCATCATGAAGGTGGTGTCGATGATCTTACGGAAGCCAAGCTGCTCCATGAAATAGTATGGCCCGCTGAAGAGCGCCGCCGCAGGCACCTTGCGGTCGATCAGGAGCTCCATGCGCTTGAAGAGGAGCCCGTCTGCGAAGGAGAGCTTGATCTCCTCGAGCTTCATGTACTGCTCGAGCGCCTGGATCGTGGAGTAGTGGCTCCCGGACTGGTAGCCCACGGAGATCGGCACGCCCGCGAGCTCCGAGGGATGCGAGATCGCGGACTCCGGCGGCACGAAGACCGCGGCGGGCGCGACCGAATAGGCGTCGGCGTAGAGCTTGCCGTGCCCCTTCGAGGCCGCGACGTTGACGGTCCAGTGGCAGGCGCAGCTCACGTCGGTGGTGCGTCCCTGCTCGAAGGTCTGGAAGGCCCCGACCTTGTCGCCGAGATCGTGCTTCTTCCCGGCCTTCGAGACGAGCTCGTCGCGGAACTCGTAGTCGAGCCCCTCGGTCGCGAAATATCCCTTCTCCTCCGCGACCCACTCGTGGAGCCGCATGTGCGGCGCGATCAGGAATTTGGCCATGCTCTCTCCTCCCCGTGGCGAACGTAGGAGCGGCGGCGCCATCGGTCA
>Ga0335070_10004312_pt1 | contig 16614 bp, 9 predicted proteins | sample Lox_Sample_13_FD_206722 | JGI IMG/M metagenome (GOLD analysis project Ga0335070, IMG submission 206722) | Soil microbial communities from Loxahatchee National Wildlife Refuge, Florida, United States - Lox_Sample_1.3 | ecosystem: Environmental > Terrestrial > Soil > Wetlands | place: USA: Florida... | reverse complement strand
CAAGACGTGGAGGAAGGTTCTGGCGGGGGCGAATGCCTCGAGTGGTTGCGGCCTGCTGGCAACGAGCCCGCAGCAGCCGAAGACGATTTACGCGTCGATGTGGGACTTCCGGCGCCAGGGCTGGACGTTCCGCTCGGGCGGTCCAGGCAGTGGGATGTTCAAATCGACTGACGGCGGAGACCACTGGAACGAGATTACGGATACGAATGCGAAGGGCTTACCTCCAAAGCCATGGGGGCGTACGGCGATCGCGGTGGCGCCCGCGAAGCCCGAGGTCGTATACGCGAATATCGAGTGTGAGAAAGGCAGGGGACTTTACCGTTCGGATGACGGCGGAGCGAGCTGGACAAAACTGGATTCCAGCAACTTCATGGTGTGGCGTCCATTCTATTTCGGGAACTTGATCGTCGACCCGAAGGATGAGAACAAGGTATTCAAACCTGATCTCAATCTTCTGCTTAGCACGGACGGAGGCAGGAGTTTCAGTGTTGTCTCGGGCGCAGCACACGGGGATTTTCATGACGTGTGGATTAACCCCAAGAATCCCAATGTTGTGATCGCCGGAGATGATGGCGGCCTGTGGCGCAGCGAGGACGGGGGGAGCCGCTGGAAGCACCAGATGAACCTGCCGATCTCGCAGTTCTATCACGTGAGTACGGACAATTCGGATCCATATCACGTCTACGGCGGTTTGCAGGACAACGCGTCCTGGGTGGGCGATTCGTCGTACCCGGACGGGATTACGAATTCACGCTGGGAAAACATGTTCGGCGGCGATGGATTTTGGATGTTTGAAGACCCGTCGGATCCCAATTATCTGTATGCCGAAGCGCAGGGTGGAGAAATCGGCCGGGTGAACCGGTACACGCACGAGATACGCGGGATCAAGCCCCTGCCGAATTACGGCGAGAAGAAGCTGCGCTTCAACTGGAACGCGCCGATCCACATGAGCCCGAATGAGAAGGGAACGATCTATCTCGGGGCACAGTTCCTGTTCCGCTCGCGCGATCACGGCCAAACCTGGGACCGGATTTCGCCCGACCTGACGACGAACGATCCGGAAAAACAGAAGCAGGAAGAATCAGGCGGAGTGACGGTCGACAATTCATCGGCGGAGATGCATACCACGATCTATTCCATCTCCGAGTCGCCAAAGAACGGACAGATCATCTGGGTGGGAACGGACGATGGGAACGTGCAGATCACGCAGGATGGCGGGAAGACCTGGAACAATGTGGTCGTCAATATCAGCGGGCTGGGGAAGTGTTCCTGGGTCTCCACGATAGAGGCCGGCCGCTTTGACGAAGCCACTGCGTACGCCACGTTCGACCGTCATAACTTCGGCGATATCAAGTCGTATGCCTACAAGACAACCGATTACGGCAAGACCTGGACAGCTCTTCCAGTCCAGGAGAGCGGCGTGCGCGGATATGCGCATGTCATCAAAGAAGACTCAGTAAACCGAAACTTGCTGTTTCTCGGCACCGAGTTTGGACTCTGGATTTCCGTGGATGGCGGCATGCATTGGGCGCAATACAAAGGGAGCAATTTTCCGGCTGTTGCGGTGCGGGACATTGTCGTACAGGCGCGGGAAAGCGATCTGGTGCTGGCCACACACGGGCGCGGAATGTGGATCATCGACGACATTTCTGCGCTGCGGGCGCTTACGCCCGAGCTTATGTCGAAAGAAGCGGCTCTGATTCCGGGCAGAAGCGTTCAGTACATCGAGGGTTCCGGCGGATGGCCGGAGGGGGATGAGAGCTTTTCCGGGCAGAGCCGGCCATCACAGGTGCAGGTCACCTACTATCAGAAAAGCCGGCACATCTTTGGGGATCTGAAAATCGAGATCCTGGATGATAAAGGTCAGTTGGTCGACAGCATCGCCGGCAGCAAGCATCGCGGGTTGAACCGCGCAAACTGGTCGATGCGGGTCAAGGCTCCGGCGGTTCCCCCTGCGGCGACGGCTTTGTTCGAAGCGACCGAAGGTCCGCGTGTGCTTCCGGGAAAGTACACGGTGAAGATGACAAAGGGGAATAACGTCTATACCGAGCAGGTGGACGTGGGACTTGATCCGCGCGCGAAATTTTCCCTGGAGGATCGTCAGGAGCAGTTCGATCTCGTGATGAAGATTTATGGAACCATCGAACACATGACCTACGCCGTGGAGGCCATACAGGGAGTGCGCAACGCCGCGAACCAGGACGCAGCCAAGCTTTCGGAGAAGGATGCGCTGAAGAAGCAGCTTCAGGATCTTGCGGCAAAGTGCGACGACCTGCGTTCCAAGATCGTGGCCACCAAGGAAGGCGGAATGATTACCGGCGAAGAGCGCATCCGCGAGTTACTGGGGCAACTCTACGGAACGGTGAACGGCTATGAGGGGCGGCCGGGCGATTACCAGGTGGACCGTGCGGCATCACTGGCCCGCGAGTTGGAGGATGTCATCGGAGATTTCCAGAAGCTCACGGCAAAGGACCTGCCGGCCATCAACGCGGGCTTGAAGAGAAAGAAGGCGGCGGCGATTTCGGTGCTCACCGAAACCGAGTGGCGGAAGAAGCGCGAGGAGGAGGGCGGTTCCGGGGCGGCCGCCGGAATGAAATTCTTCGGCAACCGCGCGGAATCGGACTAGAAATTTCGGGATCTGAACTTCCCAAAGAGTGCCGTCTCCCCGGCGCTCTTTTTCTTTGTCCCTTTGCGAGTTAGCGGCTGGCGGACAGCGGAGGCGCTGTCGCTGCGTTTCATCTCAACCGATCTCGCCTTATCGAACGGTTTCGCATCTCGCCCGTTGATTCCGCTGCTCGAGGCGAGTAGATTGGTGTGTCCCAAACAAGACATACCCAAATCTGCAGGAGATCTCAATGTTGAAACGATTTATTGCCTGTCTTCTTTTCGCAGTTGGACTGGTCACGTTGTCGTATGCGGCAGAAGAAAATGCATGTAAGGGCGATCCCGAAAAGTGGCAGCAACTGTTCAACGGCAAGGACCTCACGGGGTGGAAACACGTCGGGCCAGGCGGCGATACCGTCGAGGATGGATTGATCCGGACGCACGGCGGCATGGGCCTGCTGTACTGGACCGCCGGCAAAATTGGAAACTGCGAGATTCACGTGGTGTTCAAGATGCGCGATGAAAACGATAACTCCGGAGTGTTCGTCCGCATCCCGATCGAGCCCCGGGAAGAGTGGATGCCAGTGCACTATGGCTACGAAGTGCAGATCGACAACCATCCAGAAAAATCGAATGAGGATGAGTATCACGAAACCGGCATGCTCTACTCGCTGACCAAACCCCTGGTAAAAAACGCGTGGAAACCCGGACCGGAGTGGAACACGATGGACATCACTCTGGACGGAACGCGCACAATTGTGACCCTTAACGGGAAGAAGGTCACCGATTTCAAAGAGGGCGACCCCGTACCGGAGAAGAAGTTCGATTTCGAACCGCAGCGGGGACGGCGGCCGACGTTTGGCTGGTTCGGACTGCAGAATCACAGCGACAACGACATCGTGTTTTTCAAAGAAGTTGCCATCAAGCCGATCAAGAAGTAGCTAGGGTTGCGGAAGTCGCAAGCTCAATCATCCAGGAGGGAGTTTTTTATGAAACGGAGTTTTTCGCGACGCGCATTCTTGCAGGGAGGTGCGGTTGCCGCAGCCGGCGGCTTGTTGGCCTCCAAAACGGTGTTCCTTGAAGCGCAACCCATGCCGCATCTGGTGGCACCCAGCGATCGAGTTCGTTTCGGGATGATCGGCGTCGGCATGCAGGGTTCGGGATTGCTGGGGGGGGCAATCACGATTCCAGGGGTTGAGTGTGTTGGGGCTGCAGACCTGTATGACGGCCGCCACACGCTGGCCAAAGAAATTACCGCGAACCCGAATCTGCCAACAACGCGACACTACCAGGAATTGCTCGATCGGAGAGACATTGATTGCATTGTGGCGGCGGTTCCCGATCATTGGCACAAACGAGTGGTGGTGGACGCGTGCAACGCCGGCAAAGACATCTACTGCGAGAAGCCGATGTCGCACACCGTCGCCGATGGCTTTGCCATGGTAGAGGCGGCCAGGAAGAACAATCGCATCGTGCAGATCGGATCGCAACGTGTCAGTTCGGTGCTCTGCGCCAAGGCGGCGGAATTGTACAAAGAGGGAGCGATTGGTGATATCGAAATGGTGGAGTTAACCCTTGGCCGCAACGATCCCACCGGAGCGTGGGAATATCCGCCACCTCCGGACCTTTCTCCGGAAACGCTGGATTGGGACACCTGGCTCAATGATGCCCCGAAGGTTCCATTCAACAAGTATCACTTCGCGCGCTGGCGCTGTTGGAGAGCATACGGCACGGGCGTGGCCGGCGATCTGATGGTGCATCTGCTCAGCGGTATGATGGCCACGCTGGGCTGGAATGAGATTCCGCGTTCGGCGACAGCAATGGGCGGGATCTTCCGTTTCAACGACGGGCGCGACATGCCAGACTTCCACACCGTTCTGTTTGATTACCACGGAATCCCGGTTTATGTGCGACTGGACCTGGGATGCGAGACGCCGGAACTCGCGCGCTTCATGGGGCCAAAGGGTATTCTGGATGCTGGTGAATTCGATTTGCGGCATTCTCCGCAAACCGGAGTCGATGAGAACCCAAGCTACTACACATCCAGCTTCCCCGCCAAACTGCGCGAACAATACCTCAAGGATTGGCATGCCGAGCACGATCCGCAGCTGGGCAAAGAGCCAGTCCACGAGGATGTTCTCTATAAAGGACACGACTGGGACGACATGCGGCCCCACCTGAATGTCTTCTTCCAGGCGGTAAAGTCGCGGAAGCCGGTGACGGAAGACGCGGTATTTGGAAATAACGCAGCCGTCGCCTGCCACATGGCGAACGAGTCGTATTTCCGCAAGAAGCCGGTGACGTGGGACGAAGCTTCGAAAACGCTCAAATCCTAGGGAGAAAGCATGAATCGGACATGCCTTTTTGTCGGGAAGAACCGGATTACCTCGGTTCTTCTCGGCTTTTTCGTTTTGAGCGCTGTTGCCGTGACGCAGGATCTGCCGACGGCAAAGCCGGAATCGGTTGGCTTGTCATCGGAGCGACTGGAGCGAATCGCCACGGCTGTGCAGCGGGACATCGATGGGAAGCGCATTGCGGGAGCGGTCACGCTCGTCATGCGTCACGGCAAAGTGGCGTTTCTTAAGTCACAGGGGATGATGGACCGCGAGGCTGGCAAGCCGATGCGCCCGGACGCGATGTTTCGCATCTGCTCCATGACCAAGCCCATCACGAGCGTCGCCGTGATGATGCTGTACGAAGAGGGCAAGTTCCTGCTCGACGATCCAGTTTCAAACTACCTACCGGAGTTCAAGAACCCCAAAGTGCTGGTGAAACCCGCTTCGGGCGAGCCATATACGATCCCGGCCAGCCGGGAAATCACGATACGCGATCTGCTGCGGCATACCTCGGGGCTCACTTACAACTGGAACCCGGATCTGGGCGCCACGTACGAGAAGGCGGATGTTGCCAGTGGACTGCTGCCTTATGACGGAGCTATCGGCGATAGCGTCAAGCGCCTTGCGGGGCTACCGCTGCTATTCAATCCCGGAGACCGCTTCGAATACAGCCTGGGTGTGGATGTGTTGGGACGACTGGTTGAAGTGGTATCGGGCAAGCCGCTCGATGAATTCTTTCGCAGCCGTATTTTCGAGCCTCTGGCAATGAAAGATAGTTATTTCTTTCCGCCGGACAGCAAGCTCGACCGGCTGGCAACTGCTTACGCGTATTATCCCGATAAAGGCCTGAATCGCTTTCCTGACACTCCAATTAAGGAAGGAACTTTCTCTTACTCGGCAGACTACCCCACGCGCGGTCCAAAAAAGCTGTTTTCGGGCGGAGCTGGCCTGGTTTCCACGGCGGAGGATTACGCCCGTTTTTCTCAAATGATGCTCGATGAGGGGAAGGCCGGCAACTCGCGGCTGCTGAGCCGAAAAACGGTCGAGCTTATGACGCACGATCAACTTGGCAAGATCGGCCCCGATCAGGCTTTTGGCCTGGGCTTCGGGATCGCTGGCGTCAAAGGACCACTTTCAGATCTTGGCTCGGTGGGCGAATACAGTTGGGGCGGGTTCTTCTATACCGCATTCACAATCGATCCGAAAGAACAGATGATTGTCGTATTCATGGCGCAACTGCACCCAACCGGGGACCTCACTCTGGACCGCCAGGTTAACGAGCTTGCCTATCAGGCAATCATTGACTGATAGCGTTCCCCGGCATGTGCTTGTCCGACGAAAGTGCGCGGGAAATTCCGTAGGCGAACGCCAGTTCGACAACTGCCATCAGGTTGAGAAGGCCCCACCGATACCAGAGCAGAATGTACAAGGGCGACAGAAATAAGAGCGGAACCGGAAGTAAACACCAGAGCGCTGATGAGCGGCTTGGTAAGGTCCGCTGCATTGAGGCGCTCAAGACCATCACGATGGGCAGCGCCAGTATGCTGAAGTCGTAGATGAACTCGTGGTAACTCATCAAGCTCGTAACGATCATTGCGAGCCCAAACGCCAGATCCAGGTTTAAGTCCGATCGATCCCGGATTGCAGCCCATCGGCTCCTCGCCCAGACCGCCAGCAGAAGGGCCAAGGACACATTTAGAAGCACCAGAGACTTCGGGCCTAAGAAGCTTCCTGCCAAGTAGTCGAGCAATCCGCGAACGTTTGGGATGTATTCTGGCGGAATCACGAGAGCGGCTCGAGTGTGTTCCAGCGACCAGATGTACTTGGGATAGGCGAGAGCACCTCGCCAGCCCAATGTGAGCGCTGACAGGACGGCGGCCGGCACGGTTGCCAGCGCGAATCCTGCAACAAAACGCCATCTTTGGCGAATGGCCATGATGAACACGAATGGCAGGATGAGGTGCGGGCGAACCAATCCAAGTCCGAGCCACACGGCTGCACTGAATTCAGCGTTCCGGCGCAGAGCCCTAAAACTGCAGATGTAGGCCAGCAGCAGGAGGATTGTGTCCTGGCCCTCAAGAATCGTCAGGAAAATCGGGAAGAAGGACGATAATGCCAGGAGCCAGACCGCAGGGTTCAGTGGGCGCAAAACCGGAAAAGTGGATCGGAAAAGGAGGGCACAGATCACCAGGAGCACAAGATTGAGAAGGCTCCACAAGCCATAAGCTTGTATGAACGATAGGCTGCCGAGGGGAGCAAAAAGCAGAATTTCGAACGGGGGATGCATGTAAGGCTTGACTTGGCTGGGCAACCAGTTCGGAGCGGCGATCTGCTGCTGGACTTGTGCTTCGGTTGCCTCATCATAGACATGGGTGAGCTGGCCGGAATGGAATATTCGTGCTTCCGCGTAATAGATGAGAAAATCCGGCCGCGCCTCGACGATTTGTTCTCGCACCATGAAGGCGATGCCGACATGGATCGCAAACATGCCAGCAAGAAATGCGGCGAGCAATATCTTGACCCGGTTCGGAATCGTGGGAATTATCAAGCCGTCTGCTCGCGAGCTGTGGGCGAATTACCCGCCTCTTGTTGCCTGCTACCGCTGGATAGGAAGACAACGAGAAGTGTGCTCGGCCAGAGCTGCAGGAAGAGCCGAGCGGACGAAAAACGCAGGTGCCAGTAGATGTCGTAGGGTGTGATGAGGTAAATGAAGAAGTAGCCGGCCAGCGTGAGAACGAGCCCTAAAGCAGCGCCACCGTTGATGCCTCGGCGACCGCAAATGCCATAGTAGATCGCGACCAGGACTGTGCCGGGTACCAGAAGCCAGTCTCCAAACCGCAGCAGATCCTTACCGAACCACTTGGTTACAGCCCACAGTCTGGCAGGCTGGACCATTCTCAGTAACATCACGTCCGGACTCGAGAACAGGTCTCCTGGCGGCGCAATCCAGTGCTTGAAATAAATGATCAGTGCCAGAACCGGGGCACATCCGGCCAGGAACATTGCGCTGTGACGTGAGAACGGAACCTTCTGCTGTGCTGGACGCCGGGAGCTCTGAATGAAGGCCCATTGCCGCGCCACGATCATGGCCGCCAGGAAGAGAACGCCTTCATTCTTCGTCCACGCTGCGAAACCGGAAGCGATGCCAGCCAGGAAGAGTGACCCGGACCCGGGAGACTGCAGCAAACGCCCGTCATTAAGGTGCAGGCAGGCAATCGTCGCCAGAAAAAAGAAGGATAGCGGCACGTCTGCATATTGCCACGTGCCTTGCTCGACGAATGCCGGCGTGGTCAGCAATGCGATGCAGCCCATCATTGCGGAAATCCGGCCGCGAGAGATCGCAAGCGTTGCGAAGAGAAGCCCAACTGTCGCAAAGGTGAAGGCAATCGCGATGACTGCGGGCACGCGAGGGTCAGCGGTTCCGAGAAGACTCCAGAAGTGCGCAATGGATGCCGGAAGCAGAAGCGGGTAATCGGGATGGGACCACGAGAGCAGCGGCGTAAAGCCATCCCGCCAGTGCGGACCTCCGCGGAACAAGAAGCGCGCGTGCAGATTCCAGATTGCGAATGCATCCCATCCTCCGCCGTGAGGGTGGGCTCTTGTCTGGGCTATGACGCAGTAGATAGCAACCGAGATCGAGACGAATAACGCGAGAGCCGTGAGGCGCAAGAACCAAGGGGAAGATGCTTTGAAGCTTAGGGGAGTGGGTAATGAAAAAACAGATTCCGAGGTTCTCCTTCGAAACAGTGCCGCGATTCCTAGCAGAGCAGCGAAAGCCGAAACGTCAGTGACCAGAAAATGTTTCGAACCGAGGACACGATTTAGAAAAAAGGCGATGGAGAAAACTCCGAGTCCGAATCCGACAGACAACGAGGCCATCAGCAAGAGGTAATCCCAGAGATGGGGTTCGGGCAGGGAAGCTGACCTCGCGCTCCCGGTCGCAATCGGGAAACCAGCCATCGCCAACGCGAATCCGGTAGCGAGACACAGTGCAACACCGAGCACCGGTTCCATTCAGCGTGCACCCTTGTTGCGGAACAGTACGACTCCGTCGCCGAAGTCTCTTACAAGTTCAAGCTGCTCGATCGCTGCTGGATCCGGGTGGTTCTTTGGGATGTTGCCGACTACCCACTCGGGATTGGCCGAGTACTCGACAACAAGGGGCGCGAGGGCATACTGGGCGAGGTAGTACTGGCCGGGAGGGGCGCCTGAATCGCCGACGTAGCCCACAATTCCTTCGTGCGGCAACGCGCCTTTGAGGGAGGCGAATCTCTGATCGGAGCGCTGCGAGACCTGGTTCAAATCCATGGAGTGCCGGGCATGGTTCACAATGCGGACGGCCGACAATAGACAACACAGCACGAAGACCAGGGCGCAAAGCCATATTCGCCGTTTTGTTCTCGGTCTTTGCAGCGCAGGAGCAGCCATGACTCAAGAGAAACTGGCAGCATTATACGTGCCGGGCGTACGGAGTTTTGCCGCGTCGAATGTGTCAAGACGTCTTCGGCACCAGCTTAAATATTCGTGCGCTCAGTAAATGAACTTCACAGACAACTGAATCTGCCGGGGAGCGTACGCGGCGTTTGGCTTCAGGAAGTTGTTGGGCAGGGAATAGTATCCGGGATAGGGAGCGATTCCGGCATCCAGGGACATCTGGCTGAAGGTGCTCGCCGTGGCGATCATCCCGTTCGAAGTGATAGCCACCCGTTGATTATCGCGGTTGAAGAGATTGAAGGACTCTGCCTGCAAATTCAGCTTGTAGCGTTCGGTGAGCCGGATTCTGCGCACAAGGCGAAGATCGGCGGTGGCATAGTCCGGCCCTGTGAATGCATTCCGCGCATAGCCGGGCAAGCGGTCATTCAGGTCGTTGCCGTCCTGATTTGGATCTCCTGAGACGGTCGCGTTGACCGGGCGGCCGCTGCCGTAGTTGACGACAGACGAAACCTTCCAATCATTGAAGAGACGTCCCAGGAGTTCGTGCCCGCGATGAAAGGGGCGGGGTTCGGCGGAGAATGCCGCGACTAGCCGGTGGCGCTGGTCCGTGACACTCGGGCCACGCTCGGCATTGGGAACGTAGGAATTTTGCACGGTGGCCGGTTGGCCCGCCACTAGGGCATCCTGCCCGTTGTCGATCGCGTGGGCATAGGTATAGGAAAAACGCAGGTAAACACCACGCGCCATGCGCCGATTCAGTGAGAGCGTCGCCCCGTTGTAGTTGCTCGCGGCGGCGCTCTGGAACTCATCAATCGCTCCCAATTCCGCAATGGGCCTGCCCAGCGGGTTGATACACGGGGGCCATGGGCAATCCAGCGTGCGGCTGAACTCCCAGCTCGCAAACGAATCGACCGTGTAATAGCCGCCAGTGAAGACCGATCCGGTGGAATCGAATATGGGATATGTCAGCGCTTGGGGCTGGGGGAGATTCACATCGAGAGCACGGATCATGTGTTGCCCGCGGACGTTCAAGAGTGACACTGCCAACGTCGTGTGGTCGGCGACTTCCTTCTCCAGGGTTAGGCTCGACTGCTGCACGCGTGGGGTCACGAAATTGGGAGCAAACGCCGAGAGGTCGTGGGTGACACCCTGCGTGAAGCCCTCCGGCAAAGTACAGTTGGCGGCATAGAGGGGGCATGACACCAGAGGGTTGGGATACATGGGAAATACCTGCCGATCCCAGTACTGCGTATTGTTCAGGAAGAGATTGGCGTCGGTGATGCCATTTTCTGTCTGAATTACGGAGTTGTAGATCTGGGGAATGCGTACATAGAAGATCCCGTAGCCTCCGCGCACGACGAGAGGCCTCGTGTTTCCAAAGGAGTAGGCGAACCCCGCGCGGGGAGCAAAATTGTAGGGCTGAAACGGCACGCTTCCCGCCGGCGGGAACAGGGGGTTGGACAAAAGACCTTTGGTCGTGAATGTCTGTAAGTCCCAACGGACCCCGAGATTCAGGGCCAATCGATCCGTAACGCGCACCGAGTCTTGCGCGAAAGCGGCGTATTCGTTGGTGTCCGGGCGGGATACGGAACTGCCGAAGTTCTGGAGATAATAGTGCGGCACTTCGTGCGAGAAAGCCCGCAAGGGAGTGAGTGCCAACCCGGATTCCGTCGGCTGGAAGGTGAAAGGGTTGACCTTGATCGGATAGAAGAAATATTCCCCGCTCTGCTGGCTGGGAAAGAAGTCGTAGATCCAGCTGAGCAGGCCATCTCCGCCGAACTTCCACGAGTTGCGGCGTCCCTCCAGGCTCAGGGTTTCAGCCAGATGCAGGCGGTGTTCGCGTGTCTGCCGCGGCAAGAGGTTAGATCGTCCCATGCCATCGAAGATGGTGGGAACCTTCACGAGCACGGCGTCTGTGTTACTGAAGGACTGCTGCTGGTCGCGGGAAAATTGCGCTCGCAGATGGCTGATCCAATGTTGAGAAATGCCCGAAGTGAGTGACAGGGCGGCTGTTTCTGTGCCCACCCGTTCGTCGCCATTATTGTCGATCGTGTCATAGGTCACTGGACTGGCGGGATCGAGAAATACATTGTTCGACCCCCAGTAGCGCGAAGTATTCACACGTAGCGTGAGCTGATTCCGTGGGGTGACATTGATGTCGAGCTTGCCATAGCCGGAATTGCCAATCTGACCTGCGGGATATTCGCCGGTGAGGGAGTCCAATTTAGCCGCCGTGGCAAATACAAGCGCCTGATCGCTGGCCTCGTAGTCGCCCGGCGTGTAGGGGCCCGCCGGAGCCTGCGGCACGAGGTGTGCGCTGCCGTCCAGAAATTCCACCACATTGGGGACGTGAAATACGTGCTGGTCGAAGCCAGCGAAGAAGAAGACCTTATTGCGCTTGATCGGTCCGCCGATCGTACCCCCTATTTGCTGCTGCCGGTTGTGCGGCTTGAAAGCCACAAACGAGGCGGAGGCGCCGAAAGAACTGTCGCGCAGGTAGTAAAACGCAGTGCCGTGCAGATGGTTGGATCCGGACTTCGTGACGACGTTCACGACTGCCCCGCCGGATCGGCCTAGTTCTGCGCCATACGAATTAGCAGAAACTCGAAATTCCTGGACCACCTCGGTCGAGAACTGGTAGGGAGCGCGGTAGCGTCCCCGAGCTTGTGCAAAAAATGCATTGTTGAAGTCACCGCCATCTACGAGGAAGCTGTTCTGGAATCCGCGGATCCCGCCTACTGAGAGATCTCCATTGGTTGCCGAAGTCAAGCCGCGCGGATCCTGCGTCACTCCGGGCGACAGCAGCATGAGGTCGGAGAAACGGCGGCCATTCAGCGGCAGATCCGATAGCGCGCGCTCATCGAGCAGCGTGGAAACAGCGCTTGGCTTGGTTTCAACCTGAGCCGGCTGCGCGGAAACCGTCACGTTCTCCTGAGCGCCAACAACCGTCAACCGAAACTCCAGCTCCGCGATAGCCCCTACATCTACATGGAGCTGGGGGGTGATCTGGGGTGACATCCCTGGCGCGACTACGCGGGCGGAGTAGTCGCCGGGCGGTAGCATCTGGAAGGCAAACCTGCCCTCGCCATCGCTGGTTGCGGAGAATCTCGCGCTGGTTGAGGTGTTGACGAGCACCACAGATGCTTGCGGGATGCGGCCGCCGCGAGCGTCCACGACGGTGCCCCGGACGGCCCCAGTGGCAGAGTCCTGGGCGACCAGGTAAACGGGTTTCACCGTAAGTAGGGCGAGAACAAGAGAAAGTCCAGTGCGCGTCGAAATCATAGGTCGTCCCTGCAATCACCCGCTTACAAAGTCCGGGATGGACCCCTGCAACGGGCGATCTGCAAATCAAAGTCGGCAACGGACTCGGAGGGATGACCGGCGCGCGTTAACCGGACGCGAGACGGAGGCTGCGGAGAAGGGCCGGAGGGCGCACTCAGGATTGCGCGGCCGGAAGCTTCCCCGCAGCAAACATGAAGCCGGATTCTGTATAGCATGATCGCCCCGCCGGTTTCTGTGATTGCGGAACTCTTTTTTTCTTAAATCCCGAACTGGGAAAAGCACCTGAAGAAGGGGTGAGTCAAAAAATAACGGGGCACGCAGGTTCGCGTGCCCCATCACTTCCGACGAACAACGTCTTACTGGATTTTTATGGTTACAGGCACTGTGTGGCTGAGGCCGCCTGAAGTTCCAGTGATCATCAGTGTGGCCCGATTGCCGGGGTTCGAGTGGCCCGAATTGCTCCCGCAGGCCACCGTCAGGCCGGTGCTCGCGATCAGTAAGGCCAGCACAGCCATCATGAGAATGCCTTTCCCTTTGCCATTCTTCCGGCCAGCGAAGAAGAGCCCGACCAGACCCAGACCCGGCAAAATCGCCATGGCGTGCGGCGTCCCATAGCCACCTCCCGGGGCGGTTGCGGCAGCGGTGACCGTTAGGGTCGAACTGGAAGCATTGGATCCCGGCGTAATGGTGCCTGGGTTGAAGGCGCAGGTCAGGCCCGCGGAATTTCCGCAAGTTAAAGTGATCGGCGCGTTGAATCCGGCAACGGCTGCCGAACTCACCGTGAGGTTTGCAGTCCCGCCCGCCGCAACCGTTACGCTCGGAGCCGAGAGGTTGAGCATAAAATCGGGCCCGTTCGCCGCAGTGGCTGGAACGAGTGTCGCAAAAAGCCCGCTGGTCTGGTTTGAACCGCCCGCGGTGAAATACAGCGTATTCGCGTCCCCAGTCCCACCCGATCCGAATACCAGGTCCCAAAGGCCCGGAGTCGCGATCACTTGGCCAGCCGGGTTTTTCACTTGACCCTTGAAGTTACCATTCGCGTCATAGGCATTGATTTTGCCGTCGCCGAAGTTCCCAATAAGCAGGTCACTGGCGAAGTCGCCGAATGTTGGCGGAGCCAACGCAATACCCCAGGGGGCATTCAGCGTGCCGCCGGAAGCAAATGTGGCAATGAAATTCCCTTCCAGGTTGAAAGTGTCGACAACACCCAGTCCATCCCCGAGCGTTGGATCGTGTTTGGCGCCGTCCTGCTGTGCGTACAGCACGAAGAGAAAGTTGTTGATGACGCGAATGCCATGAGGCGCGTATCCCACGGGCAGGTTCGGGTCGGTCAGGTTGCCTGCCAGGTGGCTCGCATGCAAATTACGGTCGAACACGTCGACCTGGCCGCTGTTGAAGTTAGCTGCCAGCAGGAATGTGCCTTCATTGTTGTTGACGACCGTCAAGCCTTTGTAGACTGCGCCATGCGACGAGTTGTCAACGACTGTGACGGCATTGCCTTGCCCGGTCCAGCTGGCGATGATGCCGTCCTCGGTATCGAACAGGAATGCAGCGTTGCTGAACACACCGACTTGGGTATTGGCCACAATTCCCGTTGGGCAGCCGACGGGGCACGGATTGTTCGCGGCAACGGGAATCGTCACCACAGTCGGGTCCTTCACTCCTTGCGCGTTATACAGCGTAGAGGTTCCCCCATTGTTGTTCGACACCCAGAAGGGTTGTCCCGGAATGAACGCGATGCCCCAGGGATTGGAGAGTTGCGCATCCGTGTGATTCGCCACACCGGCGGTGTTAGCGACGAGGTTGGTTTGTGCGTAACCGGTCTGCTGGGCCGCCGCCATGGAAGAGATTCCGAAAAGGGCGATGGCCAGGAGGCCGAAGGTCAGGGTCTTGAATTTCATGTCTTCTCCTTTTGCGAATTACCTGGATCGGCTCCACATTTGAGTTGGTGGGTGCTGCCTGGCCGTTCTTGCCAGTTCGCGTCCGCATCGGAATCCGCTTACAGGTTGAAGACTACGGAGACACGGGAAGCCGGGTGTCACATGCTGATCGTTACTTTGTAAAAAGCCGTTGAACGTGTCAGAGGACTGTCAGCAGCGCGTCAATAACGTTTCTCGTGAGCAGTAAATGCGCTGAAAGCCGCACGCGAAGGCGGTTCTGAGGGCTACCGGGTTTGTTCGCGAGTGCCGACTTTCATGCGAAGATGGTATGTTGATTGTTTTCTCAAGAACTTTAGAGATGATCCGGTCATTCAAAGGCATCCGACCCACCATCCCCGAGACGTGTTACGTCGATGAATCGGCGCAGATCATTGGCGACGTCGTCCTTGGCGAGCATGCTTCGGTGTGGATGAATGCGGTACTGCGGGGCGACGTTCATGAGATCCGCGTGGGTGCGCACTCGAACATCCAGGACAACAGCGTGCTGCATGGCATGAAGCAGCAGTGGGGCGTGTACATTGGCGACTACGTCACTGTCGGCCATTCGGTTGTTCTTCATGGGTGCGTTGTGGAGGATCGCTGCCTGATCGGAATGGGCTCGATCATCCTGAATGGGGCCCGCATCGGCGCCGGATCGATCATCGCGGCAGGAACGCTGATCCCTGAGAAAACCATCGTCGAGCCCGGCTCCTTGTGGATGGGTTCGCCAGGGAAATCCCGCCGGAAACTTACGGAAGCCGAGCAGGATGTAATCATGCGGTATGCGACGAATTACCTGGGATACAAGGACGAGTATCTGAAAGAAGCAGCTGGTAGCCTGTAGCTGGTAGCGAGTCAGCCTCGCTGGCAGGGACCCAGGTTGCCTACCAACTACACACTACCAACTACTGAACCAAAATGATCAAAGCCATACGAGGAACGCGGGATCTTCTTCCGCCGGAAACGGCGCTTTGGAACTTTGTCGAGAGCGCGGTGAGGGACGTGTTTCGCACGTACAACTTCCAGGAAATCCGCACGCCTGTTTTTGAGGAAACCGCTTTGTTTTCGCGAGGAGTGGGAGAAGAAACGGATATCGTGGCGAAAGAAATGTATACCTGGGAGGATCGTGGCCGGGCGGCGAGCGACAGGGGCCAATCTCTTACACTTCGACCGGAAAATACCGCCGGTGTTGTGCGCGCTTACATCGAGCACAAGCTTTGGGATCGCGGGCTCAACAAGCTCTACTACATCGGGCCGCAGTTTCGGCGCGAACGCCCGCAGAGGGGCCGCTACCGGCAGTTTTACCAGATCGGCGCGGAAGTGATCGGGCCCCCATCGTCGGGCAGCGAATCGCCGGTTCGGGATGCGGAATTACTCGAGATGCTTGCCACCCTGCTTGATCGTCTCGGGATTACCGACTGGACCCTGGAATTGAACTCCGTCGGATGTCCTAACGATCGCGCGAAGTTCAATGAGGCTTTGCGGAATGCTCTCGAACCCGTGAAGGACAAGATGTGTGGCGATTGCCAGCGCCGGGCAGTTACAAATCCGCTGCGGGTGTTCGACTGCAAGGTTCCTGAAGATCAGCCGATCATTGAGCAGCTGCCCCGCATCAGCCAGTTCCTGGATGAGCCCTGCCGGCAGCACTTTGCTTCGGTGCAGGAGATCCTGAAGTCGGTGGGCGTTCCGTTTGTGATCAACGATCGATTGGTGCGTGGTCTCGATTACTACACTCGCACCGCATTTGAATTTACACATGGTGCACTGGGGGCGCAGAATGCGATCCTTGGCGGGGGCCGCTATGACGGTTTGTCCGAAGCGATCGGTGGGCCGGCAGCTCCGGGCATTGGTTTCGCTATTGGCGAGGATCGGCTGGTGATGTCGCTCGAGGAAAAGCGATCCGCGGAGAGCGTTCTAGGCAAGCCGGGCGTATACATCGCTCCCCTGGGCGGCGGCATGAATAGCGAGGCAGCGCGGCTGGCGCGCGAGCTACGAAGGGATCGCCTGACGGTCGAGCTCGGAGATGAGGCGTTCAAACTTAA
>Ga0335070_10004311_pt1 | contig 16617 bp, 18 predicted proteins | sample Lox_Sample_13_FD_206722 | JGI IMG/M metagenome (GOLD analysis project Ga0335070, IMG submission 206722) | Soil microbial communities from Loxahatchee National Wildlife Refuge, Florida, United States - Lox_Sample_1.3 | ecosystem: Environmental > Terrestrial > Soil > Wetlands | place: USA... | reverse complement strand
CGAGGACTGACGAACGAACAGCTTCGCGCTCGTACCGGCCTGAGCTGCGGAAGGCGCCACGTCGGACACGGCCGACCTCCAGAGTCGATCTATCGGGGCAACGATTCGGGAGCGGCGATTATCCCGCGATCGTGCCGGGCTGCACAACCGGTAGCGGCCCGGGTAGCTGGCCCAGGTAGTCGACGCTCTCGTCCACGCCGCCGCGCCCGCCGACCGGCGCCACGAGCAGCTCCTCGCCGGCGCCGGCCTGGGCCAGCACGGTGCCGTCGGCGGCGACGGAGCGGCTGAGCCCGACGAACTCGAGCCTCCGGGCCGTGCCCGTCGCGTTCGCGTAGAGGTGCGGCAGCCGGTTCTCGAGCGCGCGGGCGCGGGTGGCGATCTCGTGCTCGGCGCCGTACGGCGCCATGTTCGCAGAGGAGGTGACGAGCAGCTCGGCGCCCGCCCGCGCGAGCGCCCGCACCGGCTCGGGGAACTCGACGTCGAAGCAGATCAGCGGCGCGACCGCGACGCCGGCGAGCCGCGCGAGCACGAGCTCCTGTCCCGGGCGGAAGACCGTGCGCTCGCCGGCGAAGAGCTGCGTCTTCCGGTAGACGGCGGCGAGCGTCCCGTCGCGGTCGATGCACGCGGCCGCGTTCGCGTACGTGCCGTCGGGGCTCCGCTCGGCGAAGCCGATGACGACGGCGGTGCCCGCCCGGGCCGCCGCCGCGGCGACGGTCGCGAGCTCGTCGCAGTCGGCGGGCCGCGCCGTCTCGTCGAGCGCGCGCAGGTCGTAGGCGCTGAGGAACAGCTCCGGGAAGACGGCGATGTCGACGTCCGGGTGCGCGGCGATCGCGTCCGCCGCACGCGCGGCGTTGGCCGGCGGGTCGCGCAGCACGGGCTCGATCTGGGCGAGAAGGGCCGTGTCCATTCCCGACATGATGCACCGGTCCAGCGTCTCGAACCGCCACGTCCAGGTGCCAGGCACCGGGACGTGGCTCGAGGAGACGGTCCGCCGCCGAAACGCAGGCGCCGTGCCGCATCGCGCCCACCGGTCCTCGCGGACATCTCTCCCAAACGGCCACGTCCAGGTGCCAGGCACCGGGACGTGGCTGGAAGGGAGGCGTCAGGCGCGGACGACGCGGTTTCCGCCGGCGTGCTTCGCGGCGTACATCGCCGTGTCGGCGCTCGACATCAGCTCGTCCGGCGTGACGGCGTGCTCGGGATACGCGGCGATTCCGACGGAGATCGTCGGCAGCGCCGGGCCCCGCCGCTGCGCGGTCATCGCCGAGCGCACCCGCTGCGCCACCCGCTCGGCGACGTCGGCGTCGCCGTCGACGACGAGCGCGAACTCGTCGCCGCCGACGCGATAGACGTCGTCGGCCGCCCGCACGGTCGTGAGCGCGCGCCGCGCCACCTGGCGCAGCACCTCGTCGCCCGCCTCGTGGCCCGAGCGGTCGTTGATCTCCTTCAGGCGGTCGAGGTCGAAGAGCGCGAGCGCCGCGGGCCGGCGAGGCCGGCCGAGCATGAGCTCGAGCCGCTCGTAGAACGCCCGCCGGTTGCCGGCGCCGGTGAGGGGATCGCGGCGCGCCTCCGAGAGCGCGTCCTCCGCGCGGCGGAGGCTCCCCATCGAGACCGCGGTGAGGTCGGCGACCGTCGCGAGCAGGCTCTCGGTGCGCATCGACGCATCGGCCGACACGCCGACGAGGAGCACGCCGAGACGATCGTCGCCGACGACGAGCGGAAGCGCGACCTCGTGCGGCCGGTCGGGTCGCGCCGACGAGCGCACCGGCGTTCCCGCGGCGAGCGCCTTCGCAGCCAGCCGCGGCTGCGAGGCGCTCGGCGCCGGAACGCCGCGCCGGCTCTCGAGCCGGAGCTTTCCGTGCTCGCCGACGAGGTACGCCGCGGCGAACGAGACGTCGCCGACGTCGACGAGCGCGTCCGCGACCCGCGCCGCCACTTCGGCCGGCGCCGACGAGTTCGCCAACGCGTGCGCGAGACGCACCTTCCCTCACCGCCCTCGGTTCGTGCCCTCCGGAGCCTAGAGTCCTACCGCGATCCGATGGAATCCGGAAACCCTCGACCGAGGGAGCCGCCGTCACCCGTTCGAGTTAGGCCCGCGGGAAGCCCGGCGTCGAGAGCACGGTGCCGTCGGCGAGGATCGTCAGCGCCTCGTAGCCGTCGAGCGACGCGGTCCAGGCCGGCCCGTCCCGCCCCATCGCCAATGCCGCGGTCGCGTAGGCGTCGGCGGCGCCGAGCGCGGGCCCGGTCACCGTCACCGAGAGGACGCCCTCCGGCGCGGCGCCGGTGTGGGGATCGAACACGTGCGCGCCGCGCTCGTACTGCCCCGAGGTCGCCACCGCGAGGTCGTTCGCCCGGACGACGGCCGCGATCCCGTGCCGGACGTGCGGATGCTGGATGCCGACGCGCCACGCACGCTCCGGCTCCGGGTAGCCGCGCGTGAGGATGTCGCCGCCGGCGTAGATCGAGAAGGTCGACGCCCCGGCCGCCTCGAGGATCTCGCCCGCGTGGTCGACCGACCAGCCCTTGACGAGCCCCGACGGGTCGACGTCCCCGCCGGGGCGCACGCGCGCGTCGAAGTAGCCGTCCGTGCGCTCCCTCAGCCGCTCGCACTCGTCGAGCACGCGGCGCACCGCGGGCGACGCGCCCGCGAGCGAGAGCTCGCCGCGGTTCAGCCGGCTGATCTCGCTGCCGTCCTTGTAGGTGCTGAAGGTCGCGTCCACCCAGCGCAGCCAGGCGAACACCTCGTCGACCGCCGCCTCGGGGACGCCGTCGTCGCGGACGTCGATCCGCACCGGCATCCCCATCACGTGCTCGACGCGGAGCACGTCCCTCAGAAGTTCGCCTTGTCGAGCGCGGCCTGGAGCGACTGCGCGTACGCCTCGCTCGTCATCGTCGCGCCGCCGATCAGGTCGATCTGCGCGCTCTGGAGCTGGAGCACCTCCTGCCGGAGCATCGGGATCGCCTGCTCGTTGATGAACTGCGAGCGCGGCCGTTCCGTCGGGTACGTCGCGGACACGTCGACGATCGCCTTGCCCTTGATCTTGACCGTGACCTGGATCGGGCCCCACTGCATGTCGACCGACGGGCCTTGGACCGTGCGCGTGGTGGCCGCCGGCTTCTTCTTCTTCGGCTTCGTCTTCGCGAGCGCCGGCGCGACGGGAGCGACGAGCGCGAGCGCGGAGACGACCGCCGGGATTGCCCTGCCTGCCTTGTTCATCCGTTCTCCTTCGGGTCAGAGGGCGAAGCGCTCGACGTGGACGTAGGAACGGGGCACACCGGCGCGGCGGACGCTCTTCTCGATCGCGTTCGTCATCGCGGGCGGGCCGCAGAGGAAGACCTCGCGCTCGACGACGTCGGGCACGAGCTCGCGCAGGTGCTCGGGCGAGAGCAGGCGGTCGCCGCCGGGCGCCAGGTGGTCGCCGACGACGTACGAGAGCGCCACGCCGCGCCGCTCGGCGAGCGCGTCGAGCTCGTCGCGGAAGACGACGTCCTCCTCGCGGACGACGCGGTAGAGGACGGCGACGTCGCCGCGCATCTCGTCGAGCAGGCTGCGGATCGGCGTGATCCCGATCCCGCCGGCGATGAGCAGCGCCTTGTCGCGGCGGCGCACCGCGTCGGTGAAGACGCCGAACGGGCCCTCGGCGATCACGCGCGTGCCGGGCCGCACGTCGCGGAGCGCGCGCGTGTAGCCGCCGACGCCCTTCACCGTGATCCGCAGCGACGACCCGTCCGGCGCGGCCGAGAGCGAGAACGGGTGCGCCTCCCACCAGCGGCCGCGGTGCGAGAGGAACCGCCAGAGGAAGAACTGCCCCGCGCGCGCGTGCAGCCGCTCGAGGCGGCGGCCGCCGATGCGCAGCGACACGACGTCCGGCCCTTCGGCGACGACCTCCTCGACGCGCAGGCCGAGCGCGAACGTACGCGCGAGCGGCTGGAGCACGCGGAAGACGACGAGGATCGCGAGCGTCGCGAGATACAGCGCGCGCCAGTAGTCGGCGGCGACCGGATGGACGCTCAACTCGTTGCCGGTCGGGATCTCGTGGAACCAGCTGAGCGCGATCGCCGCGTACGCGGTGAGATGCACGGCGTACCACCACTCGTACGGGAGCCGCCGCCGGACGATCACGAGCGACGTCACGACGACGACGACGAAGAGCGCGGTGCCGACGGTCGCGGTGATCATCCCCGGGTAGCTGCTCAGGAGCCGCGAGACCTCCTTCGGCACCGAGATCCGGTCCATCGACGCGTACCCGATCGTGATCAGCACGACGTGGGCGAGGACGAGGTAGAGGACGAGCTTCCCGTTGCGGCGGTGCCAGACGGTGAGCCGGTCGAAGCCGACGAGCTGCTCGAGCCACGGCAGCCGGGCGAGCAGCAGCACCTGGATCAGCGCGAGGTAGGCGCCGAGCAGTCCCGTGAGCCGGCCGAGGCTCGTGGCGAGGTCGCCCCAGGTGTGGACGGCGGAGACGCCGCCGCCGCGGTACCAGAGCCAGACGATGACCGCCGCGTTGCCGGCGGCGAGAGCCCAGAGCGCCGCGGACAGCACACGCCGCCGCGTGCGGCCGCGCCGGGGCACGAAAAGGGCAGGCGCCTGCTCGGCGACCGCGTAGCCGACCTCGCTCATCTGAGGAATATGAGCAGCGGAACCTGAAAAACCTGTGAGATTCCCCTAAGGGCTTACACGGGCCTTACGCCGGAGGCCTTCTTAGTGCCGTCTCACCTCACAGGGCACACTTATAGGCAGATGCTGGTTCTCGTGGCAGACGACGACCGTGCGGTCCGGGAGGCGCTCGAGCGGGCGCTCCAGCTCGAGGGGTTCGAGGTCGAGCTCGTCCCGGACGGCGACTCGACGCTCGCGGCGGTCGAGCAGCGGACGCCGGACGCCGTCGTCCTCGACGTGATGATGCCCGGGCTCGACGGGCTCGACGTCACCCGCCGGCTCCGCCGCGCCGGCAATCGCGTCCCGATCCTCCTGCTCACGGCCCGCGACGCGGTCGGCGACCGGGTCGAGGGGCTCGACGCCGGCGCCGACGACTACCTGCCGAAGCCGTTCGCGCTCGAGGAGCTCGTGGCGCGGCTGCGCGCGCTGCTGCGCCGTTCGCTGCCGACCGACCTCGCCGAGGTGCTCCGCTTCGCCGATCTCTCGCTCGACCTCGGCTCGATGGACGCGCGCCGCGGCGGCCGCCGCTTCGAGCTGACGACGACCGAGGCGCACCTGCTCGAGCTGTTCATGCGCAATCCCCGCCAGGTGCTCCCGCGCTCGCTCATCTACGAGCGCGTCTGGGGCTACGACTTCAGCCACTCGTCCAACGCGCTCGACGTCTACGTCGGCTACCTCCGGCGCAAGACCGAGGCCGAGGGCGAGCCGCGCCTGATCCACACGGTGCGCGGCACCGGCTACGTCCTCCGCGAGCCATGACCCTGCGCCTCCGGCTGACGCTCGTCGCGACCGCGGTCGTGGCGGTCGTGCTGAGCGCGGCGTCGCTGACCGTCTACTTCGTCATGCGGCACGAGCTGTTCAAGCAGGTCGACTCGCAGCTCGCACAGCACGCCGCGGTGCTGCAGGCTCGGCCGGACACCGCCTTCCACGGGTTCGGCCAGTACAGCGCCGACGGCTACGCGATCATCGAGTCGAACGGCACGGTCGTCGGCGGGAACTTCCGCCCGACCGTCGACGCCCCGATCAAGCAGGTCGCGAGCGGCAAGATCGACGGCTACTTCCGCACGATCGTCGTCCAGGGCTATCACATCCGCGAGGTGGTCGTCCCGATCCTCGGCCCTGGGGGCGGTGCCGTCGTCGTGGCGCGGATCGACGACAACGTCATCCACGACCTGAACCGGCTGAAGTTCATTCTCATCTTCGTCACGATCGCGGGCATCGGCGCCGCGGCGATCGGCGGCGCGCTCGTCTCGCAGACGACGCTCGCGCCGGTGCGCCGGCTCACCGCTGCGGCGGAGCGGATCGCGCGCACGCGCGACCCGAGCGAGCGCGTGCCCGAGGGCGGCCGCGACGAGCTGTCGCGGCTCGGCCATTCCTTCAACACGATGCTCGCCGCGCTCGAGGACGCGATCGAGATGCAGCGGCGCTTCGTCGCCGACGCGTCGCACGAGCTGCGCACGCCGCTGACGAGCATGCAGACGAACCTCGACGTGCTGCGCCGCCAGGATCAGCTCGATCCGCAGTCGCGCGAGCGGCTGCTCGAGGACCTCCACCGCGAGTCGCACGAGATGCGGAACCTCATCGGCGGGCTGCTCGAGCTCGCGCGCGGCGACGACCCGCGCCTCGAGCGGGAGCCCGTCCAGCTCGACGAGGTCGTCGAGGAGTCGGTCGAGCGGGCCCGCTCGCGGTTCCCGAAGGTCACGTTCGAGGCGACGCTCGAGCCGACGACGGTCGAGGGCATGCCGGACCGGCTCGAGCGCGCCGTCTGGAACCTGCTCGAGAACGCCGGCAAGTGGAGCCCCGAGGGCGAGACCGTCGAGGTCACCCTCGCCGACGGCGAGCTGCGCGTCCGCGACCACGGGCCCGGGATCGCCCCGGACGACCGCGCGCTCGTCTTCGACCGCTTCTACCGCTCGGCCGGCGCCCGCGCGATGCCGGGCTCCGGGCTCGGCCTCGCGATCGTCCGCGAGGTGGCCGAGGCGCACGGCGGCACCGTCACCGCCGAGGAGGCGCCGGGCGGGGGCACGCTGATGCGCCTCAGCCTGAACGGCACGCGCAACGGCTCGGCCCCCAACTCTTAGACCTGTTTCATCTCCGCGTGATGTCGTATGGAGGCTTCATCGACCCTCCTCTGGCCATCGACGCGGAAGCATCACGCGTCTCCGACGGTCCGGCGCCTTCCGGTTCCCCTGCAGGAAGGCGTCGCGACTGTCGGGCCTCGTCTCGGACGAGCGCGAGGGCGAGCGCCGGGCAGGCTGCGACCGCGCGCTTCGCGTGCTTCCCGAGCCCGCGCGGGACCGGCGTCCCGGGGACGATCGGGTAGCCCCACTCGTCGAGCCGGATCAGCTCCGGGACGAGCTCCGCGCACAGGCCGTGCGCGTCGCACGCGATCGGGTCGACGCGGAGGACGTCGCTCACCGCACCGCCTCCGGCCGCCGCGGCGGCAGCGGCAGGACGGCCCGCTCGGCTCGCGAGCTGCAGCGGCGGTGGTGCACGTGGAGCTCGACCTCGTGCGCGAACACGCGCAGCGCACTCTCGACGAGTCGCACGGCGCCGTCGGGGTGGCGGCACGCGCCGCGCCGCTCGAGCAGCGGCAGCCGCCGGTCGAGCGCGGCGAGGGCGCCGGCGTTCTCGTCGCGGCGCGCGATCCGGACGAGGTCGCCGGCGATCGCCGCGAGCCCGTGCACGCAGGGTCCGCACTGGCCGGCGGTCTCGCCGGCGAGCCAGCGGACGACGCGCGTCGTCTCGAGCACGCCGCACGAGGTCGCGGGCAGCGCGACGATCGCGCGCGCGCCGAGCGCTCCGCCGAGCGGCGCGAGGCCGGCGTCGGAGAGCGGCGCCGCCAGCGCCTCCGCTGCGGGCAGCCACGTGCCGAAGTAGCCGCCGACGAGGATCGCGCCGAGCTCGGTCGTCGCTCCGCCGGCCTGCGCGACGACGTCGCGCAGCGGCGTCCCGAGCGCCGCCTCGAACACGCCGGGCCGGGCGACGGCGCCCGACAGCGTCACGAGCGCGGAGCCGCGCTCGTCGCCCGCGCCGATCGCGCGGAACCAGTCGGGCCCGAAGCGGGCGATCTGCGCGAGGTGCGCGAGCGTCTCGACGTTCTGGACCAGCGTCGGCGCGCCGCCGACACCGCGCTCGAACGGCCGCGGCGGCGTGAACGTCGGCAGCGCCGGCCCGCCGTTCAGGAACCGGACGAGGGCGGTCTCCTCGCCCGAGACGAACCTGTCCGGGACGCGGGTCGCGCGGAGCGAGACGCCGCCGTCGAGCCGCGCCCGCTTCCGCTCCGCGATCGCATGCGTGACGACGTCGTGCGTGACGCGGTCGACCGCGACGATCGCCTCGCGCGCGCCGACGGTCCTCGCCGCGAGCACGGCGCCGTCGAGCACGAGGTGCGGCAGGTACGCGAGCAGCACCTTGTCCTTCCCGCTCGGCGGCTCGCCCTCCGCACCGTTGGCGACGACGACGGCGCGCCCGCGTCGCGAGGCGACCGCTTCGAGCTTGCGGGCCGTCGGGAAGCCGGCTCCTCCGCGGCCGCGCAGCCCGCTCCCGGCGACGGCCTCGACGAGCGCCCGGCCGCGCGTCGCCGGAAGCGCACCGTAACGCCGCAGGTGCGCGTCGAGCGACACCGGCCGCGCGTCCGGCCGCGTGCCGGCGAGGAGTCGCGGCAGCGTCTCCGCCGGCGGCACGCGGGCCGGCTCAGCGCGGTAGACCGTCTCGCTCATCCGCTCACTCCACCCGCGGTCCCGCGCAGCGAGCCCGCCACCGTGCCGCGCGCGCGGTCGATCGCGAGCGCGAGCGCGAGGTCGATCGTCGAGCCGGATCCGCTGCGCAGCGTCGCGTCGAGCCGGCTCCCGGCGAGCGAGACGAGCGTGCCGACGTACAGGTTCGGGATCGCCGCGGTGCCGAACGAGACGCGGCTGTCCTGAACCGTGATGCCGCCGCCGGCGAGCGGTGAGCCACGCATCCACACGCGCACCTCCCCGGCGCGCGCGACGGCGTCGATCGAGACGGTGACGCGCCCGGACGCGTCGGGCCGCGACTGGACGATCCGCCCGCGCAGCCGCCCCGCGAACGGCGGCGCCGGCAGGCTCGCGGTCGCGGCCGAGGAGCCGAGCAGCGCGGACGGCGTTCCCGAGCGCGACGCCCAGCCGGCCGAGCCGGGCCCACCCATGTACCAGAGCAGCAACGCGAAGGGAACGAGCACCGCGGCCGCCGCGGCGACGGTGCGGCCCGCGGTCCAGGCCGCCTCACCGGAGATGATCCGCCACAGGACGGCGAGCGCGACCGCGCCGGTGCACGCGGCGGCGAGCAGCGCCATCCAGCCGACCCGCGCGTCGCTGCCGGTGCCGAGGGCGTGAACGAGCGCGACCGGCCACGCGGCGTAGGCGAGCCGGTGGAGGACGCGCCACGTCCGGAGTCCGATCCGCGCGCGCAGCAGGCTCGTCAGCGCGAGCGCGAGCAGCAGGTCGAACGCGACCGCGCCGAGCCCGAGCCAGACGGGCCGGTAGGACGAGGCGAACGGGACGACGGCGTCCTTCAGCCCGATCGGCGCGAAGCCGTCCGCGACCGTCGTCAGCACGTGAACCGCGACGAAGACGATCGCGAGGAGCGAGAGGTTCCGGTGCAGCCCCGCGACGACGAAGCGCGGCAGCCGGTCGGTGCGCCAGCGCGTCGCTCCGGAGACGCCGAGGAGGACGACCGCCGTGAGCAGGAGCAGCGCGACGACGCCCGTGCCGCGGGTCAGGTACCACATCGTCCGCCCCGAGCCCGCGGCGGCGAGGGCGAAGGTCACGCCGCCTCCGCGGGCCAGCCGGCGACGCAGACCACGGTGCCGTCGGGGGCGGCCAGCCGTGCCGGCAGCCGCCGCTCCTCGAGCCAGGCGGGAGCGTCCTCGCCGAGGACGATCGCGGCGGTGCTCGCGACGTTCGCGTCGACGCAGGAGGCGGCGGCGACGGTGACCGTGCGCCACGGCGTGTCGGCGGGGCGGCCGGAACGCGGGTCGACGACGTGGTGGAGCTCCGCGTCTCCGGCACGCCAGCGACGGACTGCCGTGCCGGAGGTGGCGAGCCCGCCGCCGGCGAGCGCGATCGTCGGACCGGGCTCGTCGAGCGGCGCCGCGCAGTCGCCGGCGATCCGCACCGGCCAGCCGCCGGGCGGCGGGTCTCCGGCGAGGGCGATGTCGCCGCCGAGCGAGACGAGCACGCCGCAGCCGGCGTCCGATTGGGCGGCGCGGGCGCCGCGGTCGGCGGCGAGCGCCTTCGCGGTCGCGCCGAGGTCGAGCTCGGCCCCGGGCGGGACCCGGACGGTCGAGCGCCGCTCGTCGAGCTCGACCGCAGCGGCCGAGGGCGGCTCGAAGCGCACCTCGAACCCGTCGCGCGCGGCGACGAGGCGGAACGTGCGGTCGTAGCCGGCGAGCCGCAGCGCGCGCCCGAGCGTCGGCGAGACGAGCCCGCCGGTCGCCTCCGCCGCGCCGACCGCGACGCGAAGCGCCTCGAGCAGGAGCGGCCCGACGGCGACCGGACGTCCTGCGGACGCGTTCACGCGTGCGAGCTCGCTGTCGTCTCGGAACCGGCTGCAGGCGGCGTCGACCGCGGCGAGCTCGCGCTCGACCGCAGAGCGCGCCGTGCCGAGACGGGCCGGATCGACGACGGCGACGACGGCGGTCGTGCCGAGCGCGCCAAACGACGCAGTGCCGAGCGCGCCAAACGACGCAGCGCCGAGCGCGCAGAACGACGCAGCGCCGAGCGCGCAGAACGACGTGGACGCCGCGGTCACGAGCCGCCGGAGACGACGACGGGCGGCGCGGGCGTCGGCGCGGGAGGCGCGGGCGGCGGCGCAGGCGCGGGCGCGGGAGCCGGCGCCGGCGCCGGCGCGGAGGTCGGTGCCTGCGTCTCCTCGATGTGCCGCACGTGGCGGACGACGCGGCGCGGTGCCCGCGGCTCCGTCAGCCGGAGCGGCGTGAGCGGGCGCGCGGCGACGCGTCCGGGCTTCCGTCCCGGCACGGCGCTCGCGGCGAGCCCGGCGAACACCGCCGCGAGCGCGGCGGCGCCGGCGGTGAGCACCGCCGTCAGCCGGTGGAGCCGCCGGAGCGCCGCGTCGCGCGCGTGCGGGGCCGCGTGAGTGCGTGGTCCCACGACGCGAGTGGATCAGCGCCGGATGAGACCGCGATGAACCGAGCTCAAACGGGGGCAGGCTCGCGTCCCGGCCTGACCGCCGGACGCGACGCCGCGCGCGGCACCGACAGCCAGACGTCGGCGCCGCCGCCGGGCCGGTTCGCCGCGCCCGCCTCGGTCCCGTGCGCGTGCGCGATCAGGTCGACGATCGAGAGCCCGAGCCCGGTGCCGCCGCGTCCGCGCGCCTCGTCCGCTCGGCTGAAGCGGTCGAACGCGCGTGGGACGAAGTCGTCCGGGAAGCCCTGTCCCTCGTCGACGACGTGGAGCTCGACGATTTCGTCGCACTCCCGCGCGAACAGGACGACGTCGCCGGATCCGTGCGTGAGCGCGTTGTCGACGAGATTGCCGAGGGCCTGCTCCACGCGCTCCGGGTCGGCATCGAGCAGCGCGTCGCTCTCCTCTGCCCTGACCGAGCGATCGAGCTGCTCCGCCCGCGTCCCGAACCGCGCCGCCACCGGCACGAGCACCTCCGCGGCCGGAACCCGCTCGCGCCGGATCGGCAGCGCGCCCTGGTCGGCACGCGCGATCAGCAGCAGGTCCTCGGCGAGCCGCGACAGCCGCTCGGTCTCCTCCGCCGCGGAGCGGAGCGCCTGCTCGAGCTCCGCCTGCGAGCGCGGCCGCCGCAGCGCGAGCTCGAGCTCCGTGCGCAGGAGCGCGAGCGGCGTCCGCAGCTCGTGACTCGCGTCCGCGACGAAGCGCCGCTCGTGCTCGAACGCGGCCTGGAGCCGCGCGAGCATGTCGTTGAGCGTCGTCGCGAGCCGGGAGACCTCGTCCTTCGCGCGCGGCACCGGCAGCCGGCCCGGCGAGGCCGCGGTGACGGCGGTCGCGCGCCGCCGCATCGCCTCGACCGGGCGGAGCGCGGCGGCCGCGAGCGCGTAGCCGGCGAGCGACGCGAGCAGCAGCGCGATCGGCACCGCGAGCAGCAGCTCCCGGAACAGCCGCGTGAGCGTCTCCTCCCGCGGCTCGAGCGAGCGCGCGACGACGACCGCGTCCGCGCCCCCCCGTGCCGGGATCGCCAGCACGCGCCAGTCGCCCGGCGGCCGCTTCAGCGTGACCGAACGGACGATCTCGCGCCCGCCGGCGACCGCCCGCGCGTCGGCGGCGCCGAGCAACGGCGCGAGCGTGGCCGGAGACGAGCGCACCGCCCTTCCGTTCGCGTCGAGCAGCTGCGCGAGCGTCGTCCCGCCCGCAGCGTCCTGGTCGACGAGGTCGCGGTCCTCCTGTGCGCGCGACGAGGCCTCCGCCGCCTGCGAGCGGAGCGTCTGGTCGACCGACGAGAGCAGCGCGCCGCCGACGCGCTCGTAGACGAGCACGCCCATCCCCGCGAGCACGACCGCCATCGCGAGCGCGAAGCCGAGCGTCAGTCGCAGGCGGATCGGCAGTCTGCTCATTCCCGCTCCCGACGCCGGTAAAGCCGGCGCCTCCGCTCTCTGTTGAGCTCCGTCGAGCCTACGCTCATGCGTCCTCCCGCAGCCGGTAGCCGACGCCGCGCACGGTCTCGATCGAGTCGCAGCCGAAGGGACGGTCGATCTTCTCGCGGAGGTAGCGGACGTAGACGTCGACGACGTTCGAGCGGCTCTCGAACGCCATGTCCCATGCCCCCTCGAGCAGCTGGACGCGCGTGAGCACGGTGCCGGGCCGCCGCATGAACAGCTCGAGCAGCGCGAACTCCTTCGCCGAGAGGTCGAGCTCGGCCTCGCCGCGCCAGGCGCGATGCGCCGCCGGGTCGAGACGCAGGTCGCCGACGGCGAGCACCGTCGGCCGCTCGACCGGCGCGCGGCGCGTGAGCGCGCGCAGCCGCGCGAGCAGCTCCTCGAACGAGAACGGCTTCGCGAGGTAGTCGTCGGCGCCGGCGTCGAGGCCGGTGACGCGGTCGTCGACCGCGTCCCGCGCGGTCAGCATCAGCACCGGGCTCCAGACGCCGTCCGAGCGGAGCTTGCGGCACACGGCGAAGCCGTCGAGGCCGGGGAGCATGACGTCGAGGACGATCGCGTCGTAGTCGACGGCCTGCGCCATCCAGAGCGCCTCCTCGCCGCGCGCCGCGACGTCGGCCGACCAACCCTCCTCCCGCAGGCCGCGTGAGAGCAGGTTCCCGAGCTTCGTCTCGTCCTCGACCACGAGCACACGCATGCTCCCCATTGTGGCGGCGGCCGTCTGAAACGGCGATGAGCAGCGTCTCATCGACGCTTCATCGGCGACGCGCACGCTTGCCGGCGTGGAGACCTCCCTCCGTCCCGCGCGCCGGTCGCACCGGCCGGCGCGCGTCCCCCCGCCCCCGGCGGATCCGAGCGGCGGCGCCGACGGCAACGAGCGGCTGACCGCCGGCGCGGCGGCGCTGCTGTTCGCACTGCTCGCGGTCGAGGGCGTGACGATCGTCTTCCTGCGCCCGCTCTTCTCCGTCCACGTCTTCGTCGGGATGCTGCTGATCCCGCCCGTCGCGCTGAAGCTCGGCAGCACCGGCTGGCGGTTCGTCCGCTACTACACGGGCCGCGAGGAGTACGTCGCGAAGGGGCCGCCGCTGCTGCCGCTGCGCCTGCTCGCGCCGGTCGTCGTCCTCTCGACGGTGTCGCTGTTCGCGACCGGCGTCGCGCTCCTCGTGATCGGGCCCGGCCGCGGCATCGTGCTCGGGCTGCACAAGGCGAGCTTCGCGATCTGGTTCGTCGCGACGGCGATCCACGTGCTCGCCCACCTGCGGCGGCTGCCGAGGCTCGCGTCCGCGGACTGGCGCGAGGGCCGGGCCCGACGAGCCGTCGGCGGCTCACCCGCCCGGCGCTGGCTGCTCGCCGGCTCGATCGTCGCAGGGACGATCCTCGCCGTGGCGACCATCCAGCTCGCCCACCCGTGGGTGACGTGGATCGCCACCTTCCACGGTCACGACCACTAGGCGCGCCGGCGCTTCGACGAGGACGAGTTGCGGATCGACGTCGTCGACCGCGACGACGCCCACGTCCAACAGCCCGGGCTCCCGTTCGTCCCGTTCGGCCTCGCAGTCAGTGTGTCGCGGGCCGACGTGCGGCCATCGCGTGCACGAGCACGACCACCCAGGCGGCACCCACCTCTCGTCCTCATGTGACGTTCCCGGTCGAATACGATCGCGGCGTGCGCGAGCTCGAACCCGGCCTCTGGCACTGGACGGCACCGCACCCGGACTGGCGGCCCACCGAGCCGTGGGACCGGAACGTCTCCTCGTACGCGATCGGCGACGGCGTGCGGCTGCTGCTCTTCGACCCGATCGCGCCGCCGCGAGAGATCGCGGAGCTCGCCGCCCGGCGCGAGACTGCGATCGTGCTGACCGCACCGTGGCACGAACGCGACGCGCGCGGCCTGGTCGAGGGGCTCGGCGTGCCCGTCTACACGCCGCTCCCCGACACCGCGGAGTTCCTCGTCGAGACGTACGGCATCACCGCCGAGCAGGCCGGCGACGGCAGCCCCGACGTCGTCTGGCTCCTCAAGGAGGGGATCGGCGAGGCGCACCCGTATGCGGCGGGCGACCGGCTCGACGCCGGCGTCGAGGCGTTCCCCGGACACAAGCAGAACGACCTCGTGCTCTGGGTCGAGAGCCGGCGCGCGGTCGTCGCCGGCGACACGCTCGTCGATTTCGGGCACGGACTCGAGATCAACGAGCGGTGGCTGCAGCTCCACCGGGTCACGCGCGAGCAGGTCGTCGCGGGACTGCGCCCGCTGCTCGAGCTGCCCGTCGAGCACGTGCTGGCGACGCACGGCGGCCCGTTCGACCGGACCGACCTGGAGCGCGCGCTGTCTTCGTCCTAGCGTCGGCGGATCGCGCCGAGGGCGTAGCCGCCCTCGAGCATCGCCGGGGCGCGGCCCAGGAGGCGATCCCAGCTCGGCACATCCCAGCCGAGCGAGTCGGCGAGCCGCGTGATCATGCTGAAGAGCACGCACACCGCGGCGGCGTCGCGCAGCGCCTGCGGGGAGACGCCGGCCTCGTAGGCGCGCTCGGCGTCGCCACGCGTCAGCTCGTCGGGACGCAGCGTCAGCACCTCCAGGAAGACGAGCGCCGCCTTCAGCTCCGGGCGCAGCGGCGCCGTGCGCCAGTCCGCGACGACCGCGTCCCAGACTTCCTCACCGAGGGCGTACGACGCGACCGCGCCGTGGGAGCCCGCTCAGAATGGACACTGGTTCAGCAGCGACGTGAAGCCCGCGAACAGCTCCCGCTCGCCCGGGCTCCAGTCGGACGGGCCGCGCATGACGCGGTCGAGCTCGTCCGAGAACGGAAGCCCGAACAGCTCGGGCCGGTACATGAGCGTCTTCACGACACCGAGCGGCTCGTTACCGGTCCGCTCGCGGATCTCGGCCAGGACCGCCGCCTCCTCCGGCGCGTGCCCCGCGTCGACGACCGCGAGCCTCACCCGAGCACCTCGTCCGCGCGGTCGAGCCGGCGGAGTCCCTCCGAGATCGCCGCGGCGACCGTCTGCTCGAAGATCTCGTCCTCGGAGAAGCCGGCCGCCTTCAGCGCCTCGACGTCGCCGTCCGTGACCGAGTACGCCCGCTCGTGCACCTTGCGCAGGTACGCGGCCATCGCGTCCGGCGCCGGAGGCGTCGCGGCAACGGTCGCGCGCAACCGGTCGATGGGCTCGCTCACGCTGCGTAGAGTACTGAGCGAGGATGGCGGATCGCGCCACACGCATTCCCGCGACGGAGCTGGAGGAGCGGCGCGCGCTGCTGCTCCGGCACGTCCGGCTCGAGGGCCTCTCCGGCTACGTCCTCTTCGGCGCCGACTCCATCCAGTACTTCACCGGCTTCTGGTTTCTCTCGAACGAGCGTCCGGTCGTCTACGCCGAGAGCGCCGCCGGCGAGTCGGCCGTGTTCGTGCCGGAGTTCGAGGTCGAGCGGACGCGGGCCGAGGCCGACTTCGAGCGCATCGAGTCGTATCCGGAGTACCCCGGCGTCGAGCACCCGCTGCGGATCCTCGCGCGCGTGCTCGCGGACCTCGGCATCAGGGACGCGATCGGCGCCGACAACGACGGCTATCCCGGCATCCTCGGCTACCAGGGGCCGCCGCTCAGCGAGGTCACGGGCGCGTCGGTGGCGCCGCTCGGCGACGTGATCGAGGGGATGATGCGGCGCAAGAGCGAGAGCGAGATCGCGCTCATCCGCGAGAGCGGGCGCTGGTGCGCACACGCGCACCGGCTGCTGCAGGAGTACTCGCGGCCGGGCGCGACGGAGGCGGAGGCGAGCCTCCGCGCCGGGCACGAGACGACGCTCGCGCTGCTCGCGGAGCTCGGCGAGGTGGGCGGGCTCTCGTCCTCGTCCGGCGCCTCCGCCGGCTATCGCGGCCAGATCGGCCTGCGCAGCGCGTGGGCGCACGCCGTCGCGCACGCCATCGAGTTCCAGGCCGGCGACGTGCTCGTCACCGAGACGAGCGCGCCGATCTGGGGCTACAACGCGGAGCTCGAGCGGGCGATGATCATCGGCCCGCCGACCGACGAGATGCGCCGGCTGTTCGACCACACCGTCGCCGCGCAGGACGTCGCCTTCGCCGCGATCCGGCCGGGCGCGACCTGCGCCGACGTGGACGGCGCCGTCATGCGCTACTTCGAGGAGAACGACCTGCTCCGCTACTGGCGCCAGCACACCGGCCACGGGATCGGGCTGCGCAACCACGAGGCGCCGTTCCTCGACGTCGGCGACCACACGACGCTCGAGCCGGGGATGGTCTTCACGATCGAGCCCGGTCTCTACGACGACGCGATCGGCGGCTTCCGCCACTCCGACACCGTCGCGGTGACCGAGGACGGCGTCGAGATCCTCACGGACTACCCGCGC
>Ga0335070_10004310_pt1 | contig 16618 bp, 13 predicted proteins | sample Lox_Sample_13_FD_206722 | JGI IMG/M metagenome (GOLD analysis project Ga0335070, IMG submission 206722) | Soil microbial communities from Loxahatchee National Wildlife Refuge, Florida, United States - Lox_Sample_1.3 | ecosystem: Environmental > Terrestrial > Soil > Wetlands | place: USA... | reverse complement strand
AGGCTGGCCGTGCAGCGCGCTGGTCGGCGGGTCGAAGGTCTTCAGCACGGACAGCGCGCCGACGTCGACGCGGCCGACCGTCGAACCGACGGCGTGGCGGCGCAAATGGTCGACCAGCGCTTCGATCTCGGGCAGTTCGGGCACGCCCTTCAGTCTGCCGGTCTGAGCAAATAGGTGTCCATGATCCAGCCGTGCCGCGCGCGGGCCTCGGCCCGCAGCGTCGCGATGCGCGCCCCGACCTCCCCGACGGTGCCCGCCACCAGGAGCTCGTCGCCGGTGCCCAGGTAGGCGCCCCACCAGATGCGTGTGCCGGGCGGGCACACCTGAAACGAGCAGTCACCGTCGAGCATCACCACCGCCGAGCGGGCCAAGCCGTGCTCGCGCAGCCGCCGGCCGGTGGTGATCAGGACGGGTTCCCCGACCTCGTTGAGTGGGATGCGGTGCCGGGCCGTCAGCGCCTGCACCGCGGTGATGCCGGGAATGACGTCGAAGGTGAACGCGACTTCGGCCGCGACGGCGTCCAGGATGCGCAAGGTGCTGTCGTACAGCGACGGATCTCCCCACGCCAAAAAGGCGCCCACGCCGTCGGGACCGAGCTCGCCGGCGATGGCCGCCGCCCAGACCCGCGCCCGCGCCGCGTGCCAATCCGAAACCGCCTCGCGGTAGTCGGCCCCGGTGAAGCGCTTCGGGTCCGGGAGCTCGACGAAGCGATACCCGGGCTCTCGGATGAACCGGGCGCAGATCTCCCGGCGCAGGGCCACCAGGTCGCTTTTCGCCTCCCCCTTGTCCATCGCGAAGAACACCTGCGTGTCGTTGAGCGCATCGATCGCCTGGACGGTCAGGTAGTCCGGGTTCCCGGCTCCGATGCCGATCACGTGAATATGCCGACCCACGACGCCAGTCAACCGAATCGAAACCTGAAAGACCTAGTCGGGACCCCCAAGTACCCAGTACCATGGGTACCGTCTGAAGCAACCCGATGAAGGGACGCCGGCGCTATGACGACCGTGGTCAAGCCGAGTGGGCCGAGTCGTGAGGAGTTCTCGGACCGTCTGCTGAAAGGCTCGGTCAAGAAGTCCTACGAGCCCGTCGTCGATATCGACTGGGACGCCCCGCTGGACCCGGACAAGTTCTATCTTCCGCCGCGGCTGGTGTCGTTGTACAACACGCCGATGTGGGACGAGATGACCCGCGAGCAACAGATCGACCTGTCCCGCCAGGAACTGGTCAACACGCTGTCGGCCGGGATCTGGTTCGAGAACATGCTCAACCAATCGTTGTTGCGAACCATCCTGCACGAGGACCCCACGAGCTCCTCGACGCATTACAAGCTGACCGAGCTGGGCGACGAGACCCGCCACATGGTCATGTTCGGCAAGGCCATCGAGCGCATCGGCGCAAAGCCGGTGCGGCCCCGGCTGTTTCACCGATGGATTATCAACGCCCTGCCGCTGGCATTTCAGCGCGGCTCGATGCTGTGGGTGGCCGCCCTCATCGGCGAAGAGATCTTCGACTCGCTGCAGCGCCAGATGATGGATGACCCGGAACTGCAGCCAATCATCCAGCGCCTCATGCGGATTCACGTGACCGAGGAGGCTCGCCACATTCAGTTCGCCCGGGACGGCGCGCGCAAGCGTGTCGCCGAGATGCCGCGGCTCAACCGATGGTTCATGGCCAACATCAACGGCCTCGGCGGCTACTTCTTCAACTACTTGTTCAGCAATCCGATTCCCTATGCGCGAGTGGGTCTGGACGCGAAGCGGGCCCGAAAGACGGCGCGCACCAGCCCCCACCGCCGCGAGATGCAGGTTGCCGGCTTCGCTCCGCTGGCGGCGTTTCTGACCGAGGTGGGCCTGCTGGGTCCCATCGCGCGCCGCGGCTGGAAGCGCAGCAGGTTTCTGTGACGCGGGCGCCCGTCGTCGTCGTCGGCGCGGGAGACGGCGGCCGAAGCGCACTCGCCGCGCTGCGGGCCCTTGGCGTTTCCGACGTCGGGAGGCTCGATGGGGACGTCCTCGGGGCACGGTTCGACGACAGCACCGACACCTGGCTGCTGACGGCGGCCGGCGGCGAGACGATCCGCGCTCGCGCCGTCATCGCCGGCTACCGACCGGTGCAGGTCCCGTGGCTCCCCGATCTGCCCGGGCGTGAGGACTTCCTCGGCGAGTCGTTCCACGCGGCGCGGTGGCCACGCGAATTCGACCCTGCCGATAAGCGCGTCGCGATCATCGGGGTCGACGCCACCGCCGGTCATTACCTGCCGTGGCTGACGAAGTCGGCGGCCTCGGTCACCGTCTTCGCGCACCCGCCGCGCAGGTTCGTCACCGAGTTGCCGCTGCCCGCCACCCGCACCAAACGCTGGCTGCGCCACCGCATCCGGCCGGCCACCAGGGCCGAGCCGCGACCTGCGCTGGCGGGATCGGCCATCACTGCCGTCACCGCTTCGGGCATCCGAACCGCCGACGGCTCGGAGGATTGCGCCCACCGCGCCGACACCATCGTCTTTGCGACCGGTTTCGCGGTGCCCGATGCCACACCGGATGCGGCGCTGGTCGGCGCCGGGGGGGTGACCGCCCGGCAGGCGTGGGCCGACGGCTCGGAGCCCTACTTCGGGGTCGCCGTTCACGGCCTTCCCAACTACTTCTTCGTCGACGGCCCCGACGCCGGGGCGCAAGCGCGCTACGTCGCCGAGTGCGTCGGCCTCATGGAGCACACCGGCAGCACCCGCATCGAAGTGCGGCGCAGCAGCTACCAAGTGTTCAACGAGCGCGCCTACCTGGGGCCCGCCCAGCCCCAGCCCGCGGCATCGGCCTTCGACGTGACCTTCGGCGCACGCGGCGACGACGCGACCTACGAGGGCGCGGCGACGTTGACGACAGCCGGGGCCGAGCACCCCGTGCGCGTGCGGCTTGCGGGCCATTTGGACCCGATCGACGGCCATTACCACTGGCAAGGAACGGTTTTTGGGGGAGCCGCGCTCAACGAAACGAGAACCGCGACGCTGACGGTCGGCGAGCGCAGCGCGGCCGCGCGCATCGTCGAGCAAACGCCGTGGGGCACGTACACCGTCGCCGGTGTGGGCGCCCCACCGTACGCGCTGAGCTGACACGCGAGGGGTTCGGCGCCGATTCTGCGCACAGCGCCGTTACGGGTTTGCCGATGACGATTTTCGGGTAGTCGGGATAGTCTAATTTTCATTCCACCGGGGAGGTTGGCCACACGGGCGAAGGGGGTCGTCCCGTCGCGCGTGTGTGTCACGGCAGGCAAGCGAGCGAGAACGGCATGTTCTGCGCGATAGCGGTCGGCCCGCAAGACGGGCGTGGTATGAGCGTGCGCTTTCGAGGCGTTCCGTCGCATCGCATTTTTGCCGCCGAGGGGGGCGGGTTCTCCAGCAATTAACCGGGCGGGAATTCGAGGAGCGGGGATATGGCAGCGGAAGGCCGGATTACGACATCGCGTCCGTCTTCTTTTGAGTTCGGATTCCGTGCGCCTACGTTGCTATTGAGACACGCGCACCCGTGTGGCACTGTTTCGCAGGTCGCGATCGGCGAGGATGAAGCCGTTGACGGAAAGGGGTGGCTGCGGTGAGCGCGGTAGCTGAGTCGCCGAGTTCGCTCGCCGTGGCGACGCGAACGGACGAGTCGGTCGTCATCCTCACGGTCGAGGGCAAGCTCGATGCCAGCAGTTCCGCGGCGCTTCGGGACATGATCATGAAGACCACGCTCGACCAGCCGTCCGCCGTCATCGTCAATGTCTCCAAACTTCAAGTGCCCGCCGAATCGATATGGTCGAACTTCATCGGAGTTCGCTGGCAGGTTCACACTCGGCCCGACGTTCCGATCGTGCTCGTCTGCGCCGATCGCGGCGCCCGCGAGGCGATCACCCGCAGTGGGGTCGCCCGCTTCATGCCGGTGTATGCGACCGAGAAGGGGGCGGCGAAAGCGCTCGGCCGGCTCGCCAGCCGCGACGTGCGGCATGCCGATGCCGAACTGCCCGCCAACCTGACCAGCCTGCGCGAGTCGCGCCGGCTGGTCCGCGAGTGGCTCACCGCCTGGTCGCAGTCCACGCTCATCCCGGTCGCGTTGGTGGTCGTCAACGTGTTCGTCGAGAACGTGCTGGAACACACCGGAAGCGTGCCGATGATGCGCGTCGAGACCGATGGCACGACCGCCACCATCGCGGTGTCCGACGGCAGCAGCACACCCGCCCTGCGCCTGCCGTCGCCGGACAAGGGCATCGACGTCTCGGGGCTGGCGATCGTCGACGCGTTGTCGCGCGCCTGGGGCAGCACGCCGACGTCGTCCGGAAAGACGGTGTGGGCGGTCATCGGGCCCGAAAACCAGCTTTAGCCAGACGACAATGCAGCCCGCTTTAGCGGGGTGAGGAGGAGTCTGGCAATCCAGCTTGAGCCGGCTTGCGCCTTGTCCGGGGACCCTCGCACGGGTAAAAGTAGAACACGTTCTAATCTGGTGTGACGGTCCCTCGAGGAAGGCAGATGACGTGCGGTTCACCTACGCAGAGGCGATGACGGACTTTCGCTACTACATCCCGCTGGCCAAGGCGGCCGAGGCGGCCGGCTACCACGCCATGACGATCGCCGACAGCATCGCCTACCCTTTCGAGTCCGATTCGAAGTACCCCTACACCCCCGACGGAAATCGCGAGTTCCTGGACGGCAAGGAGTTCATCGAGGCCTTCGTGTTGACATCGGCGTTGGGCGCGGTGACCTCGACGCTGCGGTTCAACTTCTTCGTCCTCAAGTTGCCCATCCGGCCACCGGCGCTGGTGGCCAAGCAAATCGGTTCGCTGGCGGCGATGACCGACAACCGAGTGGGGTTCGGGGTCGGCACCAGTCCGTGGCCCGAGGACTACGAACTGCTGGGAGTTCCCTTTGCCAAGCGCGGCAAGCGGATGGACGAATGCATCGAAATCATTCAGGGCCTGACCACCGGTGACTACTTCGAATTCCACGGCGAGTTTTACGACATCCCGAAGACCAAGATGACCCCGGCCCCAACCAAGCCGATCCCGATCCTGATCGGCGGGCACGCCGATGCCGCGCTCCGGCGTGCGGCGCGTTTGGACGGCTGGATGCACGGCGGGGGCGATCCGGAGGAGCTCGACGGGTTACTCGCCAAGCTCAAGCGATTCCGTGAAGAAGAGGGCACGACCGGCCCGTTCGAGATTCACGTGATCTCGGTCGACGGCTTCACGGTGGACGGCGTCAGGCGGCTCGAGGACAAGGGCGTCACCGACGTGATCGTCGGCTTCCGCATCCCCTACATCACGGGCAAGGACACCGAGCCGCTGGACAACAAGATCCGCAATCTGGAGATGTTCGCCGAAAACGTGATCGCGAAGGTTTAGCGGTCACAAGGGGTCCCACTTGGGCGCCCGTTTCTCCATGTGCGCCCTGGCCGCCTCGGCCGGATTGTTGGTGAAACCGCTGAGGATCTGGGTGCGGTTCTCCAGCTCGATGGCGTGCCGCAAGCTCGGCGCGTCCAGCGCCGCGTTGAGCCCAATCTTGGTCTGCCACACGCCATACGCGTTGTTCTCCGCGATCGAGCGGGCCAGCGCCAGCGCCGCCGGCATCAGGTCATCGGGCGCCACCACCTCGTGCACCAGCTTGATGCGATAGGCCTCGGCCGCGTCGATAATGCGACCGGTCAGCATGAGTTCCCGCGCGACGCCCGCGCCGACGATCTTCGGCAGCAGGTAACTGGTGCCCATATCCATCGACGAGAAGCCGGCCTTGATGAACACCGACCCGAACCGGGCGTGTTCGGATGCGACGCGGATGTCGCTGACGAGCGTGAACGCCAGCCCACCCCCGACGGCGACGCCGTTGACCGCCGCGATCACCGGGATGGGCAGCTCGTAGATCCGGGTGAACAGGTCGGCCAGGCGAACCTGGGAGTCGTAGTTGATCTTGAAGGCCGGGGTGGTCGGTTTGGGCTTGGTCCAGGCTTGGCCCGTGCCGCTCAGATCGGCCCCCGCGCAGAATCCCCGGCCCGCGCCGGTCAGGATCGCGACCCGATAGTCGCCGCCGCCGAGCGCGTCCAGGGCTTCCTCCACGCCGTCGATCAGCGAGCCGTCGATCGCGTTCAGGCGCTCGGGCCGGTTCAGCGTGATGCGGGCGATGTCGCGCTCGAGAGTTTCGAATTCCACTGCGGGCATACGTTTCTCCTATGTCAAGCCGCTACCGGTTGGCAAGGCTGATTTCGATTTTGGTGGTCGGTGTGGAGGTGCTGGAAGACGACACGAGCCAGCCGGCGTTTGAGGCAGCGCAGTGCCTCGGTGTTGGAATCACCGAGGTTGATGCGTTTGCGGTAGTACGTCTGGCCGAGTCCGTCGAGACGGATCTGGGTGACGGCGATGCGGTGCAGGGCGGCGTTGAGTTGACGATTGCCCGAGCGGGTCATCCGTACCCGACCGGCAGTATTGCCCGACCACACCGGGATGGGAGCGACTCCGGCGTGACGGGCAAAAGCCGCCTCGCTTTTGAACCGGATAATCCCGGCGGCCTCGCCGACGAGTTTGGCTGCGGTCAACTCCGCGCAGCCAGGAAGAGCCAGCAGCGCCGGCGCGGCGGAGCGGACACGATCACCGATACGCTTGGCCAACGCGTCAATGGTTTCGGTAAGCCTGGTGATGTCAGCCAACTCGTCGCGAGCCAGCTCAGCAACCAGGCCCGGCTGCTCAGACAGCCACGTACTGAGCAGCCGACGGTGCTTGGCCAAGTCCAGTGAACGTGGCTTGGGTGCGCGTTCGGGGTCGAGTTCATGAACCCGCCATAACAAGCGGTTGATCGTCGACGTCCGTTGCGCGACAAGGTCTTCACGGCGATCCACCAGGAGCTTAAGCTCGCGCGAAACCTCGTCGTGAGAAGCCACGGGAAGGTCCGGTTCACGCAGCAACGCCCGCGCCACTGCTAGGGCGTCGATGGGATCAGACTTACCCCGGGTCCGCGCTGACGCTCGGGTCTGGGCCATTAACTTCGACGGGACCCGTACCACCTGCTGGCCGGCCGTCAACAAGTCGCGCTCTAGGCGCGCCGACAGATGCCGACAATCCTCGATGGCCCACACCACCTCGGCGCCGAAGCGCTCTCGAGCCCACCGCAACGCCTGATGATGCCCCGAGCTGGTGGCCCGGACGACCTTCTCAGCCAGCTTCTTACCGACCGAATCGACGGCCACAAAGGTGTGCGTGCGCTTGTGGACATCGGCTCCAACAACAACCATGGTGGTTGCCTCCTTCACTGTGAGGTGACGGTTGGGCCGGTCGGCGGACACATCTCAGTGGGGGCGATGCCACGCTCCTATCAAGTCACGCCGGCCGGTCCTTCACACCTGATGCCGACAAAACGCATGAACACCAACCCAAAGGCGGCACAAACCGTACGAGCCAGACACCAGGTGATCAGGATCCAACCACCGCAACAAGCGGCGACCTCACCTTGACACTGAGAAAACCGTAGGCGACATGGCTTTTTACCGACGAGGCATACCGTGGTTCTGCCGCCTAAACGAAGGAGACACCATGGCACGAACCGAGGGTGACACCTGGGACCTGGCCACCAGCGTCGGGGCCACCGCCACCATGGTCGCCGCCGCGCGAGCGGCCGCGACCAGGGGCCCGCAGCCGGTCATCACCGACGAGTACGCCGAGCCGCTGGTCCGAGCCGTCGGGTTGGACGTGTTCACCAAGTTGGCCGGCGGCGAGATCAATTCCGGCGACCTCGAGAAGGCCGTCGGATTTCCCCGGATGGTCGACACGTTCGCCGCCCGCGCCCGGTTTTACGACGACTACTTCGCCGCGGCCGGCAAGGAGGGCGTGCGCCAGGTCGTGATCGTGGCATCCGGGCTGGACGCCCGCGCGTATCGGCTTGCGTGGCCGGCCGGGACGACGGTGTACGAGATCGACCAGCCCGAGGTGATCGCGTTCAAGACCGCGACGCTGTCGGCGGTCGGCGCGGCCCCGACCGCCGAGCTCCGCACCATCGGCATCGATCTCCGCGAAGATTGGCCGGCGGCACTGCAGGAGGCCGGCTTCGACCCCGCCCAGCCCACGGCGTGGCTGGCGGAGGGGGTGCTCATCGGTTTCCTCCCGCCCGACGCCGAAGTTCGCCTGCTGGACTCGATCACCCCGCTCTCCAGCGAGGGCAGCCGATTCGCCGCCGACTTCGGAACCATCACCGGGTCCTCGGAGGAGTCGCAGGAGCAGGCGCGGCGCACGACCGAAGGCTGGCGACGGCAGGGGCTCGACATGGACATCGCCGCCCTGACCTATCCGGGCGAACACACCGACGTCGCCGCACACCTGCGCGCCGACGGGTGGGACACGACCACCTATGGGCTCAGCGACCTCTTCGCCGCGGCCGGTCTGCCGCAACTCGACGAGCCGGAGCAGCAGAGCGCGGCCGCGACGATCAGTTTCGTTCGGGCGATCAAGACCTGACCGCGAAAGTGCAACTGCCGAGGGCCTCTCTCGGGACACGCGTTGCCAGTCGCACCCTCGCGATCATGCGGACCGTTTGGCGAGCCACTCGGCCTGCATGACCAGCAGGGCCATGATCTCCAATTGTGGTGTGTCGGGGTCGAGTTCGCGGTAGCGCTGGTAGACGTTGACCACGACCCGCTCGGCATCGAGCCACGTCGCGTACTCGCCGAGGTCGACGGTGTCGGCGGCCTCGGCCCACGACAGTCCCCTGCGATGGGCGGCCTCGGCCTGCTCGGCGACGTGGGCGAGATAGCCACGGACCGCGCGGATCCCATCCGGATCGGTGACGGGGCCGTGGCCGGGCACCACCACCGGCGCGTCCAGAGCGATCATCACGTCGCAGGCCCTGATCCAGTTGGCGATGGGGCCGGCCCACACGATCGGGGTGCAGCCGATGAAGAGCAGGTCGCCGCCGAACAACACCCCCGCGTCGGGCACGTGCACCACCGAGTCCGCGGCCGTGTGAGCCGGACCCAGATTGAGCATGTCGACGCGCCGACCGCCGACCTCGACGGTCAGCTCGGCGTCGAACGTCTGGTCGGCGTTGCGCAGTGTGATGCCGCTGAAGTCGAAGGGCCCGAAGCGATCCCGCGCATACGGGGTGGCAACCGGGCCGAGGTTGGCGGTCTGCACCATGGCCAGCATCTCGGGCGCCATCCCGTGCGCGATCTCCTCGGCGGTGCCCCGGGCGGCGAGGATGCGCACCGGGGTGTCGAGCAGTTGGTTGCCGTGGGTGTGGTCGCCGTTGGAGTGGGTGATCAGCGCGTCGGTGATGGGCGCGCCATCGGTGATGGGCTTCATCGCCACGAGCATCTCGCGGGTCAGCGCCAGGTCGAACAGCGTGTCGACGAGCAGCGACGCACCCTCGCCGGCCACCAGCCCGGCGTTGCTCCACCCGTAGCCCCCGTCGGGCAGCGTCCACGCCCACACCCGGCCTGCGACCTCATGCAGGCCACGGGTGTACGGCACCTTGGCCGGCGCGCGGTTGACCCGGGCGGGGGCGGGCGCGGCGTCCGGGTTGGGCCGGGCGGCCAGGGGGTGCGGCGCGCTGCTGGCGCGCACGGTCTGCCGGGTCTCCCCCAGGCCCTCGACCCTCAGGGTGACGACGTCCCCGTCACGCAGCCAGCCGGGAAACGCTTCCAGCGCAGCGGGATTGAGGTGCTCGATGAGCGTGCAGGTCGGCACGGTCCCGGAGCCGATGACGTCGCCGGGGGTGAGCGCCACCCCGCGCGAGACATAGGAGATGACCTCGCCGAAGGTCCAGTCCATCTGGGCGGTCGAACCCGAACCGATCACGACGTCGTTGACTAGCGCGGTCACCTGCAGGTCGAGCTTGCCGTCCCGGCGGTACGGCTCCAGCTCGTCCGGCGTGACCAGATAGGGGCCCAGGGTGACCCCGCTGTCCTTGCCCTTGCCCTGCCCGATCGCGAGCTGGCCCTCCAGCTGCTGCAGGTCCCGCGCGGACCAGTCGTTGAAGATGGTGTAGCCGATGATGGCCCGTTCGGCTTGCTCGACAGAAAGGTCTTTGAGATCCCCGCCGGCAGTGCCGATGACCGCCGCGATCTCCAATTCGAAATCCTGCCAAGCGCTTCCGGGCGCCGTCGGGGCGTCGTCGTAAGGCCCCAAAACGGTTGCCGGACAGGCGAAGTAGAAGGCGGGAATGCGGTACCAGGTGTCGGCGAGCACCCGGCCGGCGCCCAGCGCCGCTTGGCAGTTGCGCATGTGGTCCAGGAAGCACAGGGAATCCCGGATCGACGGCGGGCGCGGAATCGGCGCCAGCAACCTCACCTCGCCGAGCCGCACCACCGCCGTCGGCGAACCAAACGCCTCCTCGCGGGCCTTGCGCAGACCGTCGGCACCGCGACCGATCAGGTCGAGCAGCGTCACGCCCGGCGGCATCGGATGGATGGTGTCACCGGAGAGCACCCCGATGCGTTCGCCAACAGCATCTCGATAGGTCACCCACTTCACTCGCGCACCACCTCACTTGGTTGCTTATCCGGTCGCAGCCCACGCCAACTCGATTGGCGCAACCGGTCATCCGGGGTCCACTCGCTGTAGCGCACTTCGCCGACCAGGACCGGTTCGACGAACGTCACGCCCTTGGCGTCGCGCGTGGGCAGTGGGCCATCGAACGGCGATTGGTCGCTGTGCAACGGCGCCAACGTCTTTTTCAGCTTGGCCAGGTCGCGCTCGGTGAAGCCGGTCCCGACCCGACCCGCGAAGTGCAACCCGTCGGTCGTCGGGATGCCCATCAGCAGCGAGCCGATGCCGCTGGTGCGCCCGCCCTCCCCGGCCTTCCAGCCGCCGATGACGACCTCCTGGGTGTTCCAGTTCTTGTCCTTGATCCAGGAGGCCGAACGCCGGCCCGGCTGATACGTCGAATCGCGCTTCTTGGCGACCACGCCCTCCCAGCCGTGCTTCCGTGAGTGCTCGAGCGCCTGGGCGCCATCACCGGGCAGCGGGTCGGGAACGATCAGATTGCCGTTGGCGGCAAGGGTTTCCAGCAGCTTGCGCCGGTCTTGGTAGCGTGCCCGAAGCAGCGAGCGGCCGTCCAGGTAGAGCAGGTCGAATGCCCAGTACTCGGCGCGGGAGCCGCGGCCCCGGTTCTGCATTTCGTGGAAGCTGGGCACCCCGTTCTCATCCAGGATGACGGCCTCACCGTCCAGCACCACGTGATGGTCGGCCAGATCGGCCGCGAGCGAACGTAGTTCGGGATATTCCTTGGTGACTTCGCGGCCGCGCCGGGACCGTATCCGCACTGCGCCGTGATCGGCCTCCACCAGGATCCGGTAGCCGTCCCACTTGCCTTCGAATGCCCACTGACCGGCCTTGAGCGCGGCCACCGAGCCCTCCGAGGCGAGCATCGGGGTGATGGAGTCGAAGTCGAAGACCTTCTGATCCTTCATCCGGTGCGCCAGCCACTGGTCGCCGTTGGTCTGAATCAGCGCGTAGCGCCCGGAAATCCGGTTGCCGTGCAGGTTGACGATGACCTCCCCATTTTCGCCGGAGTCATTGAACTTCTCGGCTTCGTAGGTCCCGGAATCCCAGATGACGACCTTGCCGGCGCCGTATTCGCCCTTGGGGATGGTTCCCTCGAACGCGCCGTACTCCAGCGGATGGTCCTCGGTGTGCACCGCCAGGTGATTGACGGACGTGGTTTCGGGCAGGTTCTTGGGCACCGCCCACGACACCAGCACGCCATCGTGCTCCAGCCGGAAGTCGTAATGCAGCCGGCGGGCGTGGTGCTCCTGGATGACAAACGTATTGCCGTGGCCGGTAACGGGTCTCGCCGATTTCCCGGTCGGCACCGGCTCGGGGGTTTTCGACGCGTCGCGCATGGTGCGGTACTTGGTCAGCCGATCCCGGGCGGGCAAGTCCGCGTCGAGCATTGCCAGCAGATCGCCGTCGCGCGTGACCCGTTCGAGCACCTCGTCGTAGCGCAAATGACGCAGCCCCGGGTCTTTGAGCTCCTCCCACGTGCGCGGCGCCGCGACGGTCGGCTGTTCACGCCCGCGCAGCGAGTACGGCGCGATGGTCGTCTTGGAGCCGTTGTTCTGGCTCCAGTCGACAAACACTCTGCCCGCGCGCAGGCTCTTGGTCATGGTCGACGTGACCAACTTGGGCATGGTCGTTTCCAGTTGCTGGGCAACACGTTTGGCCAACACCGTGGCGCCCCTGCTGCTGACCGGCTTGTCCAGCGGCGCGTAAAGGTGCAAACCCTTGCTGCCGCTGGTGAGCGGGAAAGTGGTCAGCCCGATGTCGGTCATCAGATCCCGCACGGCATGGGCCACTTCGCACAGCTGGGGCATCGTCACGCCTTCGCCGGGGTCCAGGTCGAACACCAATCGCGTTGCGGGGCCGGGCTTGAGCTGCTCGGCCCGGCTCCGGGTCCACTCGGCGACGAACCGCCACTGCGGCACGTGCACCTCCAGCGCGGCCTGCTGGGCGATCCAGGCCAGCGCGTCGGGGCTGTCGATGATGGGATAGGTCGTCGTCCCGGAGCGGTGGGTGACGCCGGCCCGCAGCAGCCAGTCCGGCGCCGAGGATGCCAGCTGCTTTTCGAAGAAGGACTCCTGTTCGACGCCGTTGGGCCAGCGCTTGCGGGTGGCCGGGCGTCCGGCGATGTGCGGCAGCATCACCTCGGCGATGCGGGTGTAGTAGTCGAAAACGTCGGCTTTGGTGGTGCCGGTCGCGGGATACAGCACCTTGTCGGCGTTGGTCAGCCTGACCCGCGCGCGCGGTGTTGAGCCCATGATGTCAACGTACGTCCTGAGCGGGCACACCTGAAGCCACCGCGAAAGCGGTAGCGCACGCGCTACCGGGTCCGCGCCGCGCTGCGCGGTCCGCCCGTTGGGGGCCGGGCGCCGGTACCGTCGACACCGTGGTCCGGCTGAGCAGCGCCACCCTGGGGCGGCTGCCGATCGCGACACCGAGCTATGACCGTGACGGCGTCGTGGTCGGCATCGCGCATTTCGGGGTCGGCGGGTTTCACCGCGCCCATCAGGCGGCCTACCTCGATCGGTTGCTGGAGCGGGGTCTGGCGCGGGACTGGGGCATCTGCGGCATCGGGGTGATGCCGGCCGACCGCCGGATGCGCGACGTGCTGCACGCCCAGGACGGCCTGTACACGCTGATCTTGGAGCATCCCGACGGCAACCGCGAAGCGCGGGTGATCGGCTCGATCGTCGGCTACCGCTTCGCACCCGACGATCCCGCGGCGACGATCGAGCTGCTGGCCGCACCGACGACCCGCATCGTCTCGATGACCATCACCGAGGGCGGCTACCAGATCAGGGACCCGGGGTCGGTTTTCGGTCTGATCGCCGAGGCCCTGGCCCGGCGCCGGGATCGCGGCATCGCCGCGCCGACGATCGTTTCGTGCGACAACATCGAGCACAACGGCGACGTCGCGCGCCGCGCCGTCATCGCGCATGCCGATTTGCTCCGCCCCGGCCTGGGCGACTGGGTCGCCGGGCACGCCCGGTTCCCGTGCTCGATGGTGGACCGCATCACGCCGGTCACCACCGGCGACTTCGTGGCCGCCGTGGAGCGCGACTTCGGGGTCGCCGACCGGTGGCCGGTGCTGGCGGAGGGGTTCGCCTCGTGGGTGATCGAGGACGATTTCGCCGACGGCAGGCCGCCGCTGGAAGAGGCGGGCGTGCTGTTGGTCGACGACGTGACCCCGTACGAGGCGATGAAGCTGCGGCTGCTCAACGCCGGACACCAGTGCCTGTGCTACTTCGCCGCGCTGTTCGGATACCGCATGGTGCACGACGCGGCGCGCGACCCGTTGTTGGCCGAATTCCTGCTGGCCTATTTCGACTCCGAGGCCGTGCCGACGCTGCGCGCCGTTCCCGGCATCGACCTGCGCGCCTACACGCGCGGGCTCATCGAACGCTTCGCCAACCCCGGGGTCGGGGACACCGTGGCGCGGTTGTGCGCCTACTCGTCGGACCGGATCCCGAAATGGCTGCTTCCGGTGATCCGCGACAACCTGCGCACCGGGGGACCGATCCGGCTGGCGTCGGCGACGGTCGCGAGTTGGGCGCGCTACGCCGAGGCGGTCGACGAGCGTGGCGCACCCATCGAGGTCGTCGACAACATGGCGGATTCGCTGGTGGCGGTCGCCCGGTCGCAGCGTCTGCATCCGACCGCGTTCATCGAGAACGCGGAACTGTTCGGCGATCTCGCGCACCAACCCCGCTTCGTCGAGGCCTACCGCCGGGCGCTGGATTCGTTGCATACGCGCGGTGCTCGCGCGACCCTCGACACGTTGCTGCACGGCGGGGAAGACTGATGCCATGGCTCGCGGGCTGGTGATCGGCGAGGCGTTGATCGACATCGTCGACCATGTCGAATACGTCGGCGGCAGTCCGCTCAACGTCGCAGTCGGACTCGCCAGGCTGGGTCGCGATGTCGACTTCTTGACCCACATCGGAGACGACGAACGCGGCCGCCGCATCGCCGACTACGTCAATGCCGCCGGCGCACAACTGGTTGCGGGAAGCGCGTCGGCCGAGCGAACGCCGACCGCGGTGGCGACGATCGCAGAGGACGGGTCGGTGTCCTACACCTTCGACCTGGATTGGCAGCTTTCCGGCACCCCCGAGGTCGCGCCGCCGTTGTTCGTGCACACCGGATCGATCGCGGCCGTGCGCGAGCCGGGCTGCCTGGCGGTCGCGGCGCTGCTCGACACCTACCGGGTGTCGGCCACGGTCAGTCTCGACCCCAACGTGCGCCCGTCGCTCATCGACGATCCGGACGCGGCACGCGACCGCATCGCCCGCCTCGTCGAGCGCAGCGACATCGTCAAGGCCAGCGACGAGGATCTGAGGTGGATCGATCCCGACCACGAACCCGACTGGACGGCCCGAAGCTGGCTGGCGTCGGGGCCCGCGCTCGTCGTCGTGACGATGGGCGGGCGGGGCGCGCTGGCGTTCTGCTCGGCCGGCCGGGTCAGGGTGGCCGCCAGGCCGGTTCCGGTGGTGGACACCGTCGGCGCCGGCGACGCGTTCACGGTCGGACTGCTCGACGCGCTCTGGGGATCACTGGGGGCCGACCGGCGCGCCGCCCTGGGTGGGATCGGGCTCGATGCGCTGACGGCGGCGCTCGAATCCGCCAGCCTGTTGTCGGCGCTGACCGTCGGCCGCGCCGGTGCCGATCTACCCGACCGGGCCGCCCTGCAAGCCCATGCCACCTAGGCACGAAGTTAGCTGTGCGCGAATGTAGCGCCGGGGCGGCACGCTGCGCTGTTTTGCTGGGGGCGGTATGGGCATACTGAGTGCATGCGCTCCATCTGGAAGGGTTCGATCGCGTTCGGGCTGGTGAACGTCCCGGTCAAGGTGTACAGCGCCACCGAGGACCACGACATCAAGTTCCATCAGGTGCACGCCAAGGACAACGGCCGCATCCGCTACCAACGCGTCTGCGAGAAAGACGGCGAGGTCGTCGAATACCGTGACATCGCCCGGGCCTACGAGTCCGACGACGGCCGATCGGTGATCATCACCGACGACGACATCGCGACCCTGCCCGAAGAGCGCACCCGCGAAATCGAAGTGCTCGAGTTCGTTCCGGCCAGCGAGGTCGACCCGATGCTGTTCGACCGCAGCTACTTCCTCGAGCCCGATTCCAAGTCGTCCAAATCCTATGTGCTGCTGGCCAAGACGCTCGCCGAGAGCGATCGGATGGCAATCGTTCACTTCACGCTGCGCAACAAGACGAGGCTGGCCGCGTTGCGCGTTAAGGACTTTGGCAAGCGCGACGTCATGGTGGTGCACACCCTGTTGTGGCCCGACGAGATCCGCGATCCCGACTTCCCGGTGCTGGACAAGGAGGTCGACATCAAGCCCGCCGAGCTCAAGATGGCCGGGCAGGTGGTGGAGTCGATGGCCGATGACTTCAACCCCGACCGCTACCACGACACCTACCAGGAGCAGCTGCAGGAGTTGATCGACGCGAAACTCGAAGGCGGCGAAGCCTTTACCGTCGAGGAGCAGCCAAAGGAACTGGATGAGACCGAAGACGTCTCCGACCTGCTGGCGAAGCTGGAGGCCAGCGTGAAGGCGCGTTCCGGCGACGGCAAGGCGCCGGCCAAGAAGGCTGGAGCCAGTTCGGGGGCCAAGAAGTCCCCCGCGAAGAAGGCTGGAGCCAGTTCGGGGACCAAGAAGGCTCCGGCGAAGAAGGCCGCGGCGAAGTCCTGAGCGGACTCAGCGCCGCCGGGTGGACACGAAGCGAAATCCCGCGGCCATCAGGTTGATCACCGCGACGATGATGATCAGGGTCAGCGCCGCGCCCCAGATCCGCAGGAAACCGGCGTGCTCCGGGTTGGTGAGCTCGGTGTAGATCAGCAGCGGCAGCGAGGCCATGTTGCCGTGGAACATGTCGAGGTTGATCGAGCGGCTGTAGCCCACCAGCACCAGCACCGGGGCCGTTTCGCCGATGACGCGCGCGATCGACAACAAGATCCCGGAGACAATGCCCGGCATCGCGATCGGGATGACGATCCGCACGATCGTCTTCCACTTGGGAACGCCCAGCGCGTAGCTGGCTTCTCGCAGGTCGTCGGGCACCAGCCTAAGCATCTCCTCGGTGGACCGCACCACGACCGGCAACA
>Ga0335070_10004309_pt1 | contig 16619 bp, 19 predicted proteins | sample Lox_Sample_13_FD_206722 | JGI IMG/M metagenome (GOLD analysis project Ga0335070, IMG submission 206722) | Soil microbial communities from Loxahatchee National Wildlife Refuge, Florida, United States - Lox_Sample_1.3 | ecosystem: Environmental > Terrestrial > Soil > Wetlands | place: USA... | reverse complement strand
AGGGCGTCCAATTCAGCTTTTTCTTCCAAATTCATTCCAAATCTCCTGGGCAGTACTGCAGGGGCTCTGCCTGCAGGAACAAAGTGGGTTCAACAGCAACACATAGCGGATTATGGGTTGCGATTACGCGGGCCGGGAGTTTTCCCTCCCGCCAGCAGTTGGGGCAGAAATCGAAGCTTCATGACCGGGTCATGTTGAAGGTTCCGCTCCCGCTGCAGCCCAGTCCGCTCAGCGTCCACTGGCCGCTGATGGTGTTCCCCTTGGCATTGCCGTTGAGGGTCAGCATGTCTCCGGTCGGGTTCGTGGAACTGATCGTCATCCCGAATGACCCGGTAACGTTGCCACTGAAATTGCCCGACAAGCTAAAGGTGCCAGTCTCGGTGCCGGCATTCTTGAAGCACGGCGAAGCCGACGTGAAAGTGAAGTTGCTGATAGTGACGCTGCCGTCGCCATTCTCCACGAGCGACGTTCCGAACGTAAAAACGGGATTGTTGGAAGAGTCCGTGAGCGTTGCCTTCCATGTGCCGTTGATATTCGCATTGGAAGAGTTGGAACCGCAGCCGACAGTAATAATGCCCGCCATCAGTAATAGGGCTAACGCAAACTGCTTCATGAAAAGTTTCCTCGGTTTCAGCCGTGCGAAGAGGCGCTACTACTGGATTCCATCTTGTGCGGCCGGTGGCTTCGGTCCGCAGCGGAGCTTGCTACTAGTTAAAACACAAACAAGGGCGGGAAGTTGCTGTCGCGTAAGTGATTGAAAGCAGGATTGTTGACCTTAATCCACAGGATCAAGGAAGCCGTGCCGAGGTATTTGCCACAGATCTGGACGCTTCTGAGGAGGACTGGAATCTCGTTGCCTGAGGAAGCTGTCTGGGATTTGCAGACTGTCGACTAGATCGAAGAAGTCTTGCCATGACAGCGCGGTTGGCACCGGGTCGCTCTTCGTTGATACTGTCTTACTGTCTTTCGAATTCTCGAAACTTTTCTCCCCTTACAATCCACCCAGGTTTCGCCACAAACTAGAGTCTAACCTGTTGATGCTCGGATCGTCTCGCCGATAGCGGACAGTAACGGGTTCTCCCGCCTTCAATCTGTCATTGATATTCATGTCGCAGGCCTCGGAAGACCACGGAGCCCAGGAGGACTCGCCGGTGTACGGTCCATCGTCGCCAACCGAGAACTCGTACACAACCACGAGGCGCACCTCGCGACTGCGCTGCAGGTCCACCGCGGTGATCACACCTTCGGCTTTCGGCCAGCGCCAGGACAGGAAACGACACGTAGTTGTACAAGTCGTTGAACATCTGTGATCAAGGAGCGGCCTACTGCGAGATGCTTCCGCTGCCTTTGCCGGCTTCGAGCCTGCAGCGTCGTTGTCGAATGAACCCAACAACCATCATCCCCAGCCCCACCCCCATCAGCAACCCGACCGCAAAATCGGAGAACCGGTCGCGCATGAAGTTATGCCAAAGCAGCGCCGACGACATCATCAGCAGACCGATGGGGATGAACGGACTTATCTTGCGTCGAGACATACGTCCTCCTGGAAGTGCGACTGTGTGGACGCGGGCGACTCGCCCGCGCCTCTCTTACGCGCCCCGCTTCGTTTTCAACTCCGCCAGCAAATGTTCAATCCGATCCTGCTTCTCAAGTGCCGCCAATCGGTCGTCAATGTTGTCGGCTGCAATTTCAGACTTCGCCTGGCTGACGGCTTCCGTATGCGCCACCTTGCGCTTCATGCGATCGAAGGCCGCGGCTTTCGATCCGTCGCCTGACGCCATACGCGCGTCGCTGGCCTTGCCTACGGCGCGCGCCCGGCGATGCTGCGCAATCAGCACGTCCGCCTTTGCTTCCGCTTCGGTCAGCTTCTGCTCGAGTTGGCGCAGCGCTCCCTTCAGGTTTTCCACCTGCGCCTTCTGATCGTTCACCTGCTGCGCGAAGTTGTCGCTCAACTCGCGAAAGCTTTCCACGCGTTGCAGCGACGCCCGGGCCAGGTCGTCTTCTTTCTTGTCGACGGCCAGTTCCGCCTTGCGCATCCACTCGGCGATCTTTTCTTCGTTTTCTTTCTGCTTCTTCTCCAACAGGTGCTGGTCAGCAATGGCAATCGCCACCTGCGTCTTGACCTGCAAAAGCTGGTTCTGCATGTCGAGAATTACCTGCTTGATCATCTTTTCCGGGTCTTCGGCCTTGTCGATCAGGTCGTTGAGATTGGCCCGAACTAATGTGGAAACGCGCTCCAGTAGTGCCATGGTGAACCCCCTTCTTAGCTATGAGCTATCAACCGCCAGTCTTCAGCCACTGCGCGGCCTGGTTCTTCTTGGTTGCGTCTTGCTTTCTCGAAAAATTTCCGCGTGCTACGCCTGCTCCGATCACGATCCCGATGACTGCGATCCCGGCCGCAATCGGTTGCGCGAGGTAGCCGCTGATCAGACCCACTGCGGCAACAAGCGCACAGCCGAGCGTGACGGCCGTTCCGATCCTTCGATTGGTCGTCATGCTTGTTTCCTCTCCTCGTGCGCACGATGCATCAGTTCGCACTCCGGACAGTCGACTGGTTTGCGGCGCATGGCGCTGCCCAGCACCATTCCAACGGCTACTCCGATGGCGAGCCAAACGCCGATATGTCCCGCCGCAACGCCGAACGCCACGCCCAAACCCGCGCCCAGCGCCAGCCCCCATCCCGTGTACTTCGATTTGTTCGTCATACGCTTACTCTCAGTTCTGGTTCCTTCCATATCTCGAACCACTCATCTGCGGGGACCGGGCCCCGGCCCGTCCCCGCACCCCTCGCTTACGCTTTCGGCAACTCGGGCGGCTTTGGTCCTTTGTCGCCGATCTGCCGCACCTTGCCCAACAGTTCTGACAGCGGCATGCCTGAGAGCGTTTCGAACAACGCGGGCACCTGCGCCGCCATCTTGGTGATGTCGCCGGTGATCTTGTTCATGCCGGCGGCTTCGCCGTTTCCGGTGGAGACGATCGTGATCTTGTCGACGTTGGCCAGCGGACTCGCCAATGCCTTGACGACTTCTGGCATGCTGGCAAACAACCGGTCGATCACGGCCGCCTGGTTGTATTCCTGGAAGGCCTCGGCCTTCACGTTCATCGCCTTCGCTTCGGCCTCGCCCTTCTTGAAGATGATCTCGGCCTCGGCTTCACCCTGAGCGCGAATCGAAGACGCTTGTCCTTCGGCTTCCGCGATCAGACGCTGTTTCTCGGCGGCAGCCAGAGTCTCAATGCGTTGACGCTCAATCTCCGCCCCCTTCAACACGGTCGCGATGAGCTCCTTCTCGCGGCGATTGATCTCGGCCTCCTGCACCTTGACCTGCTGCTCTTTCTCGATCTGCTGCACCTTCACCTGCTCAGCCACCACCTGCTGCTGCATGATGTTGGTCTGGATGTCGTACGCCTTGTCGGCTTGCGCTTGCTGCCGCTTGGTGACTTCCAGGTATTGCGCTTTCTTGATTTCCAGGTCGCGTTGCGCCTCCGCCTGCTTGGCCAACGACAACGTCTCCGCCAGCACCCGCTCCTGGTCGGCTTGCGCTTTGGCCACTGCGGATTCCCGCGTCGCCAGGGCGCGTCGAATGGCTGTATCGCGATCCGCTTCCGCCGCTGCCACGTCCGCGTCACGCTTGATGCGGGCCACGTCGGGGCGTCCCATGTTCGTGATGTACTCGTTCTTGTCGCGCACTTCTTTAATGGTGAACGAGATGACCTCGAGTCCCATCTTGTTCATGTCATCGGCGCACGTGCCGCGCATCCGGTCCGACACCATTTCCGGCTGCTTCACGATTTCTTCCACCGTGAGTTGGCCAATGATGCCGCGCAGGTGGCCTTCCATCACCAGGCGGATCAGGCCTTCGCGCTCCTGATCCGTCTTAGTCAGAAATTGCTCGGCCGCTGTCAGAATCGATTCCGTGTCGGACTTTACCTTGATCTGCGCCACGGCTTCGACCGTCACGGCCACGCCCTGCTTAGTGTAGAGATCCTGCTGCGGGGCTACATCGAACGACATAAGCTCCAGGCTAAGGTCGCGACAAAGCTCCATCATCGGCAGCACGACCGTGCCCCGCCCACTGATCACGCGCCGTCCCCGGAACCCATACACGATCAAAGCCTCATGTGGTCCAGCCTTGCGATACAGCCGAGCCAGGGTGCCGACCAGAAATAGAACGGCCATTACGCTTAGGCCGGCAATAATCCAGATTTCCATCATTTTTGACATCTCGAACATAAACGCCTCCTCCTACCAGTTCAGGTTCAGGACAACGTTCCGCTTGAGTCACGCGACGCCGGGGAGAGCGGGCCCACCAACTCCGAATGGGCCGGCTGGGAGTGCAAACTGAAATCGATAATCTTGTGGTTCCCATACCAGGAGAATCCCAACACCACATACGAAATCACTAACGCAGGCCATGCCGCCTGCGGCTTCAGCGTGCGCGTGGCGAAGCACGCCACCGTGAACAGAATCAGCAGCACGCCCATAATGCCGAGACCCAGATCCAGCGCCCCGTCCTTCGAGGTAAATCCATTGGGCTGGCCTTCGGCATTGAAGTGGACGGCTACTCTCTCGGGCAGTTGCTCCCAGTTCTGGCGATACTCCATCCACGAAAGCGGCAGCGCAATCCACATCAGCAAGATCAGAAACACTGGCGGTTTGTACCATTCGCGATTCATCGTTCTCCTCTGCCAAGGTCTTAGTGATTCGGTCGTTTGGGTCTTGGGTGTTAGGCGTTTGGTGTTGCACTTCGTAAAACCTAAGACCTAAGACCTAGGACCTATAAGACCCGAAACCAAGATCCGCGGAAGTGTTCAACGTCCAGCCAATTTCTTTGCCGCAGGCTCGTCTTCCTCGCCGGACATCTCGCTCCACAAGCGAACGTAGGCAAGTCCCTTCTCGTAGCGCGTCACCACGACTTCGGTGCCTTTCGCCATCGCGCTTCCGTCTTCGCTGCGCGCGCCGCATACTCGCCGCGTTCCCGCCTGCGAATAAATCAACTCTCCAGTTCCGCCCTGCCGGATGGGTACGCAGAGCTTGCCCAATACTCCGACCATGTCGTAATCCTCCGGATCCATGTTTTCCTCCTCCGACATCAGTACCCTGCTCAGAAAGAAGAAGACAATTGCCCCGCCAACCAGGCCGACCAAAATCGAAATCGACAACTCGAATCCCACGCGCAACACCGAGAACCGGCTCAGTAGATATCCAGTCCCTCCAAACCAGGCCAGAAACGCCGCAATTGTCGGAGGATTGAATGGCGAAACTCCTCCCCCGCGGTGCGCTTGATCCGAACTCGAACCATGTCCGCCAGCGTCCGCGCCATGTGCCGCGGCGGGCGCATGTCCCGCCATACCGTGTCCTGTTCCAACATGCGGAACAGCGTGCCCATGAAAATGCGGCATATGCAGGCGTCCCATGCGCGGACTTCCGAACACGAACGAAATGAAACTGAAACAGAACCCGACCGCGAAGCAGATCAGATAAAAATCCGACCAGGTAAACGATGACGTCATCGGATTCACCTCCCCTCCGCACCCGCGGCACGGTGATGATGATTTCCCGCCACAGCCAGTTCAGGGCGCAACGCCTCAAGCAACCTGTCAGCCAGCCCCGGCGTATCGAGAATCGCCCCCAGCAGCAACAGAGACCGCCGCGTATCTTTCTCGCGCGCCGCCTTGATCAGCACATGGCTGATCTCCGGATCGTTCGCGAACTTCTCCGAACCCTGCAACAGCCAGACGTCGATCTGCCCTTCCACCGTCCGCAGATCCGAGGTCAACTCGGTGTGATACCCCTCGGGGTCATCCACCAGAAATCCCGGATGCACCTTGAAAAACTTCGCCAGCAACGCCCGCGACGATTGCGTCATATGCGGGCGCGCTCCGCTCTCGATCTGCGACAAATACGACTGGCTGATGCCCTTGCCTTTCCCGGTCTCGTTTTCAATGGCACGGACAAGCTCAAGCTGCGTCATCGGCCGGCCCAGTCCCCGGAGAGACCCCTCGACTTCCCGCAGGTACCGGATTTTCTCGCCCAGCTTCATAAGACCATCCGCGCCATATTCCAAATCGAGATAGTTATATTGCAATTTGCAATGTTTGTCAAGAAGTGTATATGTCCGTATTTTCATGAGGTTAGCTGGAAATCCCCGTGGGAGGACCGCAAATCTCTTGTCTACGACCCGCTATCCGGAGAGTAAAGCGCCGCGCTAATAGCTCATTACTCACTGCTCATAGCTCGTAGCTCGTGTCTCGCAACTCGAAGCTCGTGGCAAAAAAAAACGCCCCCGGCTGGCCCGGGGGCGTCTCTCGGCTTCACTCTACTGCTCTGCGTTGGGACACTCGAAGTTACTGCTTACGGCCGTTGTGCTTGTCGCGGTAGATCTTATTCGACTGACGGTTTTGCTGTCGGTTGACCTTCGCCTTCTCTTGAGGCGTTAGTGTCCCGCCATTCGCGGCGCGATCGTTGCGCACTTCGTTATTGATGCGCGCCTGGTTCTGTTCCAGATGCGAGGCTTCGCCAGCGGTCAGTTGTCCGCTCTTTACGCCCTGAGCAATGCGATCTTGCTGGTTCTCTTGCCGCTGTCCGACTTCACTTTTTGGCGTCGTGTTCTGCGTCGCCGCGTTGTGCTTGTCCCGATAGATCTGGTTCGACACCTTGTTTTGCTGCTGGTTGATCGTCGATTTATCCGCGGCGGTCAGTTTGCCGTTGTCCAGCTTGCGCATGTCGCGCTCTTCCTGGTTGATGGCGCCTTCTTTCTTCTCCAGGTTCGAAGTTTCGCCGGCAGTCAGTTGTCCGCTCTGCACTCCGTTGGCAATGCGGTCCTGCTGGTTCTCTTTGCGGTCTTGAATACTCTCGCCCGTTACCGGGGCCGAACTGGTGCTCTGGGCCACAACTGGCAGCGACACCATCGCGAGCGCTGCGCCAAACAACGTCATCTTCCAAGTGCTCTTCATAGAATCTCTCCGTTGGTTTGTTACTTCTTGTGTGTTGTGGCCACACCGGAAAGAAACCCGCAATGTCAAGAAATGTTGCGGAACGCCCGCCCCGCGGGCTAAGTCACAGATACGCAAACAGATAATCCCTGGGCTTACTGCGGCAGTGTCATGAGAAAGGTTCCTCCGCTATTGCACCCTGCGAATCCGGTGAGCGTCCAGTTGCCGGAAATTCTTCCATTGCTGTCGCGCGTGCCCGTCAGGGTGGCGACATTTTCCACCTCAGTATCCAAAATGGTGGACACAGTCATGGTGAATGGCCCGGTTTGGAAGCCACCAGAATTTCCGGTAGCTGTAAACGTTCCCGACTGACTCGTGGTTGACACGAAGCACGGCGAGGGACTCATGATCGCAAAGTTGCTGATGGTCAATGCGGCCCCGCTACCCTGCGCGAGATCGGCGTTAAACACCAAGGCATGCAAGCCGTCTGGATTCTGTAGGTCGGCGGTCCAGAAGCCGTTGATACTCTTGGGAGCGGAAGTGGATGATCCGCCGCCACAGGCGCTGAGCACGAGCGTAAGCAACACGAGGGAAGTCACACCGATCCGTTTCATACACGCCTCCTGTCCACGCCAACACACTATTTTAAGAAAAGTTGCGTCGCGGAAGCCAAAAATTCCGAACCTCTATAAGCCCGCTTCGATCCGCGAACGAGGATCCAGATAATCGCGCAGCGCGTCCCCGATGAAATTGAAGCTGAGCACCGCCAGCATCACCGCGAGCGCGGGAAAGAAAACCAGATGCGGCGACTCGAACAGGTGCGCCCGCCCGTCGTTAAGCATGGTCCCCCAACTTGCGGTCGGCGGAGGGACGCCCAGGCCCAGAAAGCTCATGGTCGCTTCAGCAAGAATCGCGCCAGCCATTCCAATCGCCGCCTGCACTACCACTGGCTGAATGATATTGGGCAGAATGTGGCGCACGATAATGCGCAGATCGCTCGCGCCCAAAGCGCGCGCTGCTTCCACGAATTCGCGTTCCCGCGCCGCCAACACTTGGCCGCGGACCAGGCGCGCGTACCCGACCCATCCACCCAGAGAAAGCGCGAGCACCAGATTAAATATGCCCGGGCCACGAAACGCAACAAACGCAATGGCCAACAGGATTCCGGGGAAGGACAAGAACGCGTTCATCAGGATCACGTTGACGAAACGATCGATTGCTCCCCCGTAATATCCAGCGATGGAACCGACCACGAGTCCAATGCCCAGCGAAGTCAGCACAACGCACGTCCCCACCAGCATGGAGATGCGCGCGCCGTAAATGACACGCGAGAGAATGTCGCGGCCCAGCTCGTCCGTGCCCAACCAATGTGCATGCGAAGCGGAGTCGAGGCGTGCGGGAAGGTTAATCGCCGCCGGATCCTGCGGCGCGATCCACGGCGCGAACACGGCGAACATCACGAACAACGCAACCAGCACAACGCCCACAGCCGCCAAAGGATTATGCCGGGCGTTGCGCATTACACCGCTGCGAAATGAGACGGAGGCAGTTGCCATGCGGATTTATCTTATCCGCGCGGACAGGACTTCGCCAAAGAAAGTGGCTGCGCGAAACCAAAGTTGAAAGCTTCCCTGTGCCGGAAGATCTACGCTGCTCGCCGCATCTCAATCGGTTCCCGCCGCGTGTATGGCGGACGCACGATCAACGGAATCACCGCGCTGCACAACATCACGACCGCGATGATGTACAGCGCCTGCGAGTAGTGGCCGGTGCTCTGGCGGATTCTCGCAATCAGCATCGGCCCGAACAGCCCGGCGAATCCCCACGCAGTAATCATCAGCCCGTAAATCGAGCCGATGTTCTCCGGGCCAAAGTAATCCGCGGCAAACGCAGGCATGGTGCCGAATCCCCCGCCATAGCACAGCAAGACGACAAAGCAGAGCGCGCTGAATGCCGGAAAACTCGAAACTCTCGGAAGCGATGCAAACAAAATCGCCTGCAGGACAAACATCATGAAGAACACCCAGCGCCGTCCCACGAGATCCGAAAACCACGCCCACAGGAAGCGGCCCGAGCCATTGGCAATCGAAATGAGACCAACCAATCCGGCAGCTACGGCTGCCGAAACGCGCGTGACCTCCTGCGCCATCGGTGCAGCTTGCGAGATGATGGAAATTCCAGCCGAGGTGTTCAGAAACAGCAGCGTCCACAGCCCGTACCACTGCCACGTTTTGAGTGCTTCCGGCAGCGTGTAGGTTTTCGACGAACGCTGCTTCTGCTGCGTGGCGCTCGGCGTCCAGCCTTCCGGCCGGTAGTTCGCTGGCGGATCTTTCATGAAGAATGCCGGGATCGTCACCGCCACGAAGTACGCAACGCCCAGGATGGCAAATGTTTTCATCACACCTTGGCTGACGATCAGTCGACTGGCGATCGGAGCGGTAATCAGCGCACCGGCGCCGAATCCCGCCACCGCAATGCCCGTGATCATCCCGCGCCTGTCAGGGAACCACTTCACCAGGGTCGCGACCGGGACAATGTAGCCCAAGCCAATACCGAATCCGGCGATCAGTCCATACGACACATAGAGCCAGTACAGATGCCCGGCGGACAGGCTGGCCAGAAACACGCCGCCCCCATAAAGAATGCCGGCAGCAATGGCCACGTTCCGCGGCCCGGAGCGGCGCATCCACACTCCGCCCACGAACGCCGCGAAGCCGAGAGTGAGAATTGCGATGGTGAAGGTAAGAGTGACCTGAGAGATCGTCCAACCAAACGCTTTGGTCAGCGGGATGCGGAAGACGCTCCAGGCGTATACCGCGCCGAGAGCAATTTGCATCACGACGCCGGCGGCAGCGATGGTCCAACGATTCGAAGTGGCAAGGCCGGTTTGGCTTGTCATAGGCGTGAGATTCCCCTTTCGCCCCAGACTGTTGCCGCGGATTTTAGCCCAGAGTAGCCGGTAATACCAGCGTTTCGTGCAGGGCGAGGGATGTACTTTTTATGGTACACTGAGGGCTGCAATGAAGTCTTCCGAAGAGCATCGCAAGGTTGAACTGGTGTTCTTTCGGGGCGATAACGGAACTGAACCCGTCCGCGACTGGTTAAAGTCACTCGATTTCAGGGAGCGTAGGCTCATCGGCACGGACTTGTTGCGGGTGCAATGGAGGTGGCCGATCGGAATGCCTCTGTGCCGCCCTATGGGTCAAGGGTTGTGGGAGGTCCGCACCAATCTGCCGAGAAATCGGATCGCCCGCGTGCTGATTTGCTCTTATGAGGGCCGACTGGTGGCATTGCACGGGTTTATAAAGAAGACGCGGGCCACGCCGCAAGATGACTTGGCGCTCGGCAAGAAACGACAAAGGGAGTTGGAAGGATGAGCAAAAAGAATCTGGGATCAAGCGTTGACGACTTTTTGAAAGAAGAAGGCGTTTTTGAAGAGGCGCAGGCACAGGCCATCAAAGAGGTTGTGGCGTGGCAGTTGGCGAAGGCGATGAAGAAGAGGAAGATTTCGAAGACCCGCATGGCTGCCCTTCTGAAAACGAGCCGCTCGCAGGTGGACCGCATTCTCGATCCGAAGTGCGATATCACTCTATCAAGTCTGCAGCGAGCGGCCGCGCTGGTTGGACAGCGAGTGCTCGTCGAACTGGTGTGAGTCGGAGTTCGTCGGTTAGTGCTAGAATTCTCCCCCTCGATCCGGGTTTGGGTACTGTCACGCTGAGAATCTCAAAATGCCATTCTGCAATGGCTGCGGCGCATCGTGCTCCGACAAACTGTGCTCCAATTGTCTCGATACGATTGAGCACGTTTGTGTTTGGTTGAACACTCTCGAGTTGGAACCCGGAGCATCTCAAGTTCAAATAAAGCAGGCTTTCAGGGACCTAGCGAAGGTCTGGCACCCCGATCGATTCAACGGAGACGATCGTGTTAAGGGCCGGGCGCATGAGAAGTTCAGTCAAATTAACGGCGCGTATCGATTGCTGCGCAAACATAGTCAGATCGTCATCTTTCTGGAGAACTATGTGCGAAACCATCAGACTTGACCCCCGTCCATGCTCGGCCTCAGACTCTGAGTCTCACTGCCGAATCCTCGGATTCGCCACCGAATACGCCACATCCGTCAGGAAATTCACCGCCACGTACGTCAAACCGATCGCCAGAATGCACCCCTGCACCAGGTAGTAGTCGCGATTCGAGATCGCATCCACGGTGAGGCGCCCAATCCCGGGCCAGGAAAAGATTTTCTCGGTCACAATTGCGCCTGCGAGCAAAGCGCCGAATTGCAAGCCCAGCACCGTCAGCACTGGGATCATCGCATTGCGCAATGCGTGCCGGTAGACGACGGTTCGTTCGGGCAGTCCCTTGGCGCGGGCGGTACGAATGTAATCCTGATTCAATTCTTCCAGCATCGATGTCCGCACCATGCGCGTCAGGATCGCCGCCATCGACCCACCCATGGTGATCGCCGGCAGCACGACGTACTCAATCCCTCCCGCGCCCGACACCGGCAGCCATCCCATCTTGATCGAAAAAATAATGATGAGGATCGGGCCCAGCGCAATATTCGGAAACGACAACCCAAACAAGCTCACCACCGAGATGGCGCGGTCAGTCCACCGATTCGGATGTTGCGCAGAATAGACTCCGGCTGGGAACGCCAGCAGAATCGCGACAAACAACGACGCAAACGTCAACATCACCGTATAGGGATAGCGCTGCTCCAGCAATTTCGTCACAGACTGATTAAACCGAATCGACTTTCCGAGATCCCCATGCAGCACGCCCTTCCAATACCGAATGTACTGCTCGCCCAACGGAGCATCGAGTCCATACGCATGGCGAGTCGCAGCAATATCAGCCGCAGGCGCGCCTTCACCCAGCATCTGCGCCACCGGATCTCCGGGAACAAGATGAATAAGGAGGAAGACAAGTGAAACCACCAGCCACAGGACCGGGAGGGTGTAGAGGACGCGTTGGAGAAGGGGTTTCAGTTCTCAGGTCTCAGGTCTCGGCTGTCACTTCTCGATTTGTCTATTGAGCTATTTGCCGTCAAGCAAGCCTTCGACTTGCAGCGCGACCTGCAAAGACACCGATTCGATAAAGTAACATTTCAAATAGTCTCGCCTGATGATCACGAACTCCTTGGTGTCGGATTTTGGTAAATCCGCGATTGCCAATATTCGATCGCTAATCAGTTGATTGCCGTTGGTCTGATTGTGCTCTCGGCTCTGGATCGTTCGTGTGGCTTTAATCCACTTTTCGATCTGCAGTTCCGCGGGCTCTAGTGAATCGAATTCTGTGGAATGTACTTGTCCCTTAGTGCCATCAGGAGCTTTATAGAGTCTGTAGAGTGTTAAAGTGTCACCCTTAGCCTTGAAATGACCCATTCGAACAACTTCGAGATCCGTTGAGTTCAAATGAGCCACATCTTGAGCAGATGCGAACCACACAGTAAGAATGCAAGGCAACGCGAAGTATGCTAGCGTGCGTCGCCGCTTTGCCACTAGTTTCATCTTAATCCCCAAATCGCGGGGCATTGGAAGCCGCGCACTTCCAAAGCGTCAATCCCCAGCCCCCTTCGCCGCCTCCGCCTCGCCTTCTGTTTTCGCCATCTTCTCGATCCGCACCCGCGCGATCCGGTGCCCGTCCAATTCTTCCACCGTGTAACGCCGCCCTTCGTACTCAAAATGATCCCGCAAGTTCGGGATGCGCTGCAGTCGAGCCAAAATAAAACCTGCCAGCGTTTCAAAGCCGGCGTCCCGCGGCAGAATCAATCCATACTCCGTCTCCAGGTCGCGGATATTCACCGACCCCTCCAGCACCAGCACCGACTCATCCTCCAACGCCGGCTCACTCGGCGAGACGTCAAACTCATCTTCTATATTGCCCACCAACTGTTCCAGGATGTCCTCCACGGTAATCACGCCCGCCGTCGATCCAAATTCGTCGACCACCACCGCCAGATGCCGCCGCCGCTCCTTGAATTCCGCCAGCAACTCGGCCAACACCTTCGTTTCCGGCACGACGACCACATCATGCATGATCTGCGCAATTTGCATGCGCCCGATGCGCGTGGCCGTCGACTGCCCCAGATTGCTCAAGCGCAGTCGCATCCAGCGCATCAGGTCCTTGTAATACAGGACACCAACAATGTGTTCGGGCCCTCGCTGCGGATCGTAGATGGGAATCCGCGAGTGCTGCCCCTCCACCACCCTTGTCAAAGCCTCGTCCAGTTGCAGGTCCGACGGCAAAGAAAAAATGTCAGGCCGCGCCACCATCACTTCCCGCACCGTAATGCTGTCGAGTTCGATGGCGCTGTGAATCATGGCCTCCTGAAATTCCGGAATCTGCCCGAACTGCCGGCTCGCGGTAACAATCAGCTTCAATTCATCCGGAGAATGGACCGCCCCGCCACGTCGCGTGGGCTGCGCCCCGAACATGCGCAGCACTAAACCACCCGAGCGCCTCATAAAGAAGAGCAGCGGACGCGTAATCGTGAGGAACGCCTCCATCGGCGCCCCTACCGCCAATGCAATTTGTTCCGCGCGCTGCAGGGCAAGCGTCTTCGGTACCAGCTCGCCCAGGATCACGTGCATATAAGTGATCAAGCTGAAGGCAATCGCAATCGCAATGGTGTGCGCGTAAATCGCCACATGCGGCAGCCGTTGCACGATCGGCAGGTTCCCGACCAGACTGGCAACCATCGGCTCGCCGATCCAGCCCAGGGTAAGGCTGACCATTGTGATGCCCAGCTGGACGCCGTTTACAACTTCGTCCAGGTGCGCATGCAGGCGCTGCACGATGCGCGCACCAATGCGCCCCGAGGCGATGAGCTGCTGAATGCGGGTTTCGCGCACGCTCACCAGGGCAAATTCAGCCGCGGCAAAGAAGGCGTTGGCTGCCACCAGGAGCAGGATCAGAAAGACCCGGAGCAGCACAAAGGCGATCATGGATGGGTAATTCTAGCATTTAGAATCAGTTGCGTAGCGCCGCTTCCCATTGCAAGTCCCAGTCGCAACCCGCTCCCGGCCTGGCGTGTTACTCTCGATACAACTAAGAAATACAGTGTTCTGCATCACAACTTTCCGCTTTGTGAACCGCTATCCTTTTAAGGGGCAGTCGGTCTAATCTGCAGGCCCTAACTCAGTAATTCAGCACGGTTTCTCAACGGTGCATTTCAAGCATCATTTTTTTAAGCAAGTTCCGGAACAAAAGGATCGGTAGCCGCGTAACAGAGACTGAGGGCGCTATGGCTCCCAATCTCCACCTGGCGGTAACTCGAGGAGGCGTTGTGAACGGTAACGGAAATAATAAGAAGAAGCGTCGCAGACTGATTATTTGGGGCAGCATCATCGCTGTCCTGGTGCTGGTGATCGCCGGCGGCGTATTCGCTGCGACTCGCGGCGGAACTAAGATCGACCCCTCCAAGCTCGCCAAGGTCGAAAAAGGGGACCTGGCCAAGAGCGTTGTCGCCACCGGAAAAGTCACGCCCATCACCAAGGTCGAAGTGAAGTCAAAGGCCAGCGGCATTGTGAAGAACCTGCTGGTCGACTACGGCGACCGCGTAAAGAAGGGCCAGTTGCTGGCGCAGCTCGACAAGGTCGAGATCGAAGCGCAGGTAGCGCAGTCGAGAGCGGCACTCGAAGCAGCCCAGGCCAACCTTGCCAGTTCACAGGCAGACTACGAACGCGCCAAGGTCGACGCGGAAGGGCCAGATGTTCCCTTGCTTAAGCGCGCCTACGATCGGGCAGTCGGCATGGCGAAGGACGGGGTCGTTTCCACGTCCGCCCTGGAAGATGCGCAGAAGAATTACGAGCTGGCGTTGAACAAGCAGAACGTGGCGAAAGCGCAAGTCACTGTGCTGAAAGCCAAGATCGCGCAGTCGCAAGCGCAGGTCGCGCAGGACCAGGCCAACCTGAAGCAACTCGAAGAACAGCTCAGCTACACCGACATCATTTCGCCGATCGACGGCATCGTTCTCTCCCGCGATGTGCAGATGGGCGACGCGGTCAGCTCCATCCTCGTCTTGGGGTCGACCGCGACTCTGGTGATGACCCTCGGTGACACCAGCGAAGTCTACGTCAAGGGCAAGGTTGACGAGAGCGATATCGGCAAGGTTTATCTCGGACAGCGCGCCCGCATCAAGGTGGAATCCTTCAAGGACAAAACCTTCGACGGCAAAGTGACGAAGATTTCTCCGATGGGCGTCGAGAAAGACAACGTCACCACGTTCGAAGTCCGCGTCTCCATCCAGAATCCGGGCGGAGAACTCAAGGCCGAGATGACCGCCAACGCGGAAATCATCCTCGACGAACATAAGAATGTGCTGCAGATCCCCGAAGGCGCCATCTTGTACGACAAAGACAAGAAAGCCTCGGTCGAGATTCCCGATCCCAAGGGCAAAGAGGGCAAGACCAAAGTTGCCGTCAACATCGGAATCTCCAACGGCGCAAAAACAGAAGTGCTCAGCGGCCTGAAGGAAGGCGATCAGGTCGTTCTGCAATAGTCGCGAGCCGCGAGTCCTGAGTCCCGAGTTGTAGATCGTAATTACGAACGGCGGTATTGGGTCTTAGGTCTTGGGTGTTAGGTGTGAACCTAAGACCTAACGCCTAAGACCCAAGACCTTTTTGAGCATTGCCATGACTCTCTCTGAAATTCTTCGACAAGCCGTCGCCACCTTCCGGGCCCACAAGATGCGAACTTTCCTCACTATGTTCGGCATCGTGTGGGGCATCGCTTCGGTGATCATCCTGGTAGGTCTGGGCCGCGGCTTTGTCGTCGATCAGAAAAAGCACATGGAAACGCTCGGCAAGGATCTCGTCATCGTGTGGGGCGGCCGCACCAGTTCCCAAGTCGGAGGGCGCGCCGCCGGACGCGAGATTCACCTCAACGTCGACGACGCCAAGCTGATTCGCGACGAGTGCTATCTGATCAAGAACGTCAGCCCTGAGTTGCGCCGCACCATCCCCGAAGTCAGCCAGTTCAATTCCGCCAATCGCGGCGTGGTCGGGATGTGGCCCGCGTATCAGGAATTCCGCTCCCTCAAGCTGCAGGAGGGCCGGCTACTCACCGACGACGATGAGCGCGACGGCAATCGCGTGCTGGTGCTGGGATCAAAAGCCTACCGTCAGCTCTTCCCCGGACAGCCCGCGATCGGCGCCACAGTTCTCGTGAAGAGCGTTCCCTATTCCGTCGTCGGAGTTCTGGAAGAGAAGAAGCAGAATTCCAACTACAGCGGTCCCGACAACGATTATCTTTTCGCTCCGTATTCTTCCGTGTCCCGCGACTTCCCGCCTCCTGAAAAAGTGGGCGCGGGAATCGTCCGTGGTTATCTCGACGATATTGTTTTCGAAGTCGCCAATCCCGAAGAACACGAGACGGCCGTGTTGCAAGTGCGCCGCACCCTCGGCCGTGTGCGCCATTTCGATCCCCTCGACAAAGACGCGCTCTTCATCTGGGACACCATGGACGGCGCCAAGCAACTCGCGAAAATCTTCGGCGTCGTTACCCTTTTCTTCGGCTGCGTCGCCATCGTCACCCTTTGCCTAGGCGGTATCGGCGTAATGAACATCATGCTGGTTTCGGTCACCGAGCGTACCCGCGAAATCGGCACCCGCAAAGCCATGGGTGCCACCAAGCGCGACATCCTGCGCCAGTTCTTCGCCGAGTCCGCCATGCTCACGGTGGTC
>Ga0335070_10004308_pt1 | contig 16619 bp, 12 predicted proteins | sample Lox_Sample_13_FD_206722 | JGI IMG/M metagenome (GOLD analysis project Ga0335070, IMG submission 206722) | Soil microbial communities from Loxahatchee National Wildlife Refuge, Florida, United States - Lox_Sample_1.3 | ecosystem: Environmental > Terrestrial > Soil > Wetlands | place: USA... | reverse complement strand
CGTGAACGAATTTCGCGACATGGTGAAGGCGCTGCACCGGGCGGGCCTGGAGGTCATTCTCGACGTCGTCTTCAATCACACGACCGAAGGCAACCGCCTGGGACCGACGCTGAGCTTCCGGGGTCTGGATAACACCGCCTACTACATTCTGGAACAAGACCGCTCGCGCTATGCCAATTACAGCGGGACGGGGAACACCCTCAACGCCAATCATCCCATCGTGCGCCGGATGATCGTTGATAGTCTCCGCTATTGGGTGGACGAGATGCACGTCGACGGTTTCCGATTCGATCTAGCGTCGATCCTGGAGCGCGATGAATCGGGCAATTTGATGCCGAGGCCGCCGGTGCTGTGGGATATCGAGTCGGAACCGGCGCTGGCGGGTACCAAGCTGATCGCCGAAGCCTGGGATGCGGCCGGTCTGTATCAGGTAGGCAACTTTATGGGTGACAGTTGGAGAGAGTGGAACGGGCGGTTCCGTGACGATGTCCGCAGCTTTTTCCGTGGTGACGAGGGTTCGGTGGCGCCGCTTGCTGACCGACTGCTAGGCAGTCCGCAAATTTACGGTCATAAAGAACGCGAGGCGGAGGACAGCGTGAACTTCGTGACTTGTCACGACGGCTTCACGCTGGACGATCTGGTCTCCTACAACCAAAAGCACAATGAGGCGAACCGCGAAGATAACCGTGATGGCGCGAACGACAACCGGAGTTACAACTGGGGTGTTGAAGGTCCCACCGATGATCCTACGGTGGAGAAGCTGCGAAACCGCCAGGTGAAGAACTTCCTCACGGTTACGATGCTCTCCCTGGGCCTGCCAATGATTTCGATGGGCGACGAAGTGCGCCGCACCCAGCAGGGCAACAACAACGCCTACTGCCAGGACAATGAAACCAGTTGGTTTGACTGGACGCTGGCCGCCAAGCACGCGGATGTACATCGGTTCGTAAGGCTGCTCTGTGCACAACGGCTGTTGCGCGGCTGCGGACCGGAGGTGCAGCGCCTGAGTCTGAACCAACTCCTCCGGAAGGCAAACAGAACCTGGCATGGCGTCAAACTCGGACAACCCGATTGGAGCTGGACGTCCCACAGCCTGGCGTCCACCGCGGAGTGCCGACAAGGGAAGCTGCTCTTTCACCTCATTCTGAATGCTTATTGGGAACCACTCGACTTCGAGCTGCCACCAGCCGGCGATGGCGATGGCTCATGGCGCCGCTGGATCGACACCAGCCTCGATTCGCCCGACGACATCGTCGAATGGCAGTGTGCATCAGCAGTGCCGAGCCGTGCCTACAGGGCCGGACCGCGCTGTGTAGTAGTCCTTCTTGCTCATCTATAGAACCTGGGCGTGTGTCCCCACGGCCGCCTGTTTCGAAGGAATTGGACCTGGTGCAGAATTCATCAAAACTTCATGGAAAATCTATTCTCGTCGTGCGATATTAGTAAGATTACGTTCCGCCCGAGGCACACGCTGCAGTGATTAAGGGTTGGGCGTCGGACTTTCAGCGTTTGGAGGATTGAGAAAGTTGTTTCTCGCGGAGAGCGAGTCCGGCTTAAGACTCGCCGTAGAAGACAGAGCGAAATTACTGGGTTGCCGGGACGTTATCTCGGTCCTGCCGATCATCGACGCCGTACGCTTCCTTCAGCAGCAAGAACAAAACACGCCCTGCTTCGGCGCGGAAATCCCGCTGCTGCCACTGCCGGATTATGTCGAAGCTTCGTCAGGACTTAATCGAGAGAAACTCTGCGGCGTTTTGGAGTGCTTTTGGCGGTTGCCGTGCGACCGCTTCCGGACTACGCCCACTGCATCCTTGGAGACGTGCTTGAACGAACACATAGAGGAATCGATTTGTCAGCAGGAGCTCGATTCGGCGATCCGCATTCGACAGGTAATTGACCTGTCGGTGAAAGGACACTCTCACGAAATGGAAGACAACCGCGACGAAACGGTGGCTGAAATCCTGAGTCGGCTGGCGGAGAGCGCCACAACTTTTATTTCTGCCGTCCAGGAACTTGCGCGACTGAGCACCAGCGCGAGCAGCGCAGTCCGGCACAAGATTGACCACCTCCAGAACAGTTTCGACAGGTTGACAGGGGCGGTTTCGGAACAGCAGACATCGATTTCGGCATCGCAGGAACGATACCACCAATTGTCCGCGGCCGTGGCTTCGGTTCAAGGAGTCAGCGAACGCCACGAAGCGGAGATGGGAGCGCTCCGCGAGGAAGCGCGGGAGCAAAGTGGCAATATTTCCGGGCGCCTGGAAGAGTTGTCTGCCCGGGTAGACGGCCATCATTTGGACTTCACGGGGTTGCAGGCGAAGGTCGAAAGCCTCATTCCTCTGCACTCAGCGGTTGCCGACCTCTCGTCTAAGGTAGCGACGTGGTGTGAGCGGCTCGACCGGCAGGAAGAAGTCCTTCATTCGCTCTGTGAAATGCAATCCCAGCGGGCAGCCGCGCTCCATCAGTTTTACGAGGCGTTGACGCGGCTGGAAACTCCGACCGTGCTGCCAGTGCACTCCAGGCCAGAGGCCTCGCGGACAGCCGCGTGCTAGCTACGTAACCGCGAATGACGGCTTACTCCCGGCTGAGCAGCGCCAGTTCTTTGGCGCGGCGCGCGACCTCCGCACGATCCATCTCCCGGTATTTTGCTGGCAACAAACTCCGGCTGGTGCACTCCAGGACAGCAGCCAGGTTCTGCATTTCGATCTCGGTCGGATACGAGGGCGGGATGAAATCTTCAAGCGCGGATTGCAGATCGCCGGCATCGATGGCCGCGTCATTTTCCAGCACGGACTTCATGCGCGCGCGAATCAGCACGGCTTCGATGTCGGCGCCCGAGAGCCCGGTGGAGTGTTCCAGGAAAAACTTTTCCGCTTCTGCTGATGCAAGGTTCATGCCCGTCTTCCTCAGCATGGCCCGCAGCATGGCCAGCCGTTCATCGTTCGTTTCGGGATAGAACAGGGCGATGTGCTCCTCGGCGCGTCCCTGCCGCTTCAAGTCGACTGGCAGAAGATCGGGACGGCTGGTCAGCAGAAACCAGATCACTTTGCCGCGCAGCTCGGTATTGCCCATGAACTGCGCAATCTGGGCGAACACGCGATTGCTCACGCCGCTGTCACCCGACATGGACCGGTTCCCCAACTGTGCGTCGGCCTCGTCGACCATCACCGCAATCGGACACATCGCCTGCAACAGATTCAGCACGCGTTCCAGGTTTCCCTCGGTGACGCCCTGCCACATGCTGCGGAAATTTTTAAGCATGACCACCGGGATGCCGACCTCGCCGGCGAAGCACGTAGTGAGAAAGGTTTTGCCCGTGCCCACGGGCCCGCAAATCACGTAGCCCATGGGCAGGACGCCGGTATTCCCGGAGCGGATGGCCGCGGCGGCGTTCTGCAGCTTCGCCTTGGCGTGATCCTGTCCGGCCACCATGGAGAGATCAAACCGGCTCTGGATGAATTCCAGCAGGCCGCCGGATTCGGCTTCGATGAGTTCCTTCTTTCGCTGGGTGAGGAACTTTGCGGTCAGCGGATGCCGGTTCTCGACCGCATGCGATATGAGGTTGTGCAATTGTACGCGCTTCAGGCCCGCGCCGAGTTTGGCGAGAGTAGCGTCGGTCACGTCAGAACCGGTAGGCAACGGAGAAGACGCCAGTTGGGCGCGAATGAACGTGAGCCTCTCGCTTTCCTCGGGCAACGGGATCTGGATGGAAGCCACTCCCGGATTCTGCACGATTCCTTGATTCAGCTCGATCTGGTTTTCCGCGATCAGGCAGATGGTGACGTCTGCTCGTAAGAACGCAGCGTTCTGCGCCCAGCGTTTCAGGATGACCAGGGCGTTCCGGTCGTCTGCGGACATGCCGGATATGTCACCAGCAGGGGCAATGGTTTCGGCGAAATCGATGATCAGGGCGATCTTCTTGCCGTCCACGATGCGCAGCCGAATGTAGTTGTCCAGCAGGTTCAATACGCCATCGGGATTGCGAGGCAGCGATTCCGCGTAGTTCGTTTGATGAAAACTGTCGTAGCCGGAGAGCGCATTGCGAAAATCGGCCTGCATGTCGAGGTTTGCAAAGCTCAAACCGCCGCCGCGGTCGTACGTCAGAACCAGGTCGCGCCGGCCAAATAGAGCCTCGGTGAGGAAGGTGACCAACGGAACGTGCTCTACCGTGCCCCCGCGATCGAGCGGCACAAGGTCGCGCACATTGCCGTACAGAACGAACATGGACAGAGTGCGCGAGTAGTATTTCTCCGAAAGCGTCTGGGCCCATTCGGGCATTTGCGTCGGGGCGATGATGGTAGGTGGCATGGCGGCTAGTTCCGGACCCGATTTCGCGTGGTCGAACTCGTGTTGGCGCTGCCGGAATCGGAGGGCAGCGGGGCGATTCCACCCGGCGCGAGGCCGCTGACATCGGGGACGTTCTCGAAAATGCTTTCCACTTCTCGGACGGTCTCCTCGGTCTGTTCGACGTCGTGGACCAGGCTCTCCAGATGGTCGTTCAACTGTTGCGGATCGCGCATGGTAACCGATTGGTCGCGAATCAGGCCGAGCACGTCCTCGACGGCGGCGCACTGGGCGTCGATGACCTCGCAGTTCTCGCGGATCTTCTTGAATTTCTCGATGCGCTTGTTCAGAATCTCGATGCGCTTGCGGTTGATCTCCTGCACCTTCGGGGCGTCGGATTCCTGCTCCTTCTGGAGTTGAGCCAGTTCGCGCTCCACCACGCGCAGATCCGTGGTTCGCAGGTACTCGCGATGCTGCCAGGCGCCGTGCAGCAGGCGCACATAAGACTGCAGCAGGCCTTGCAGCTTGTCCTCCATTTGCTGGGCGAAGATCTGCGAGGTAGACGACAGACGGGCGTAGTTTTCGCGAATGGCGTTACAGATCTTGTCCAGATCTGCGTAGCGAAGGCGCATCTCGGGCGTGATCTCCTGAAACATGGCGCTGAGCTGCTGATTGTGCCGGCGCTTCTCTTCGGCATATTTCCAAGACCGCACGAGTCGCTGAAACCGGGGATTGTGCGGCACTACGCTGAGGTACATCAGCTCGAGGCCGGCGGCCAGGAGCAATGGCAGCGCGCTGCCAGACACCACCGCAAAACCCGCGACGCCAGCGAGCGTGATCCAATTGTATTGGAGCTTCGCGGCCTCTTTTACGTAATTGATTTCGGAACCAGCCGAATCGTCCTGCGCCATCAAATGCTCACTCTCACCTGGCCTTTTCCGGGGGCGCGGCGCAAGCAAGCGAGCACATGATGCTGCATCTCGTGGAACTCCGCCGTCTCTCGGATAGCGGGGTCGCGCGGCCGCCCGAATGGTACCGGGATGTCTTCCACAATGGTACCGGGTCGGGCGCACAGAATGAAAATCCGGTCAGCGAGATAGATGGCCTCATCGACGTCGTGTGTCACAAATAGGATCGTACTGGCGGCTTCGTCCCAGACCTTCAGAAGAAGCTGCTGCATGTCACTCCGGGTTTGGGCATCGAGCGCGCCGAACGGCTCATCCATCAGAATTACCTGCGGACGGTTGGCCAGCGTGCGCGCGATGGCGACCCTCTGCTGCATGCCGCCGGACAGGGTGTCGGGATAAGACTTCTCGAAGCCAGCCAGGCCCACTGCTTCCACTAGGTGATGGACGATTTGTTCGCGTTCGGCCGCGGGAACGCCGTTGATCTTGGGACCGTAAGCGATGTTGTCTTCGACCGTCAGCCAGGGGAACGACGTGTATTTCTGAAAGACCATGCCGCGATCGCGCCCGGGCGCGTCGACGCGCTTGCCGTTCACCATCACGTGACCGCAGTCCGGCCGGTCGAGACCCGCGATCATGCGCAGCAAGGTGGATTTGCCGCAGCCCGATGGCCCCAGGATCACACGAAACTCGCCGATGTCGCGGCCATCCGGCGAGAAAGCGTCCTCCACTTCGAAGCTCACGCTGTGCAGCGCATCGATGCGACTGCCGTGAGCATCGATGAAGCTGCGAGAGAGATCGTGAACGCTGATCTTAACCTGGTTCGGCACGAGGTTGAGCCTTTACCGTCGCTCCGGTGGCCACTGCGGCAACGGGTTCAGAAGCCGGACGCGACACCACACGCCAAGGAAAGAGGCGCGATTCCAAAAACGTCAGCAGGAAACGAAACAGAAACGCGGCGATGCCAATGGCAATGATGCCGGCGTACACGCGTTCAAAATCGAGAACTTTGCGCGCGGCTTCCACCATGTAGCCCACACCTTTGCGCGCATTCACCATTTCGGCCAGAATCACGTATGTCCATCCGATGTCGTACAGGATGCGGAAGGAGCCGAAGATCGAAGGGAACGACGCGCGAAACAGCAGCCAGAGTATGTGGCGGTGCTTCGCGCCCAGCGTCCACGCCGTCTCCAGCAGGCTGTCGTCTACCTTGTTTACTTCCTCGACCACCACCGCCAACAGGTAGAAGAACATGCCGAACCAGAGGAAGGCCACCTTCATGGATTCTTCCATTCCGAACAGCGCAATGAATGCCGGCAGGAAGGCGGTGATGGGCATGGAACGCATGGGGGCAGCCACGGGATTCACCAGATCGTGCACCCAGCGGAAGCTTCCCATCAGAAGGCCCAGGGGAATTGCGATGACGGCGCACCAGAAGAATGCCTGCGCGATACGCCACCAGCTTTTCATGACGTTGCCAAGCAGATCGTATTCGGTCCAGAGCCGCGCGAAGGCGCGCAAAACGCCGATGGGCCTGGGAAGAGAAAATGGCGGCAGAATCTCCCAATTCGTTAACGCGAACCAGGCGAGGACCACGGCAGCCCAGGCCGACAAGGCCAGGATCAACCGCGCCCGGCGTGAAAGATCCTTGCGGATTGCGAGAAGTCCATGCATTGAATTGGGCGGCGCCCCTTGTTCGGAGCCACTTCAGAGTTACGCTGCCGGATTTGGGAAAACCTTGATATCGGTGCGGCGGTTCTTCTCACGGCCTTCGACCGTCGAATTGTCGGAGATCGGCCGGTCGGGGCCGTTACCCACGGTGCGCATACGGTTGGCCGGGAATCCATATTTTTCGATGAGATACTGCTTTACGGTTTCGGCCCGCTCTCTCGAAAGCTCGACATTGTGAGGCCGCGAGCCGGTCGAGTCGGTGTTGCCGTCGATATCAACGACGGTGTTTTCATACGCGCGCATGAAAGTCCCGATCTCGTCCACAACGGCGCGCGAGTCCAGGCCCATCTTGGCCGAATCCGTTTCGAAGTAAATGGAGCGCCGTTGTGTGGCGAGCGGCACTGCGCCCTTAGCGGGCTCCTTGTATTCGATCGGCGGCTCAGAAGAGGCCGAGGAGAACTTCCCGCTTAGTGGATCCAGGAAGCGGCGGTCTACGCTCGACTCCGGGTCGGAGGTGCGCTTGATGATGCGCTCCTCGCGGTACATCTCTTGCGCCATCTTGAAAATGTTGTCGTAGTCGGAGGCGGCGCCGCGTGTGCCAAAGAAAGACCTGTTGTCGGCATAATCCGCGAGTTTGACGCCGCCGAGCATGGTCTTGGCCAGATCTTCGGGAATATTGAAATCCTTGATGGTGCCGATCAGCGTGTAGGCGCGATTGGGCTGCGCTTTGATGAACTCGACACCTTCGAGCCAGCCCTCCGCCAGCTTCACCACGGTCTGCGGACATCTGGACGCAAAACGATCGCTCACCACGAGGATGTCGGCAATCAGGCGATTGGCAATGTGAGTATCGTAGATTTTCTTGGAACCGGCGCGCTTGGTGACGGCGTCACTCATGTCCGGGTCCCACGCCACGGCGGCGTCCACTTTCTGCTGGGCGAACAACGTCGCCGGCTCGATGCCATCCTTGGTATGCACTGCTTTGGAAAAAATTTCGTTGCGCTGTTCAGTTGTCAGGCCCGAACTCTTCAGACCGTTCCAAAGCAGGAAATGCGATGGCGTGTAGGGCGCGAACGCAACCGTCTTGCCCGCGAGGTCCTCAATGCTATTGATGCCTTGCTTGCCAATCACACCGTCGGCCCCGCGCGACCAATCGACCATGTAGAACGCGTGCGCGCTAAAGCCTTTGTCCTGAAACTGGGCGTAGTCTTTTGCCCAGACATCGGCGGTGGTGAGCATGACGTCCACATTATTCGTGGCCAGCGCGGCGGCGCCTTCAGTCCAGTCATCGATGATCTTGAAACTGACCTTGAGGCCTTTCTTGTCGTAAATGGAGCCCGATACCGTATCGAGGCCTCCGTTGGCAACCAGACCAGCGGCACAGCCGACCCAGATATTGACGCGCACGCGAACGTTGTTGCAACCAGAATCGGCAGCCGCCGCGGTGGGCAGTACCAATGGCTTAGAGGTATCCACCTTTTCGCGGGACGCGGCCTCGGAACGCCCGCCTAAACGCCCCCGTAAATTGACAATGCCGTACCTGTCGAGGCTGTAGCCTACCAGTCCCAGCCCGATCAGGAAAATGAGAGTCCATCCACCTTTCTCGATTTTGACAGCCATAGTTCTATGAGGGATCCACGGTCATTTCTGACTTCAGATCGCTCCTCCTCAAACACTCTTCTGCGCTTCTCTGCTTCCGATGGTCTTCTGCGCGGCTTCCGTGGAGGCCTGCGGCGTGATCAACCCCATCTCCACTTTGAACTGCTTCACTAGTTCGTTCGCGCGCAGCTTTTCCGCTTCTTCTTCAATCTTGATCTTCTGCTGATCAACGTTGCCCAGAGCCATCTCCATGCGGGCTTCGTTGAGCGCCGTGGTTTCCTCGATCTTGCGCACCATCTCGTCATGCGTGGCGCTGATGCCCGTGACTTCAAACTGCTCCATCACATCTGCAACCCTCTTCTGCCACTGGGACCGGCGGTAGTCGGCGATGGCGTTGAGGGCTTCGCGCGTTTTACGTTCCTTCTCCAATAGGAACGCTTTTTTCACCGCGCTGGCTTTGTCGAAAGCCGCCTGGGCGGTTGCGAGCTGGCCCTGCGTGCGGGCCATCGCGCCGCGCACCTGTTCGAGTTGCACGGCAAAGCTCCCCGCCAGGTCGTCGCGATTCGCCTGAATGGCTGCCTTTACTTTTGCCGTCAGATCATTGATGTCCACCTTGTACTTCGACTCTTCTCTTTCCAGCAGGGTCACATTCGCTTTGACCATGGCAATGCTTTCATTCATGCGGGGAACCTGGTCATTCATGTCGCGAATGTTCTGTTCGAGAATCAACTCGGGGTTTTCCGCCACAGAGATGAAGAACCCGAAGAAGGAGCGAAACATGCGTGAGAGCCGTCTAAACATAAGGACAGTCCTTTGTTGCGGCTGCCAGCACCTATATTTTAGGAGCTGATGTTTTGTCTGGTGCCTGGGATCCGCGCGGCGCAGCCGCGACGCCGCCGGTGGTTATGGGGTTCTCGGTTACGAAATAAGATACGGAATCGGCGATTTTTTGTTCCTCTTGCTGTTTTTGAAGCCGCCAGCCGTAGAAGCGCTCTTTCTCTTTAGATACTTCATCCTTATTGGCTTGGATGCGCGCGTTGTGTTCCTGAACCAGACGATCCAGCTCCGCCTGGATCTGCCGATTTTCGCTTTCCTTTCGCGCCTCCAGATCGTCTAGAGCTTTCTGCTGTACGCGCTCAAACCCATCCAGAGCGCGATCGCGCTTCACGGCATCTTCAATCACTTCCTCGATTTTTACGCCGGATGCATCCAGAGCCAGTAAAATGGAGTTCCTCTTCACCTCAGCCGGCAGCGTGCGAATGCGCTCGCTCTGCAGCATTTCGGCGATCTTCATAATGGTGTAGCCATGAGCCGGCGGCTGGATTTCCGCCGCGCGATAGATCTCGTCGAACCCCCCGGCGCTGCTAACAGGAGCAGTGAATGTAGGCTCAGCGGCGACAGAGGACGCGATCTCGGCCACGGTCTGAGCCGGGCTGCGCGGGATCGGGGAGCTGCTCTCCGCCATGTCCGAGCCGCCGGTTTCCGGGCCGACCGAAACGAACAAGTTGTACCATTTTTTGCTGATACAGGCCTCTGTCGTCCGCCAGTGTATCACGGGCTACAGCCGAGTTCACCCGGCCGCGTCCTCAGCGGCGGAGCGCTGACCGGCATACGTACGCGGCTAGATCCGGTCAGCCTGTTCAGCCTCGTACATTGCGCGCCTGCGAATCTCTTCAGCCGCGCTGACAAAGTGAACCGCAAGATCACTCGCTACGCGTGATGCCAGCTTGGCCAGGACAGTCTGTCCGTCGTTGACCGTTGCTTCGAGCTTAGGTTGCATGGCGGCGACCGGCGTGATCACAAGGTCCGTTTGCTTGCGGCTTGTCCCCTCGACGAGAAAGCAGACAGGCCGCGCCAGTGAGGCCGCGGATTCCGGGGAGAGGACCGCGTCTGCCTCGCGCGCACAGCCAACTCCGCCCTGCCTGCCACCGCGCTGCCCCAGGAACCAGGCCTGGCTATCCAGTCCATCCTCGCCGGACTTGCGCGTGTAGCTACCATCGCTGCGCATGTGACGCGCGCACGCGCGATCTGCGAGGTAGGTTTCCAGGATTTCGTCGCGCAGGCAAGCCACCAGGCGTGGAGCGGTGACCGGGAACAGCACCTCGACGCGGCGATTGAGATTGCGCGGCATGAGATCCGCGCTGCCGAGGTAAATCTCTTCCGCTCCACCGTTGCGGAAGCAGAAAACACGGCTGTGCTCGAGGAAACGTCCGACGATACTGGTAACGCGAATATTGTCGCTGATCCCTGCCAGACCGGGCCGCAGGCAGCAGATGCCACGGACCAGCAGATCCACCGCGACGCCCGCGCGAGACGCTTCATACAGTAATTGGATCAGGTCCGGATCCTCCAGCGCGTTCATCTTGAAAATCAAGTGGCCGCGTTCGCCGCGGCGCTGATGTTCCATCTCGCGGCGAATGAGTTCTCGAAGACGCTGCCGAAGATTAATGGGCGCTACCAGAAGCTTGTGGAATTGATTCTTGTTCGAATAGCCAGTCAGGTAGTTGAATACGGCCGTTGCGTCACTGCCGATTTCCGGGTCGCAAGTGTACAGCCCGATATCGGTATACAGCCGGGCCGTCGTCGGGTTGTAGTTCCCCGTAGCGAGATGCAGGTAGCGGCGGATCGTATCTCCCTCCCGGCGGACGACCAGCGCGATCTTGGAGTGGACCTTGAGGCCCAGCAAACCATAGACTACGTGCACCCCCTCGCTCTCGAGCGCCCGCGCCCACTCGATATTGCTTTCCTCGTCGAAGCGCGCCTTCAACTCCACCACCACCGCCACCTGCTTTCCGTTCTTGACGGCTTCCAGCAGGGCGTCAACCACCGGGGAGTTCCGTCCCAGCCGGTAGAGCGTCATTTTGATCGCGAGCACACCCGGATCGCGCGCGGCGTGCTGAAGGAATTCGACCACCGGTTGAAACGAATCGAACGGATGGTGCAGCAGGATGTCTTCCTGGCGGATCGCCGCAAAGAAGTCCCCATCCTTTCGCAGAAGAGCAGGAGGAGCCTGCGGGAGAAACGGGCGGTCCTTGAGATCCGGGCGATCGAGGCCAGTCAACTGGCGCAGGCGGCCGAGATCCAGCGGGCCGTCAACCTGATAAATGCCGGAGGGTTCGATTTCAAGATTGCTGGTGAGGATCTGGAGCAGCGGCTCGGGCATGTGCACGTCAACTTGCAGGCGGACCACATCGCGAAAACGCCTCTGCCAGACCGCTTCCTCTATGGTGGACAGCAAGTCGTCCGACTCGAGTTCTTTGATCGCGACCTCGGCATCGCGCGTGACGTGGAATGGGTGGGCTTCCACGATCTCCATGCCCGGGAACAAAAGGTCAAGATTAGCCAGAATTATCTGCTCCACCCAGACGAAACACTCGCTCGCCGGTAACCTGGGACCTTTAGGCACCGGCACAAGCTGCGCAAGGCTGTCCGGCGCTTTGACGCGAGCGAAATGCTCGACGCCCGTCGCGTCCCGAACCACCACCGCAAGATTGAGACTTAGATTTGAGATGTGCGGAAACGGGCGACCGGGGTCGAAGGCCAGCGGCGTCAGCACTGGATAGATGCTTTCCAGGAAGTACACCTTGAGCTGCGCCTGCTGGCTGGCGTGGAGCGAGGAATATTCCGTAATCGTAATGCCCGCGGCGGTGAGCGCCGGCAGCAACTCCTCCCGGTAGGCGGCATACGCCTCGCCGATGAGGTGCGTGACGGCGGTGCGAATTGCCACCAGTTGGGCGCCGGGCTGGCGGCCGTCGATGCTGGCCTCCTGCACGCCGTTTTCGATCTGTTGCAGTAGTCCGGCCACGCGAACCATGAAGAATTCGTCGAGATTAGAACTGAGAATCGCGAGAAATTTGATACGCTCCAGCAGCGGGTTGCGCCCATCGCAAACCTCTTCGAGGACGCGGCCCTGAAACTCCAGCAGGCTCATCTCGGGATTGAGATATAGCGACGGATCGTCGAGTTCCGAGGGGCGTGGCCCCCCGCCAGGGGCCGTCGCGGGATTGGCCGTCTTCTGCCCCCCGCCTGCGGGAAGAATCTTGAGTTGCGCAGCGACCATCGATGCAGGATGCCGGAGGCAACACGCAGCAAAGTGGCCAGCGCGTGATCCTCAGCTAAGTGCCCATATTAGCGCGAAACATTCTATTCTTGAAATGTTTTTTCAATTGGAAACTCCCCGAGCACGATCAATGTTCAGTTAACAATGCCACAGTCTCTGCCATGTTGCGAAGTGCAACGACTGCACACTAGCATAGTCGAGTCGCTATGAAGTTCGCTTCTACGCTGGTCGTTCTGTCGGTCGCTGGCGTCGCGGCCGCCAATTTCGCACAGGCCGCCGAGACTACCCCCATCACTGGGCCGCTGGTGATCTCGGGGAATCCCAATTATTTCAAGGATGCCAGCGGTGCCGCTGTCGTCTTGAGCGGATCGCAGACGTGGAATACCCTTCAGGACTGGGGTAGCAATGGCTCACTGCGCGCGCTGGATTTCAACGCGTTCGTGAATTTCCTGGCCGCGCACGAACACAATTTCACTTTGCTGTGGACCACGGAAATGCCGAGATTCTGCAATCTGCCAAGCACGGCAGCTTTTCCGCCGGATTTCATCGTCAGCCCGCTTCCGTGGCTGAGAACAGGCCCGGGGACCGCAACCGACGGCGGCCAGAAGTTCGATCTCACCAGGTTCGACCAAGGCTTCTTCGACCGCCTGCGAACTCGAGTTCAGGCGCTGCGCAACGCCGGTGTCTACGTGGGTGTGTATTTATTCACGGGCGAGTGGCTCAACATCTTCCGTTGCCCAACTGACGGGTACCCGTTCACGGGAGCAAACAACATCAATGGCGTTGACGACGGTTACACCGGCGGAAAGAAGGGCATCGCCTCGATCACCATGACCGCGCCCAATGCCATTACCAGGCTTCAGGACGTTTATGTGGAAAAAGTGATCGACACTCTGAACGATATGCCAAACGTGCTTTGGATTGTTTCCGAAGAGGCCCCAGGCAATTCCACGTGGTGGAATGACCACCAGATCGCGCACATCAGAACTTATGAATCCAAAAAAAGGTATCAGCACCCCATCGGGTATGCAGCGCTGATTGGGGCGCCGGATATAGTTCTCTACAACTCGGATGCGGATTGGGTTGCGCCGCAGGTGAGGGTTTCACCGGCCCGATCCTGCGGAAGCGGGAAACCGGCCTGCAAGGTGAACGTCAATGACAGCGACCATTCCTACTTTGGAATGTGGAACGAGACCCCGCAGCAAAACCGCAACTATGAGTGGGAGAACTTCATGAACGGGAACCAGGTGCTGTTCATGGATCCTTACGCTATCTATTATCCGCGCGAGAACCGGAACCTCTGCGCCTCTCCAACGAACGGAATTTGTAGCGGACCGGATACGCGCTATGACAATTTCAGGGACAATCTTGGATACATTCTGAGATATTCGCGCAGGTTGAATCTCGCCGGCGTCGCTCCACGAAGTTCGCTCTGTTCGACAGGCTATTGCCTCGCCCAGACCCCCTCCACCGGAGCGGAGTACCTGGTTTACGCCCCTGCAGGCGGCTCGTTCACGGTCGACCTGTCTGCAATGCCAGGTTCACGTTCATTGGCCGTGGAATGGTTGAACCCCTTGACTGGTGGTACGATCCCCGGAATTCCGATTTCCGCCGGATCATCCTCCCAAAAGTTCAGTCCGCCGTTCAGCGGGGATGCAGTCCTTTATCTGGTGGATACAGCGGGACACGCAACCTCGGGCAGGCGCTGATGCTTGAGAGGCAACAGCGCTCAGCGTGGACGCACCTTATGTCGCATTTGTGGTCCGCAAGACGAAGGCTCAGAAAACTTTCGAGTCTTTGCACGCAAAAGGCGTTTCCTCCGAGCGCTTGAGTCGAGTCAAGGCGCCGGCCGGACTCGACATTGGCGCCGTTTCACCGGAGGAGATCGCCGTCAGCATTCTTGCGGAGATCGTTCAAGTGGGTAGAAACCAGCCTCAGCCAACACTCGCGGCGAAGACGACATCGCCCCCCGGCGAAAGACCCAGTATGCGGCATGGGGGTGGATCCGGCGCGCAAAGTACCAATCGCGAATTCAACGAATGGTGATTTTCTTCTGCTGCGCTCATTGCAAAGCAGGCGTTCGACAGCGAACCCGGGAACTATTGGGCTGCCTGTGCGACGACGTACAGCTGAGACCATCCTGAAACGTTTGAGGCCGCCGGTACACTATCTCAACAGCAGACCCAACTCAGAGCAACCCTCCGATGAGCGGGCGTATTGAGTAATTTCGATGCGCCCGCCCTCGCCCTCGAGTATCGGCCGCGCACATCCTTCATACGCCGCAAGTGTGGATAGTACTAGGACAAACGAAACGTCTGAGCCCGCCCAACGCAGTATCCCTTGGAGCGAGGCTATGAGCGAAGAAAGTTTCCTTCGATACCGGTTGGAAGTCGTGCGCAGGATGCCGGAAGGTGCGTATAAAAGAGCCCTTTTTGCGGGAATCAGCGCGTCGTTGGCCGCGCTTCGTGGCGCTCAGATTTCGGCCACGGTTGCGACAGTGTTGGCGTCTGATAGCATGACGCCTTGGCACCTAAATCAGATTCTAGTCCGCGGACAGTGAAGCGCACGGCAGTCCTGCTGGTCGATTGCCCGGATGCAAAGGGAATCGTTGCGGCCATCTCGAGCTTTCTTTACTCGCACGGAGCCAACATCCTGCATGCGGATCAACACCAGGACAACGAGGCCGGCCTGTTCTTCATGCGCGTGGAATTTGACCTGGCAGACTTCGCCCTGGACGCCGGGAATTTTCCGGGGGCGTTTCAACCCATCGCGGATCGCTTCCACATGCGCTGGCGATTTGAAGACACATCGAAACTGGCGCGCATGGCGATTTTCGTCTCGCGATATCAGCATTGTCTGGTTGACCTGCTACACCGGCATCAGACCGGCGAACTGCGCTGCGAAATCGCCGCGATCATCAGCAATCATCAGGACGCGCAAGCCCTGGCAGAGTTCTACAAGGTGCCGTTTCATCACGTCAGCGTAGAAGACGGACACAAGCAAAAAGCCGAAGCCGCGCAAATCGAACTGCTGGAGCGATATGCAGTCGACCTCATCGTGCTGGCCCGGTACATGCAGATCCTGTCGCCCTCATTCGTAGCGCGGTACCCTCTGCGCATCATCAACGTGCATCACTCATTCCTGCCGGCCTTTAGTGGGGCGCGGCCCTATCACGCGGCATTCCAACACGGCGTCAAGCTAATTGGCGCCACCAGCCACTACGTGACCGACGACCTGGATGCCGGGCCGATTATCGAGCAGGACGTGGCTCGCATCTCGCACCGCGACCAGGTGGAACACCTCATCGAGAAAGGCCGCGATCTCGAGAAGCTCGTGCTTTCGCGAGCCGTGCGCTGGCATCTGGAGCACCGCATTCTGTTCTATGGCAACAAGACCGTGGTATTCGACTAGCGAACAACGGGCGATCACCTACTAAACAGGCGGATCATCTTCTCGAGTGACAGCTCAACATGCGCCGCCATGGCCTTGCGCGCCTCAGCGGGCTTGCGCTGTTCGATGCCGCGGATGATTTCCCGGTGCCCGATCCATCCAGGTACCGTCTGCGTGCATAGCGTATCCAGGCGGCGTACGTAACCGAGCGCCAGGCGGAGTTGATCGACCACGCGCTGGTTCCCCGCAATTTCCGCAAGGCGCAAATGGAAGGCTTCATTCGCCAACAAAATCTTGTTCAGATCCGGCCGCCCGTTGTTCTCCACAGCGACGATGTTTTTAAGCTGCACGACGCATTCGGGCATGGCCGCTTGCGCCACCTTCTCGGCCGAAAAGCATTCCAGCAGCTTGCGGAATTCGTACAATTCGACGATGTCGCGCACCGAAATCGGCTTCACCAGATAGCCTTTGCGCGGAATCAAAGACAACCACTTGTCCTGGGCAAGCCGGCTGCACGCCTCGCGCACGGGGGTACGGCTGGTTTTGCATTTCTGCGCCAAAACGATGTCTGAAAGGAACTCGCCAGGAGGCAGTTGCGCGGTGATCAGCCATTCCCTGATTAGGCGGTAGACACGTTCGACTTCGCCCTCCGCCTGCGTTTTCGCTTTAGCAATCGCAATTGCCATGGACCGACGCCAGGGTGCTTGCCT
>Ga0335070_10004307_pt1 | contig 16619 bp, 21 predicted proteins | sample Lox_Sample_13_FD_206722 | JGI IMG/M metagenome (GOLD analysis project Ga0335070, IMG submission 206722) | Soil microbial communities from Loxahatchee National Wildlife Refuge, Florida, United States - Lox_Sample_1.3 | ecosystem: Environmental > Terrestrial > Soil > Wetlands | place: USA... | reverse complement strand
CCGATGGAGAGCCCGGCTCCGATCCCGATCCGCTGGGAGACCCTCACCAAGCGCCAGTTCGACCAGCTCGATCGCGAGAACGCCGTGGTGATGGTGACCGCCTCGCCGCTCGAGGTGCACGGCCCCCACCTGCCGCTCGGCGCCGACGCGCTCGAGGGCGAGGGTCTGGCCGAGCGCACGCTGCGCTTCCTGCCGGACGAGCACAAGCAGCGCGTCTTCCTGAAGCTGCCCTTCGTCTATGCCGCCTGCGACGGCGTGGCGCAGCCCGGCACGCTCGCGTTCCGGCCGTCGACGACGATCGCCGTGCTCGAGGACCTCGGCCGCTCGCTCGCGGCGCAGGGCTTCCGCAACGTGCTGGTCTCGAACTTCCACGGCAGCCCGCGCCACTTCCTGGCCATCGAGACCGCCTGCGAGCGGGTCTCGCGCGAGCGCGGGATCCGCATGGTGTCGGTGTTCTCGCTGATGCTGAGCCGCCTGAACGGCGGCGGCGCCGAGCTCGGCGACGTGCTCGGCCACATCCCGGGCATCGTCAAGGCGGACCTCGAAGGCGACACGCACGCCGGGCTGGTCGAGACCTCGCAGCTGCTGGCGCTCCACCCCGAGTGGGTCGACCCCGACTACAAGTCGCTGCCGCGCCGCACCGTGGATCTGTGGCTGGCGGAGCGCGGCGACCCGAACGCCGCGGCGGAGCGCGGCAAGCCGGCCTCGATTCCCGCGATGCTCCGCGGCTTCCGGGCGGGGATCCAGTTCTTCTGCAGCGAGACCTACGCGGGCGCGCCGGCCCGTGCGTCGGCCGCGCTCGGCGATCAGATCATGGACACGCTGGCGCGCCACACCGCCGAGGCCGTCACCGAGATCCTCGACGGCCGGCTGCCGCGCGAGCGGTGGCACTCCCCGTTCTGGAAGCTGCGGCACGTTTTCGTGAACCCGCTGGCGGTCCGCCTCTTCGACGCGATCCTCGGGGTCCCGAACACGGTGCGCTGAAGGAGGTCTCGTGCCGTTCCGCTTCCGCGTGCGCGGCGTGGTCCGCGAGAAGGAGTCGGGCCGGGGCCTCCCCGGTCTGACGGTGCGCGCCTACGACCGCGACATCGTGCTGGACGACGATCTCGGCGGTGTCGCGACCGACGACGCCGGCGGCTTCGAGCTGGTCTTCACCGAGCCCCAGTTCCAGGAGCTGTTCGAGACGCGCCCCGACCTCTACCTGCGGGTCTTCGACCCGGCCGGTCGGCTGGTGCACTCGACCGAAGATGCGATCCGCTGGGACGCCCATGTCGAGGAGCGCTACGAGATCGCGATCTCGCGCGCCAGGCTGGCGCCGCCGTCGCACTGAGGCCGCAGGCGCGAGCGTCGCGATCCCCAGCCGCGGCCGGCTCTCGGGTGATATGCTGGAGCACGCTCCGCGGAGGTCCCCGATTGTCGCAGCGCCGCGTCGCCGCTCTCGCGCTCGCCTCGCTCGCGCTGGCCGCCGCCGGCCTCGCGGTCGCGGACGTTCCGAGCGAGCGGCCGGGCGAATCGCTGACGCTGCCTTCGCCGACTCCCCACTGGATCTGGGTCGGCGACCTGGTGTTCCGGCGCAGCGCGCTGCTCGACGCCGACAGCGGCCGCTTCCTCGGCATGCTCTCCTCGGGCGTCGGCGTGATCGCCCCGAGCGTCTCCCCGGCGCGCGGCGAGATCTACCTGCCCGAGACCTACTACTCGCGCGGCAGCCGCGGCGAGCGCACCGACCTGGTCACCGTCTACGACGCCGCCAGGCTCGCTCCGATCGCCGAGATCCGGATTCCCCCGAAGCGCGCCGACGTGGTGAACGGCGCCGCGCTTTCGACGCTGCTCGACGACGGGCGCTTCCTCGCGGTGTTCAACCTGACGCCCGCCACCTCGGTCACGATCGTCGACGTCGTCGCCCGCGAGCCGGTCGGCGAGATCGCCACGCCCGGCTGCAGCCTGGTGTATGCGGCCGGGCCGCGGCGCTTCGCGAGCCTGTGCGGCGACGGCTCGCTGCTGCTCGTGACTCTCGACGAGGCGGGCCGCGAGGCGAGCCGCCAGCGCAGCGAGAAGTTCTTCAACCCGATCGACGATCCCGTCACCGAGAAGGCCGTGCGCGGCGGCGACCGCTGGCTCTTCGTCTCGTACGAAGGGATCGTGCATCCCGTCGACTTCTCCGCCGACGCGCCGCGCTTCGACAAGAGCTGGTCGCTGCTCGACGCGGCCGACCGCGACGCCGGCTGGCGCGTCGGGGGGACGCAGCACGTCGCGCTCCACCAGGGGAGCGGTCGGCTCTACGCGCTCGTGCACCACGGTGGACCGGGCAGCCACAAGGAGGGCGGAACGCAGGTCTGGGTCTACGACCTCGCCGCGCAGCAGCGCGTCCAGCAGATCGCGGTCGGGAATCTGGTCGGCTCGTTCGCAGCCGCGCGCATGGGGATCCACGGCGGCGTCGGCGCGTGGCTGGTCGAACACGTGGTGCCGAGCGTCGGCGCGGACAGCATCGCGGTGACGCAGGATGCCGACCCGCGCCTGCTCATGGTCACCCGCCAGGCTGGAACCGTGGGCGTGTACGACGCGCGCAGCGGCGCGTGGCTGCGCGACATCGAGGACGTGGGGCTCGCACCCGGCGTGCTGCTCGCGCCGTGGCGGAACGCGCCGTGATCGACCCCACCGTCGCGCTGGTGCTGCGCGGAGCCGGCGCCGCGCTGTTCCTCTCCGCCGCGCTCCACAAGCTGCGCGACTTCCCGAGCTTCCGCGTCACGCTGGCCGACTACCGCCTGGTGCCCTGGTGGGCGAGCGGCGCCGTCGCGAGCGGGGTCGCCGCCGCCGAGACGGCGACCGGCGCGGCGCTGCTCTCGCCGCTCGCGCGCCCGTGGGGCTTCGCCGCCGCCGCGGGCCTGCTCGCGCTGTACGCCGCGGCCATCGCCGTCAATCTGCTGCGCGGGCGGCGCGACATCGACTGTGGCTGCCTGGGACCCGCGCACCGCACGCCGCTCGGCTGGGGGCTCGTCGCCCGCAACGCGGCCTTCGCGGGTCTCGCGCTCCTCGGCCTCGCGCCCGTCGCCGCGCGCCCGCCGGTCTGGGTCGACGCGCTCAGCGCCGGAGCCGGCGTGCTGTCGCTCGCGCTCCTACACGAATCGATGTCGCGCCTGCTCGCCAACGCGCCGCGCCTGCGCGCGCTGCGGGGGGACGCATGAGCGACGCGCTGCTGATCTCGAACGCGCTGCTCTGGATCGCGGTACTCGCGCTCGCGGCGGTGGTGCTCGCGCTGATCCGCCAGATCGGCGTGCTCCACGAGCGCGTGGCGCCGGCGGGCGCATTGATGATGGGCGGCGGGCCCAAGGTCGGCGAGCTCGCGCCGCGCTTCGCCGGCGACGACGTCTTCGGGCGCCCCGTCCAGATCGGGGGCGCGGACGCGTCGGGCGCCGCCACGCTGCTGCTCTTCGTCTCGCCGAGCTGTCCGGTCTGCAAGACGCTGCTGCCGGTGGCGAAGTCGATGGCGGCGCAGCGACGCGGCGCGCTGCGCCTCGTGCTCGCGAGCGACGGGCCGCCCGAGGAGCAGCGCCGCTTCGCCGAGGAGAACGGCCTCGGCGCGTTTCCATACCTGGTCTCGGCGCAGCTCGGGCTCGCGCACCAGGTGGCGAAGCTCCCGCACGCGGTGTTGATCGACGCGGCGGGGGTGCTGCGCGCCAAGGGGCTCGTGAACACGCGCGAGCACCTCGAGAGCCTGTTCGAGGCGCAGGCGCGCGGGGTCGCATCGATCCAGGAGTTCGTGGCCGCCGGCGAAGAGCGGCCGTTGCGAGGGGTCGGATGAGCTGGATCGACCGCTGGACCGAAGCATCCGCGCGCGGCGTGGCGCGGCGGCTGTCGCGCCGCAGCTTCCTGGCTCGCCTCGGCGCCGCGCTGGCGGGAGGCGCCGCCCTCCCGCTGCTCCCGGTCGCGCGCGCCTCGGCGCAGGAGCGCGCCGCCGCAGCGGCCGAGGGCATCCCCGGCGAAGCGGGCGACCCGACCAGCTGCCAGTACTGGCGGCACTGCGCCATCGACGGCTTCTTGTGCAGCTGCTGCGGCGGCAGCCAGACGGCGTGTCCGCCCGGCACGACGATGGCGCCGGTCACCTGGATCGGGACCTGCCGCAACCCGGCCGACGGCAAACAGTACATCATCTCCTACAACGACTGCTGCGGAAAGGACTACTGCGGCCGCTGCAACTGCAACCGCAACGAAGGCGACCATCCGGCCTACTTCCCGCAGAAGAGCAACGACATCAACTGGTGCGTCGCCGCGCCGAGCACGGTCTACAACTGCTCGACGGCGATCGTGCTCGGCGTCGCCGTCGAGTGACGGGCGGCGCGGCGCGGCGTGCGCTCGCGCTGGCGCTGGCGCTCGCCGCGGCACGGGCCGTCTCGGCGGCGCCGCCGCAGCAGGACTACATCCTACAGTGTATGGGGTGTCACCTGGAGGACGGGAGCGGCGCGCCCGGGCGCGTGCCGTCGCTGGTCGGACAGATGGGCCGCTTCCTGCAGGTGCCTGGGGGGCGCGCGTATCTGGTGCAGGTGCCCGGCGCTGCGCAGTCGACGCTCGACGACGCGGCGCTGGCCGCGCTGCTCAACTGGATGCTGCAGCGCTTCAGCCCCGCCGAGCTCCGCGCCGACTTCGAGCCGTATCGCGCCGACGAGGTCGCGCGCTACCGCGCCGAGCGTCCGGCCGACGTCGCGAAGCTGCGCCGCGAGCTGCTCGAGCGCATCGAGCGCTCGCCGCGAGGCGCCGCCGGGGCGCAGTAGCGGCGCATCCGAGCGCGCTTCGCCCACGTAGACGTTTCGGGAATCGAAGCACGGCGCGCGCGCCGCCGCCGGCCGGCGCGCGCCGCAGCGATCCCGCACGCCATCCCGCCGGCAGGAGTCGCAGCATGCGGAAGTTCCTGGTCCCCCTCGCATTCCTCGCGGCGCTCGCCGCGCCTCGCCTCGCCCCGGCTCACGAGCGCGAGAAGGAGCACGAGAACGAGCAGGGGCGCCCGCACCACGAAGCCCAGACGCTGCTGTTCTTCGGGACGATGTACGGCGTCGACGGGCCGTTCCTCGGCGATGCGAACCGGATCCGCGGCGTCGAGGGCGACGAGGCGCCGTGGGTGATCGCGAAGTTCATCCGGGGCCGCCTCGGAACCGACGGGGACCTCAGGATCCGCGTCCGCGGCCTGGTCTTCAAGGACGACCCGTCGGTGCCGCCCGAGCTGCGCGGGAAGAACGACGAGGAGCAGTTCCGCGGATTGGTGAGCTGCCTGACCGAGCAGGGCGACCAGGTCGTGGAGGCGAACGTGGTGACGCAGGGCTTCAAGGCGACGCCGGACGGCGATTCGAACATCGACGCCAAGCTTGCGCTGCCGAACCCGTGCGTCGCGCCGATCGTCTTCGTGCTGGCCGGCTCCGAGGACAAGTGGTTCGCGGTGACGGGCGTCGAGACGGAGCAGGAGGACGAGTAGCCGGCCACCGCGCAGGCGACACGCTAGCGTGGAGGCATGCTCGAGGTCGGGCGCGATTTCGTCTGGGCGGTGGCCTCGACAACGCCGGGCCTCGAGTCGCGGCTCACGCTCGAGGAGCTCCGCTTCGTCGTCTCCCACGAGTTCGGCCACGTCCTCGGGCTCGGCCACTGCCTCGACTGCGACTCCGCGATGGACTACTCGTGGCAGACACGCGGCCGCGTCTTCGTCACCGAAACCGACGTGCGCACCTTTCTCGCGCTGGTCGCACGGCCCAACGGCTCCCCGGCGCGCTGAGCAACGCCTACGAGCGGTGCGATCCGGTCCGGCGTAACGTAGGAGGCGCTCGCGGAGGTCCCCATGGCCCACTACGCCTACGATCGCCTCACCGCGCTCGACAACTCGTTCCTGATCTTCGAGAAGCCGAACGCCTACATGCACGTGGCGTCGACCCAGATCTTCGACGCCGGGCCGCTGAAGCGCGAGGGCGGCGGCATCGACGCCGATGCGATCAAGTCGCTGGTCGCCGCCTCGCTGCCGCAGATCCCGCGCTACCGCCAGAAGCTGGCCTGGATCCCGCTCGAGGGTCACGCCGTCTGGGTCGACGACGACCGCTTCAATCTCGACTACCACGTGCGCCACACCAGCCTGCCGCGCCCGGGCGGAGAGGAGGAGCTGAAGCGGCTCTCGGCGCGCGTGAATCAGCAGCACCTCGACCGCGAACGGCCGCTGTGGGAGATCTGGATCGTCGAGGGGCTCGAGAACGACCGCTTCGCGCTGATCTCGAAGGTCCACCACTGCATGGTCGACGGCATCTCGGGCGTCGACCTGATGCGGGTGCTGATGAGCCTCTCTCCCGAGTACTCGCCGCCCGAGGCGCCGCGCTTCGTGCCGCGCCCAGCGCCGTCCGGGCTCGAGCTGCTGCGCCACGAGCTGGCGCGCCGCGTGCGCCTGCCATTCGCCGCGATCCGCGACCTCGGGAGCTTCGCGCGCGAGGCGAAGGACGCGCGCCAGGAGCTGCTGGTGCGCCTGCGCGCGGCCGCCGAGACGCTCGGCGCCACGCTGCGCTCGGCGTCGCAGACGCCGCTCAACCGCCCGATCGGCCCCCACCGCCGCGTCGACTGGATGCCGATGGAGATCGCCGAGGTCAAGACGGTCCGCAAGGCGCTCGGCGGCTCGCTGAACGACGTGGTGCTGACGACGGTGACCGGCGCGGTGCGCCGCTTCCTGACGCGCCGCGGCGTCTCCACGCGCGGCCTCGACTTCCGCGTGATGGCGCCGGTCTCGGTGCGCTCCGCCGACGAGAGCGGGGCGCTCGGCAACCGCGTCTCGGCGTGGGTGGTGCCGCTGCCGGTCGGCGAGGAGGATCCGCGCCGCCAGCTCGAGCAGATCTCGGCGCGCACCGCGGAGCTCAAGGAGTCGCGCAGCGCGGTCGGCGCCGAGGTGCTGACGCAGGTCGCCGAGTGGACGCCCTCGAACCTGCTGGCGCTCGGTGCGCGCAACGCGACGCGGCTGCTCCCGTTCAATCTGGTGGTGACCAACGTGCCGGGCCCGCAGGTGCCGATGTACATGGCGGGCGCGCGCATGACCGAGGTCTACCCGCACGTCCCGCTGCTCGACAACCTCGGCCTCGGGATCGCGCTGCTCTCCTACGACGGCCGCATCTTCTGGGGCTTCAGCGCCGACTACGACGTGGTCCCGGACCTCGGCGCGTTCGTCGCCGGCACGCGCGAGGCGTTCGGCGAGCTGCTCGCGCTGGCGCGTTCGGCGGCGGTGGCCGAGACGCCGCGCCCGCGCGCGCGGAGCCGTCCGCCCGCACCGGGAACGGACGCCTAGCGGCGCGGCGCCGTGGCGGGGGCATAGGCGCGGTCCGGGTGCGCGACGCGCCAGGCCAGCGCCAAGCCGCTGCCGAGCAGGCCGGCGGCGATCAGGAACGGCGCACCCGGGAGCTGCCAGGGCGCTCGCTCGCCGATCGCGCTCGCGAAGCTCGCGGTGAACAGCCCCGGCCCGATCATGTGCGCGATTCCCTGCAGCGCCGAGATCGCCCCCTGCAGGCGGCCCTGCTCGGAGGGATCCATCCGCTGCGTCATCAGCGCCTGGGCCGAGGGTCCGGAGATGCCCCAGAGCGCCACGATCGGGAGGCCCGCGCAGAAGACGGCGCCGGTCGGCGCCATGCCGTAGAGCGCGAAGCCCGCCGCGCCGAAGCCGAGCCCCAGCAGCAGGCTGCGCCGCTCGCCGAGCTTCGCGACGGCGATTCGCACCAGCCACATGCCGACCGCGATGCTCAGCACGCCGACCGCCGCGAGCGTCAGCCCGACGGTCTGCGCGTCCCAGTGATAGCGGTAGTCGGTGTACAGCACCCACATGCTGGGCTGCACCTCGTGCGCGACGGCGGCGAGGAAGACGACGCCCGCGATCCCCAGCACGTGGGCGTGCTCGCGCAGCAGGTCGAAGGCGCCGATCGGGTTCGCGCGCGTCCAATCGAGCGCGGCGCGCCGCTCCGGCGGCAGCGATTCGGGCAGCACGATCAGGCCGTACAGGAAGTTGGCGAGGCTCAGCGTCGCGCAGACCCAGAACGGCAGCCGTGGGCTCACCGCGCCGAGCAGCCCGCCGACGGCGGGCCCGATCACGAAGCCCATGCCGAAGGCCGCGCTGAGCAGTCCGTAGCCGGCGGCGCGCTGCTCCGGCGGCGTGACGTCGGCGATGTAGGCGCTCGGGATGCTGATGCTCGCCGAGCAGACCCCCGAGATCACGCGCCCCGCGAACAGCCACGTCACCGAAGGCGCCAGCGCCATCACGATGTAGTCGAGACCGAGCCCCGCGTTCGAGAGCAGGATCACCGGGCGCCGCCCGAAGCGATCGGAGAGCGCGCCGAGCAGCGGTGCGAACAGGAACTGCATCGCGGCGAACGCCGTCCCGAAGACGCCGTACACGCCCGCGGCGTCGGCGCTGTCGCCGCCTTCGAACTGCAGCACCAGCTTCGGCAGCACCGGCGCCATGATGCCGAGCGCCAGCATGTCGAGCGCCACCGTCACGAAGATGAAGGCGAGGGCGGCCTTGCGCACTGCCATGGGTCGAGCGCGTCCATCGGCCGGAGCCTACGAGCCGGTCCAGGGTCCCGCAAACGAGCGATACGCGACCGGGCAGGGCCGCTCGGCGCGCGCGACGGCGCCGATCTGCTGCCGGCGCGGCTGCGCGCTCGCGAAGCGCGGCTCGAGCTCGAAGCGTTCGAGCAGCCGGCGCAGCGAGATGCGGATCGCCGAGATCGCGAAGCGCTGCGCCGGGCAGGCGTGCCGCCCGTGCCCGAAGCTGCTCACCAGCTCGCGCGCCGGCGAAGAAGGCCGTGGGATCGCGGAGCAGCGCGAGACCCGAGCTGAGCCACGGCAGCGCGCCCGGCGCGCGCGGGGGCAGCGGATCGACGGAAGGCAGGGCGGTGGCGAGCAGGGATACCGCGGCCGAGGCTACCCGAGCTTGCGCGCGGCGCGCGACTCGCGCAGCCTTCCCGAACGCGCGCCCGCGCGAACCACGGAGCCCCCCGACATGACGACGTCCCGCCGGCTTCCCGCCTACACGCCGTTCCAGGAGCGCGTCGCGAGTCCCCTGATCAAGGCGATGTCGGCCGCCAACACCTGGGTGTATCGCCTCTCGGGCGGCCGCATCGGCGGCCGCTTCCTGCGCGGGGCGCCGGTGCTGCTGCTGACGACGATCGGGCGCAAGTCGGGGCAGCCGCGCACGGCCCCGCTGCTCTACCTCGAGGACGGTGAGAACCTCGTGATCGTGGCGTCGAAGGGCGGCATGTCGCACCACCCGGTCTGGTACCTGAACCTGGAGGCGAATCCGGACGTCGAGGTCGAGATCGGTAGCGCGCGGCGGCCGATGCGCGCGCGCCGCGCCAGCGACGAGGAGAAGTCGAAGCTCTGGCCGCGCCTGGTCGCGATGTACCGCGACTACGACGACTACCAGGCGCGCACCGATCGCAACATCCCCGTCGTGATCCTCGCGCCGCGCTGACACGTGCCGAGCGTCGAGCGCGAGGGCGCCAGGCTCCACTACGAGGTCCACGGCGAAGGGCCCGCCGTCGTGCTCGCGCACGGCGCGGGCGGCAACGCGCTCGCCTGGTGGCAGCAGGTGCCCGTCTTCGCGCGGTGGTTCCGCGTGATCAGCTTCGACCACCGCGGCTTCGCGCGCTCGCCGTGTCCGCCCGAGCGCGTGCACCCGCGCCACTTCGTCGGCGACCTCGAGGCGATCCTCGAGGACGCGCGCGCGGACGACGTGGCGCTGGTGTGTCAGTCGATGGGAGGCTGGACGGGGCTCCCCTTCGCGCTCGCCCACCCGGAGCGCGTGCGTGCGCTCGTGCTGTGTGGCACGCCCGGCGGCTTCGTGACCGAGCGCCTCGCGCGCGAGCTGCCCGGGATCGGCGAGCGCGCGCGCAGGCGCGGCGTCGCGGAGATGGCGCTCGGCGACCGCTTCCGGCGCGACGCGCCCGCGCTCGCCTTCCTGTATCGGCAGCTCAACGAGCTCAACCCGCCCGACACCGCGGCCTCGATGGCGGCGCGCCTGTTCGAGGTCGTGGTGCGCGCCGAGCAGCTCGCGGGCTGGCGCACGCCGACCCTGCTGATGGCCGGCAGCGACGACGCCTTCTTCTCGCCCGCGGTGATGGAGGACCTGGCGGCGCGCATCCCGGGTGCGCGCCTGCATGCGATGCCGGGCATCGGGCACTCGACCTACTTCGAGGCGGCGGAGGAGTTCAACCGCGTCGTGCTCGAATTCCTGCGCGCGCACTCCGAGCGGCGTCCGGCGGCAGCGGTTCGGGTCTGAGGCCCGTGGGCGGGCGAAGACGCGCGGGCGGCGTGCGGAGGCGGCGCTGGACCTGGCAGCGCCTCGCGCTGCGCATCGCGCTCGGCGCCGTCGCGGTGACGGTGCTTCCGGTCGCGGCGCTGCGCTGCGTGCCCCCGCTGACGTCGTCCTTCATGCTCGAGCGCCGCTTCCTGGCGCGCGGCGAGCGCGCGTGCGCGGCGATCGACTACCACTGGGTCGCGCGGCGCGAGATCTCGCCCGAGCTGGCGATCGCCGTGGTGGCGGCCGAGGACCAGCGCTTCTCCGCGCACGCGGGCTTCGACGTCGACTCGATCGAGCGCGCGCTCCGCGAGCGGCGCGGGCGCGGCGCCAGCACGATCTCGCAACAGGTCGCGAAGAACCTGTTCCTGTGGCCGGGCCGCAGCCTGGTGCGCAAGGCGCTCGAGGCGTGGTTCACGGTGTGGATCGAGGCGCTCTGGCCGAAGCAGCGCATCCTCGAGGTGTATCTCAACGTGGCGCAGTTCGGGCGCTGCACCTTCGGCGCCGGCGCGGCGAGCGCCGACTTCTTCGGCAAGCGGCCCGCGGCGCTGAGCGGCGCCGAGGCGGCGCTGCTCGCCGCGGTGCTGCCGAACCCGGTGCGGCGGCGCGTCGACGCTCCGTCGCCGCACGTGCGGGCGCGCGCGGCGCGCATCGAGCGCGAGGTCCAGCGCCTCGGCGGCCCCGCGTTCCTGGCCGAGCATGGACTCTGAGCGCCCCGAGGCGCTCGAGGATCGCGTCGCGGCAGAGCTCGGCGGCGCGGGCTGGGCGGTGGCGCGCGCCTTCCTGGAGCCGGAGCTGGTGTCCGCGCTCGCCGGCGAGGCGCGCGCGCTGCGCGAGCGGGGCGCGCTGCGCGGCGCGCGCATCGGCCGCGGCGCAGGGCGCGTGCAGCGACCGGAGATCCGCGGCGACGCGATCTGCTGGATCGAGCCGGCGCTCGCGAGCCCGTCGCAGCGGCTGCTGCTGGCGCGCTTCGAGTCGCTGCGCCTCGCCCTCAACCGCGCGCTGCATCTGGGCCTCTTCGGGCTCGAGGCGCACTTCAGCGTGTATCCGCCGCGAGCGTGCTATCAGAGACACTCCGACTGCTTCCGCGGAGCGAGCCAACGCGTGGTGTCGTGCGTCGCGTACCTGAACCAGGGCTGGCAGGCGGGGGACGGCGGCGCGCTACGGCTCCACGTCGGCCGCGAGCGCAGCGTCGACGTCGCGCCGCTCGGCGGCACGCTGGTCGCATTCCTGTCGGAGCGCTTCGAGCACGAGGTGCTGCCCGCCGCCCGCGAGCGGCTCTCCGTTGCGGCGTGGTTCAGGCGGAGGGCGGAGATGGTATGTCGATGACCTCGCACGGCTCCGCCCCCGCGCTGCAATTCGCGTCGAAGCGCGACCGCTGGGTCAGCGCGCTGCTGGGCTGCGCAGCGGTGTCCTGCGTGGTGGCGGTGGCCGGTGCGCTCCACGCCATGCGAGGCAGCCCGGGCGCTTCGCTGGCCGTCCTGCTCGCCTGCTTGTGGCCGATCACGCTGGTGATTTGGATGCTCGGCGTGACCCGCTACGAGATCGCTGGCGACGCCCTGCGCGTGCGCTGCGGGCCGCTGCGCTTCGCGGCGCCGTTCGCCGAGATCGACGCGGTGCACCCGAAGCGCGGCTTCAGCCCGGAGCTCGGCTGGTCGCTCTCCCTCTCGCTCGACCGCCTGGTGGTGCGGCGCCGCGGCCGCCTCGCGCTCTCGATCTCGCCCGAGCCGCGCGAGCTGTTCCTCGCCGAGCTCGCGGCCCGTTGCCCGCAGCTGGTTCGCGAGGGCGATCGCCTGGTGCGCCGCGCTGCCCCGTGACCGCCGTCTCGGACCAGCAGCTGATCGAGGGCGTGCGGGCGAGCGCGGGCGATGCGCGGCTCGCGGTGCGCATCGAGCGGCGCGGCGGCGGGCTGCGCGGCTCGGCGGGAGGCTCGGGCGCGCGCTTCGAGCGCGTGCTGCTGCGGATCGCCGGGCGCCGCCTGCCCGCCGTGCTCAAGGTGATGGCCGCCGACGAGATCTCGCCGCCTCTCGAGCGCCGCTTCTACCGGGAGCTGGCGCCCGAGGTCCGGGCGCGCATTCCGGCGGTCTACGCGACGGGCGAGCTCGCCGGCGCGCCCGACGGCTGGGTGCTGATCGAGGAGCTGGGGCCGTGCAAGGCGCGCCCGCTCTGGACGCGCGACGACCTGCTGGCCTGCGCCCGCGAGATGGCCCGCCTTCACGCGCGCCATCTCGGCCGCGCGCCCGCCTGGCTGCCGCGCCCGCTGACCCGCGACGCGGCTGCCTTCCTGGCGCACGTGCCGGCAGGCGTGGCGCACCTCCGCGCCTTCGTCGCCGCGCGCCCGGCCTGGCGCTGGTTCGCACCCGAGCGCGCCATGGCGCTCGCCGAGTCGCTCGCCCGCGACCCGGCGCCGCTCGCGAGCGCGCTCGCACGCTCGCCGGAGGCGGTGATCCACCGCGACTGCCACGCCGGCAACATCGCCGTGCCCCGGAGCGGCCGTCCCGCGCTCTTCGACTGGGAGGCCGTCTCCGCCGGGCCGCCGATCTTCGATCTCACGCTGTTCTACCGCTACCTCGACTGGGAGTGGGGCGTGGTGCCGCTGCTCGGCGTCGAGTGGTCGCGCTTGCGCCGGTCGCCGGTGAGCTGGGAAGAGCTCCTCGACACGTATCTGGGTCAGCTCGACCGCGACGCCAGCGGCCGCGTCGATCGCGAGGCGATCAGCGCCGCGGCGCCGGCGGCGTTCGCCTGGGAGGCCGTCTACCGCATCGGCTGGATCGAGTCGCAGCTCGGGCGGCGCGCCGGATGGATGCGGCTGGCGCGCTCGCGCGTGCCGCTGCTCGGCGGCTTCGCGCGCTGGCGCGTCGATCTGCCGGGGCTGCAGAGCCGCGCCGCGCTGTGGCCCGACCTCGAGCGCTTCGCTCCAGAGCCCGGCTCGTGACGCTCGAAGCGCTCGCCGCCCTCGCCGAGCCGGTCGCCGATCGTGCTAGCGTCCGCCGCGAGCGGGGGTGCTCGCGGAGGACCGATGCCGAAGCCGTTCCGATTCGGAGTGCAGTGCGCGAGCCTGCCGGCCGACGCCTGGGCGGAGCGCGTCCGGCGCATCGAGGCGCTCGGCTACTCCACGCTCTTCTGCCCCGATCACTTCGGCCCGCAGTGGGACCCGACCGCGATGCTGGCCGCGGCCGCCGCCGTGACGACGCGGCTGCGCGTCGGCACGCTGGTGTACGGGATCGACTACCGCCACCCGGTGATCTACGCCAAGCAGGCCGCGACGCTGCACCTGCTCTCGGGCGGCCGCCACGAGTTCGGGATCGGCGCCGGCTGGATGGAGACCGACTACCAGCAGGCCGGCATGCCCTACGATCGGCCCGGGCTGCGCATCGAGCGGCTCGGCGAGGCGCTCGAGATCATCACCGGGATGTGGAAGGGCGACGCCTTCTCCTACCAGGGCCGGCACTTCCGGGTGCGCGAGATCCCGCGCGCGGCCGAGCTGCCCGAGGGCTCGCGGCCGCCGATCCTGATCGGCGGCGGCGGCCGGCGCATGCTCTCGCTGGCCGGGCGCTACGCCGACATCGTCGGCATCAACCCGACGCTCGTGGAGGGCAAGGTGACGCCGGAGACGCCCGCCGACCTCGCGCCGGAGCGCGTGCGCGAGAAGGTCGAGTGGGTGCGCGACGCGGCGCGCGCGGCCGGCCGCGACGCCGCCGCGATCGAGCTCAACTCGCTGGTCTTCGTGGTGGCGATCACCGACCGGCCGCAGGGGATCCGCGAAGCGCTCGCCAAGAACAGCGGCATGAGCGTCGAGCAGGTGGCCGACTGCCCGCTGTTCCTGACCGGCTCGGCGAGCGAGATCCGCGAGCGCCTCGAGAAGCGCCGCGAGCAGACCGGCATCAGCTACGTGGTGATCCAGGGCCGCGACCAGGAGATCGTCGAGCGCTTCGCCGCGGAGGTCGCGGCGCCGCTCGCCGGGCACTAGCTCGGTCAGCCGCCGGCGGCGCTCCCCGCCGTGCGCCGCGCCGCGACCCTGCGGCGCGACCCGAACGGCAGCCGCCTGCGCAGGAAGGCGAGCAGCGAAGCGGCGTCGACGCAGCCCACCTGCACCACCTCGTCGCCGTCCTCGAAGCACATCAGGCGCCGGTAGTAGTCGTTGAGCGCGCGGTCGCGATGGAAGAAGCGGCTGTCGCGGGCGTCCTTCTGGAACACGCTGCCCGGCACGCTGCGGCGGAAGACGAAGGCCTGCGGGTCGAACACGGCCGCCGGATCGATGTGGATCTCGCGCCGGTAGTGCGCGTCGATGGCGTGCGCGATGCGCAGGTGCTCGGCCGAGGGCGCGGCGGGCCCGAACGGCGAGGGATACACGCGGTCGAAGTTCAGCGCCACGTTGCCGAGGCTGCTCAGCACGCACGCCACGTTGCTGCACCACACGCGCCGCAGCCCGTGATGGCGCAGGAAGTACGTGATCACGAGCTTCGACGTCAGCCGCGTGGTGAGCCGCCCGCTGCGCGCGTCGGGCCGCACGCAGGTGAGCCCCAGGTGCAGCACGTCACCGACCCGCGCGACGGGCAGGATCACCGCCGAGCAGAAGCCTGCGAGATCGCCGCCCGGCCGCCGGGCGAGCGTGATGATCTTGTCCGAGAGCGCCGCCCGCGTTCCCGCGAGACACTGGTATTGCGGAATCGGATCGAAGCAGCTCGCCGCGACCTCGCGCAGCTCGGCGACCAGCCGCTCGAGCTCAGCGTCCGGGAGCGTCCGCCCCGGACGGTAGAGCAGCTCCACCTGATACGAGTTGTTGCGGTCTGCCATGGAACCCCCCCATCTGCGTCGCGGCCTCCCGGCTGCGGAAGCTCCGCTCGGCGCGCTCGATGGCCTCCGCGATCCACGCCTCCGCGTGACGCAGCAGCGCGCCGCCATCCGGGTGCGCGAGCTGCGGGCCGAAGCTCACCCGCAGGCGCACCGAGCTGCGCGCGAAGCGCTCGAAGAAGTGGCGGAGCAGCGTGTCATCGCCGACCCACGCGTCCTCGCGGTGCTCGTAATGCAGCGCGACCGGGACGATCGGCACCCCGAGCCGGGCCGCCGTGTAGAACATGCCCGGCTGGAACGGCAGGCAGCCCGGGCCGCGCGTCGTGGTTCCCTCCGGAAAGACCGCGACGCGGCAGCCGCGCTCGAGCAGCTCGCCGAGGCGCAGGCGCGCCGCGCGCCGGCTCTCCTTGCAGCCGCGATCCACGAACACCGTCCCGAGTCGCCGCGCCAGCGCTCCGAAGAGCGGCCAGCGGCTCATCTCGACCTTGGCGAGGAAGGTGCACTCCACGCAGGCGAGCAGCGCGGCGATGTCCATGTAGGAGCGATGATTCGCGACCAGCAGCGCCGTACCAGGCGGCGCGAAGCCGCGCACCTCGATCTCGAGCCCGACGCCGCGATGGATGCGGCCCGCCGCGCGGCGCGCGCGCCGCGTGGTCTCCTCGAGCGGCGCGCCGCCGCGCCGGGCTGCGAGCTCGATCCGGGCCCAGAGCCACGCGAGGGCGGAGATGCCCGCGAGCAGGCGCAACAGGGCGCGCAGACGCTTCATGCCGGAGATGGAACCCTCCTGCGGGGGAGGCGTCGCCGACGCGTGCCTCGAACCGCAGGCGAAGCATCGTGTTCGCCCATGGCGTCTTCGTCGCGTTCGCGACTCCCTTCGGTGACGTCTGGGCCAAGCGAGTCACACGATCCGGTGGCGTTTCAGGGTCGGCAGCCGCCCCAGCGAGAGGCGACCTGGCGGATCAGAAGGAGCCGAGCGGTCGCTGGAAGGTGTAGGCGACCTGGTCGCGCAGCGTGTGGAGCCAATCGTCGGTGGTGCAGGTCGCGGCCGAGATCGGCAGCGTGGCGACGAAGAGCGCGCCGCCCCCGATCAGCGAGAGCACCATCAGCGGCCGCACCACCAGCACGTCCCCGGCGAGGGCCGGGTAGCGCCAGCCGTCCGGAGGCACCCAGTCGGGCGAGGGCGCGGCCTCCGCGGGATAGAGGTAGGGGCCCGGCGTGGCGGTCGCAGCCTCCGGCGCCGCTGTGCTCTCCGGTGTCGCCGGAGCCTCCGGCGCGGGGGCAACCTCGGGTGTCGCCGCGGTGTCCGGCGCGGCCGCGCCCTGCGACTCGTCGGCGCGCAGCGGACTCGCGAGGACGAGCGCGGCCAGGGTTCCAGCGAGCACGGCGTTCGCGAGCTTCATCGCGTCCTCCTCCCCGGGCGGCGGGGAATCTACCCGATCCGCCCCCGGCGCGCGTCAGCCCTCGAAGCGATCGAGCGCCCAGGTGACGACGGGCTGGGCGATGCCGCGCACCGACCGGGCCGGCAGCTCGC
>Ga0335070_10004306_pt1 | contig 16620 bp, 15 predicted proteins | sample Lox_Sample_13_FD_206722 | JGI IMG/M metagenome (GOLD analysis project Ga0335070, IMG submission 206722) | Soil microbial communities from Loxahatchee National Wildlife Refuge, Florida, United States - Lox_Sample_1.3 | ecosystem: Environmental > Terrestrial > Soil > Wetlands | place: USA... | reverse complement strand
CTGTTCTTCTTCCACAACGCGAAGGAGCAGCTGGCGCGGGGCACCGGGCCCTACTTCTACCTCCCGAAGCTGCAGAGCCACCTCGAGGCCCGGCTGTGGAACGACGTGTTCCTGTTCGCGCAGGACCGCCTCGGCGTCCCCCGCGGGTCGGCCCGAGCCACCGTGCTCGTCGAGACCATCCACGCCGCCTTCGAGATGGACGAGATCCTGTGGGAGCTGCGCGAGCACTCGGCCGGACTGAACTGCGGGCGGTGGGATTACATCTTCTCGTTCATCAAGACGTTCCGCGAGCGGCCGGAGTTCGTGCTGCCCGACCGCGCGCAGGTCACGATGGACCGCGCGTTCCTCGACGCGTATGTGCGGCTGCTGATCCGGACGTGCCACCGCCGCGGCGTCCACGCGATGGGCGGCATGGCGGCGCAGATCCCGATCAAGGGCGACCCGGTCGCCAACGAGGCCGCCATCGGCAAGGTGCGCGCGGACAAGCTGCGCGAGGTGCGCGCCGGCCACGACGGCACATGGGTGGCGCACCCCGGACTGGTGCCGGTCGCGAAGCAGGTGTTCGACGAGCACATGAAGACCCCGAACCAGATCGCCAACCGCCGCGCCGACGTGCAGGTGAGCGCGGCGGACCTCCTCGCCGTGCCGCAGGGCACGATCACCGAGCAGGGCCTGAGGACCAACATCGACGTCGGGATCCAGTACCTGGAAGCGTGGCTGGGAGGCAACGGCTGCGTGCCGATCTACAACCTGATGGAGGACGCGGCCACGGCCGAGATCTCGCGCACCCAGGTCTGGCAGTGGCTGCGGCACGGCGCCTCGCTCGAGGACGGCCGCCCCGTCACGCGCGAGCTCGTGCAGGCGACGATCCGCCAGGAGCTCGCGCACATCCGCTCGCTCCTGGGCGAGCAGCGCTACGACGCGGGCCGGTTCCCGGGCGCCGCGGCGCTGTTCGAGGAGATGATGACCGGGAGCGGTTTCCCGGAGTTCCTGACCCTGGCCGCCTACGACCACCTCGACTGACCTGCCCGGAGGGCGCATGGACAAGCAGGCCTTCGTCGCCAGCACGAACCAGCACTGGAAGACCGACCGCTTCCGCGGCATCACGCGCCCCTACGCGGCGGAGGACGTCTGGCGGCTGCGCGGCACGGTCGACCTCGAGCACACGCTCGCCAGGCGCGGCTCCGAGAAGCTGTGGAAGCTCCTGCACGAGGAGCCCTACGTGCACACGCTCTCGGCCATCACCGGCGGCCAGGCGGTGCAGCAGGTCAAGGCGGGTCTCAAGGCGGTCTACATCTCGGGCTGGCAGGTGGCCGGCGACGTGAACACCGCGCTCGAAACCTACCCCGACCAGTCGCTGTATCCCGCCGACAGCGTGCCCACGCTCGTCGAACGGGTCAACAACGCGCTGCTGCGCGCCGACCAGATCGACCACATGCGGGGCAGGAACGGCACCGACTGGCTGGTGCCCCTGGTGGCCGATGCGGAGGCGGGCTTCGGCGGGCTGCTGAACGCGTACGAGCTGATGAAGCACCTGATCGTCAGGGGCGCCGCCGGCGTGCACTTCGAAGACCAGCTCGCCTCGCTGAAGAAGTGCGGCCACCTCGGCGGCAAGGTGCTGGTCCCCACCAGCGAGTTCATCACCAAGCTGGTGGCCGCCCGCCTGGCTGCCGACGTGTGCGGCGTGGATACCGTGCTGATCGCGCGCACCGACGCGCTCTCGGCGACCATCCTCGCCAACGACATCGATCCCATCGACCGCGAGTTCGTGGTCGGCACGCGCACCCCCGAGGGGTTCGTGTCCGTCCGGCCCGGCATCGGGCAGGCGATCGCCCGCGGCCTCGCGTACGCGCCGTACGCGGACGCCCTGTGGTTCGAGACGAGCAAGCCCGACATGCAGGAGGCCCGGCGCTTCGCCGAGGCGATCCACGCGAGGTTCCCCGGCAAGATGCTGGCCTACAACTGCTCGCCGTCGTTCAACTGGAAGATGAACCTGAAGTCGGACGAGATCGCGGTGTTCCAGCGCGAGCTGGGGGCGATGGGCTACAAGTTCCAGTTCGTCACCCTCTCGGCGTTCCACTCGCTCAACTACGCGATGTTCGAGCTGGCGCTGGGCTACCGCGAGCGCGGCATGGCCGCCTATTCGGAGCTCCAGGAAGACGAATTCGCCGCCGAGCAGCACGGTTACGAGGCCGTGCGCCACCAGGAGTTCGTGGGCGTCGGCTACTTCGACGAGGTGACGGAAATCGTGACCGGCGGACGTTCTTCATCCCTTGCGCTCAAGGGCTCGACCGAGGCCGAGCAGTTCCACGCGGCGCCGTGACCACTCCATCGCCCGCCCAGCCGCCGCAGGACTTCGGCTTCGGCGCCGTCGTCGCGCGCGAAAGCCGGCAGCGGCTGCTGAACCGCGACGGCAGCTTCAACGTGCGGCGGACCGGGCTCGGCTTCTTCGAGTCCTGGTCCGCCTATCACTTCCTGCTGCGGGTGTCCTGGCCGCGGTTCCTGCTGCTGCTTGCCGGCGGCTTCGCCGCCACCAACGCCCTGTTCGGCGCGCTGTACTTCGCGTGCGGTCCGGGCGCCCTGGTCGGCCCCGGCGGCGACACGCCGGCCGGGCGGTTCGCCCAGGCGTACTTCTTCAGCGTCGAGACCCTGGCGACGATCGGCTACGGGCACGTCAGCCCGCGCGGCCTGGCCGCGAACCTCGCGCTCACCCTCGAGTCGTTCGTGGGCCTGCTGGCGATCGCGCTGATCGCGGGCATCGTGTTCGCGCGGTTCGCCCGGCCCGTCGCGCGGATCCGGTTCAGCGACGTCGCCGTCGTGGCGCCCTATCGCGGGGGCACCGGGCTCATGTTCCGGATCGCCAACATGCGCGAGAGCGAGTTGATGGAGGTCGGCGCGCGGGTCCTGTTGTCCCGGCGCCGGGGCGGCGGCGCGACCACGGACCGCGAGTTCCACACCCTCCAGCTCGAGCGGGATCGCGTGGTCTTCTTCCCGCTCACCTGGACGGTCGTGCACCCGATCACGGCCGACAGCCCGCTGCACCGCGTGAGCGCGGAAGAGCTCCGCGCCAGCGAAGCGGAGCTGCTGGTCTACCTCACGGCGTACGACGAGACGTTCTCCCAGACGGTGCACGCGCGCTCGTCGTACCGTGCCGACGAGGTCGTGTTCGACGCCCGCTTCGCCCCGATCGTGGCCCTGACCGAGGACGAGCGCGCGGTCCGCGTGGACGTGCGAAAGCTCAGCGAGATCCAGCGGCTCTAGTCGGCCCGGCGGCCCCCACGCGCACGTGCAGCCAGTCGTGGCCGAACAGCTCGGACACGGCCGTGGCCGCGAAGTACAGGAACCCGGCCGCCACCACCCGGTGCGGCTCCTGAATCCACACGCCGCCCATTCCGGCGAAGCCCTGGCGAGCCACGACGTCCGGTGTGATCCCGAACCGCGGAAGCGGCAGGAACAGCGTCAGGAACACGGCGCCGACGTAGAACACCACGCCGGTCGCCCAGCCGGCGCGCAGGTAGCGGCGCTCCTCTCCGTCCGGCGCCTGCCCCACGAGAACGCCGAGCAGCCGGTTCCCGGTCAGGAGCCAGAACCCGGCGACGGGCCACCAGGTGTGAAATGCCAGGCCGAAGGCGCCCACGAAGATCGTGTAGAACAGGCCGAAGCCCAGGATCGCCATCGCTCGGGCGGGCGGCTGGTCGATGTCCACGACGGCCTGCCCCATGAACGCCGCGCTGTGGATGACGACGAACTCGAGCAGCATGAGGAGCACGACGTACCGGACCTGCTGCGCTCCCACGGCATCAGGGGCCAGCCAGGTGAGAAGACAGATGGCGGCGAGCCCCGCATCGGGAGCCGCCGCCACGATATCCGCGACGCGGAGCGCCCGGGCAGGCGCCACCGCTACGGCGACACCGTCCAGGTCTTGCCGGTGCGGAACAGCGCGTTGAGGTCCTCCGACGGCGCGCCGACCGACGCGACCTGCGCGTACACCTCGTCGGTGTAGGAGGGCGCCGGATCGCAGTACAGGATGCCCAGCGCCACGGGGAACTCCGGCGGCTTCAGGTTCGCGAGCATCACCGCCTGCACCCGGTTCTTCTCGTCGTGGACCAGGATGTCGTCCAGGCCGACGCCGTTCTGGCCGACGGTCGCGACCTCGAGCTGCATCTTCCCGGGCACCAGCCGCAGGCCCTTCTCGCGGTCCTTGCCGAACACCATCGGGAGCCCGTGCTCCACCCACAGCTGGTTGTCCGCCGCGTTCTCCTTGGCGGTGAAGTTGTTGAACACGCCGTCGTTGAACACGACGCAGTTCTGGATCACCTCGACGAACGAGGCGCCCTGGTGCTGCTTCGCACGCACCAGCACGTGGGAGAGCTGCGGCGTCATCGTGTCGATCGTGCGCGCCACGAACCGCGCGCTCGCGCCCAGGGCGAACTCGCACGCCGAGACCGGCGGGTCCAGCGAGCCCTGGGGCGTGGACGGCGACTTGGTGCCCTTGCGCGAGGTCGGCGAGTACTGGCCCTTGGTGAGCCCGTAGATCTCGTTGTTGAACAGCACGATCTGCATGTCGAGGTTGCGCCGCAGCACGTGCAGCATGTGGTTGCCGCCGATGCTGAGCCCGTCACCGTCGCCCGTCATCACCCACACGTCGAGCTCGGGGTTGGCCATCTTGATCCCCGAGGCGATGGCCGGCGCGCGGCCGTGGATCGAGTGGAAGCCGTACGTGCTCATGTAGTACGGGAAGCGCGACGAGCAGCCGATACCGGAGACGAACACGGTCTTCTCGCGCGAGGCGCCGAGATCGGCGAGCGCCTTGTGCGCCGCCTTGAGGATCGCGTAGTCCCCGCAGCCGGGGCACCAGCGGACCTCCTGGTCGCTCGCGAAGTCCCTGGGCGTCAGCGTCGTGGCCATGGTCAGCTCTCCAGTCGGGCCCGGACCGCGTCCGCGATCTCGGTGCTCTTGAACGGCTTGCCCGTCACCTTGTGCAGGCCCTGCACGTCCAGCAGGAAGGTGGACCGCAGGATCGTGACCAGCTGGCCGTTGTTCATCTCCGGGACCAGCACGTGCTCGAAGTTCCTGAGCACCGCGCCGAGGTTCTTCGGGAACGGATTGAGGTAGCGCAGGTGGATGTGCGAGACCTCCAGCCCCTCCTCGCACAGCCGCCGCACGGCGCCGTCGATCGCACCGAAGGTCGAGCCCCAGCCCACCACCGCGACGCGCCCGCGCTCCTTGCCGTACGCCACCTTCTGGAGCGGGATGTCGTCCGCCACGCGCGCCACCTTCTCGGCGCGGATGTTGGTCATCCTGGCGTGGTTCTCCGGGTCGTAGGAGATGTGCCCGGTCTCGGCGCTGCGCTCCAGGCCGCCCACCCGGTGCTCGAGGCCCGGCGTCCCCGGCAATGCCCAGACCCGCGCCAGCGTCTGCGGGTCCCGCAGCGAGGGGTGAAAGCCCTCCGGGTCGGTGCGGAACGTGACCGGGAAGCGCGGCAGGCTCTTGGCGTCGGGGATGCGCCACGGCTCGGCGGCGTTCACCAGGAAGCCGTCCGTCAGCAGCATCACCGGCGTCATGAACTTCAGCGCCAGGCGCACGGCCTCGATCGCGACCTCGAAGCTCTCGGCCGGCGTCGCCGCGGCGATGATCGGCAGCGGCGCATCGCCGTGCCGGCCGTACATCGCCTGGAACAGGTCCGACTGCTCGGTCTTGGTCGGCAGCCCGGTCGAGGGGCCTCCGCGCTGCGCGTTCACGATCACGACCGGGATCTCCGCCGCGACCGCCAGGCCCATCGCCTCGAGCTTGAGCGACACGCCGGGGCCGCTCGTCCCCGTGACGCCGAGCGCGCCGGCGAACGACGCGCCGATGGCGCCGCACATCGCGGCGATCTCGTCCTCCACCTGGAACGTCACGACGCCGTACTGCTTCATCGTCGCCAGCACGTGGAGCAGCGTGGAGGCCGGCGTGATGGGGTAGCCGACGTACATCAGCCGCTTGAGGCCCGCGGCCCGCATGCCTGCGACCAGGCCCAGCGCGATCGCCTCGGTCCCGCTCACCGTGCGGTAGGTCCCGGCCGGCACCTCCGCCTTGGGCACGGTGTAGGCCGGGAACGAGGCGCCGATCTCCGCGGTCTCGCCGTAGGCGTGGCCGGCGTTCACGGCGGCGACGTTCGCCTCGGCGATCGCGGGCTTCTTGGCGAACTTCTGCCGCAGCCCGTCCACCGTCGCGTGCTTGTCGCGGCCGTACATCCACAGCAGGAGCCCCAGCGTCCACATGTTGCGGCAGCGCAGGGCGTCCTTCTTGCCGAGGTTGTGGGAGGCGACCGCGTCCAGCGTCAGCTTGGTGATGTCGAGCTTGAGGACCTGGTACTTGGCCAGCGTGTCGTCGTCGAGCGGGTTGGCCGCGTAGCCGGCCTTCTCGAGGTTGCGCTTCTCGAAGGCTCCCGTGTCCACGATCGCCAGCCCGCCGGGCCTCAGGTCGCGCAGGCTCACCTTGAGCGCGGCCGGGTTCATCGCGACGAGGACGTCCACCTCGTCGCCCGGCGTCAGGATCTCGGTCTTGCCGAAGTGGATCTGGAACGCCGAGACCCCGAAGGTCGTACCTGCTGGGGCGCGGATCTCGGCGGGGAAATCGGGGAAGGTGGAGAGGTCGTTGCCCGCCAGCGCGGTTTCGACCGTGAACTGGGAGCCGGTGACCTGCATGCCGTCACCGGAGTCGCCGGCGAAGCGGATGACGACGGAATCGCGCGCCTCGCGGCCGGTCGCTGATTCGGTTGAGAGTCCCATAGGCACGTGAAAAAAGCTACCCATGGCGCCACGGGGGGGCTACCCTTCGTGCATGACGAAGTGGGTCGGCCGCCTGATCGTGGCGAACATCCTCGTCTTTCTGCTCCAGTGGGCGAGCCCGCGCCTCACCCTGGACCTCGCGCTGGTGCCGGCGCTGCTGCCGCTAAGGCCATGGACCGCCTTTACCTACATGTTCGTGCACGGCGGGTTCGCGCACATCTTCTTCAACCTGCTCGTCCTCTACTTCTTCGGACCGGCCGTGGAGCTCCGGCTGGGCGGCCGCCATTTCATCGTGCTGTATGTCCTCAGCGGACTGTCGGGCGCCCTGTTCTCGGTGGTCACGCCCTACGCACCCATCATCGGCGCATCGGGCGCCATCTTCGGGGTCCAGCTCGCCTTCGCCTGGTTCTGGCCACGCCAGCCGGTGTACCTGTGGGGCGTGCTGGGCATCGAGGCGCGCTGGCTCGTGATCCTGATGACGGGCCTGTCGCTGTACTTCGGTCTCACCGGCAGCGCCGGCGGCGTCGCGCACTTCGCGCACCTGGGCGGGTTCGCGGGCGCCTTCTTCTACCTCAAGTGGATGCAGTACCACTCGCCCGCGGCGCAATGGCAGCGCAAGCTCGCCACACCTGTCGTGCGCTCCTCGGGCCCCTCGGACGTCGAGCGCTGGCGGAAGGTCAACGTGGAGACGCTGCATCCCGTGAACCGCGAGGAGTACGAGCGCGTGATGGCGAAGGTCCAGGCGGCGGGTGCCGGGGCCCTGAGCGCCTCCGAGCGCGAGTTCCTCGATCGCTTCAGCCGGGGATGAGCAGCAGCTTGCCGGTCGTGCGGCGGCCCTCGAGGTCGCGGTGCGCCTGCGCGGCCTCCTCCAGCGGATACTCCCGGAACAGCTTCACCTTCAGGCTCCCCTCGCGCACCCAGCCCAGCACATCGGCCGAACGCTGCACCAGCTCCTCGCGCGTCGCGATGTAGTGGGCCAGCGTCGGCCGCGTGAGGAACACCGAACCCTGCCGGCTCAGGAGCAGCGGGTCGACCGGCGGCACCGCGCCGCTCGACTGCCCGTAGAGCACCAGCATCCCGCGCGGCGCGAGTGAGGCGAGGCTGGCCTCCCACGTCGCCTGTCCCACGCCGTCGTAGACGACCTGCGCGCCGCGGCCGCCGGTGAAGCGCCGCGCCTCCGCGGCCAGGTCCCGCTCGCCGTACAGCATGACCTCCTCGGCGCCGAAGGAGCGGGCAAGCGCTGCCTTCTCCCGCGTCGAGACGGTGCCGAGCACGTGCGCGTGCTTCAGCTTCGCCATCTGGCACAGCAGCAGCCCCACGCCACCGGCCGCGGCGTGCACGACACACCAGTCGCCCTCGCGCAGGGCGTAGGTCGAGGTCGTGAGGTAGTGCGCCGTCATGCCCTGGAGCATCAGCGCCGCGGCGTCCCGGGTCTTCACGCCCTCCGGCACCACCACCAGGCGGTCGGCCGGCAGCACCGCGTACTCGGCATAGGCCCCCATGGGGCCGGTCCACGCGACGTGCCCACCTGGGACCAGGCCGGAAACGCCCGGCCCGAGCCGCAGCACGACGCCGGCGCCCTCCTGCCCCAGCGTGACGGGCGTCTGGACCTTGTAGAAGCCGGAGCGCTGGTAGACGTCGATGAAGTTGACGCCGGCCGCCTCGACGCGGACGAGCACCTGGCCCTGGGCCGGCTCCGGGACCGGGATTCGCTCCACCTGCAACGCCTCGGGGCCGCCGGCGGCGTTGATACGGACCGCACGCATCATGTCGGGCATGGTTGGCAACTTGTCGCCGCGGCGGGGCGGGCGGTAGTGGCCTAGGCGCTCGCCGGCCGCTCGATGTCGAGCCGCATCTCCTCGAGGAACCGGCTGCCGCCGCCCGGCTTTCCTGCCCGCCGGTCCACGCGGGTCAGCGCCAGCCGGTCCTTCGCGCGCGTCATCCCGACGTAGAGCAGCCGCCGGGCCTCCTGCACCTGCGATTCCTCGTCGCGCTCGCGGTCGAAGAACCCGGGGATCTGCTCGTCCTCCACGCCCACGACGTACACGCGCGAGAACTCGAGGCCCTTGGTGGAATGCAGCGTGAGGAGGTTCACGCGATGCGGGTCCACCTCGGCGCCCTGCGAGGCCGACAGGGCCACGCGCTCGAGAAACCGTCCGATGGCCGCCTCGAGGGGCTCGCCTTCGTCCTGCTCGATCAACGTCGCGAGCCGCGCGAGGGCCACCGGGTAACGCCGCGCGGCGTCGGGCGTGGTCTGCAGCCTCTCCATCAGCCGCTTGCCGCCGAGCCGCTCGACGACCTCCTCGAGCGGCGGCGAGGGCAGCGCGGCGCGGCGCCGCTCGGCGTCGTAGAACTCCAGCGCGTCGCTGTAGCGCCCCAGCGCCGGGATCCGCGAGCGCTCGAGCAGCAGCTGCACCTCGGGGGTGTCGCGCCGCCGCGCGTCCAGCACCAGCGACACCGCGAGGTACGGCAGGAGGTTGACCAGCGCGGTCTTGCGCGAGCGCCGGACCCGGCGCCGCTCGAGTTCCTCGTATACGCCCACCAGCGTCCGGGCGTCGTCGAGCGCGCGGTGGGCGCGCCCCTTCTCGACGCCGAACCGCTCGGCCAGCGCCTCCAGCCTGGCGCTGTCGCCCGAGAGCGAGCGCGCCAGGGGCAGCGTGTCGAACACGCGCAGCTCCCCGGAGCCGCCCAGCTGTGAGGCGTGACGCCGCAGCACCGGAACGTCGAAGCTCTGGGCGTTGTGGGCCACCAGCGTATCCGAGCCCACGAACTCCCGGAACGCGGGCCACACCTCGGCAAACGCCGGCGAGTGCGCCACCTCACTCTCGCCGATGCCGTGAGTCCGGCGTGCGCCCTCCGTGATGCGCTGCGTGGGACGCACCAGCGAGTGGAACGTCGCCGTGGCCCGGCCGTGCTCCACCCGCACGGCGGCGATCTCGATGATGTCGCACGTGGCCGCGTCCACGTCCGTGGTCTCGAGGTCGAACGTGACGTAGCGCTCCATCGCGCCGCCGAGGTCCCGGGCATGGGCCTGCTGGAGCGCCTTGAAGACAGTGACGGCCAGGCCGTCCGGGCCGGCATCGTCGTTGCCGAGCCGGACGTCGTCCAGCTCCGCCTGCACGACCTCGTCGGCGTAGAGCACCAGGCGGTGGCCGGCCCCGAACAGCATCCCGCGCAGCCCGATCTCGAGTCCGCCCATCCGCTCGAGGACGATGCGTGACTTGCGGCGCTGCGCCTCGAGCAGCCGCGCCGCGAGGGCCGCCGCCCCCGGAGCCTCCCCGGGGTCGGTCAGCTCCTCGTAGCGTTCCTCCAGGGCATTGCGGTAGGGCCCGACGCGCTCGGCGAGCAGCTCGTCGATGAGCGATTCCAGCCGGCGGTGCTTGTGGCGCAAGGACGCCAGGTTCTCCACCTGGAAGACCAGCCGCCACAGCTTCTTCGCCTCGGGGTCGCGGGCCATGCCCGCCGCCACGTCGCGTACCGCCCGCAGGAACTCGGGCTGATCGCCGATCTCGGCCTGCACGCGCTCGAGCAGGTGCGGCGGCAGCACCCGGTGCGCGAACTGCTCGGCCGCGGCCGCGTCGAGCGGGTCGCGCACCAGGCGCAGCGCCGCGATCACGTAGCCGATCACCGGGTCCTCGGCCAGCGGCCGGCCCTTCGCAAGCCGGCACGGCACGCCCGCCTTCACCAGCCGGCCCTCGAGGCGGTCGCCCACCTCGTGCCTGCGGTACAGGATGGCGTAGTCGCCCCAGCCCAGGCCGCCCTCGGCGCGGTCCGCCCCGATGTCGCCGATGATCCAGCCCGTTTCCTCCTCGTCGTCCGCGAACGCGTACGCCTTCACCTCGAACGGCGAGATCCGCGTGGCGGTCAGGTCCTTCTGGAACAGCGACGGATTGACCTCGAGCAGCCGCCGCGCCACGGCGAAGATCTGCTGGGTCGTGCGGTGGTTCTTTTCGAGGACGATCGGCGCGGCGATGTCGTAGTCCTTCTGGAACCGGTTCAGCACCCGCGGGTCCGCGCCGGCCCACGAGAAGATGGACTGCTCGTCGTCGCCGACGGCGAAGAAGTTGCCGTGCGGGGCCGCCAGGCGGCGCAGGATCGCGTACTGCGCGAGCGTGACGTCCTGGAACTCGTCCACCAGCAGGTAGTCCCAGCGACCCGACACGGCCTCGGCCAGCGGCGGCCGCGCCTGGAACAGCTCGTCCGTCAGCACGATGAGGTCGTCGAAGTCCACCAGGTTGCGAACCCGCAGCTGGCGCTGGTACTCGGCGAACAGCCGCTCGTCGCCGGGCGTCAGCGCCGCGCCCTGGAGCCGCTTGCGGCCGAACAGCCTGAGCAGGTCTCCCGCGCGCCGGCCCTGTCGCATCTGCCGGAGCAGCGTGCGCTGGTAGTCCTCGTCGGCGATGCCGAAGCCCGGCCTCAGCCCCGCGGCTTCCGCGTGCTCGCGCAGGATGTCGGCGCACAGGGCGTGGATCGTCCCCAGCCGCAGCTGCTCGGCGCGCGCGCCCAGCGCCTCGTGCAGCCGGGCGATGATCTCCTCCGCGGCCTTGTTCGTGAACGTCACCGCGCAGATCCGCTCGGCGGGCACCAGGCCGTTCGCCACGAGGTGGCCGATCCGCCCGATCAGGCAGGCGGTCTTCCCCGCTCCTGGGCCGGCCACGACCAGCACCGGGCCCAGCGGCGCCTCGATGGCCTTGCGCTGCTGGCGCGTGGGAGTGAACGGCATGGAGGACATGGACGTGTTACGGCCCGAACACCGTGCCCGCAGCGGTATGCACGAGCGGTCGCAGATGGAGCAGCCGGGCGATGCTGTCGGCCGAGACTCCGTTGCCGTAGCCGTCCTTGAACGCCGCGATCACGCCGCGACTGGAGCGGAGGACCCCGCCGAAGTCCGCGACCTCGCTGTTGTCGTAGGACTCGGGCAGCGCCCGCGAGGGCCGGTGCGTGAAGAACCAGATGCCCGCGGCGTTGTTGGTGAACAGCACGTGACTGCCCCCTTCCGAGCGCAGCCATCGGACCACCCTGCTGGCCTGCCAGCCAGGCATCGCATACCCCCATCCGCCTTCGCGCGCCTCGTGCACGAACCTGAGCGTGGCGGCGCCGCTGGCCGTCACCCAGGCGGCAACAGCGACCACCGCGGCGACCCGCATGGCCCGGGCCATGCCACGCATGGAGAGCACGAGCGCCGCGGACACCGCGAGCGAGGCCAGCACCATCAGGGGCGAGAGCATCCGCTCATCGAAGGGGATGTCGGGGTCGGCGAACACCCTCGAAAGGACCACCAGGGCCGCGAAGCTCGCCGCGGCAACAGCCAGCACGCCGAGGAGGGCGAGAGCCTGGCGCGCCGCACGGACCAGGAACACGGCGGCCACGAGCGCGACCGCGACCGCCACCGCCACCCGGGCCGCGGTGGGAACGCCGGGTGCGAGCCAGACCAGGAGCGTCTGCCAGCCTTCCCGCAGCGTCTTCGCGACATCCCCATAGCGCGCGATCTGGCGGGTGCTCCCGCCCAAGAGGTGCGTGCGCAGCGACCAGGCGCCCTGGACCAGGATCCCCGGCAGCGCGACCAGTGACGCGGCGCGGGCCCGATCGCGCCACCGCGGCCCGCTCCGCCACGCGGCGATCAGGGCCCCCGCCCCCGAAAGCGAGAAGCCCGCGTAGCGCACCAGCCCCGCGGCCGCAGCCAGCAGCCCGCAGCCAAGGGGACGCTTCGGCAGGCGCACCATCAGCAGCACGGTGGCGAGCAGCAGGACGAGAAACAGCGGCTCGCTGAGGATCCGCACGTGGTCCGAAGCCATGGCGGGCGTGACCAGCAGCACCAGCGCCGCGAGCAGGCCGCCCGCCGTTCCCGCGACACTGCTCACCAGCCAGAAGGAGAGCCCCAGCGTCGCTCCGGCGGCGAGCGCCTGCTCCAGCCGCGCGCACTGCACCGAGGAGAGCCCCGCGGCCACGCCGGGCGCCACGACCATGGAATAGCCCGGCGGGAAGTGCTGGAGCGGCGAGGTGCTGTCGGGATCGTCCCACGCGGCAGCCGGGACCCGGAACGCTCCGCGGTGGACCAGCGACTCCGCCGCACCGAGATACTCCATCGCGTCCGGATCGAGGCCGGGCCCCGGCGGGGTCGTGATGAGGAGACTCAGCGCGGCGGCCACCGCGCCGAGGGTGGCGGCGAGTGCGATGCGGGCACGACGCATCGGGGATAAGCTACACCATGACCTCGCTGCGCACCCTTGCCTGGCCGCTCTGCGCGCTGCTCGGCGCCGCACCGGGGGCGCGCGCCCAGGACAGCACCGACGCGCGCTTCCAGGCACTCCGCCTGGCGCTCGTCGACACGCTGCGCCACCACGGGATCACCCATGCCGCCACCCTCGCGGCGATGGAGTCGGTACCGCGGCACCTGTTCGTCCCGGCCGAACTGCGCGAGTGGGGGTACGCGGACCGTCCGCTGCCGATCGGATACGGGGCCACGATCTCGCAGCCCTACATCGTGGCCATCATGACGCAGACGATCCGGCCGCGCTCCGGCATGCGGGTGCTGGAGGTGGGAACCGGGTCCGGTTACCAGGCGGCGGTGCTGCAGGCGATCGGCTGCCGGGTCTGGACGATCGAGATCGTGGAAGAGCTCGCGGACAGCGCGCGCTCACGCCTCCTGCGGCTCGGCTACGGACAGGTGCAAGTGCGGCACGGCGACGGCTACCTGGGCTGGCCCGAGGAGGCGCCGTTCGACGCCATCCTCGTCACGGCGGCCGCCGGCTCGATCCCGCCGGCGTTGCTGGAGCAGCTCGCTCCGCGGGGCCGCCTCGTGATGCCGGTCGGCGACCCGGGAGGAGTGCAGTTCCTGGAGCTGGTGGAGAAGGACGCCGCAGGCCGCGTCAGTCGGCGGCGGCTGGAGCCGGTGCAGTTCGTACCCCTGCGGCACGGGACACGCTGACCAGGCCGCGCAGGCGCTCCAGGTAGCGCCGCGGCACGAGCCGCAGCAGCAGCAGGCCGACGAGCGCCAGGCCGAACACGGTCGGGCGAAGCCGGTCCGCCTTCACCGACCACATGAAGTGCACCACGCCGGCCAGCGCCGTGACGTAGATGAGCGCGTGCAGGGCCGTCCACCGCCTGCCGAGCCGCCGCACCCAGCCCTTCGTGGACGTCACCGCCAGCGGGATCATCAGGACGAAGCCCGTGAACCCGATCGTGATGTAGGGCCGCTTCGCCACGTCCCTCACGATGGTGTGCCAGTCGAAGAACTGGTCGAGCACCAGGTAGATCGCGAAGTGCACGCAGATGTAGAAGAACGCGAACAGCCCGATCATCCGGCGCAGGTTCACCAGGCGGTTCCAGCCCGTGAGCCGGCGCAGCGGCGTGACGGCCAGGGTCGCGATGATGATGCCCAGGCCCCAGTGACCGGTGCGGTGGGTGATCTCCTTGATCCACTCGCCGTGGATGTTCCCCATCGCCAGGTCCCACCCGATGAGGGCCATGGGCACCAGGCACGCCACGAACACCGCGGGCTTGAGTGAGCGCTCCAGCAGCCGGCCGGGGTTCATGTATCAGAAGTTCCGGCGCAGGTCCATGCCCGCGTACATCGACGCGACCTGGTCCGCGTAGCCGTTGAACATCAGCGTCGGCCGGCGGAAGAACTCGCCGATGCGGCGCTCGCGGGCCTGGCTCCAGCGGGGGTGGTCCACCTCGGGGTTCACGTTGGCGTAGAACCCGTACTCGTCCGGCGCCATCACGGCCCACGTGTTCATCGGCTGCTGCGGCGTCAGGCGGATCTTCACGATCGCCTTGCAGCTCTTGAACCCGTACTTCCACGGCACCACGAGGCGGATCGGCGCGCCGTTCTGGTTCGGGAGCGTCCGCCCGTACAGGCCCGTCGCCAGGATCGTGAGCGGATGCATCGCCTCGTCGAGGCGCAGACCCTCGACGTACGGCCACGGCAGCACGTCGCGGCGCTGGCCCGGCATCTGCTCGGGGTCGAGGATGGTCGTGAACTCGACGTACCTCGCGCGCGCTGTGGGCCGGACCCGGTCGAGCAACGTCTTCAGGGGGAAGCCGTTCCACGGGATGACCATGGACCACGCTTCGACGCACCGCAGCCGGTAGACGCGCTCCTCGATGGTCACGCCACGCAGCAGGTCGTCGATGTCGTAGCGGCCGGGCCGCGCGCATTCCCCCCCGATCTCGACCGTCCAGGGCCGCGTGCGGAAGTGCCCCGCGTTCTTCGACGGATCGTCCTTCCCGGTGCCGAACTCGTAGTAGTTGTTGTACGTCGTCACGTCGTCGTACGGCGTCTGCCGCTCCTGCTGCTGCCGGCCACCCCGGCGGGATGGGGCGGCCTGGAGCAGGGCCGGCGCGGCCACGGAGCCGGCCACGGCCGCCGCGGCGGCGATGAACTCGCGCCGGTTGAGATACACGGACTCGGGCGTGATCTCCGAGGACGGGATGTCCGGAGCACGGCGGATCAGCACGTCGGACTCTCCAATGGGGTGAACAGCCTAGATACGCATTCCCGGCCGGAACGGTTCCCGATCCCGGGCGGGGGGGTCAGCGCAGCTTCAGCCGGAAGCCGCCGTCCGACGCGTCGAGGGACCAGTCCGCGACCATCGGCGCCAGCTCACCCTTCAGCATGCCCGAGACCATCGAGCGCAGCACCGGTGATCCCGCCGAGCCGCGTCCCTTCCCCGTGATGACGTGAAGTACGGCGCCGCCCGGGCGGCCGCGCAGGAAGGCGGCGACCGCGGCGCGCGCCTCAAGGGCGCTGAGGCCATGCAGGTCGAGCGTGGCCGACGGGGCGGCGTCCAGCAGGGTGTCGCGCGAGGAGAAGCGCGGCTGGCGCCCGCCCACTACTCCCCCACGACCACCGCGACCACCTCCCGCTCACGCGCACGGTTGTCGAGGTTGATCACCACAACCTGCTGCCACGTGCCCAGCTCGACCCGTCCGTCCACCACCGGGAGCGCCAGGCCCGTCTTGAGCAGCGCCGATCGTACGTGGGAGAACCCGTTGCCGTCGCCCCACCGCGCGTTGTGCGCGTAATCGTCGTTCGCGGGGGCGAGGCCGTCGAGCGCGCGCCGCAGGTCGGCGAGGGCGCCGGACTCGTACTCGATCGTGGTGATCGCCGCTGTCGATCCGGTCACGGCGACCACGAGGGCGCCGTGCGTCACCCCGGAGCGGGCCACGAGGGCCTCGATCTCCGGGGTGATGTCGCGGTGTCCGAACTCCGCTGCGAGACGGAAGCTCCAGCGGCTGTGCCGGGGGGCTCCCGCGCTCAGTAGGCTCCCCGATGCACGGCGACGGCGAGCAGCAGCGCGCCGCCCGCGATGGTCAGGTTCTTCCAGAAGTGCGCCGACTCGTTCGCCTTCGCCATCGGGTCCGCCTCGCTCCAGTAGTGATGCACCAGGAACGCCGCGGCGAGGAGGAAGACGATCAGCATCCCGGCGCCCCAGACGGGGTGGAAGTTGAACAGGATCATCAGGGAACCCGCCAGGAGCATCAGGCCGCTCACGATGACCGAGGGGCCGGGAAGCGGCACCCCCCTCGCCTGAGCGTACCCGGACATCATCTTGTACCGGGTCAGGTGATTGACACCCGACATGATGAAGAACGCCACCAGTCCCACCTTCCCCACCCACAGCGCGATTGCCCAGATATCCATCCTGCCCCCCCAGCGACGAGTTTGCGGCGTCATCCGCTCCGGCGCCCCCGCCTACGGTTGCGCCGGACCACCCCGCGCGCAAGAGCGGGCCGCGACGGCGGAAGTCCGCAGGTCCGGAGTCTCGCGCCGTCAGCGGCGCCGGCGCGGCTCAGTCGAGCTTCAGGACCACCTTCCCGAAGTTCTCGTTGCGCTCGACCATCG
>Ga0335070_10004305_pt1 | contig 16620 bp, 17 predicted proteins | sample Lox_Sample_13_FD_206722 | JGI IMG/M metagenome (GOLD analysis project Ga0335070, IMG submission 206722) | Soil microbial communities from Loxahatchee National Wildlife Refuge, Florida, United States - Lox_Sample_1.3 | ecosystem: Environmental > Terrestrial > Soil > Wetlands | place: USA... | reverse complement strand
GCGCTATCCCTACGATCCCGCCAAGGCCCGCCAGCTCCTCGCCGCCGCGGGCTGGACGGACAAGGGCGACGGCATCATGCGGAACAAGGACGGCCAGCCCTTCAGCTTCACCATTCGCACGAACCAGGGCAACGAGGAGCGCAAGAAGCTGGCCGAGCTGATCCAGCAGCGGCTCAAGGAGATCGGCGTCCAGACGGACATCCAGACCATCGAGTGGGCGGCGTTCCTCAAGGAGTACATCAAGCAGAAGCGCTTCGATGCCATCATCCTGGGCTGGGGCACGGGCATCGATCCGGACCAGTTCCCGATCTGGCACTCGTCGCAGATCGGGCCCGACCAGCTCAACCAGATTTCCTACTCGAACCCCGAGGTGGACGCGCTCCTCGAGAAGGGGCGCACCACATGTACGCAGAAGGAGCGCATCCCGACCTACCACCGCATCCAGGAGATCCTGGCCGAGGATCAGCCGGTGATCTTCCTCTACTTCAACGATGCGCTCCCGGCCGTGGCCGCCCGCGTGAAGGGCATCAAGCCCGAACCCTCGGGCATCTCCTACAACTTCATCGACTGGTTCGTGCCGAAGGCCCTGCAACGCTACACCGCAGGTTAGATGGCGCAGGCTAGATGGCGCTCTTCGCCCTGCGCCGGCTGGTGCTGGCGATCCCGCTCCTCATCGGGATCACCTTCATCTCGTTCCTGGTCATCCAGCTGGCGCCGGGCGGGCCGTTCGACTACATCCGCGGCGAGGAGTCGGGGCAGGACGCCAAGCTCGTCGAGCGGCTGAACAAGGAGTACGGGCTGGACCAGCCGATTCACATCCAGTACTGGCGCTGGCTCGTCCGCATCGCCCACCTCGACTTCGGCCGCTCCTTCCAGCCCGACGCGCGGCCCGTCCTGACCAAGATCGGCGAGCGCCTCCCCATCACCCTCTTCCTCAACCTGATCCAGATGGTCATCATCGTGTCGCTGGCCATTCCCGTCGGGGTGGCCTCGGCGACGCGCCAGTATTCTCTCTTCGACAAGGTCACCACCGTGTTCGTCTTCGTCGGCTTCGCCACCCCCGACTTCTGGCTGGCGCTCCTCCTCATGATCCTCTTCGGCGTGCAGCTCGACTGGCTGCCCATCTCCGGGCTCCGCTCCCTGAACTACGAGTACATGAGCTTCTGGCGCCAGCAGCTCGACTTCCTGTCGCACCTCGTGCTGCCCGTGAGCGTGGTGGTCTTCGGCGGGCTCGCCGGGCTCTCCCGCTACATGCGCCAGAGCATGCTGGAGGTCGTGCGCCAGGACTACGTGCAGACCGCGCGTGCCAAGGGATTGCCCGAGCCCGTCGTCATCGGCAAGCACGCCCTCAGGAACGCCCTTCTCCCCGTGGTCACGATCCTCGGGCTCTCCCTGCCGGGCCTCATCGGCGGCAGCGTCATCATCGAGAGCATCTTCGCGATTCCCGGCATGGGCCAGCTCATGGTCCAGTCCGTGTTCTCCCGGGACTATCCCGTCATCATGGGCAACCTCGTCATCGTGGCGACCCTCACGCTCCTGGCGAACCTCTTCGCCGATCTCGCCTACGGGCTGGTGGATCCGCGCATCCGCTTCGCCGGCCGGCGGGGCAGGCGGCGGCGCTAGGATGGCGGAGGGCAAAAGGCGGCGAGGGGAGCTGGGCCAGTTCTGGCGGACCTTCCGGCGCAACCAGCTCGCGTGCGTCGGCCTGGGCGTGGTCAGCGTGCTGGTGGTCATCGCGGTGATGGCGCCGCTCCTGGCGCCCTGGGATCCGAACCGGCCGGACATGAAGCGGATCCTCGAGCCGCCGTCGGCCAAGCACTGGCTCGGCACCGATCAGATCGGGCGCGACGTGTTCTCACGCCTCATCTACGGCTCGCGCATCTCGCTCGCCGTGGGCTTCGTATCGGTCGGCATCGCGACGCTCATCGGCATCCTGCTGGGCGCCGCCGCGGGCTATCACGGCGGTCTCATCGACGGCGCCATCATGCGTCTCGTGGACCTGATGCTGGTGTTCCCCCGCTTCTTCCTGCTCCTGGCCGTGCTGGCCTTCCTGAAGCCTTCGATCTGGACCATCATGGCGGTCATCGGGATGACGGGCTGGATGGGCGTGACCCGCCTCGTGCGCGCGGAGTTCCTGGCCTTGCGGGAGCGCGAGTTCGTGATCTGGTCGGAGTCGATCGGCGCCGGCGCCACGCGCGTGATCTTCAAGCACATCCTGCCCAACGCGCTGGCGCCCGTGCTCGTCGCCATGACCCTCGGCATTCCCGCGGCCATCCTCACGGAGTCGGGCCTGTCCTTCCTGGGCCTGGGCGTCCAGCCGCCGTACGCGACCTGGGGCAACATCCTGAACGACGGCAAGGACCTCATCACGTACGCGTGGTGGCTGACGCTCTATCCGGGCACGGCCATCCTCGTCACCGTGCTCTCGTACAACCTCCTCGGGGAAGGGATACGCGACGCGCTCGACCCGCGGCTGCGCCAGTCCGCCGTCGGGCGCGTGCTCCGGCTGGGCCGCTGATTGACAAGCCGCGCGAGGGCGCGGCATACTTTGCCGTCGCTGGGCCGAAGTGGCGGAATTGGCAGACGCGCACGTTTGAGGGGCGTGTGGGGCAACCCGTGGGGGTTCGAGTCCCCCCTTCGGCACCAACTACCTGCTGTCACCCCGACGATACCGCAGGGAAAATCCCTTGGGCTGACCTTATGGTGTCCATCGTGCGCCGGCGGTAACTCGGCTCGAGCGAGCGGCAATGCTATCATCCGCCCTCGAACGGAGACCATGGACAGACGAACCCTGCTGCGCCGGGCCGGAGCCGCGGCGCTCCTGCCTCTCTTTGGATCATCGTGCACGTCGACCGCGCCGAGCACGTCCCCGGCTCCCGCGGCCCCGCCCGCGCGTCTTTCCTCACGCCGCGTGCGCCCCTCGGATCCGGAATGGCCCGACGCCGCCAGCTGGGAGCGACTGAATCGCCAGGTCGGCGGTCAGCTCGTCAAGGTGCAGTCGCCGCTCGCCGAATGCGGTCAGTCGTCCCAGAGCGGGGCCTGCGCGGATCTCTTCAGGCGCCTCCGGAATCCTTACTTCATCGGCGACGACGCCGCGCTGACCCAGACCCTGGGCTGGGCAGACGCCTGGACCTCGCACCCGAGCGTCTACGCCGTGGCCGCCCGCCGAACGGAGGATGTGGTCGCCGCGGTCAACTTCGCCCGGCAGCACGGCCTCCGGCTCGTGATCAAAGGGGGAGGGCACAGCTACCAGGGCACGTCCAACGCGCCGGACTCGCTCCTCGTCTGGACGCGCCGGATGAGCGCGATCATCGTGCACGATGCCTTCGTGCCCGCCGGCTGCGCCGGGCAGGTCCGTGCGCAGCCCGCCGTCACCGTCGAGGCCGGCGCGATCTGGATGCACACCTACAACGAGGTGATGACGCGGGCGGGGCGCTACGTGCAGGGCGGTGGCTGCGCCACCGTCGGCGTGGCGGGGCTGATCCAGAGCGGGGGATTCGGCAGCTTCTCGAAGCGCTATGGCCTGGCCGCCGCCGGCCTGCTCGAGGCGGAGATCGTCACGGCGGACGGCGTCGCGCGCGTCGCCAACGCGTGCACGAATCCCGATCTCTTCTGGGGGATCAAGGGCGGCGGGGGCGGCAGCCTGGGCGTCGTGACGCGGCTCACCCTCAGGACCCGCGAGCTTCCGGAATTCTTCGGCATCGTCTTCGCCCAGATCCGGGCCTCGTCCGCCGCCGCGTTCAGACAGCTGATCGAGCATTTCGTCGGGTTCTACGCCGCGACGCTGTTCAATCCCCACTGGGGCGAGCAGGCCATCCTGCGGCGGGACAATCGCCTCGACCTTCAGATGGTCTTCCAGGAGCTCACGCAGCGGCAGGCGACGGATGCGTGGCGACCGTTCTTCGACTGGATAGCCGCCCGGCCGCAGGAGTTCTCCATGGCGTCGAGACCGCTCATCGCCGCGGTGCCCGCCCGGCGATTCTGGGACCCCGCGTTCCTCAAGAGAGTCCCGGGTGCCGTGATCCAGGATGACCGTCCGGGGGCGCCGCCCGACAATGTGCTCTGGGCAGGCGATGCGCGGGAGGCCGGGCAGTTCCTCCACGGCTATCAATCCGCCTGGCTGCCTGCCGCGCTCCTCGACAGGGATCAGCAGGGCCGGCTGACGGAAGCTCTCTTCAACGCGAGCAGACAGTGGGGGGTGGCGCTCCACTTCAACAAAGGCCTCGGGGGTGCCCCTGCCGAGGACGTGGCGGCAGCCCGGGACACGGCGACGAATCCTGCCGTTGTCGACGCCTTCGCGCTCCTGATCTGCGCCGCTCACAGCGGCCCGGCGTATCCGGGCATTCCCGGTCACGAGCCCGATCTTGCCGCCGCACGCCAGCAGGCCGGTGCCGTCGGGAGCGCCATGAGGGAGATACGCGCGCTCGTCCCGGATGCCGGGTCGTACGTGTCGGAGAGCAACTTCTTCCAGGAGAACTGGCAGCGTGCCTACTGGGGCGCGAACTATCCGAGGCTCCTGGCCGTGAAGGACCGGTACGACCCCGAAGGCCTGTTCTTCGTCCACAACGGCGTCGGGAGCGAGCGCTGGAGCCCTGACGGCTTCACGCGGCTTCCGTAGCGGTCGATCAGGGCTCGCGTTGCGCGCCTCGTAGTCACCGACCGTCCGGCAACCCCCGGCGAGGCCTGTTGCGCTTGTGAAAGCTGTGCCATAATGGCCGCAGCCCAACGGGAAAAGGACAAGCCTCCATGGGATTTCCGCTTCCCCTCCTCGAGCCGACGAGGTCCGTGACCGCGCCCAAGCCGGGATGGCTCAAGGTGCGCGCACCCGGCGGGCCGAACTACATCCGGCTGAAGGGCCTCATGCGGGAGTGGAATCTCCACTCGGTGTGTGAGGAGGCGCGCTGCCCGAACATCGGCGAATGCTGGGAAGACTCCACGGCCACGTTCATGATCCTGGGGGACACGTGCACGAGGAACTGCGGCTACTGCGCCGTCGCGCACGGCAAGCCGGCGTGGGAGGATCGGGAGGAGCCGGAGCGGGTGGGGCGGGCCGTGGGCGAGCTCGGGCTCGAGCACGTGGTCATCACCTCCGTCAACCGCGATGACCTCGCGGACGGCGGCGCCGCCGTGTTCGCGGCGACGGTGCGGGCCATCAGGCGCTCCGCCCCCGGCTGTCGCGTCGAGCTCTTGATTCCCGACTTCCAGGGCAATGCGCAGGCGCTCCGGGCCGTGGTCGACGCCGCGCCCGACGTGCTCAATCACAATACCGAGACCGTGCCCCGCCTCTACAAGGTGGCCCGGCACGGCGGCCGCTACGAGCGCACCCTCGAGATCTTCCGGCGCGCGCGCCGGGCAACACCGACCCTGCTGACCAAGTCCGGCATCATCCTGGGACTGGGAGAGGAGCGCGGCGAGCTGCTCGAGACGATGCGGGACCTCCGGGCTGCCGACGTCAACATCCTCACCCTCGGCCAGTATCTCCGTCCGTCGGCGCAGCACCTGCCGGTCGCGCGCTACTACACGCCGGAGGAGTTCGCAGAGCTCGGCAAGGCGGGCCGCGACATGGGCTTCGCGCACGTGGAGTCGGGCCCGCTGGTGCGCTCCTCCTATCACGCCAAGCGCCACGTCGACGGCGTCGCGTCCGGGAAGGCCTAGATGGAATATGCTCCCATTTTGATGGTGTTCGCCGTGTCCGCGCTCGTGGCGGGCGCGCTCCTCGGGATTCCCGCCCTGATAGCGCCCAAGCGGGTCTCCAGCGTCAAGATGGAGCCCTTCGAGTGCGGCAAGGACCCGGTGGCCCTGCCCGAGGGCCGCTTCGCCATCAAGTTCTCGACCATCGCCATCTTCTTCATCATCTTCGACATCGAGCTGCTCTTCGTGTGGCCGTGGGCCACCGTGTTCAAGGCCCTGGGCTGGTTCGGCTACACCGTCATGCTCCTCTTCCTGGGTGTGCTCATGCTCGGGTTTCTCTACATCTGGCAGAAACGGGGGCTCGAATGGGAGTAGGGACCTTCTTCACCTCCAAGCTCGACGAGGCCCTGGGGTGGGCGCGGAAGTTCTCCATCTTCCAGTACCCGTTCGTGACGGCATGCTGCGGGATGGAATACATGGCGACCGCCTGCTCCCACTATGATGTCGACCGGTTCGGCGCGGGCCTGCCCCGCTTTTCCCCCCGCCAGGCCGACGTGCTCTTCGTGGTCGGCACCATCAGTCACAAGATGGCGCCGGTGCTCCGGCGCATCTACGATCAGATGTGCGAGCCCAAGTGGGTCGTCGCCTTCGGCGTCTGCACCTGCACGGGCGGCTTCTACAACAACTACGCCACGGTCCAGGGGATCGACACCATCATCCCCGTCGACGTCTACATTCCCGGCTGCCCGCCGCGTCCCGAGAGCGTGATCGACGGCCTGATGAAGCTGCAGGACAAGATCGCCACGGGCGCGCAGCGCTACTAGGACCAGCCCCATGGACGGATCGGCCATTCTCGCGCGGCTGCGCGGGCGCCTCGGCGCGCGAATCCTCGAGACCCACGAGCACCGCGGGGACCACACGGCCGTGGTCGCGCGCGACGGCATCCTCGACGCGCTCCGCTTCTGCCGCGACGACGCCGAGCTCAAGTTCGACCTCCTCATGGACGTGACCGCGGTGGACTACCTCAAGTTCCCCGGCCGCGAGGACGGGCCCCGGTTCGACGTCGTCTATCACCTGTACTCCGTCCCGCACAATCATCGGGTGCGGCTCAAGGTCCCCGTCGAGCAGGACGCCGCGTCGGTGGCGAGCGCCACCGGGCTCTGGCCGATCGCCAACTGGCTCGAGCGCGAGGTGTGGGACATGTTCGGGATCCGCTTCGAAGGCCATCCCGATCTGCGGCGCCTGCTCCTCTACGAGGAGTTCGTGGGCCACCCGCTGCGCAAGGACTATCCGATCGACCGGCGCCAGCCGCTGATAGGACCGAAGGTGTGATGCGAACTCCAGCCGCAGGCGTGGCTGTTCGAGTCGAGCAGCGGAGCCGCGAGACGAGAGCTGAGTGGATGCATGGCGAGATGAGCGCTGACATGGTTCGGAGATAGCCATGACGGATCGCACGACGCGCGAGCTGTTTCTGGGCGAGGGAGCCGGGACGGGATCGGGCAGCCAGAACCTCTACGTCAACATGGGCCCCGCCCATCCCGCCATGCACGGCATCATCCGCATCTTCGCGGAGCTCGACGGCGAGATGGTGGTGAAGGCGGACATGGAGATCGGCTATCTCCACCGCGCGTTCGAGAAGGACTGCGAGGTCGGCCCGTACAACAACGCCATCCCCTACACGGACCGGCTCAACTACGTCTCGCCCCTCATCAACAACTTCGCCTACGCCTCGGCCGTGGAGAAGCTCTGCGGGATCGAGATCACGGAGCGGTGCAAGTACATCCGCGTGATCATGGCGGAGATCTCGCGCATCTGCGACCACCTCACGTGCGTGGGCGCCTCGGCCATGGAGCTGGGCGCCTTCACGGTGTTCCTCTACATGATCAAGGCCCGCGAGTTCCTGTGGGAGCTCGTGGAGGACGTGACGGGCGCGCGCCTCACCATCTCGTATGGCCGCGTGGGCGGCGTGAAGGCCGATCTCCCCGACGCCTTCGGCATCAAGGTGCGCAAGGCCTTCGCGGAGACGCGCCAGGTCCTCACCGAGGTGCACACCCTCGTCACGGGCAACCGCATCTTCATGGACCGCATGGTCGGGGTGGGCGCGCTGTCCGCGGCCGACAGCATCGCGTGGGGCATCACGGGCCCGCTCCTCCGCGCCACCGGCGTGCCGTTCGATCTCCGCCGCGTGCAGCCCTACTGGGCGTACGACAAGGTCGAGTTCGAGGTGCCGCTCGGCAAGAACGGGGACAACTTCGACCGCTATCTCGTGCGCATGGCCGAGATGGAGCAGTCGATGCGGATGGTCGAGCAGGCGCTCGAGCGCATGCCGGGCGGCGCCATCAACGTGGACTTCGAGGGCCGGGAGATTCCCGTGGACGCGTACGTGGACCGCGGCAAGCAGGGCAAGACCGAAGGGCTCCTGCTCCTGCCCATCTCGCTGTCTCCGAACCTCCAGGGGCAGGGGCGCGATGCGCAGGCGCGCGTGAACGTCCACGACAAGACGGTGGTGCTGCCGCCCAAGGAGAACGCCTACGGTTCCATCGAGGGCCTGATGAACCACTTCATGCTCGTCATGGACGGCTACGGCATCCGCCCGCCCGCCGGCGAGGCGTACTTTGCCGCCGAGGGCGCCAACGGCGAGCTGGGCTTCTATGTCGTCTCCGACGGGAGCGATCGGCCGTATCGCGTGCGCTGCCGGCCCCCCTGCCTCCCGCCCGTGGCCGCTCTGCCCAGGATGATCGAGGGACAGATGGTGGCGGACATCATTCCGACGTTCGGCTCCGTCAACATGATCGGGGGAGAGCTCGACCGATGAGCCCGAGAGCATGACCGACGCGCGCAACCCGCAGTTCACGCCGGAGCAGATCGCCGAGGTGCGGCGGCTCCAGGGGCTCTACCCGGACAAGCGCGGCGCGCTCCTGCCGGTGCTCCACATGGCGCAGGACACCTTCGGCTACATCTCGCTCGAGGTCGAGGAGTACGTGGCGGGGCTGTTCGACCTCTATCCCGCCCACGTGCACGAGGTGGTGACGTTCTACACGCTGTTCTTCCAGAAGCCGAAGGGCCGCCACGTCGTGTCCGTCTGCCACAACATCTCCTGCTACCTCATGAACGCCAAGGGCATCGTGCAGCACGTCGGCGAGCGGCTGGGCATCGAGCCGGGGGAGACCACGCCGGACGGCCGTGTCACCTTCCTCACCGTGGAGTGCCTGTGCGCGTGCGAGCAGGCGCCCATGATGCAGGTGGACGATCGCTACGAGGGCCACCTGACCAACGACAAGGTCGACCGCATCCTGGACGGGCTCCGCTGATGGCCGAGAAGATCTTCACGCGGAATTTCCACCTGGCGGACTCGCACACGCTCGCCCGCTACAAGGAGACGGGCGGCTACACGGCGCTGGCCAAGGCCCTCCGCATGGAGCCCGCGGCCATCGCCGAGGAGGTGAAGAAGTCCAACCTCCGCGGGCTCGGCGGCGCCGCGTTCCCGACCGGCGTGAAGTGGGGCTTCATCCCCAAGGGCTCCACGGCGCCGCGCTATCTCGTCATCAATGCCGACGAGGGCGAGCCGGGCACGTTCAAGGACCGCTACCTGATGGAGCGCGATCCCCACGGCCTCCTCGAGGGCATGCTCATCGCCGCTCGTGCCATCGGCTCGCACCTGGGTTTCGTGTACATCCGGGGCGAGTACGTAGAGCCGTGGCGGGTGCTCGACGGCGCCGTGCGCGAGGCCTACGCCGCGGGGCTGCTCGGCAAGAACATCCAGGGATCGGGCACCGACTTCGACGTGGTCCTCCACCGGGGCGCCGGCGCCTACATCTGCGGCGAGGAGACGGGCCTGCTCTCCTCCCTCGAGGGCAAGAAGGGCTGGCCCAAGATCAAGCCGCCCTTCCCCGCCGTCAAGGGCGCCTTCGGGCAGCCGACCATCGTCAACAACGTCGAGACCATCATGTCCGTGCCCCACATCATCAACCGGGGCGCGGAGTGGTTCGCCGGGCTCGGCACCAAGACCCAGGGCGGCACGCGCGTGTACTCCGTGTCCGGGCACGTGGAGAAGCCCGGCATCGTCGAGGCGCCCGTCTCGGTGACGCTCCGTCAGCTGATCTACGACCACTGCGGCGGCATCCGCGGCGGCCGCAAGCTGAAGGGCGTGGTGCCCGGCGGCTCCTCGGCGGCCATCCTCACGCCCGACGAGATCGACATTCCCATGGACGCCGACGGGCCCAAGACCAAGGGCTCCATGATCGGCTCGGCCGGCGTCATCGTGATGGACGAGACGGTGTCGATCCCCGAGGCTCTCATGGTGGTGGCGCGCTTCTACGCCCACGAGAGCTGCGGGCAGTGCACGCCATGCCGCGAGTCGACGGGCTGGATCTACAAGATGACCAGGCGCATCGTGGACGGGAAGGGGCGCAAGGAAGACCTCGACACCATCCTCGACGTGGCCCGGCGAGGTGCGGGCACGACCATCTGCGCCTTCTACGACGGCGCCGTCGGGCCCTACATCAGCTACATCGAGAAGTTCCGCTCGGAGTTCGAAGACCTCATCCGGAGCGATGCCCATGCCTAAGCTCACCATCAACGGCAAGCCCGTCGAGGTGCCCGAGGGGACCAACCTCATCGAGGCCGCCAAGGCCGTGGGGGTGGAGGTGCCGCACTACTGCTATCACCCCGCCCTGGCCATCGCCGGGCAGTGCCGCCTCTGCATGGTGGACATCGAGAAGGTGCCCCGGCCGCAGATCGCGTGCAACACGCAGGCCGCGGAGGGGATGGTGGTGGAGACCGAGACTCCGCGCGTGAAGGACACGCGGCGATCGATGATGGAGTTCCACCTGATCAACCACCCGCTGGACTGCCCGGTGTGCGACCAGGCGGGGGAGTGCTTCCTTCAGATCTACTACATGAAGCACGGGCTCTACGACCCGCGGATGACGGACGAGAAGGTCCACAAGCCCAAGGCCGTGCCCCTGGGGCCGCACGTGATCCTCGACGCCGAGCGGTGCATTCTCTGCTCGCGCTGCGTCCGGTACTGCGACGAGGTGACGCACACGGGCGAGCTCGGCATCTTCCACCGGGGCGATCACTCGGAGATCGGGCTCTTCCCGGGCAAGACGCTCGAGAACAAGTACTCGGGCAACGTCATCGACATCTGCCCGGTGGGCGCGCTGACCGATCGCGACTTCCGCTTCAAGGTGCGCGTGTGGTATCTCGACACGGCCAAGAGCGTCTGCACGGGCTGCGCGCGCGGCTGCAACATCGAGGTCCACACGAACAAGCATCGCCACCACCACAACGAGGGCCGGCGGGTGGCGCGCCTCAAGCCGCGCTACAACGCCGACGTCAACACGTGGTGGATCTGCGATGCGGGCCGCTACGGCTTCGATTGGATCGACGACAAGAGCCGGCTCACCCAGCCGCTGCACCGCGTGGGCAGCCAGGGCACCGACGTTTCGTGGGACCGGGCGCTCGAGGTCGCCGTGGCCGCGCTGGGCCGCTACGCGCCCGAGGAGATCGGCTTCCTGGCCTCGCCCCGGATGTCCAATGAGGATCTGTGGGTGCTCAAGCGCCTGGCCGGCCAGCTCGGCGTCCACAACCTCGACTTCAAGGTGCCGCCGGCCGCGCCGGGTGACGAGGACGACTTCCTCATCCGGGCCGACAAGAATCCAAACACGCGTGGCGCCGCCCTCTGCGGCATCGCCCCGGGCCCGGGCGGCCTCGACGCCGCCGGCATGCTGCGGGCCGCCCGGGAGAAGCGGCTCAAGCTCCTGTGGATCTTCCACCACGATCTGGCCGCCTCGAGCTGGGCCGAGGCCGACGTGCTGGCCGCCCTCGAGGGTGCGGAGACGGTGATCTTCCAGGGCACCAACGCCAACGAGGCCTCGGCGCGGGGGCACATCGTCCTGCCCAGCGCGGCCTATGTGGAGAGCGAGGGCACCTTCACGAACTTCCAGGGCCGGGTGCAGCGGTTCCGCACCGCCCTGCCGCCCCTCGGCAGCGCCTGGCCCGACTGGATGATCCTGTCCTTCGTGGGCAAGGCCATGGGATTCCAGGACCCCGTCTTCACCGCCGAGCGCGCCGAGCAGGTCTGGAACGCCCTCGCCGCCGCCACGCCGTCGCTCGCGGGCATGACGTACCGGACGATCGGCGACACGGGCGCCATGGTGAAGGAGTGAACAGCCTCGCGCTCGATCTTCTCCTGAAGGCCATTCCGGTCGCCTTCACCATGTTCGTGGTCCTGAACTTCGGCGGGCTCCTGACCTGGGTCGAGCGCAAGCAGTCGGCGATCATGCAGGACCGGCTCGGCGCCAACCGCGCGAGCATCTTCGGGATCCGCATCCTGGGCCTCCTCCACCCGCTCGCGGACGCGATCAAGATGCTCACCAAGGAGGACTTCATGCCCGCGCGGGCGGACCGGCTCCTGTTCAAGCTGGCGCCGTTCGTCTCGGTCTTCTTCGCGCTGGGCGCCTTCGCGTCGATTCCCTTCGGGGACACGCTCACCATCGCCGGCCGTGTCATCCAGCTCCAGGCGGTCACCCTCAACGTGGGCATCCTCTACGTCCTGGCCATGCTCTCGCTCGGGGTGTACGGGCTCATGATGGCGGGCTGGGCGTCGGCCAACAACTACGCGCTCCTGGGCGGCCAGCGGGCGGCCGCGCTCATGATCTCCGCGGAGATCGCCATCGGCGCCTCCATCATGGGCGTGGTCATGGTCTACGGCTCCCTGAACATGCAGGACATCGCGCGGGCCCAGGGCCTGCCGCTGCTCCCGCAGTTCTTCGGGTCGTGGATCCCGGCGTGGGGGATCCTGACCCAGCCGCTCGCCTTCGTGCTCTTCCTGACCGCGGGCATCGCCGCTACCAAGCGCATTCCCTTCGACATGCCGGAAGGCGAGTCGGAGATCATCGGCTACTTCGTCGAGTACAGCGGCATGAAGTTCGGCATGTTCGCCATGGCGGACTTCCTCGAGACCGTGGTCATCGCGGGGATGACCACCGCGCTCTTCCTGGGCGGCTGGCAGATTCCCTATCTGGGCTCGGCGGGCTTCGCGTTTCCGTGGGGCCTCGAGGTGCCGCTGCCGTCCCTCCTCGTCACCCTGCTCCAGGTCGGAGCCTTCCTCACGAAGGTCGTCGTGCTGATCTGGTTCCTCATGCTGATCCGGTGGACGCTGCCGCGCTTCCGGTACGACCAGGCCATGCGCCTGGGGTGGCTGGGGCTCTTCCCGCTATCCATCCTCAACATCGTGATCACCGGGCTCGTGCTCCTCATGCTCGGGAAAGCGTGATCTCATGACCTCGCCCTACCAGCAGAGCAACACGCCCGCCGATCCGAAGCACTCGAGCCGCCTGGGCTTCGTGCAGCGGTTCTACCTTCGCGAGGTGCTGAGCGGGCTCAAGCTGACGGGCCTCCGCTTCTTCGCCAACATGGGGCGCCACACGCTCCGCACCGTGTTCCGCGTGAAGAGCGCCCACGGCGCCGTGACCATCCAGTACCCGGACGAGCGGCGCCCCTACTCGCCGCGGCTCCGGAGCCTGCACCGGCTCGTGCGGCGGGAGGACGGCTCGCCGCGCTGCGTGGCCTGCATGATGTGCGAGACGGTGTGCCCGGCCCACTGCATCTACATCGTGGCCACCGAGCATCCGAACCCCGAGATCGAGAAGGTGCCGGCGCGCTTCGACATCGACCTCGGCAAGTGCGTCTTCTGCGGCTTCTGCGTGGAGGCGTGCCCCGAGGACGCCATCCGCATGGACACGGGGATCCTCGAGTTCTCGTCCTTCAGCCGCGGCGGGATGATCTACACGAAGGAGGCGCTGCTCGCGCTCGAGCCGGCCGGCCCCAACGGCGTGCCGACCTCACCCGTGCCCATTCCCGCCGACCGGGCGATGCCCGTGATCCGGAGGGCATCGTGACCGCCGGGCTGATCGCGTTCTGGATCCTCGCCGTGATGGCGGTAGGCTCGGCGGTGGGCGTGGTGCTGCGGCGAAACCCGATTCACAGCGCCCTCTTCCTCGTGGTCCACCTGGCCACCCTGGCGGCCTTCTTCCTCAAGATGCGCGCGGAGTTCCTCGCCACCGCCCAGGTCATCGTGTACGCCGGCGCCATCGCCGTGCTCTTCGTCTTCGCCATCATGGTGCTCATCCCGGGACGGGAGGAGTCCGGTCCCGATCGGCTGCGCGCCCAGCGTCTCCTCGCCGTCCCCGTGGCCGGCCTGCTCTTCGTGCTCCTGGCCGTGATGCTGCGTTCCACGCTCTTCAGCGGGGCGGCGGCACCCGCGGCGGTTCCCGGCGGCGTCGACGCCATCGGCCGGGCGCTCTTCACCGACTATCTCTTCCCCTTCGAGGTCACCTCGGTGCTGCTCCTGGTGGCGCTCGTGGGGGTCATGGCGCTGGCGAAGCGCCGGACGGCCTAGCATGGTGCCCGCGGCGTACTACGTCGGCCTCTCCGCGGTGCTCTTCGTCATCGGCGCCCTGGGCGTGCTCGTGCGGCGCAATCCGCTCATCATCTTCATGTCCATCGAGATCATGCTGAACGCCGCCAACCTGGCCTTCGTGGCCTTCGGCCAGCGCCACGGCTCGATCGACGGGCAGGCGCTCGTCTTCTTCGTCCTCTGCGTGGCCGCCGCCGAAGTCGCCGTCGGCCTCGCCATCATCGTTGCCATCTTCCGGCTCCGTCGCCGCCTGTCGGTCGACGAGCTGTCGCTCATGCGGGGGTAGCGCCATGGCGCAGACCAATGCGGCGACTCCGAGCGCCCGCCTCGACACGGAGGTGGCCCGCCGGCTCCTCACCCAGATGCAGCTGATCCGGCGCTTCGAGGAGAAGGCGGCCGAGATGTACGCTCTCGGGAAGATCGGCGGCTTCCTGCATCTGTACATCGGCCAGGAAGCGGTGGCGGTCGGCGCCACCTCGGCCATCCGCGTGGACGACTACGCCGTCTCGTCCTACCGCGAGCACGGCCACTGCCTCGCCAAGGGATCCGACCCCAAGCACGTCATGGCCGAGCTCTTCGGCCGCATGGGCGGCCTCAGCAAGGGCAAGGGCGGCTCGATGCACCTCTTCGACAAGAGCGTGAACTTCCTGGGCGGCCACGGCATCGTGGGGGCGCATCTCCCGCTCGCCGCGGGCGCCGGGTTCGGCATCAAGTACCAGGGCGGCGACCAGGTCGTGCTCTGCTACTTCGGCGACGGCGCGGTGCCGGAGGGCGAGTTCCACGAGTCGATGAACCTGGCCGCGCTCTGGAAGCTCCCGGTGATCTTCATCTGCGAGAACAACCGCTACGCGATGGGCACGGCCATCCACCGGGCGCTCGCCCAGACGGAGATCTGGCGCTTCGCCGAGACGTACGGCATTCACGGCGAGGCCGTGGACGGCATGGACGTCCTGGCCGTGCGCGAGTGCGTGAGCCGCGCCGTCGAGCGCGCGCGCCGCGACAAGGTGCCGGCGCTGATCGAGGCGCGCACGTACCGGTTCCGCGGGCATTCGATGCGGGACCCGGCCGGGGCCGTGTACCGGACCAAGGAAGAGGTGGAGCGGGAGAAGCTGCGCGATCCGATCGTCCTCTTCGCGGAGCGCTCGGTGAAGGACGGGGCCCTCACCGAGGCCGACGTCAAGCTCATCGAGAAGGCCGTGTCGGACCAGGTCGACGACGCGGTGACGTTTGCGGAAGCCTCGCCCGTCCCGCCGCCCGAAGAGCTCTTCACGGACGTGTACAAGGACTGATGCCGTGGCCGTCATGACCTATCGGGAAGCGCTGAACCTGGCCCTCCGGGAGGAGATGCGCCGCGATCCGCGCGTCTTCGTCATGGGCGAGGAGGTCGGCCTCTACGACGGCGCCTACAAGGTGACGCAGGGGCTGCTCAAGGAGTTCGGGGAGAAGCGCATCATCGACACGCCCATCTGCGAGTCCGGCTTCACGGGGGTGGGCGTGGGCGCGGCCATGCTCGGGCTCCGCCCCGTGGTCGAGATGATGACGTTCAACTTCTCCATTCTGGCCCTCGACCAGATCGTCAACTCCGCGGCCAAGCTCTGCTACATGTCGGGCGGGCAGTACAACATCCCGCTCGTCGTGCGCGGGCCGGGCGGGCCCGCCTCGCAGCTGGCCGCCCAGCATTCCCAGAGCATGGAGACGTACTTCTACCACGTGCCCGGCCTCAAGGTCGTGCGCCCCTCCACGCCCGGGGACGCCAAGGGCCTCCTCAAGGCGTCGATTCGCGACGACAACCCCGTCATCTTCATCGAGTCGGAGACGCTCTACGCGATCAAGGGCGAGGTGCCCGAGGATCCCGAGTACGTGATTCCCCTGGGTCAGGCCGCCATCCGAAGAGAAGGCACCGACGTCACCGTCGTCGCGTACATGGGCATGCTGTACCGGGCGCTCGAGGTGGCCGAGGAGCTCGCGCAGGAAGGCATCTCCATGGAGATCGTCGACCCCCGGACGCTCCGGCCCATGGACACGGAGACCATCGTGGGCTCCGTGCGCAAGACCCACCGCTGCGTCGTGATCGAGGCGGGCGCGGGGTTCGCGGGCATGGGCTCGGAGATCGCCGCCGAGGTGCAGGAAGAGGCCTTCGACGACCTCGACGCGCCGGTGGCCCGCGTCACCGGCGAGAACGCGCCGATGCCCTACGCGAAGAACCTCGAGCTGCTCAAGACGCCGTCCAAGGCCAAGATCGCCGCGGCGATCCGAAAGGTCTGCGCATGATCACCAAGGTCCTGATGCCCAAGCTGAGCGATGCGATGGAGACCGGCAAGGTCATCAAGTGGCTCAAGAAGGAAGGAGATGCCATCAAGGGTGGCGACGTGATCGCGGAGATCGAGACGGACAAGGCCAACGTGGAGATCGAAGCCTTCGGCAGCGGCGTTCTCAGGAAGATCGTGGTGGGCGAAGGCGGGCAGGTGCCCGTCGGCGACATGATCGGGGTCATCGCCGATCCCGCCGACGACATCGGGGCCGTCGCCACGGCGGCGCCCTCCGCGGCCGCGGCGCCGGCGGCGGTT
>Ga0335070_10004304_pt1 | contig 16621 bp, 15 predicted proteins | sample Lox_Sample_13_FD_206722 | JGI IMG/M metagenome (GOLD analysis project Ga0335070, IMG submission 206722) | Soil microbial communities from Loxahatchee National Wildlife Refuge, Florida, United States - Lox_Sample_1.3 | ecosystem: Environmental > Terrestrial > Soil > Wetlands | place: USA... | reverse complement strand
GCGGACCTGGGTGTCCGCCCGTAAAGGCGGACCTGGGTGTCCGCCCGTAAAGGCGGACCTGGGTGTCCGCCCGTAAAGGCGGACCTGGGTGTCCGCCCGTAAAGGCGGACCTGGGTGTCCGCCCGCCTGCGGGAGAACCGATGGACGCGAAAATTACCCTCCTTCCCGGCGACGGGATTGGCCCCGAAGTGATCGCCGAAGCCGTCCGGGTCCTGGATGTCATCGCCGGTAAAAAAAGGCACACCTTCACCTACACCGAGCGCCTGATCGGCGGCTGCTCCATCGACTGGTCCGGCACGGCGCTGAGTGACGAGACCCTGGCCGACTGCCAGGCCGCAGACGCGGTCCTGCTCGGAGCGGTCGGTGGGCCCAAGTGGGACGATCCGGCTGCCCGGGTGCGCCCGGAGCAGGGACTGCTGGGACTGCGCAGGGGATTGGGTGTCTTCGTCAACCTGCGCCCGGTCAAGGTCCATCCCGCCCTGGTCGACTCGTCGCCGCTAAAGCCCGAGAAGCTCGCCGGCGTCGACATCTTGGTCGTCCGCGAGCTGACCGGCGGGCTGTATTTTGGCCAGCCCAAGGGTCGCGACCGGAAGGACGGCCACGAGCATGCCGTGGACACGCTAGAGTACTGCGATTACGAGATCCGCCGCGTGGTCGAGCTGGCTTTCCGCCTGGCGCAGGGCCGCCGCCGCAGGCTGGCGTCGGTGGACAAGGCCAACGTGCTTGAGTCGTCGCGCCTGTGGCGCCAGATCGCCGCGCAGACCGGCACTGAACACCCGGACGTCCAGTTGGAGCACGTCCTGGTCGACACCGCTGCCATGCGCCTGGTGGCGAACCCGGCCGCCTTCGATGTGCTGGTCACCGAGAACATGTTCGGCGACATCCTCACCGACGAGGCCTCGGTGCTGGCGGGGTCGATGGGCATGCTGCCCTCGGCCAGCCTGGGCGAATCCGGCCCGGGGTTGTACGAGCCGATCCACGGCTCCGCGCCCGATATCGCCGGACAGCAGGTCGCCAACCCGGTCGGGACGATCCTCTCGGCCGCGATGCTGCTGCGCCATTCGCTGGGACTGCAGGCCGAGGCAGCCGCCGTTGAAAATGCCGTGGATGCCGCCATCACCGCCGGGTGCCGCACGCGCGACCTGGGCGGCAAATTGAAGACCAGGCAGATGACCGATGAGATCATCGCCCGTCTGTAATCGTCGAAAGGAGAGAGCTTATGGGAATGGAATCAAAATATGTCTGGATGAACGGCGAGCTGGTGGATTTTGATAAGGCCACGATCCACTTCCTCACCCCCGCCCTGCATTACGGCGCGGCAGTCTTTGAAGGCATCCGCTGTTATGCCACCGAAAAGGGCCCGGCGGTCTTCCGCCTGCAGGAGCACGCCGAGCGCCTGCTTGACTCGGCGCGCGTCTTCGGTTTCCGCGAGCTGCCCTACACCGCCACCCAGATCGTAGAGGGCGTCAGGGCTGTCGTGGCGGCCAATGGTTTCACCGAATGCTACATCCGCCCGCTGTTCTACCTGACCGGAGGCGGCTGGAACCTGAACGTGGACATGGGAAAGGCCGGCCTGGCGATTGCCGCCTGGCGCTGGGACAACTACCTGGGTGAGGAGGCCCTGGCGAAAGGCATCCGCGCCAACGTCTCGTCGTTCACCCGCCACCAGCCCAATGTGATGATGACCAAGGCCAAGATCGCCGGGAACTATGCCAACAGCTTCCTCGCAAAGACCGAGTCCCAGCGGCTGGGCTTCGACGAGGCCATCATGCTCAACCCGCAGGGCTTCGTCGCCGAGTGCACCGGCGAGAACATCTTCCTGGTGCGCAATGGGAATATCGTCACACCGCCGCTGGTCGACGTGCTGGAGGGCATCACGCGTGACTCGGTTTTCACCATTGCCCATGACCTGGGTTACGAGATTGCCGAGCAGCCCGTCTCGCGCGACCAGCTCTACGTCGCCGACGAAGTCTTCGTCTCCGGTACGGCCTCGGAGGTCGTCGGGCTGAGCGAGATCGATTTCCGCACGATCGGCACGGGCATGACCGGACCCGTCACGCGCAGCCTCCAACAGGTCTTCTGGGATGCCGTCCACGGCAAGTCGGCCCAGTATGGCGGCTGGCTGAGCCTGGTCAACGAGGATCAACCAGCCTTCAAAAGGCTTGACATTCCCGCCCTGGACGGGTAGAATGCCCCACTAATATCCCATGCCTGTCTCTATCCGCTTCTTCTTTTACGCCTATTCCTTTTACGGCCTCCGGATCACGGTTGCCGTTGGTGGCGCTTAAGCGGACAGGGCAGCAGCATATCTGCACATCCAGAGAGCGAGACCAGACGGCCTCGCTCTTTTTTCTTAATTTTTGGAGCGCAACGGCGAGCCGCTGCAAAATAAAGGAGCAAGCATGTCCATTCGAGGCATCCGCGGCGCAACGACGGTCGAATCCGACCAGCCCGACCTGGTCCTGTCCGCCACGCGCGAGCTGTTGGAGGCGATCCTGGCTGTCAATCCCGGCCTGGAGACGGTCGAAATCGCCAGCGCCATCTTCACCCTGACCGGTGATCTGACCTCGGCCTACCCGGCCCAGGCCGCCCGTCAGCTGGGCTGGGACCTGGTGCCGATGCTGTGTACCCGGGAGATCCCCGTCCCCGGCGGGCTGCCGCGCTGCATCCGCGTGCTCATTCATTGGAGCACCAACCTGCCCCAAAGCGCAATCCGGCACGTCTATTTGCGCGCTGCCGCCGCCCTCCGCCCGGACCTTGCCGTAACTCCGGGCGATCGACAGCGATCTTCTTTGCCAAAGGAGGATTAGAAGATGATGATCATCATGCATCCCGGCGCCAGCCGGCAGCAGGTCAAGGACGTCATCACCTGTATCGAGACTCACGGACTCAGCCCGCACGTCATCGAAGGTGTCGAGCGCGCCGTCATCGGCGCGGTCGGCGACAGCCGCGGCGTCAGCCCCGACGTTTTTTCGATCCTGCCCGGGGTCGAAAACGTCATGCGCATCTCCCATCCCTACAAGCTGGCCTCGCGCGAGTTCAAAGCCGAGGACTCAGTCTTCCCGCTGGACGGTTTCTCGATCGGCGGGAAGGAGATTGCCGTCATCGCTGGTCCCTGTTCGGTGGAGAGCCGCGACCAGCTGCTCGAGATCGCCCAGGCGGTTTCCGCGGCCGGTGCCCATGCCCTGCGCGGCGGGGTGTTCAAGCCGCGCACCTCGCCGTACGCTTTCCAGGGTTTGGGTGAGGAGGGTCTCGAGTACCTGGCGGAAGCCCGCCAGCTCACCGGCCTGCCGGTCGTGGCGGAAATCATGTCCGTCGCTCAAATCGAGGCGATGGTGAAATACGTGGACGTCCTACAGGTCGGGGCGCGCAACATGCAGAATTTTCCCCTGCTGCGCGCCCTGGGTGAGATCCGCCTGCCGATCCTGCTGAAGCGCGGCATGAGCGCCACCGTCGAGGAGCTGCTCATGTCCGCCGAATACATCCTGGCGGGAGGCAACGAGCGGGTGATCCTGTGCGAGCGCGGCATCCGCACCTTTGAGACCGCCACGCGCAACACCACCGACATCAACGCCGTCCCCGTGCTCAAGTCGCTGACCCACCTGCCGGTGATCCTCGATCCCAGCCACAGCACCGGCTACTTCGAGTTCGTCACCGCCGTCGCCCGGGCTGCCGTCGCCGCTGGTGCCGACGGGCTGATCGTTGAGGTGCACTCCGATCCGGTTAACGCCCTCTCCGACGGACGGCAGTCACTCAAGCCGGAGAGGTTCGCCGAGCTGGTGCGGCAGGTCGAGGCAGTTGCCGAGGCGGTGGACCGCTGTCTGGCTCCGCTCCGGAAACCGGCCCGGGTATGACCATGGACGGGAACGGCTTCGATCTCTCCAAGGCACGCGTGGCGATTGCTGGTCTGGGGCTGATGGGCGCCTCACTTGCGCTGGCATTGAAAGGAAAGTGCGCGGACCTGGATGGCGTGGAGCCTCAAGCTGACACGCGGGAGGCCGCCCTGCGCCTGGGTGTGGTTTCCCGCGCCGAGGCCGATCCCGCGGCCATCCTGCCCCGGGCGGACGTGATCGTCCTGGCTGCGCCGCTGGCGGGGATCCTCGACCTGCTTGTCCGCCTTCCCGAGCTGGCTCCGCAGGCCTGCGTCGTGCTGGACCTGGGCTCCAGCAAACAGGTCGTCGTGGAGGCCATGGCCGCTCTGCCGGAGCGCTTTGACCCGCTGGGCGGGCATCCCGTCTGCGGCAAGGAGCGTCTCTCGCTGGACAACGCCGACGCCGGCCTGTATCGCGGGGCACCTTTCGTGCTGACACCTCTGCCGCGCACCACCGACCGGGCGCGCCTCTGCGCCGAACAGGTCGTGGCCGGGATCGGTGCCCGCCTCGTCTGGATGAATGCCGACGCGCACGATGCGGCCATCGCTGCCAGTTCCCACCTGCCGTACCTGCTGGCCTCGGCGCTGGCCCTGGCCACCCCGCCGGAAGCCGCGGCACTGGTCGGACCCGGTTTTCGCACCACGGGCCGGCTGGCGGCCACGCCCTCGACCATGATGCTCAGCGTGCTCGAGTCCAACCGCGCCAACGTGCTCGCCGCCCTGGAACGCTTCCGCACGAGCCTGGGAGCCCTCGAGGCTGCGCTTCGCCGGGAGGACTCGGCTGCGCTCCAATCCCACCTCGACCGGGCGGCCACCCTTTATACTGAGCTGACTTTATGAAGCTCGTCTCCTCCGCTTCGATACCCTTGAACGGCCGGACGTACCTGCCGGGTGACAAGTCCCTCTCGCACCGCGCCGCTCTGTTCGCCTCCCTGGCCGACGGCCGGAGCCGCATCCGCAACTTTCTTGCTGCGGGCGTCACCCGAGTCATGCTGCGCTCTCTCGGCCAGCTGGGCGTCAACTGGTCGCTCGAAAACGGCACCCTGACGATCGAAGGGCGCGGCCTGCACGGGTACCTGCCTCCACCAAATGTCCTCGACTGCGGTAACTCGGCGACCACCATGCGGCTGCTGACCGGCGCCCTGGCTGTTAGCGGCGTCCCGGCGACGCTCGACGGAACCCCAGGCCTGCGCCTGCGCCCGATGCGCCGCATGGCCGAACCGCTTGGGCTGATGGGGGTACCGATCCAGCTTTCGGATGGCGGCGGCGCACCTCTGACCCTGGCCGCCCGTCCGGACGGCCGGCTTTTGCAGGCGATCGACTACACCCTGCCGGTCGCCAGCGCCCAGGTCAAGTCAGCCGTGCTGCTGGCCGCCCTGGCTGCCGGGGGGACGACGGTCCTGCGCGAGCCCGGCCAGTCCCGCGATCACACCGAGCGCATGCTGACCGGGATGGGAGTCCGGTTGGCAACCTGGAAAGAGAAAGGGCAGGTGGTAACCGCCTTGGATCCCTGTGGGAAGCTTTCACCGCTGAATGTCAGTCTCCCTGGCGACCTGTCTTCAGCCGCGTTTCTCGTCGTCGCCGCCTTGATCGTCCCCGGCTCGGAGATCACCCTGGAAGGCGTGGGTCTCAACCCGACCCGCACCGGTCTGATCGATGCCTTGAGCGCCATGGGAGCAGACATCCGGGTCGTGGAGCGAGGCCTGCAGTGCGGCGAGCCGGTCGGCGACCTGACCGTCCGCTCCAGCCGGCTCGAGGCCGGGCAGGTGCGCGGCGACCAGGTGGTGCGCATGATCGACGAGTTTCCCATCTTCGCCGTGGCGGCCGCCTGTGCCCGCGGCCGGACGGTCGTGGCGGACGCCGGCGAGCTGCGTTACAAGGAGTCGGACCGGATTGCCGCCCTGTGCGGCGAGCTGCGCCGCATCGGCGTGGAGGCGGAGGAGACCGCGGATGGGTTCATCATCCACGGCGGGCGCCGGCCTTGCGGCGGGCCGGTCGATCCGCACGGCGACCATCGCATGGCTATGTCCCTGGCGGTGGCCGGGCTGGTGGCCGAAAACCCGGTCAGCATCCCCAGGGCGGAGGCCGTCGACGAATCCTTTCCGGGCTTCGTGGCCACGCTGCGCTCGCTCGGTGCGAACCTGAAGGAGGACGGATGAGCGCCGGCAAACAATTCCGGCTGGGCCTGGCTGGCTATCCGCTGGCGCACAGCCTGTCGCCGCAGCTCCACACCGCCGCCCTGAAAAGACTTGGGCTGGAAGGGGAATACCGTTTGTATCCCGTCCTGCCGCAGGATCGGGCGGCCCTGGCCGCGCTGCTCGACCGGGTGCGGCGCGGCGAGCTGGACGGCCTGAACGTGACCATCCCCCACAAGCAGACGGTGATCCCCATGTTGGACGAGCTCTCCCCGGTTGCCCAGGGCATCGGCGCGGCCAATACCGTTTACCGGCGGGGTGGGCGCCTGGTTGGCGAGAACACCGACGTGTCCGGGTTCTGGGCTGACCTGGAAAGGTTTCTGGGCAATGAGGCCGTTGGAGCGCAGGGGAAGGCAATCGTTTTGGGCGCTGGCGGGGCGGCCCGGGCGGTCCTCCACGCCCTGGGTTCCCACGGCTGGCAGGTGACCCTGGCGGTGCGCCGCACAAGCCTGGAAAAGGCCGCCGGTCTGGCTCATGTTTTTCGAGCTGCGCCGTTCGGGGGATCGCTTCGTTGGGTGGTGCTGGAGGCAGCCGCGTTACTGCCGCTCTTGGACGACGTGCGGCTGCTCGTCAACGCTACGCCGGTCGGGATGTCCCCGCAGGGCGGTCGTTCCCCCTGGCCGAAGGGGCTGGAGTTCCCACCCACGGCCGGGGTCTATGATCTGATCTATACCCCGCGTGAGACGCGGCTCGTGCGCCAGGCTAAGTCAGCCGGCCTGCGGGCCACGACCGGGCTGGGCATGCTGGTCGAGCAGGCCATCCGGTCGTTTGAAATCTGGACCGGGCAGGCGCCCGCCCGGGAAGTCATGTGGAGGGCAGTGGAGGCAGGATGACATTGCGTTTTATGACTGCAGGGGAATCGCACGGACCGGCGCTGGTGGCGATCCTGGACGGGATGGCAGCCGGGCTGCCGCTGGAGGCGGAAGTGATCGACCGCGAGCTGAGACGCCGGCAGAAAGGCTACGGTGCCGGCCCGCGCATGAAGATCGAAAAGGACACCGTCCGGATCCTGGGCGGGCTGATGGGCGGTCGGACCACCGGCGCGCCCCTGGCGCTGCTGATTGCCAATGCCGACCATGCCAAATGGCGCGGCAGAGCGGTCGAGCCGATGACCGCCCCGCGTCCCGGTCACGCGGATCTGACCGGGGCACTGAAGTATGGTTTGACGGACCTGCGTCCGGCACTCGAGCGGGCTTCGGCGCGCGAGACTGCGGCGCGCCTCGCCGTGGGGGCGGTCTGCAAAGCCTTCCTGGCCCAGTTCGGGGTGCGGGTGGGCGGCTACGTGGTTTCCATCGGAGAAGTGGATGCACAGGTGGACGACCTGCCCCATGCCGAGCGCTTCGCCCGGGCGGAGCAGTCCGACGTGCGCTGCCCGGATGCAGCCGCGGCCGAACGGATGCGCCAGCGCATCGCAACGGTGATGCAGGAGAAAGACACGCTTGGCGGCGTGTTGGAGATCGTCGCCCTGGGCCTGCCGCCGGGGCTGGGGTCGTATGCCCAATGGGACCGGCGCCTGGAGGCGCGCCTGGGCGCGGCGCTGCTCTCGGTGCAGGCGGTCAAGGGAGTCGAGCTGGGGCCGGCCTTCGCCAACGCCCGCCGCACGGGCACCCAGGTGCAGGACGCGATCACTCTCACCCCTAATCCCTCTACCGCCGGAAGAGGGGAGGGGGTGAGGGGAGATCTGACCCGTCCCACCGACCGCGCCGGCGGCACGGAGGGCGGCGTCTCCACCGGCCAACCGCTCGTTTTGCGTGCGGCGATGAAGCCCATCGCCACCACGCTGGCGCCGCAGTCGACCGTCGACCTGGTGCGCGGCGAGGCTGCCCCGACGAAATACGAGCGCTCCGATTTCTGCCCCGTGCCGCGCGCCGTACCGGTCTTGGAGGCGATGACCGCCTTCGTGCTGGCCGACGCGCTGAGCGAAAAGTTGGGTGGTGATTCGCTGGCGGAGATGCTGCCGCGCTTTGCCTCCCTGCGCCGGGCATGCCTGGAGGACCTGCCCATGGATAACTCTGCGCAGGTCTGGTGGCCGGAATGAAGAAAATCTTCCTTTACGGCCCGCCCGGTTCCGGGAAGAGCACCGTCGGGAAGGAAGTCGCCGATTGCCTGGGCGTCGGTTTCCTCGACCTGGACGCGGCCGTCCAGCAGAAGGTTGGGAGGAGCATCGCCGAGATCATGACCGCACAGGGCGAGCCGGCCTTCCGGGCGATGGAAACCGCCTCCTTGCGGGACGCCGCGGCAGGACAGGCCGGAGTGATCGCCCTGGGCGGCGGGACGCTGCTGCACGGCAAAAACCGGTCGCTGGTCGAATCGGCCGGGACGGTGGTCTTTCTCGACGCCGGGCTGGAGACGCTTGCCGCCCGCCTGGGCACGGATGGAGCCGTGCGCCCGTTGCTGTCCGGTGACCTGCCCGAAAGGCTGAAGGTGTTGCTGCAGAAACGCCGGAAGCATTATGATTCCTTCGGGTTGCGCATCAACACCGAGGCGCTCGATCCGGGGCAGCTCTCCCGGGAGATCCAGATTGCGGCCGGGCGCTTCCGCCTGGACGGCATGGGCGCAGGCTACGATGTGCTCGTCCAACCGGGCGGTATTGACTGCCTGGGCGGGCTGTTGCGGGAGCGCGGCCTCGAAGGTCCTGTGGCGCTGGTGACCGACGAAAACGTCGGTAGCCTGTACGCCGGGAGGGTAGCCGCTTCGCTGGGCGCAGCCGGTTACAAGCTGCAGGTCGTCACCCATCCCGCCGGGGAGGAGGCCAAAACCCTCGAGACGGTTTCCGGATTCTGGCGGGAGTTCTTAGGGGCCGGGCTCGAGCGCCGGAGCACGGTCGTGGCCTTGGGCGGCGGCGTGACCGGCGACCTGGCCGGTTTTGCGACTGCGGCATTCCTGCGCGGCATCGCCTGGGCCGCCGTGCCCACCTCGCTGCTCGCCATGGTGGACGCTTCGCTGGGCGGCAAGACCGGATTCGACCTGCCCGAAGGCAAGAATCTGATCGGCGCGTTCCACCCGCCGCACCTGGTCCTGGCCGACCCGCAGACCCTTGCCACGCTGCCGGAGGCCGAGCTGCGCTCCGGGCTGGCGGAGGTGGTCAAGCACGGCGTTCTCGCCGACCCGCAGCTCTTCGCTGCCTGCGCTGCCGGCCTGGAGGCGGTCAAAGGCGACCTGGAAGGCCTGGTGCGGCGGGCGATGGCGGTCAAGGTTGCATCCGTCCGAGCGGATCCGTACGAGGACGGTGCCCGGGCGGCGCTCAACCTGGGTCACACTGTTGGGCACGCGCTTGAAGTCGTCTCCGGCTATCGGCTGAGGCATGGCGAGGCGGTGGCGATCGGCCTGGTTGCCGAGGCCCGCCTGGCGGAGCGGCTGGGCCTCGCCCGGCCGGGCCTGTCCCGGCAAATTGCCTGCGTGCTGGCAGGTCTCGGTCTGCCGGTCGAAGTGCCGCCCGGGTTGCCGCGCCTGGCCCTGATCCAGGCGATGGGCGTGGACAAGAAAAAGGCGGCTGGAGTCGTCCGTTTTGCCCTGCCGGTCGAGATCGGCAAGGTCGTGATTGGTGTGGCGGTCGAGGATCTGAACCAATTATTCACGTAGGGGCTCGGCCCCGCCGAGTCTCAATGAAGGGAGAAGGACGTGACAGCAGTTTTGGTTTTGCACGGTCCCAATTTGAACCTGCTCGGTATGCGCGAGCCGGAATTATATGGAAAGATGGCGCTGGAGGAGATCGACGCCCGTCTGGCGGAGTACGGTCGCGAGCTGGGCGTAGAGGTGCGCTGCCGGCAGTCGAATCACGAAGGCGCCCTGATCGATGCCCTGCAGGATGCGCGCGGCTGGGCGCAGGGCGTGGTCTTCAACCCCGGAGGGTACACGCACACCTCCGTGGCCCTGCGCGATGCGGTGGCTGCCATCGGCATACCGGTGGTGGAGGTGCATCTATCGAACGTCTACGCCCGGGAGGAGTTCCGCCAAAACTCGCTCATCTCGCCCGTCTGCCGCGGCAAGATCGTCGGTTTCGGCTGGCGCTCGTACCTGCTGGGGTTGGAGGCGCTGGTGGATGCGATCAACGCGAAGGATTGAGCGGGAGGAAATTGGACTATACTAAAAGTATCAATTGGTTTAATCTATCGACATCAAAAAATCTATCCGAGAGAGATTAAATTGTTATTTTTTTACCACAGATGAACACTGATAAAAGGGATATTGTGAGCCAAGCAACAAGAATTCCCTGAAACCTCGGTGTTCATCTGTGTCCATCTGTGGTGAATTATCATCAGGGTAACCCAATCTGATACCCGAATAGTTGCTTTCATATGCCCATTCCCATGCCAGACATCGACGTCCTGTGCGTTGGGCACGCCTGCTACGACCTGACCTTCGCCGTCCCACACCATCCCGCCGCGGACGAGAAAGCCGTCGCTCAGGCGCTGGTCGGCAGCGGGGGTGGTCCGGCGGCTAACGCCGCGGTGACCGTCGCCCGCTTGGGGCTGCGGGCGGCCTTTGCCGGTAACCTGGGGAACGATCCCTGGGGAGAGCGTCATTTCCAGGAGCTGTGTAACGAAGGCGTCTCCACCGGGCTCGTCGTCCGGGGCTCCGCGCCGACACCGCTCTCCGCAATCCTGGTCAAGCCGGACGGGAAGCGCACGGTGATCAACTACCGAGGCCGGACGGAATTCTTGCCGGAAGATAGCCTCGACCTCTCCACCGTTCACCCGCGAGTGATCCTCTTCGACGGGCACGAGCCGCATCTCTCACTCCCGCTGGTCCGGACGGCGCGGCAGGCGGGCATCCCGACCGTCTTGGACGCCGGCTCGGTGCATGCCGGGACACGGTCGCTGGCGGATAAGGTCGATTACCTGGCGTGTTCGGAAAAATTTGCGCGCGAATTCACCGGACTGGCGGACCCGGAGCGGGCCGCGCTCGAACTCCATGCAATTGCGCCAAAGGTGGTCGTCACGCTGGGAAAGGTTGGGCTGGTGTGGGTGGATGCCGGGAGGCCGCAGCGGCTGGCTGCATTCGAGGTCCGCACCGTGGACAGCACCGGGGCCGGAGACGCCTTCCACGGCGCCCTGGCAGCTTGTCTGGCCGAGGGAAGGGAGTGGGAGGCGGCGCTGCGTTTTGCCAGCGCTGCCGCCGCCCTGACCTGCACCCGCCTGGGGGCGCGCCCGGGGATCCCGACCCGGACCGAGGTGGATGAGTTCCTGACGAACCATCCGGAAGAATCCTGAACTTTTATCCCGCCGTGATCGACTGCACAGGCTGGCCGGGGCACGCTGCATATTGCGGGAGCAAGCCGTGCAGACCAAATTCCGTGCCAGGTCCTTGACAGGCGTGCCGTTCGTTGCTACCATAGTACTGCAAGCCCCCAGATGGCGTAGGTCCGCCGACAAGTCAGATAAATTCAATATGCATGTCCTGAGGAGACGTTCATGGAAATTGCGCCCAATGTCCACCTGGTCCCCGGGATCACGGCCAATCCGTATCTGATCGTCGATTCCGATGGCGTGACCTTGATCGACGCCGGCCTGCCCGGCAGCGATCGGAAGATCCTCCAGGCTCTCGCCGACCTGGGACATGCGCCGCAAGGGCTGAAGCGCATCCTCATCACCCACGCCGATTTCGACCATGTCGGCGGACTGGCAGCGCTTAAAGCCGCCACGGCAGCGCGCGTCTATGCCAGCCGGATCGAGGCCGAGGCCATCTCCGTCGGGCACGCCTCCCGCCCGTTAAAGCCCTCCAACTTTCTGCTCAAAATGATCTTTGCCGTTACCGCTTTCCTGGTCAAGCCCACGCCCGTCCGGGTGGATGAGCTCCTGAGCGACGGCCAGGTCTTGCCGGTTCTGGGCGGGCTGCGCGTCGTCGAGACGGTCGGTCACACCCCGGGCCACGTCTCGTTTTTCGCCCCCTCCGCCGGAGTGCTCTTCGTCGGGGACTCGCTTGTCTCGGAAGAAAGCGGCCTGCGCGGCTCACGGGGGGCCAACACCTGGGACCAGGCCAAGGCGGACGAATCCGTGCGCAAGCAAGCCGTCCTGGGGGCACGCCTGGTCTGCCCGGGTCACGGCGCGGTGGTCGGCGAGGCGGCCGGAAAGTTCCCGAGGATGTAAACTCAAGCCGCGACCGCGGGGTACGCTCATGGCCGAGGAAGCGATCGTTAATCCATTTCAACGCACATCGTAAAGGAGAGAATGCAATGTCAACAGAGCTATTCCAGAAGATGGCCCAATCCATTATCGACGGCGACTCCGACGCTGCCGTAGCTTTGGCCAACCAGGCCGTCGCCGCCGGCATCCCACCGCTGGACGCCATCACCAAGGGTTTTGTCGTCGGCGTCAACCAGGTTGGGGCGGCCTTCTCGAGCGGGGATGCCTTCCTGCCTGAACTGGTCATGGCCGGCGAGGCGATGAAGGCGGCCGTTTCCACCCTGGAGCCGGAAATGAAGCGCACCGGCGCCGAGCGGGTCATGCTCGGCAAGGTCGTCCTGGCGACGGTCGAGGGCGACATCCATGAGATCGGCAAGTCGCTGGTCGGGACGATGCTCTCGGCTTCCGGGTTCCAGGTCTACGACCTGGGCGTGGACGTCCCGGCGGCGAAGATCCTGGCCAAGGTCAAGGAAGTGGACGCCGACATCGTCGGCCTGAGCGCCCTGCTGACCACCACCATGGTCAAACAGAAGGAGGTCATCGACGTTCTGGATAAGGAAGGCCTGCGCAAGAAGGTCAAGGTCATGGTCGGCGGGGCGCCCGTGACGCGGGACTGGGTGCAAAAAATCGAGGCGGATGGCTACTCCGAGGACGCCATCGGCGCGGTCAACGTCGCCAAGCAGCTCGTCGGCAAGTGACGGACGGGGGCCATGTCCAAAAGCATCAAGTCGATTACCAACCCAAAAATACGGCTGGAGGTTTTGACGCCCCAGGAGGTCAAACGCATTCACGGCGCCACGCTGCACATCATCGAGAAGGTCGGGGTGCGTTTCCCGTCCGAGCGGGCGCTGGAGGTCTGGGCTGACCACGGGGCGGCGGTCGACCGGGAGAAGATGATCGTGCGCGCCAAGCCGGAGCTGATCGAAGCTGCCCTGAAGAAGTGCCCGCCGGCCTACCCGCTGGCCGCGCGGGACGCCTCCCAGGACCTGCCGCTGGACGGCAACCACGTCTTTGTCGGCACCGACGGCTGCGGGGTGGAGGTGCTGGATCTGCATACCGGTGCGCGGCGCACCTCCTGCCTGCAGGACATCATCGACATCGCCCGCCTGGCGGATGCCACCGAGGAGGTAGGCTTCCACTGGGTGCCGGTCTCGGCGCAGGACATGCCGCCCGAAACGCGCGGCCTGCACGAGATCAAGGCCATCTGGGAGAACTCCACCAAGCACGTCCAGACCGAGAGCATCTATAACGCCCGCGAGGCCGGGGCAGCCATTGAAATGGCCGCCGCCATCGTCGGCGGGAAGAAGGAACTGCGCAAGCGCCCGGTGCTGTCGCTGATGCAGTGCTCGGCCCCGCCGCTCGGTCACGACGGCGGCAGTTTGGACGCCGCCCTGCTGGCGGCCGAGGCCGGCATCCCGACCGGCTTCATGACCATGACCGCCTGCCTGACCACCGGTCCGGCGACCATGGCCGGGACCCTGGCGGTGGGCAACGCCGAAGTCATTGCCGGGACGGCGCTGCTGCAGCTGGCCTACCCCGGAGCGCCGGTCTTCTACGCTGCGGCCCAGACGGCCTCCGACCTGCGCAGCGGCGCCTACACCGGCGGCGGGCCGGAAGACTTCCTCTTCGGCGCCGCCACCAACGTGCTCTCCGACTTCTACAACATCCCGCTCTCGATGGGCTCGTTTGCCACCGGAGCCAAGGAACCCAACTGGCAGGCCGGCCTGGAGAACAGCCTCTCGACCTTCATGGCCAGCATCGTCATGTCCGACATGCTGCTGGGCGTCGGCCTGTTGCACGGCAGCCGCATCTGGTCGTATGCCCAGATGATGATGGACTGCGAGATCTTCTCGATCATCCACAAGGTCATGCAGGGCATCGCCGTTAACGACGAGACCCTGGCGCTGGAGACCGTCGCGGCGGTCGGGCCAGGCGGGAACTTCCTCTCCCAGAAGCACACCCTCAAGCACATGCGGGAGGTGTTCCTGCCACAGTTCATGGACCGCCGCCCGTACAACGAATGGGAAGAGAAAAGGGGCAGTGCCCAGGACTGGGCGCTGGAGAAGGCACGTAAAACCTTGGCAGAGCACCATCCCGACCCACTCGACCCAAAGCTGTCGGCCGAGATGACGAAGATCATCGCCGGGTCGGAGAAATAATATTTGACCTAATCCCCGCTCCCCCTTCCCTTTATCCCCTTCGGGGACGCTTCGCAGGGGAAGGGGGCTGGGGGGGATAGGTCCAAAAGGCCCTCATGCAGCCCAAACTTGAACTGCTCACGCCCGACTTGATCACTCGCATCCTGGACGAAGCCTTCCAGCTGATGCTCCAGCCGGGGATCAAGGTCCAGTCGGCCGAGGCGCGCACCTTGCTGCTCGAAGCGGGGGCGAACGCCGAGGAGGAGATCGTGCACATCCCGGAGAAGGTCGTGCGCAAGGCGCTGGAGACCGTCCCCGGTACCTTTCATCTCTTCGACCGCAATGGCCAGCCTACCGTCACCTACGGCGGTGATCTGGTCCATTTCGACCCCGGTTCGTCCGGAGTGCACGTGCTCGACCCGGAGACGCTCGAGCACAAGCCCTCGTACGCGCCCGACCTGGTGCGTTTGGTCAAGGTGGCCGAGATGCTGCCGCAGTACGAGGCCCAGTCCACGGCGATCGTCTGCAACGAGGTCCCCAAGGCCATCGGCGATCTGTACCGGTTGTACATCGTGCTGCTTTACTCGGTCAAGCCGGTCGTCACCGGAGCCTTCTCCGTCCAGACGCTGGGGACGATGATCGACTTGCTGGCAATTTTTGCAGGCGGGCGCAAGGTGCTGGCCGACTGGCCGCAAGCCGTCTTCGACGTCTGCCCCTCGCCGCCGCTGATCTGGAGCGAGTTCGGGGCGCGGAACCTGGTCGAGCTGGCGCGGGCGCGCGTCCCGGCCCAGCTCATCTCCATGCCGCTGGCGGGCGCCGCCGGGCCGGTGACCTTGCTGGGCTGCGTCGTCCAGCACGCCGCCGAAAGCTTGAGCGGCATTGCCATCCACCAGCTGGCCGGGCCGGGTGCGCCGATCGTATGGGGCGGGGCGCCGGCGATCTTCGACATGCGCAAAGGCACCACGCCGATGGGCGCGGTGGAGACGGCCATGATCGACGCCGCCTACGCCCAGGTCGGTAAGTCGCTCAACCTGCCCACGCACGCCTACATGGGCGCCAGTGACGCCAAGCTGGTCGATGCCCAGGCCGGGCTGGAGAGTGGGATCACGACGTTGATCGGGGCCCTGGCCGGGATCAACATGATCTCCGGGGCGGGCATGCTGGACTTCCTCGCCTGCCAGAGCCCGGAGAAGCTGGTCGTGGACGCTGAAGGGATCGCCATGGCCCGGCGTCTGCTCGCCGGCCTGGAGGTCCGCACCGAAACACTGGCGACCGGCCTCTTCGAAGGGATCAACTTCAAGGGCGATTTCCTCAAACAAAAGATCACCCGCGAGCTGTTTGCCAAGGAGCAGCACCTGCCCTCGGCGGTCATCGACCGCGACTCGATCCGCGGCTGGCAGGCGGCTGGGGGTCCGGATGCCTTTGCCCGCGCCAAAGTCCGCACGCGGCAATTGCTGCAAGAATACCGCCGTCCACAGATCGAAGCCACAAAAGAAAAGGACCTGCGGACGATGGTGGAAAGGTTGGCGAAAAACGCCGGTATGGATCGTCTACCGGCACTGGATATTTGACAGCGTGATTGCCAATGCCGTTAAATGTGATATATATATAGTAATCATCCGGGGAGGAGGCTGCCTATCGAATGAACATCGCAACTTTTGCTCCATCTTGTTCCCTTTCATGATCTAAAAGGAGAAGACACCTATGCGTGCTATCAAGTTTATGCTGCCGCTCGTCATCGCGATCTCACTGGTGTTGAGCGCCTGCGGCGCGGTTGGAGCCGGGGGTCAAAAAACATCCAAAGTGGCGACGCTGATCTTTACCCAAGAACCCGACAACCTGAATTACATGTACACGAACATGTATTTCTCCCTGATCCTGCACCAGGTATGGGATGTTTGGGCGTGGCAATATGACGACCAGAACAATCCCTATCCCGTCCTGGTGACGGAGATGCCAAGCGTGGAGAACGGCGGGGTTTCCGCGGATGGCAAGACGATCACTATGCACCTGCGCAAGGACATCGTCTGGTCGGACGGCGAGCCGATCACCTCGGCGGATTTCAAGTTCACCTACGATATGTATGCCACTACAAAAAACACGGTTGCAACCACCTATCCCTACGACCAGATTGCGAGCCTAGAAACGCCGGATGAGCGCACCGTAGTGATGAAGTTCAACCAGCCGTTCGCACCCTGGCTATCCTTCTGGAAAAGCATTCTCCCGGAACACGTCCTGAAACCCGTTTTCGACAAGGACGGCACACTCGACAATGCCGCCTGGAATAAGGCG
>Ga0335070_10004303_pt1 | contig 16622 bp, 16 predicted proteins | sample Lox_Sample_13_FD_206722 | JGI IMG/M metagenome (GOLD analysis project Ga0335070, IMG submission 206722) | Soil microbial communities from Loxahatchee National Wildlife Refuge, Florida, United States - Lox_Sample_1.3 | ecosystem: Environmental > Terrestrial > Soil > Wetlands | place: USA... | reverse complement strand
TGCGCAGCGCACGAGCGAGATTGGAATTCGCATGGCACTCGGGGCGCAGCGTGACAAGGTTCTCCGTCTGGTACTGGTGGACGGCCTGCGGCCCGCGATTTTCGGGCTGGTCCTCGGACTGGGAGCGAGCGCTGTCGTCGTGCGCCTCATTCGCTCCATGCTCTACGAGACAAAGCCGCTCGATCCGTTTGTCTTCGCCGCGGTGGCCGGGGTGCTCCTGCTCGTTGCCGCGCTTGCGTGCGTCATTCCGGCGTGGCGCGCATCGCGGCTGGATCCTGTGCAGGCACTGAGGATGGAGTAGGTTACTCCGTTCGCAGTGCCTCAACCGCGTTGACATTTGCTGCGCGCGCTGCGGGCACAGCTGATGCGATGAGAGCGGCGGCAAGGATTGCCAATGCCGAGGCAACAAATGCGAGCGTGCCCGGCTGATGCAGTTCCGTAACGTACTTGCTGATGGCGCGCGCAAGCACAAAGCCCACGGCGATTCCGGTGCCCACCCCAATACAGGCCATGGCCAGGCCATCCCTTAGAACATCGCCGAGGATGTTGCGCCTTTGTGCACCAAGCGCCATGCGGATTCCAAACTCGCGTGTGCGCGAGCTCACCGAAAATGCCAGCACGCCCGCGACACCCACCACGGAGATCAGGAGCGCCACGGCGGCGAATCCGCCAAATACGATCGCGTTCAGGCGGTCGGGAGCGAGCACCTCCGCGCGGACATCGCCCAGTGTGCTCGCCTTCTCCACCGGCTGATCGGACGACATCTCGTGAATTGTGCGGCTGATGGCGGGTACCAGCGCATAGGCATCCTGGTGCGCCCGTACAAACAGTCTCCCGCCCCAGCCATCCTGTTCGATCGGTTGGTAGACGGTCATGGCCGGCGACGGGATGATGTTTTCGTCGTCGAAGTCAGGCACCACGGCGATGATCCGCCGCGGCTCGGTGCTGATGCCGATGAACTTCATCACTCCGTCTGTCCACCAGAGCTTGCGGTTCAGCGCGTTCTGGCCGGGATAAAGCAGGTTGGCAAGACTCTGGCTGATGATGACCACGCGCTCTGATCCCTCTTTGTCGCCGTCGTTGAAGTCGCGCCCATCGACGATCGGCACTCCGAACGTAGCGAAGAATCCCGGCGAGACAGTGCGGAACTTTGCGCGGAAGTCCTGGCCGTCGTCGCGTCGCGCTCCCTGCGCGGCAAACGCAAAGCTGACATTCAGGCGGAGATCGTCGCGCCATGGTGCGACGAACCCAGCCGACACGTGCTCGACGCCCGGCAGAGACTCAACGCGGCTTTCCACGTCGCGATAAAACTCGGTGACCTGCTCGGGAGTCCGTCCATACGACATGACGGGAAGATTGAGCGCGAGTACTTTTGCAGACTCGAATGGTGGCCTCGTCTGCTCCAGAACGAAGAGCGTCTTCATCAGCACGCAGGCTCCGGCCAGCAGAAGGAACGACGCAGCGATCTGGGTAATGGCGAAGATGCGCAGCCGCCGGCTGCTGCCGCCCGCCACGCGCGCACCGCGCCCGGCGATTCCTCCCTGCGATGCGTGGGGCGCGGGCAGGCGCGGAATGAACGCAAGAAACACAGCCGCGATCAAGGCCAGCGCGATGCCGAACCACACGAGGCTGAAATCAAGTGTGAGGTCATTGGCACGCACCGAGAAGCGCGATGCGTACCGGCCCAGCACCTCCACCATCGGTATAGCCAGAAGAACAGCGGCGATTGCGCCGCTGCCGCACAGCACCAGACTCTCAGCCAGCAGAGAGCGGCGCAGCGTTGCCGCGTTTGCGCCCAATGCCGCGCGAACGGCCAACTCCGATTCGCGCCGTACTGTCCGCGCGAGGACGAGATTGGCCACGTTTGAGCTGGCAATAATGAAGAGCAACCCCGACGCGGCGAACAGGATCCACAGAATCGCGTTCGCGCGTGCATTGATCTGGTCATGCATGCGCGTGACATCGATCGTGTAGTGGTCGCCGGGCTTGTAGACCTCGGGATGCGCCTGCAGCATGGCGTTGTACGTGGTGCGCAGCTCCGCCCGTGCCGCATCGATTGTGGCGCCGGGCGCAAGTCGCCCAAAGACCTCAGTCATGCGGTGTTCACGCCCTGTCACCATGGTGGCTGAGAGGTGATGCGGGCTGGTGACAACGTTGGCGATGATCTCCGTTGCCACAGGGTAGGGAACCGCCGGCTCCAGAACGCCGACGATGGTCGCACCACGCGCGCCACTGATACTCTCGAGTCGCACAGTCTTCCCGATCACGCTGGGGTCAGAGTGAAGCGACGTCTTCCAGAAGTGATTTGTGAGGACAACCGCGCCTGCGGCATTCGGGCCGTCATCGGCGGGCGTGAGCAGGCGCCCGAGCACGGGGCGCAGTCCCATTACATCGAAGTAGTTCCCGTCCACTACTCCGGCCGGGATCTCGCGCGGTGTGCCGAGTCCCACGACCGTGAAATCAATCGTCGAAAACGTGCCGAGCTCCCGGATGGTCTTGAGTCCGCTTCCGATGTCCTGTATCTCGGGGATCGAAAAGGTGGCATTCTCCATGCCGAGGCCTGGTGCGCTCTGGCGCACATAGAGCAGCCGATCCTCGTCTTGATTCACGAGCGGGCGCAAAAGCACGGCGCGCACAACGCTGAAAATGGCGGCATTCGCGCCGATACCGAGCGCGAGCGTGAGGGCAACGGTGAGCCAGAGAACGCGCACGCGCCAGAGAGAGCGCAGCGCGATTTTCAGATCATGAAGGAAAAGCATTGAGTGTCGGACCTCCGAGGGGAAATCGGATTGACGAATACGTTGATATCAACTAGTATTCATCCGTGTCAAGTGCTAAAAAGCTCCCGTACGCGTCGACGCTCCTGGTCCGGGATCGCTGCCTGTGTCTGCATGCGCAGCGTGCGGCTCGGGTGCTGGCGCGGCGGTTTGACGAAGAGCTGCGCCCCTTTGGACTTACGAACGGACAGTTTTCGCTCCTCGTGTCGCTGAATCGACCCGAACCCCCGCCAATGGGACCTGTTGCGGCACTACTGGCGATGGACCGGACGACCCTCACTGCCGCGCTGAAGCCGCTGGAACGCCGCGGGCTGGTCAAAGTTGCGCAAGATCCGTCGGACCGGCGAAGCCGCATCCTCATCCTCACAAACAAAGGACGACAGCTGCTTGCTCGTGCCTTTCCGGTATGGGAAGCCGCGCACGACGAAATTGAAAAGCACGTACCAAATATAGACTGGCACACCTTGCGGGATAATCTGAGGGCTTTGTGCTGAAACGGGCGTGAATCCTGTTGAGCAGGACTACGCCGTCCTCGCCTGGTTGAGACCGGAAGCAGGAGGCGACCAGCCTGAGAGGAACCGGCTGATTTCCTGGGCCACTACTGCCGGGGCGGAGCGCAGTCCGAGATGACCGTGTCCCGCGATATCGACAGCACAGGCGTGCGGCAGCGAGCGGCAGAGCGCGGCGACGGCATTGCGAAATGGATGCTTCGGGCTGCGGCTGCCGCTGACAAGAAGGGTGGGGCAGCCGATGGCGGCGTAGGCCTCGACGTTGTCCCCAAGGGAGTCCATCGCTTCCAGTTCCCGTGGCCATGCAGACATGAGCGATGCGAGGCGCGACCACGCAGTGGTCGCGCGGATCGATTCGACATGGTCGTGGGGAAGACGGATGAACTCTCTCAAGCCGATCTCCAGCGCGTCGTCGAAGCGGCCATCGCGCATGGCATGGCAATACGGAGCCAGGTTTCTACCGGCGATGAGGCCATGCAGCGGGAGCGGCGGTTCGTAGAGAACGAGGTGGGGCAGATTCGTAAGCGTTGCTGCTCCAAGGCAGCAGATCGCGCCGAAGGAGTGCCCGATCAGCGTCGCGTTATCGCCTGCTCGCGAGAGCACAGCAAGCACGTCATCGTATTCGCGATCGATCGAGTACCTGTGGTCGCCAAAGTCGCTCACGCCATGGCCGCGACGATCCATCAAGTAGCAGGTGTAGTCGTGTGCGAGATGACGCGCAACAAGGAGCCAATTGGACCCCTGGGAAAGGCTTCCATGCACGAACACAAGTGGTGGGCCTGACCCAATGCGGGTAATGCCGATCCGCGTGCCGTCAACAGAACGCGTGCATTCGTGAATGAGCCTGCGTGAGTTGAGCGTGTATTCTGCGGCTTTCAATGTTCTCCAGGAACTGGCACGCGGCCAGTCATGGCGTAGAGGATGCACTCTGCGGTCGCCTCTTCATCCACCTTGGAAGAGATCATCAGATGGTAGAGGTGCGGGTCGGTCCAGCATTTGCCGAAGTACTGCTGCAGGTACTTCGCGCGCTCTTCATCGACTTTTCGAATACGCTGTTCGACATTTGCGCCGGGCTCAAGCCGCTGGCGAAGTCGAAGAATGCGCTCCCTGTAGGGCGCGTGAACAAAGACGTGATACACGTCCTTCCTGCGTTGCAGAATGCACTGCGCGCCGCGCCCGACGATGACGCAATTGCCTGCGGAATAAGCCTCCTCGACTACCTTGTCTGTGATCTTGACCATCTCATCGGCGTCGAAAACGGCGCCGTCGGCGAGTTCGAGGCCCGCAGCTAGAGCGGCTCCGCGCATGGCCTGCTGATTGAGGCGTCGCAGCCACGAATCGACGTGTTCGTCATAGTGCATCACCTGCTTCGGGTCGACGTGGGCCGCGTAGGCGATGGCATCGATGATGTTGCGGTCGAGAAGCTTCCACCCCAGCCGCATGGCGATCGCCTGGGCAATTCTTCCTCCACCGCTCCCGAATTCTCTGTTGACCGTCAATACGCGGTAGTCCATCAGGATGCCTTTCTGCTGAGCGATTCGGCTTTCATGCCCGGGCCCCGAACCATCGAATTGGATTGCACAAGGATGGTGAGCGCTGAGTCGAGACGCCCGAGCGCGGCGGCAAGCGTAATCCGATAGGCCCCCGGATAGGTAATCAGCATGACGATCAAGCCGTGGGCGAGGGCCAGGATCTGGTGCAAACGCTCTTCGACCAGCTCCGGCGAGGAGCGTGGCGGAAGGGCGCGGGTCAGATTCTGCCGGATATAGGAGACTACCGGCTGGGCGGCTTCTGTGCGCATGCTCTCCGCCTTGGGGTCCGCGATTCTTGCGAGAAACGTAAACCGGTAGTGGTGAGGATTGGCGGCGGCAAGACGCACAAAGTGAAGCAGCGCATGGCTCAGGCGCTCCTTCGGATCGTCAAGATGATCGAACTTTGTCTGCAGTCCCGCTGTGAACTGCCGGTAAAGTTCGTTGCAGAGATGGCGTACCAGGGACTCCTTGTCGGGGAAGTGGCGGTACATAGCCATCTGCGAGCACCCAACCTCCCGCGCGATGCTGCGCACTGAAATGCGCTCGTATCCGGATTTGCGGAAGAGGCGGCTTGCCGTTTCGAGCAACCGCCTGCGCAGGTCTTCACCAGCCTTGAACTTCCCAGCGGCCTTCTTTGAAGAAACCGGGGCCATTGCGCCCTCCCGACGTATCCCTTGAGCCTGCTGCTCCGAACGAGGCCAATGACACGTAAACGTACTACGTATACTTAGTTTACACCGTATACATTCGGTGATCAAGACGGCATTGAAAAACAGAAGGCGCGGGAGATATTCCTCCCGCGCCTCGATGCGGCTCCTTTAGTTCAGTGAAGCAGATTACTGTGTGACCGGGGGCGGCGCCGGTGCTTTCGGCGGCTTCAGGTGTGGTGCATTGGGGGCGATGGGCGGCGGCGCGGGCTCTGCTGCAATTGCCGGCGGAGGCGGAGGCACTTCTGTTCCTCGCTTGATGTGAAGATCGCCATTCTCGGCACTCAGCACAACCCTGGGCCCGCCGGAACCGATCTTGCCGCTCACCGTCTTGCTTTGGTCGCCGCTGATTGCCAGCGCGAAATCGGTAATGATATCGCCGTTGCGCGTGCTGCCCTCGACAGTTGCCTGCGCATTGGGCGGGAAGGTGACTTCCACGTCACCCTTGCGATTCTTCGCTTCGATCGCGTAGGCGCCCGCTGGTTCCACGGCGACGCGGCCATCACGGTCTTCCACGTAGGAGTCGCCGTAGATCTGGCTCAGGTCTACGTCTTTAGAGTGTGTGGTTACCCGCACCTGGCCCTTGGCTTGCGTCACGCGCAGGTCGTCGGAGTTGAGCGTGAGGTCTCCAGGCAGAGAAGCGATGTCGAGATCTGTCACCGACGTGTGCAAATGAATCGGTCCGGTGATTCCTTCCATATGCACATCGCCAAAGAGCTCTCCGTTCAGCGTGACCTTACCCGTGACCTCTGAGAGCGTGAGGTCGTTGCAGTTGCCCTCTGCCGTCAGATCTCCATTGACCTGGTGAGCTGAAAAGTCGCCCCGGTCGTTGGAGAAGCGCACCTGCACGGATCCCCTGATCAGGCTGAGGCGCACATCGCCGTGACTGGAATTGACGTTCAGCCCGGTCTCGAGATTGGCTGCTGTCACGTCCCCGTGGCCCGCATTCACTCTGACCTGCGCAGTCTTGGGAACAGTGATGGTCAGATTCACCCGTCCGCTCTTGTTGGCATCAGACTTGACCAGCACGGCGTTGCCGCTAACGGTGACGTGTGCCTGCTCGGCATCGAAGATCTTTTTTGCATCTGCATCGGAGCTGGCGAAGGCAATTGCATGCCCATGAACCTCGATGTTGGCCGTGTCGCCGGCTGTGACGCTGACGTCGCCGCGTGGATTCTCAATCTGTATCGAGGCATTCGCAGGAATGGCAACATTCAGCACTTCCTGGTCGAGGTCGTGCTGCGGAAGCCCAAACATGTTGAAGAAGTTGTCGCTGTTTTCGCCCCACTGCGCCTGCATGGGTCCCCATCGGCCATTGTTCACTCCGTTGGCGACGAAGCCGAGGATGGCCAGCAGAATCAGGATGCCGACAAACCCCGTGCCCCGGCGAACCGGCGCCTCGCGGCGCAGGTCGAGCGCCCATTCAGCAAGCAGAGCCAGGCCCGCAGCGATGAGCAGGATCGGCCACCAGTGCGCGTACCATGCCCAGAAACTTGAGGAGGTAACGCGGCCGCTGTAGATGAGAACGCCGACGACGCCGACAGCAACCAAAATGATCGGGCCAACCACGGAAGGCACCCGCGGACCGTATGCGTGCTCATAGTGGGTGCGCCAGGCATGCTGCTGCGTCTTCCAGGCATCGCGCTGCGCGCGCCAGGCCGCTCTCTGCTGTTCCCGGTAGACCTTCCACTGGTTGCGCGGGTCATAAGGCGGAATGTTCGGAGGAGGTACGCTGCTCATGACTGTCCTCCCTCAGGGCCTTTTCCGAAGTCCTGCGCCGGAGCCGGAACGATTGCGCCGGTTTGTGCCTGCGGAACTGTAGCCGGCGCGGGCGTTGCGCCATAGGGATACGGGCCGCCGGGATAGAACGCTTCGTCGCCGGCCGCAGCCAGAGCTGCACGTTCGGCGAGCTTGAGAACGCCGATCAGGATCAGGAGGAGCGGAATGAACAAGCCCCAGAACTCGACCAGGTCGGCCTCGTGAAGCAGCAGAATGATGCCTGCCAGTAGCAGAATCGCTGGCCCTCTCAGACGACGGATCATAATGTAGCGGTTCATTGGGCGCCTCCCTTCGTGTCACCAATGCGGCGGATGATCAGCCAAACGCCAAGTGCGATGAAGACTGTTGGCCACAACAGGTGGAAGACTCGTTCGGCCAGATATCCCATCTGATTGAGCAGGAGAAGCAGACCGAATCCGATCAGGATGAGGGCCCCGATGGGTTCCTTACGCTTCCAGAACAAAGGCGGAACCGGTGGAACCGGGGGTACTACCGGCTCGGGAAATCCCGCCGGCGGCGTATACGGCGCCTGGTACTGGCCCGTGTACACCTGCTGGTACCCAACGGCTGGGTTGGGTGGCGCTGGTCCTGTCCCCGTGGCGCCCGTCCCGCCGAACCCCGTTGCTGTGGGGCCCGCTGCCGGTCCGGCTCCCGGATGGAACGGTCCCTGCGGGCGTCCGCCAAGGTTCATCCAGTTACCCACTTCGTTCAGACCCAGCGGATCGGGCAGCGGCTGGCCTTCGCGAATTGCTTTCGCGGTGTGATACGCCTCAAACGACTGGTAGATGATCCACGCCGGGATGAAGAAACCGAAAAGCCCGAAATGCGTCGTGATGCTGATAATCACCACGAAGATGACGACGTGAATCAGCCCTTTGAAATACTGGCCGTTGTACATTGCGCCGACGCCGGGAATGAAGCCCAGAGCCATGGCCACCGATGGATTCGGTGTGCCGGCCGGCGGTGCCACAAACGGCTGCTGAAAGCCTTGCCATGCGGTCCAGCAGGATTCGCAGAGAATCTGCCCTGTCCCTGCATCGCGAACGCATGTGGCACAGAGTGCCTTGCCGCAGTTCTGGCAGTAGGCGGTTGCACTTACACCGCTGTGATTTACGCAGTCCATACTGTGCTCCTTTCCCGTATTGCCAGTTCGGAGCCGGGTACCCCAACAACTGTGTTCTGCAGATGGGGTGAAGAGCCGCCGGAATGCGCGGGCCGGTCGTGTAGCGTAAGGGAAGTCTCAAGGTAATCCTGTGAATCTCTCAGCGCAGGGGCCCCCGACTGTTGGGGAGGGTCTACGCGGGATCCTCCGTCCTTATGGTCGGGATTGTGTTTTGACTCCCCAGGCGTTGCCGGTTGAGCGTTGTTGGGCTGCTGGTTGGTGTTTCCTTCGCCCTGTTGCGTGGTGCGGCGCAGCTCCCGCATCCGTGATTCCACTTCGTAAACAAGGCGGAGATGGTCGTAGTAGCGAATAATCGGCGTCGAAGCCATCGTCAGGCGGCGCTCCATGAAGGAACGGACCGCGCTGGGACGCAGATTCGAGAGCCGGAAGTCTGTCAGCCGGACCCCTGTCATGTTGAGAGTCAGGGCGATCGAAAAGAAAGCCATGGCTGCCGTCATCAGCAGCCGGGGCTCGGCGAAGCGCCGAATCCGGGCCATCATGCCGGGCCGCTGCCAGGCAGGAGTCATCGGGAGAACATTGCTGGCCGTTGCGAGCGCTTGCTCCGCCGGATGTCCAGGGCCGGTTTGCGCCAGGATCTTATCCAGCAGGCCCTCTGGGACTTCCGGCTCGGGTAGGAGGAACTCCAGCCACTCCCGTCCGCGCCGGGCTTCCTCAAAAAGAGCGGTGCAAGCATGGCAGGTGGCCATATGCGAGGAGAAGGTCGCCTCGTCCTCCGGACGGAGCATGCCGTCGAGAGCATCGGCCAAAAGCGTCTCCCAAAGACCGCAGGCCGGAGAATTCGGAATGTTTGCGCGGTCAGCCATGTTACATCACCTCCCGTTTATTACGTTCCAGCAGGCGCGCAAGTTCCGCACGTCCTCTGCTGATCCGGGACTTTACCGTCCCTTCGGGGATGCCCAGCACCTGGGCGATTTCTTTGTAGTCCATGTCCTGTAAGTCTCGCAGAATCACGGCCTCGCGCAGCTCCTCAGAGACGCGGGCGAGGGCGTGCTGCACCATCTTGGCCAATTCCTTCTGGGCAGCCGATTCGTGGGGGGAGGGCGCGCTCGACAGCAGCCGGTCCACGGGACGCAACTCGTCGGTCTCATCCCAGCCCTCATCGAGCGAGCCGGTTGCGCGCTGGTTGCGCGTGCGGCGGAAGTTGTCGACCAGAAGGTTGCGGGTCATCGTCGTGATCCAGACGACCAGGCTCCCGCGTGTGGTGTCGAAACTGGCAAGGTTGGAATAGATCTTTAAGAAGACGTCCTGCGTCAGGTCTTCGGCGTCAGCCGCGTTCCCTGTAAAGCGATAGCAGAGCCCATAGACACGCCGGTGGTGTGTGCGAACGAGTTCGGCCCACGCGCCTGAATCACCGTCCATGCACCGGCGGACGACTTGCGACCAGTCGATCTCCAGCGGTCTCACCTCCCCGCTTGTCAGGCAGGTCTCCGGCGGGGGAGTCGTCGTGCTGCCGTGAACGTGGCCGGGTACGGGCCGCTTTGGCGCGCCGGTCTCCCGGGGCTCCAGCTTGCGCCGCACGGTCTTCGGCGGCGTCGCCAGTCCCACCACGCTCCAGCTTAATGTAACCGCGCATGCCATGGTGGGCTATACGCATGATTTTGTTCATTAGTTCCGTGCCCGGAACGGGTCAGGGCCCGTCCGGTTTCAGGGAGCAATCCCGCGCGGTCCGCCCAGGGCTGATCTGCATCGAATTTGGTGCAATGGGGCCGGCTCCCGCACCTCACCGGCCTCCCGATTGGTCTTGGGACCTGGTAACTCATGGCTCAGCCGGCGGCCCCGAGTCTGAAGAGCTGGAGGCTAATCGCTAGCGGCTAGCAGCTGCCTTTCAGTACCGTTCCCCGAACTCCGGATCGACCGGGTTCTCAAACAGCGAGGCGTCTGACTGTCCGCAACCAATACCGCGCAGAGGCCTGGGTATGCGGATTGACAGGTCTTTTGAGGGTTCTTAGACTGCGCCCATGAAGAGAGCAGCCGTCTTCGCACTCGTATTCCTGTTTGCGATGCCGGGCGTCTCGCCGGAAAGCTCGCAGACGGCCCCGTCGAAAGCCGTGACAAAGCCGCCGCTTCTCGTCGGAACTCGCCGACCTGTCCTCGATGTAACGACCCTAAATGGAGGGCGCCATCCGAGCTGGTCCGAACTGAACGGAAAGGTTGTGGTGGTTGACTTTTGGGCCACGTGGTGCGCACCCTGTCTTGCTTCCTTTCCCAAGATGAATGCGTTGAAATCCAAAATGTCCGGCAAGCCGGTCGAGTTCTTGTCGGTAAGCTATGAAACGCGGGGACAGGTGGAGCCGGTGATTCGCAAGCATCCGCTTGAAACGACGGTCTGCCTGGACAACGATTTCAGAACCTTCAGGGCTTTCAACGCATGGGGTATTCCGAGCGTTTTTATTTTCGACAAGAAGGGCACTCTGGCAGCGGTCGTATATCCGGAAGACGCCAGTCCCATTCTTATTCAAACGGTCCTGGATGGCCGCATCCCTGCCGTGGAACAGGAAAAGGCCTGGGATGATCCGGCAGGCGCGGAGGCGAGCTTCCGAGCTATGCGCGAGAAGGCTGTTCAACAGGAACAGCAACACTGAAAAGGGGCCGGTGGTATCGATTTTGACATTCAGGCGTGAGCTTGGAGCGATCGTCGATGGAGACCCCAGGCACTTGAATAAACAAGTAATAGTTAACGGCTGAAAGCCAGCGGCTAGCTGCTGCCTTTTTCAGTACCGCTCCCCAAACTCCGGATCGACCGGGCTCTCAAACAGCGAAGCGTCTCGCGTGACGATCGTCAGCCCTGAAGGCGTCACGAAGTAGCGGCGCTTGTCTTCGACAGGGTCGTAGCCGATCACGGTTCCCTCGGGAATGTGAACGTCCCGGTCGATGATCGCACGGCGTATCCGGCAATGCCGGCCTATATTTACGTGAGAAAAGATGACGCTCGATTGGACGTCGGAGTAGGAGTTCACGCGCACGTCCTGTGAGAGCACCGAGTTGGTCACCGACGCCCCCGAGATGATCACGCCGGCGGTAATGATCGAGTCCATCGCCATGCCTGAACGGCCCGGCTCGCTGAAGACGAATTTGGCCGGCGGATACTGGCGCACGCGGGTGCGGATCGGCCAGTCCTTGTCGTAGAGATTGAACACCGGAGAAACCGAGCAGAGGTCCATGTTGGCTTCGTAATACGAGTCGAGCGTTCCCACGTCGCGCCAATAGAGCGCCGTCTGCTTGTTTTCATCCACAAAGGTGTAAGCCATCATCTTTTTCTTGCCGAGCATGCTGGGCAGGATGTTGTGGCCGAAGTCGTGCTTCGAATTTGGGTCCTCCGCATCGGTGATCAGCGCCTTCAGAAGAGTCTCCGTGTTGAAGATGTAAATACCCATTGAGGCTTCAACGGATTCCGGCTTGAACGGCGAGCGGAACGAGGTCGTAGCGGGTTTTTCGAGAAAGCCGACGATCTCCCCTTTCGAATCTGCGTCAACGACTCCGAATCGGGCCGTCTCGTCAGGGCTGACGGGCAGCGTAGCCAGCGTCACATCCGCACCGGTCTCTCTGTGATACTCCATCATGCGGCTGTAATCCATCTTGTAGATCTGGTCACCCTGAAGGATGATCATGTACTTCGGCTGTTCGCTTCCGATCGAGTAGATATTCTGGTAGACAGCGTCGGCGGTGCCCATATACCAGTTCGTGCCGGTCCGCTGCATGGGCGGCAGCAGTTCGAAGAACTCGCCGAGTTCCTGGGCCATGATTCCCGTCCAGCCCTCGCGAATGTGGCGGTTGAGCGAAAGCGCCTTGTACTGGGTGAGAATGAAGACTCGCCTGAGCCCTGAATTAATGCAATTGGATAGCGTGATGTCGATGATCCGGTAATGGCCGCCAAAGGGAACAGCCGGCTTTGCCCGATCGCGTGTAAGCGGAAAAAGCCGTTCACCGGCGCCGCCGGCGAGCAGTACTCCGAGAGTGTCTTTCATGTCCGTATGACCCCGCCTTGTCGCGTTGCCGTTCCGAAACGAACAATTTACCGTGCCGTTATCAAGAGCGGCACTTTCAGTCGCCGCCGTTCACCAGACGGCTCTGAACGGCGAAGGATATCACAGCCCGATCACACGCGCAGCCTCTCAACTGCAGACGAATGAATTTAGACGAATCAACCTGCGGGAGTAAAGCGGGAAACCGGAGGCGCTCATGACGCACTCCGGTCCAGGACTGAAAATCTTCGGGAGAAAACCCCTCCGGAGGTCCCTCAGAACCGCTTCTGCTTGAAGCGGTATTCAACGCCCACCGAGATGGCAAAGTTGACGTCCCACTGTTTCGTCTTGTCTCCGTAGTCAATGCCGTAGTGGGTGATGTTCGCATCCGGGGTTACGCGAAATACCCAACGGGCCGAGCGGTTCAGATCGAAGTGGCCGCCAACGATTGAGGCAAACGCAACCTGGTCGTTGTAGAAGCCGACCACCGATGGCGACTGCCCGCGCAGGTTCTGCTCAAAGTTGCCATAGACCCCGCCGACCATCGCATGCGCCAGGATAGCGCCGTGCTTGTTGTGGGGTCCCAGCCACTCCGGGCCGCCAACAAAGAAATACTCCTGAACGAACGGACCCCGAATGTCGTAGGGGTTTGGCGCCGCGCCGCTTGTGCCCAGATAGCCGCGGCCAGAGGCCTCCATGCCCCAGCGCTTGGTCAGCCAGTAAGAGCCGGAAAGGTCGATGCCGCCCAGGTTCGCGCCCTGCAGCAGGTTCGGACCGGCCTTCATATGCGCATAGGCCATTCCGACATAGAGGTCATACCGGTTGTCGTAGTGAACGTTCGCGAGAGGGTCGATAGCAATGTACGTGCCGGAACCGGCAGTGGGCGAGGCCGTGCTCTGGCCCTGCGCCTGGGCGCGCGGATTTGCACACAAAACAAGCGCTGCAACGGCGGAAAAGACTTTGAATCTTACTGGGAAACGCATCACCTCAAAGACTACAGGAGCAGACCTTGGAAGGACAACGCGCCCACGGCGCGCCTTCTCCTGCTCATTTAAGGTTCGCAGTGCTCAGCCCACCTCGCGTACGTGAGGTAACGAGCCGTTTTGAGAACCTCAACGAGGGTCACGCCAAAGGAATATGGCGCTGAGACCGCCTGCAGCGGCGGCGCGGCGTGCATTTCCCACTTGATCGGCATGCCGCTAAAAATCAGCCCGGCGCGGGGCAAGTGGCTCGCCGATGAAATGACCTCTGCAGCGTGCCATCCATGAGCCTGCATAATACGGGTGCTGTAACAGGCGTTCTGGATCGTATCCAGCGCCCGCGTTTCCACGAAGATGGCGAAAGGCGGAATGCCCTGTGCCGCGGCGGTTCGAGCCATGACGTCGGCCTCGACGAACCGGTTGTGAGCTGCGCCGCCGGTGAGGATCAGGCGGGGAGCGACGCCCCGCTCGTATTCCCGCACGCCTTCGGTTACGCGGGCGAGCTGCTCAGGCCTCGGGTTGCCGTCATCATCCGCGGGCGAACCCAGAACAATGATGGCGTCAAAGCCAACGCTGGTATTCGAAACGGGGGCAAACTGCCGTGCCAGTGCGGCCCATGTGAGGATACCCACAACCAGAATGCCGGCAACTACGATGAGGCGGCCGCGCCAGCCCATGCGATTCATCCTGATCGGCTTGTAGCGGTGACGGGGGCGGCGGCTTGCTGCTCGGGTCGGTCTGCTGGGGCCCGATTGGTGCGTGAGTGATGGTTTGGGCAAGGCAAAGCCCTCCACCCTCCACTTTAAGTGGGAAACGCGGGGCAGACTGCCACCCGCTAGTTACTGTTGTTGGACGCATGAAATCAATCGAACTGGACAGCATGATTCCATTCGGTGAAGACGAACTCGCTCAGTGGTTTACGCGAACGCGGCATCTGTTCCTGTGACTGGTAATGCTGGTTGGGAAGCGAGCCAGGATCGGCCTGGTATCCGAGTGCCATCACCGAACCCATGGCGTAAATCTCAGGGATCTCGAACACTTCGCGCGCCTTGACCCAGTCATAGCCTGCCATCTGGTGCGTGTGGAGCCCCAGCGTGGCCGCCTGCAGTGTCATGAATGCATCGGCGGCTCCGAGATCGTGGATCGCGTAGTTGTTAGGCGAGTCGTTGTGGCTGAAGCGCGTTTTGGCAACACCGAGAATCAGGACGGGTGCGGTTCTGGCCCACTCCTGATTGAACGGAACCAGGGTGGAGAAGATCTTGTTCCACGTCGGCGACTCGCGCTGGCCCACGAAGTAGCGCCATGGTTGCTCGTTAAAGGAGGACGGGGCCCAGCGGGCAGCTTCAAAGACCCTCTTCAGATCAGATGGGTTTACGTAGCGATCAGAGAAGGCGCGGGGGCTCCAACGTTCGAGGATGACCGGGAGGACGCCCTCGACGGCGGGCTTTGCTTGCTTCAACTTGTGAACTTCTGCGGCGGAAAGATTCATAAGAAGGTGCTCCCCGGAGAAAAGTCCGTATCCGTTGGATTGCGCAAGCGCGGGTAAGGATGCGCGTCGCCTGTTCGACAGACTCCGTCTGCTTCTGGGCGCCCGCTACAATAGCCAGAGATGGAACTGGTCCAGATCTCGCCCGCTCGTCAAAGTCCCGCTCCGAAGCCCGAGTGGCTCAAGGCCCGCGCCCCGGTCGGCGAGAACTACCACTCCCTCAAGCAACTGGCCCGTTCGCTCGGCCTGCACACGGTCTGCGAGAGCGCGCATTGCCCTAACATCGGCGAGTGCTGGCATCACAAGACCGCCACCTTCATGATGCTCGGCAACCTCTGCACGCGCCGCTGCGGATTCTGCGCTGTGCCCAAGGGCCGGCCCGAGCCCATCGACTACGACGAGCCTCGCCGCGTTGCCGAAGCCATCGCGGCCCTCGGCCTCGAGCACGCCGTCATCACCAGCGTCAATCGCGACGACGACCTCATCGGCGGCGCGCGCATCTTCGCCATGGTCATCGATGAGATTCGCCGCCAGGCTCCGGGCTGCCGCGTCGAGGTCCTCATTCCCGACTTCCAGTGCAACCACGAAGCGATCCGCATCGTGGTCGATGCACGCCCCGAAGTCCTGAATCACAACACCGAATCCGTGCCACGCCTGTACCGAGTCGTCCGATCCGGCGCGCGCTACGAGCGCAGTCTTGAGCTATTGAATTACTCCAAGAAGTTAAGACCAGAAGGGCTGACGAAGTCTGGCTTGATGGTCGGGCTCGGCGAAGAGACCCACGAACTCCTTGCAGTCTTCCGCGATCTGGCGGCTGTTGGCTGTGACATCCTCACCATCGGCCAGTACCTGCGTCCCTCGCGCGACCACCTGCCGATGGCGCGCCTCTACACCCCGAGGGAATTCGCCGACCTCAAAGCAAAAGCGCTGAAGATGGGTTTCCGCCACGTCGAATCCGGCCCACTCGTGCGCTCGAGCTACCACGCGCACCAGCAGGCGGCGTCGACCGGACTGCTGATGAACGACGTGCCGGCCTAGAGTGCGTCCGGTCTGGGTCGGCGTCTTTGCGGTTGTAAAATAGCCGTTGGAAATTCTGTACCTTGCGAGGAACCCCTATGGCAGTCTCGACTATGGCCGGAATTCCGGCGCTCAAAGAACTCTCCGCGGACCTCAGGCGGCGCATGGATCAGGCAGTTGCCGGTTTTCAAACCAACCTGGCCTCGGCGCGCACCGGCCGTGCCAGCGTGCACATGCTCGACTCCGTTCGGGTCGACTACTACGGCACGCCGACGCCAATCAGCCAGATCGCGCAGGTGTCCGCGCCCGAAGCGCAACTGATCCTGATTTCGCCGTGGGATCCAACCGTGCTCAAAGAGGTCGAAAAGGCTATCCAGGCCGCCGATCTCGGCTTTAATCCCATCTCCGACGGCAAGGTCATCCGCGTGCCCGTGCCCCCGATGACCGAGGAACGCCGCCGCGACGTCGTCAAGCACATCAACAAAGTCCTCGAAGAGCATCGCACCGCGGTCCGCAACGTACGCCGCGACGGCAACGACGCCCTCAAGAAGCTCGCCAAAGACAAGAAGATCAGCGAAGACGACGAGAAGCGCGCTCTCGAAGAAGTGCAGAAGATGACCGACGAAGAGATCCGCCGCATGGAAGAGCTCAGCCGCAAAAAAGAAGCCGAAGTCATGCAGGTGTGACCAG